>ENA-ORSI01002546-ORSI01002546.1-human-gut-metagenome-genome-assembly--contig:-NODE-2546-length-12957-cov-2.927686_pt1 | contig 12957 bp, 15 predicted proteins | sample MGYA00242187_ERZ509154 | MGnify/ENA primary metagenome ERZ509154 (study PRJEB26280, sample SAMEA2338627) | human gut metagenome | biome: human gut; feature: human-associated habitat; material: faeces...
GGCTCACGGCGCGCAGGTATCCTTCGAGCGGCAGGGTTTTATAGAGGATTTTATGGATCAGTGTCTTCAAGGTCGGTTCCGGGTTTTATTGTTTTAATCGTTGTTCGATCCAGTTGCGGTTTTCGAGGCCCAACCGGGTTTCGGCGAGGTCGAGGAAAGCCGGGGTGTCTGCGATGCGGGCCCGGATCACAGCCGCCAGGAAGTCGAAGAAGGGTTCCTCGCCCACCCGGACGAGCAGGTCGGCCAACAGGACAGATCCCTTCTCGTAAAGTGCTGTGTGCGCTTCGCGGTCGGCCCGGTCGATCCCCCAGATCGGACGGATGCGGCGCGTCTTTTCGCGGTACATTTCGACGCGCTTGGCGTAGGCCTCTTCGCCGCGGGCGTGCCGCAGGTATTGCAGGGCGCTGAATTCGGCGAAAGATTCGTTCAGCCAGTCATGCCAGGACTCGACAGGGGCTTTGTTCCACCAGAAATGGCTGATTTCATGGGCGGTATTTCTGAGTATATATTCGTTGAAAGACCCGGAATTGAGCGTAATGAAGTTTTTGCGGCTGTAACCGCCCGAAGTGCCGGAGGCTGAAAGCGAGAACTTTATATAGGTATTTTCCTCTCCCGCGATCTTGTAAAGCCGCCGGAAGAATTTCAAGGCGTCGTAGCTGCAGTTCAGCGCCGATTCGGCGTCGGCATCCGGAAAATTCGTGTAGATGAATTCTATGGTGGTGCCGTTGTCGCTCATGCGGCGGGTTTTCAGCACGGGCGAGGCCAGGATGACATTGTCGAAACCCTCCCAGGGCTGATCCATCTCCCACATGCCGTCGTCCGTGCGGGAAATAATACCCGATCCGCTCACCGTATAGCCGTCGGTAATGCCGATCCGCAGGTAACCGAGATACTCGACAGACTTCCCGTTATACTGCAGGCTATACTGGGACAGGTGCAGGTGACGCTCGGTCGGGATACGGTGAATATCAGCGGTTATCAGAAATTCCAGTATGATTTCCTGACAACAGGCGACTCGAAGGAACGGCTTGAGAAAGCCGCCGAAGAGATAACAGGCAGAAGACTTGTAATGACCTTTGACAATAACGGCGATACAGCCGAAAGCAAGGATAAAAGCGACCCTGTTTCCGATTTCTTATCAAGAGCGGGAAAAATGGGCGTAAAAATAAAATACAAAAAACCAAAAAATTAAGTCGTTGACTTAAAGATACGAAAGGAAAAATCACAATGAAAGCAAGATTACCCAAGGAATACCAGAACAGAGGCGCAAACAACATGAACAGCATGATAAAGCAGGCTCAGAAGATGCAGGAAGACATCGAGCGTGTACAGGCTGAGCTTGAGGCAAGAGATTTCACGGCCTCTGCCGCAGGCGGTATGATTGAAGTTACGATGAGCGGTGCAAAGGTACTCAAGGAGGTTAAACTCAACCCCGAGGTAGTTGACAAGGACGCTATCGAGGATCTTCAGGACGTTATCGTAGCAGGCGTAAATGCCGTTATCACACAGATCGAAGAAGTAAGTGCCGCAGAGATGGAAAAGGTAACAGGCGGAGTTAACATTCCGGGACTTGTTTAATGGCTGAATATAATTCTCAGCCGCTTATAACGGCGGCGCAGGAATTCGCCAAGCTCCCCGGCATCGGTCTTAAAACGGCGCAGAGGCTGGCATATTATATACTGAACGCCCCGGAGGAAGAAGTGGAGCAGTTTGCGTCCGGAATTCTACGGGCAAGACGCAGTATGAAGCTGTGCAGTGTATGTCAGAATATCTGCAATACGGACAAGTGCGATATATGCTCGGACAGCCGCAGGAACCACAAGGTCATATGCGTTGTGGAAAGTCCCAAGGACGTTTCCGCCATAGAACGAAGCGGCGGCTTTGACGGAGTGTATCATGTACTTCACGGGCTGTTGTCACCGATGAATTCGATAGGTCCGCAGCAGCTTAAAATAAAGGAGCTTATGGCAAGGCTGTCGGATACGGACGAGGTCATAATGGCTACAAGTCCGACTATCGAGGGAGAGGCTACGGCAACATATCTTTCAAGAATGATAAGCAACTGGGCGTAAAGGTGACCCGTCTTGCGTATGGTCTGCCTGCGGGCGCATCGCTTGAATATGCGGATGATGTTACGCTCCAGAGGGCGCTTGAAAACCGTAACGAAATATAATTTTCTTCGGGAAAGGAATATGATAAATGACACAGGAACAGCTGAATGCGATACAGGAACAGACAAAGAAAATAACCAACCCGAAACTGCTCGAAGTGATGAGGACGCTTAAAAAGTGCGCTGAAGAGAAAACAAATCCCGAGCCGCAGTATCAGGTGGATTATATCGACAATCTGATGGAGGCAAGACTTCTTGCCCCTGTAACCGTGACGGATATGTCGGGTGAGAACGAAAATCAGATGAAGGTACAGTTCTCGCACCTTACAAATCCTCAGAACGAGAAATATTTTATGGTGTTCACCGATATGGAAACAATGCAGAAGAACATCAACGATATAAGCAAGATCTGCGTAATCGCCGTTACATATAAGGATCTTTCCGCTATGCTGTCACAGCCGAAGTGTGCTATGAAGGGCTTTGTTATAAACCCCTTCACCGAGAACATTATCTGCGGTCCTCAGCAGGCAGAGGTCATAGCAAATTATATAAGGCAGAAAAAATTCAACAGCGGCGAGCTTACTGTCATAAACGAGGTTACGGGTGTGCCGGACACTGTTACCAAGCCTATAACGAGCTATTTTGACAGCCGTAAGGATATCAAGAAGGCATATATTATGAATATGCGCAAGGTAAATCAGCTCAACCGCCTTATAATCGTGGATTTCGAGGGTGAGGACGATAAATTCAACGACTTTACCAAGGACTTTACCGAAAAGGTACTGAAGGATATAAACGACGAAAAAGCGCCGTTTATGATAATGAACTTCAATCAGCCTGCCGCAAAACAGGCGACAAAAGAAAAAGTTCCGTTCTATGTAAAGGTTTAACGGCTTTAAACGTTATGCAAAAAATGAACACAAACAAAAGAGGCTTTTGCCTCTTTTTTGTTTATTCTGCGGAAATTTTCTTTAATTTTTTGCATTTACTTGACGAAAAAGCGGTTATGATATATCATTATACTGTATAAATAGGTCTACGGACCGGACGGGAGAAATCATGAAAAACATTATCTCTGCTTCAATGCTTGCGAGCGACCTGACAAATATAGAAAAAGAAATCCGCCGTACCGAAAACGCACAGGTCGAGTGGCTTCATATAGATGTTATGGACGGAGTTTTCGTTGACAATATAACCTACGGGAACAACGTGGTTGCCGCTATGCGTAAAGTGAGCGATATATATTTTGACACGCACCTTATGGTGACCGATCCCACAAAGCTTATACCGCTTTTTGCAAAGGCAGGAAGTAATATGCTTACTATCCACCTTGAAAGCAAGGGCAATACGGAAGAAAATCTCAGAGCGATAAGAGAAAACGGTATGAACGCAGGACTTGCCATAAAGCCTGCTACAGACTGGAAAGAAGTCATACCTTATCTGCCGCTGTGCGATATGGTGCTTGTAATGACCGTTGAACCCGGCTACGGCGGACAGGGATTTATTCCGCAGTGCGCCGACAAGGTAGCAATGCTCCGTAAATACTGCGACGAAAACGGATTTGACAAAATGAATATACAGGTTGACGGCGGTATCAACACGGCAACCGCCGCAACAGTAAAAGATGCCGGTGCAAACGTACTTGTAGCAGGAACATATCTGTTCAGGGCGGAGGATATGAAGACGGCGGCAGACGCTATACGCTAAAAGCAGTCGGGCAACAGTTCAGTTGCCTTGTCTGTAAGCAGAGTGTAATATTCCTCCGTGTCGCTCATACGGCTGAGATCCGTATATAACGGGAGGCGGTACTCCGACACGATGTGCCGTATAATTCCGATGCGGCTTTCGGACGATCTGCTCTGCGGCAGATGAATGGCAAGACGGTAATCTTTCCCGTCACGGTCTGCGTATAAGGATACACGGTCTGCGACAGCCTTGAGTGCCTTGCAGAGCCTTGCGAGAACGCAAAGCTCTCCCTCGCAGATGACCGCCGTAAGAGGCGGTCGGCAGGAAGCGTTTTTTCCGGACGGAGTGCCTTTAATGCAGGAGATATATAAGGTACACCCTCCGTCGCTTTTCGGGAAAGCCTCGACAAGCAGACGTTCCCCGCAAAGCCCGAGATCATGATCTTCGCTGAGGCAGGATATAAGTCTTGACAAGGCAAGCTCTGAGGTACGGGAATCGCCCGAAATATCTTCGCATTTAATGCGGTATCCGTCCATATCCGACGGATCAAGCGTAATTTTTACGGTATTTCCCGCAAGCTCATCTATCTGCATGGGACACCTCCTGTTAAACCGGTTAAACAGCTTATAGTCTGAAAGGACAAAAAGATATAATGAATACAACCACAAATGAAGCTCTTCTTAAGAAGATAGACGAAGCTCCTTTGCTGATGTCAAAGGAGGCGGCTAAGAAAAAACTGCGTAAGCCGAGAAGCATATACGGCGATCAGATACTTTTTATGCTGGCGATAACCGTCATTGCCACCTGCTTTTACGGTATGAGGGTAGTAGCGGTGTGCGCCTGCTCGGTGCTTGCCTGCATACTGACCGATATGGTCGGCTGTTTCCTTTCAAAGAAGGAATACGGTGTAAAAGACCTGTCAACCATAGCCTACGGTATGGCTCTTGCTCTTATGCTCCCTGCAAGCGTTGAATATTATGTCGTGATAATCGGCGCAGTGCTTGCAATTACGGTAAAGCATATATTCGGCGGCAAGGACAACTATATATTCAATCCTGCGGCGGTTGCGATAGCGTTTCTTATAATCTGCTATCCGACACAGGTGCTGATGTATCCGCAGCTTGACGCTCATCCGGAAATATTCGGAGATGCGGGAACTCTTGTAAGCGGAATCGAGAGCAGCTTTATAAAGAACGGCGCAATGCCGTCGCTGACTCCGCTTGAGATACTTATGGGAAGGTTCCCCGGTCCTATGGGAACTACTCATATACTCGTGCTGATAGTAAGCGGTATCTGCCTTATCTGCAGAAGAAGCGTGTCGCTTTCCGCTACTGTGGGCGGAATAGCCGTAATGGGTGTGCTTTCCTATCTCACAAGCAGTGTAGAGCCTGCTATGGACGCTGTTATATTCCGTTTTATAAGCGGATTTGTACTGTTCGGCTTTATATTCCTTGCGAGCGATCCGCAGACGCTTCCGTTTACTAACGGCGGAAGGGTGCTGTACGGCATAGCGCTCGGCGTAATCACGATTATATTCAGAAATTCCGCAAATATCGAGGGAATATTCGTGTTCTCTCTGCTGATAGTAAACGCTCTGTCACTGTATCTTGACAAGCTGGCATTCGTAATAGGCGTACAGACAAAACAGCTTTTAAGATACCTTAGGCATAACCTCGGCTCGTTTGAGCGAATGACAAAGGATGCAAAGCAGGGTAAGACACCGGAGCTTTCGGATACGCAGGAAATTATGATTGAACCTGTTAATTATAATATGCCCCCTATCGACAATAAGGTCACAAAGGTAAAACGTCATAAAAAGTCGGTAATGGAGAATATTTCCGACAAAATATCGGATACGGTAAAGAAGAAGAAAGCATCGGCGAAATCCGCCGACGAAAACGAAAAGGAAAAGGAGGCGCAGCATGGCTCAGGCAAAACAGATGAAGCCGGAAAAGACACGGAAAAGTGACTTTAAGTTCACCCGTGATCTTATAGACGGACTGGCAAAGCAGAATGTCGTGCTGATGACAGGCATTGTAAACGCACCTGTTATAATCGCCGCTACGACCTTCAAGAAGGGCGTGGTAATCGCTCTTGCTTTTGCGATAATATCGTTTCTGACGATAGTTACCTGTTCGTTTGTACCGAAAAAAATAGTTTATACCCTCAGAGTAATTATATATGCGCTGGTAGGCTCGGTCTATTATATCCCGACCGTACTTCTTTTAGAGCAGATCTTTCCGCTTACGGTCGAGCTTATAGGCATCTATATGCCGCTTATAATTACAAACGCTCTTATCTTCTCGAAAACGGAAAGCCGTTTCTATCTTGAGGACAAGCTGAAAATGATAATCGACGTGATTTTCTTCATAGCGGGCTTCGGCGCGGTGTGCGTCCTTACCGGAGGCTTCAGGGAACTGATATGCTTCGGCACATTTGCCGGAATAAAGCTGTTTGATTTCAAGATTGCGGCTTTTGAATCTCCTTTCGGCGGATTTATACTTGTCGGAATAATGGCAGGTATGTTCAGGGCGCTTTACAACTATCTGCGTAACCGCAGAATAAGGCTTAACAGCGAGGAGCATAACAAGGCGGCGGCTCACACCTACCGTTCAAGCACCGAAAGCAAGCCTGCTGCACCACATCTGCTTCCCTCGCAGGACGACAACGTAAAGGAGCGCAGTGATGGATAAATTAGCACTTTTTATCAATACGGCTATGCTCGCTATGTTTGTCGAGAATGCGATATTCTCCCGTGCGCTCGGCACAAGCGTGGCGTTCTACGCATCAAGAAAAAAAGAAAGCATATTCGGACTCGGTCTTGGCATAACATACGTTATCGTGGTTTCAAGCTGTATCACGTTCTTTATAGATGGGTGGCTTGCCGACTGGCAGTATTTTTATGTTGTCATGCCGCTTATATACACGCTGACAGTGAGCATAGTATATACGGGCAGTCTGCTCCTCCTGTGGAGATTCCTGCCAAAGATATTCAGAAACATCAAGAAATACGTTCATCTTTCGGTGTTCAATGCGGCAGTGCTGGGAGCATTGTTCCTGAACACGACATACCACGCTGATTTCTTTTCGTATATGGGATTCGGTGTCGGAATAGCGGCAGGCTTCTTCATTGCGGTGTTCTTCCTTCATATCGCAAACGAAAGGCTCAATTCTCCGCTTATTCCCGAGGCATTCAGGGGAATGCCGATAATGATGGTTTTTGTCGGCATTATGTCACTTGCATTCTATGCGCTGACAGGATATAACACGGGCGCTATCTGATAATTTCTAAAATGGAGATACTGATATGAGCAGAAAAAAAGGATTCAAGGTAAAACGTTCAAGAAGAAATCTGTATAAAAAGCGTAAAAGCACCGGCAGGAAGATATTTGACGGGGTTCTTTTCGTTGTGATACTGGGCGCACTTGTCTTTGTGGGATACTCGGTCGCTTCTCCGCTGATAAAGTTTTTCGGCGGAAACGGGGGTAATTCCTCTGTGAGCGAGCCTGCGTGGACACCGCCCGAATCGCTCCCCGAAACATCGGACAGCAATTCGCAGGCGAACACTTCGGACAACACGTCCGGCAACTCAGGCGGCAGTGACACAACAAAGGATAACACCTCCTCAGCGCCAAGCGAGGTAACATCTGCATTTGCGACAGTCGCTCCCGACTCCGCACTGAAAAGCGATGCCGCACTGAATAAGTTCCTTGCCTCAGCAAAGGACAGCGGTTATAACACAGTCGTATTTACGCTTAAAAACACCACAGGCGAACTGTTATACAAATCATCGCTTAAGGCTGTAGAGGACAACACAGACGTAAATAAGGGCAGTCTGACGGCGGCTCAGATAGTAAAGGCGTGCAAAACGGCAGGAATCACTCCCGTTGCGGCTATAACAACGCTTTACGACAGAAAGACACCGTATCTTTTCGACAATGCAGGATATATAATTACAGACGGAAACTGGAGTTGGCTGGATGCCGCCGCCGATAACGGCGGTAAACCGTGGACTACTCCCTATTCCGCAGATGCGGTAAATTATTATGCGGATATTTGCGGAGAGCTTGCAAAGGCAGGATTTGCCGATATTGAGCTTGAAAACACCGTCTTCCCGAACTTCCAGTCCTATGACTACTCGCTGTTGTCAAAGGAACTGCAGAATGCAAACAGAAGCGAGAAATTAGCCGTTCTTGCGGCATCGTGCGCAAAGAAAGCAAAGGAAGGCAACGCAACCGCAACGGTTGAAATAAAGGCTGACGCACTGCTTACAATGTCGGCAACGACTTATGACGGTACGGCTGAAATATGGTCTGCTAAGGATAAGATGGGTGACAGCAGGGTGCTTGTCACAATGGATATGTCTCTACTTGGCACAAAGCTGCAGACCTCGGCAGACAAAACAGCAACGGTCGAAAAGGACAAGGTCAAGGCAGTAAATCAGATATTCACGCTTGTAAAGAAGACTGTCGGCGACAAGGAAATATCGGTCGGAATAACAGGCAGTGCAAATTTATCGGCAGACGAAATCAAAAATTGTAAAACGGCACTCGAAAAGCTCGGATTTACCGATATAAGATTCGAATAAATACACAAAAGTGCTTGCATTTGCGGCACTTTTAAGGTATAATTAGAGAATAACGAAAGAGCGAATATCGCACGGAAAAGAAAGGAATACAAAATGACAGAATTACTGACATTATTATCAAGCGGACAGACAGCAACAACCACAGGACAGGGCGGAAACGATATAGTGAGCATTCTCACAATGCTTATCCCCCTTGCGCTTATGGTAGTTATATTCTACTTCCTTATCATAAGACCCGAAAAGAAGCGTGGCAAGAAGATGCAGGAAATGCTCAACAACCTTGAGGTTGCTGACGAAGTAGTAACAACAGGCGGTATTGTCGGCAGAGTATTAAGAGTTACAGATGATACTGTACTTATCGAAACAGGCTCTGACAGAACAAAGATCCGTGTATTAAAGAGCAGTATTGCCGAGAACAGAACTGTTCACGATGATACGGAATCAAAGTAAGAGATTCTGAGATATTACAAAATATACACCCTCACAGCTAAAGCTGTGAGGGTGTTTTTTATGAAAAAATCCATCGTACTTGCCGGTAATCTTCCGGCAAGTACGATGGATTTAACTTATTGTGCCGATATGCGATATTATGCGGTTACATATCGAACAGGTTTATCACTTCAATACCTTTGGCTTCAGCCATGCGTACCGTCTGTCCTGTGCCGCTCCTGCTGTTGCTTTGGTCATAATATGCCACACAGCAGTCTGCAAGCTCTGTCAGGCGGGCATTACGCTGTTTCATACAGTCCTTGGTGTATTCACTGCCTATATACTCAATGCTGTCAGCCGCCATCATTATCGCATAAAACTCCTGCTTGTCGTTGTAGCTCCAGTTCTTTGTCTGCTCTTCGTTTGAGCAGGGGAGTACAAGGTGGAGCTTTATATCGAGTGCCTTGCGTTTTCTCAGATACAGCACCATATGAGCGCACATAGTGTCGAAGCCGAGAGCACCGCCGCAGTAGAAGTCGGTAACGCCACGCTTGACAAGTCCGCATATTGTGCTGTCAAGCAGAGATTTAAGCGCATACATATCCGAGCTGTCAATTTTACGATGCCCTGTAAAGCAAACCGATGTCATACGCAAAGCCTCCTTTTAGTTACGATAAAAAGAAAAATAAGCCGTATCTGCGTCTGACAAATACGGCTGATGTGCTAAAGCAAGATGTAAATCAGTCTTCAACCTTTTCTTCGATGAACTTAACAATGTCACCGACAGTCTTGATCTTTTCAACCTGATCATCGGGAATCTCGATGTCGAACTCTTCTTCAAAGCTCATTACGAGGTCTACTACGTCAAGTGAATCAGCGCCGAGGTCGTCTGTGATGCTTGCAGCCTCAGTAACCTTGTCTTCTTCAACGTCGAGCTGGTCAACGATTATCTTTTTTACCTTATCAAATACCATTTGAAATCTCCTCCGTGTTTTTAAAAAGAAATTTTCTTTCGTTAATATTATACGGCATTACGCCGAAATAATCAAGTCGTATTTACAACAAATACATTAAAAAAATGTCTAAATTTACAGGGTGTATTTCTACACTTTGCACAACTTTCAAAGGGTTATTGAAAGCTGTTGATTTACCGTCCGAAATAGCGAATATGCAGCAGCATATTATGACCGCCGGTAACGTAGGTTACGCAAATCACAAGCCGTCAGAACGGCGAACAGTCAGCGGCGACTCGCCGCACGGCGAATTTGCCATGACTTTCAGTTACTCGGAAAACATACCGATTTTGCGGAATTTCTTATAGCGGTTGTCAAGCAGGGTAGGAATATCTATCCTTGACAGCCTTTCGACCGCACTTATAAGATATTCCGATATATTGTCCGCTGTCTGTGCAGGGTCTGTATGAGCACCGCCTACAGGCTCGGCGATTATCTTATCGCACACGCCGAAATTGTACAGATCGTCTGCGGTGATCTTCATAAGATCTGCCGCTTCCTTTTCTCTTGAAGGGTCCTTCCATAAAATAGAAGCAAAGCCTCTGGGAGAAATTACGGAATATAAAGCGTGTTCAAGCATAGCAAGCTCATCGCATACAGCAAGTGCAAGTGCGCCGCCGCTTCCGCCTTCACCGAGAACTACCGATATAACGGGGGTTTTCAGCGTCATAAACTCGGCAATATTCTTTGCTATAGCCTCGCCCTGACCTCTTTTTTCGGCTTCAACTCCGCAGAATGCGCCCGGTGTATCAACAAAGCAGATAACGGGTCTGTGGAACTTCTCCGCCTGATATGCAAGCCTGAGTGCCTTTCTGTAGCCCTCGGGATGAGGCATTGAGAAATTCGACTTCTTGTTTTCCTCAAGGTTTCTGCCCTTTACCTGTGCGATCACTGTTACGGGAGTGCTGTTAAGAGTAGCTATACCCGATAATATTGCGGCATCGTCACCGTAGTGGCGGTCGCCGTGAAGCTCGGTGAAGTGGTTGAATATAGCAGGGATATAGTCGTTTACGGTTGGACGATTCTTTTCTCTTATTATCTCAAGATGCTGTGTAGCAGTCATATTTGACATTATCATTACCGTCCTTTCAACCGTGCTGCCAGTCAGCGCCGATTTTTTTATAGTTATGCAGTCTTAATATATTCGACAGCGTTTTACGCATTGAGCATCTGTCGGCTATCGCATCAACAAAACCGCTTTCAAGCAGGAATTCTGCTGTCTGGAAATCATCGGGGAGCTTCTGCTTTATAGTGTCCTGTATAACACGTCTGCCTGCGAATCCTACAAGCACCTTAGGCTCGGCAAGGATTATATCTCCAAGACTTGCAAAGGACGCTGTAACACCGCCTGTTGTGGGGTCGGTAAGCACCGTAATATAAAGTCCGCCTGCATCGCTGTGACGTTTTACCGCACCGCTTGTCTTTGCCATCTGCATAAGGGAGATTATACCCTCCTGCATTCTCGCACCGCCCGACGCTGTGAAAAGTATAACGGGTAGCTTATGCTCTGTGGCATATTCGAACGCTCTTGTTATCTTTTCGCCTACAACACTGCCCATGCTCGCCATCATAAAATTGGAATCCATAATGCCGATGACCGCACGGTAGCCTCGTATAGTGCATTCGCCCGTCACTACTGCGTCCTTCAGTCCCGTGCTTTCCTGCATACTCTTTATCTTCTTCTCGTAATCCGGGAAGCCGATAGGATTCAGTGACACCATATTTTCGTCAAACGGCTTGAAGCTGTCCTTGTCAACCGTTATATCAAGACGCTCCTTAGCGGAAAGCCTTGCGTGATAGTTGCAGACAGGGCAGGTTTTCTTACGCTTTTCAAACTCGTCCATATAGAACACGTTCTGACAGCGGGGACATTTGAACAGCAGGTCCTTAGGTATTTCGGGGGCGGAGGAATCCGCCACGTCCTTCTGTTCCTCATTAAAACGGTCCTTGACCATTTTAAACAGATCTTCTAACAATTAAAGCACCGCCTTTTCGTTTGCTTGTGGCATTATCAATAATTCGTCAGATCCTTGCGGTTAAGGAAGCCTATATCGAAATTACCGCTTTCGACATCCTCGTCACGCAGGAGATTGAGCTGGAAATCAATGTTGGTGTTGATACCCTCTATGAGAAATTCGGAGAGGGCGACCTTCATCTTCTGGATAGCCTCTTTCCTGTCCTCGCCCTTTACAAGTACCTTTGCTATCATACTGTCATAGTAAGGGGGTATCTCGTAGCCCTGATATACCGCCGTATCAATACGCACACCGAAACCGCCGGGCATATGGATCGACTCTATCTTACCAGGGCAGGGGCGGAAGTTGTTCTTAGGCTCTTCCGCATTTATACGGCACTCGATAACGTGACCGCTGAGCTTTATATCCTCCTGCTTATACTGCAGGGGAAGTCCTGCGGCGATGTTTATCTGCGCCTTTACAAGATCCACGCCGGTCACCATTTCGGTTACGGGGTGTTCGACCTGTATTCTTGCGTTCATCTCCATAAAGTAGAAGTTTAAATCCTTGTCTACAAGGAATTCTACCGTTCCTGCGTTTGCATAGCCGCAAGCCTTTGCCGCTCTTACTGCCGCTTCTCCCATTCTCCGACGGAGATCCTCCGTCATAATGGGGCTGGGGCTTTCTTCAAGCACCTTCTGATTACGGCGCTGTAACGAGCAGTCACGCTCGCCGAGATAAATTACATTTCCGTGCTCGTCCGCAAGGAGCTGTATCTCGACATGTCGGGGATTTACAATGAACTTCTCGATATATATATCATCGTTTGCAAAGAACTGTTTAGCCTCCTGCTTTGCGGCGGTCATTGCCGCTTCAAGCTCTTCGGGCTTTTCAACAAGTCTTATGCCTCGTCCGCCGCCGCCTGCGCTCGCCTTTACCATTATCGGATAGCCGATCTTTGCGGCAATCTCCTGAGCCTCCTCAAGCGTCCCAACAACACCGTCGGAGCCGGGAACTACGGGAACGTTGTTTTCTATCATTGTCTTCTTTGCGTTTGCCTTATCACCCATAGCGTCCATAGCGTCAGCGCCCGGACCTATGAACTTTATTCCGCACTTGTCGCAAAGACGTACAAAGTGGCTGGTTTCGGAAAGGAAACCGAAGCCGGGGGGAATT
>ENA-ORSI01002552-ORSI01002552.1-human-gut-metagenome-genome-assembly--contig:-NODE-2552-length-12933-cov-2.757260_pt1 | contig 12933 bp, 9 predicted proteins | sample MGYA00242187_ERZ509154 | MGnify/ENA primary metagenome ERZ509154 (study PRJEB26280, sample SAMEA2338627) | human gut metagenome | biome: human gut; feature: human-associated habitat; material: faeces...
GCCCAGCGAGCGATTTTGATGGGCTGCGGCTCGCTGCCGTTGGAGAGGCAGTCAAACCAGTATTTGCCGCTCTGCACGAGCTTTTTAATCGTCTCGTCGTCAAGCGGGGTGGGGTCACCGTTCACGGCGGTGAGCACGTCGGGCGCGATGCGCTCGATCTCTTCATAGGTGTAGGCAACACCGTCGGCGGGGCAGGGGGCAGCGCAGTGGGGCGTCGTGACGAAGCCGTGAGCCTTCGCCATCGCGACGAGGCGCGCTGCCTCCTCCACGTCCTTCACATCGCTCATGCCGATCTCGCCGACAACGTGGACGCCCTGCGCGGCAAGCTCCGCGAAGTCGGAATTGGTCATACCGTGCTGGAGCATCACCGTTCCGGCGTGGATCTTGGCGAAGGAGGGGTGGTTGTGATCCCAGTAGTACTTGGAATAGATGGCCTGCGCCTTGGCGGAGACGACGTCCCCGGCGGCACCGGCAAAGTTATGCCCGCCGAGGCTGACAAGGCTCGTGATGCCGGCACCGGCGTAGTTGTCTACCCAGTCATAAGCCTTATAGGCTTCAAGATAGTTCGCAAGAGGCGGGTGGGCGTGCGCATCGATGATGCCCGGGCAGAGCGTAAGGCCGTTCGCGTCGATGTCGAGCGTATAGTCGAGCGCGGGCGCGTCGGCACGATCGCCGACAAAGACGATCTTATCGCCGTCGGTGCAGACGGTATCCCCAGCCAGAATGGGGCTTTCAAAAGCACCGGACAGGATCGTTCCGATGTTGTGGATCAAAGTTTTGCTCATATCCGTCAATACCTCTCTTTCTTGCTCAGAGCCGGACGGCGGCACGCTTGGCGGGCGCCGTGTTGACCTTGTCGCCGGAAACGAGGATCTCGCCGTCCATGAAAACGGCGCTCACGCCCGGAACGACACCGGCCTTCAGGCTGTCGGCAGCGGTCTCATAGGCCGAGCCGAGAGGAGCGTCGCAGAGGATAATGTCGGCGGCATAGCCGGTCTTGATGGTGTTGCTCGTGATGCCGTAGCAGGCGGCGGTGTTGCCGGAGCCGGCCGCAACGGCGATTTCCGGTTCCAGACCGCAGTAGCCGCACAGGAGCGCCATGACCTCCCATACGCCGTGCGGGAAAATGCCGTAGCCGGACGGGGTGTCCGTGCCGAGGATGAGGCGGTTGAACGCATTGCGCTCGCGCATCATGTCGATGAGCGCCTGCCAGAATTTCGGCGACGGGCGATTGACCGCGCAGATCTCCATCATGGCGTTCGGCAGCTCGTCCAGGAAGCGGCGCATGCCGTCGATGGGGATGCCGCCGCCGGCAACGTGGCAGATCACGTCCGGCTTGATGCCGAGAATGCGCCCGGTGTTCATGCCGGTGGAGCCGGCGAGGAACGTTGCGCCCGTGTGGGTCATCGTGCGAACGCCGTGCTTGCGTCCCCACTCGGCCATGGGACCGGCGGTCTCCGGGTCAACGGCATTGCCGAGACCGAACTCGCCCGCGTGGATGACGCCGATATCGTGCAGATGCTTGAAATCCTCCTCGGTCAGACCGATGACGGGGATGATCGCACCGCCGTACACCTTCGCGCCGCCGGGACGGTAGCTCGAATAGATGCGATGCGAAAGCTCCGCAAGCGCCCTGACGCCTTCGGGATCGGAGGGGCGGTGCGGAACATGGGTCTCACCGGCGGAAATGATGCCGGTGATGCCGGAGGCGGCATAGGCGTCCAGATACTGCATCGTGCTCTGGCGCGGCGCCCACTCGGCGATGGAAACGTGAACGTGGCTGTCGATGAGACAGGGCATGAGCGTAGAGCCCTTCGCGTCGTAAACGACGGCGTCCTCCGCGGTCAGTCCCGTGCCGATCTCCTGAATGACGCCGTCCTCAATGAGAACGGAATCGGCGCTGAGGATCGGCTCGTGAATGTCGCCGGAAAGCAGGCAGCCGATGTTGCGGATCAGCGTTTTGCTCATAGTTGATCTCTCCTTTTTTATAATGGAGGATTATTCCTCGACGTACTTCGTGTTCTTGACGGCGTAGGCGCGCATCTCAATGTGCATGTTGGGAGCGAGCAGGCCGAGCTGGAACGTGGAACGGGTGGGCGGGCACTTCACGTCGGCGAAGAACTCGTTCCAGACATCGTTGAACTCCTTGTACCAGCGCACGTCATTGATATAGACCTCGATGGAGATGAGATCCTCGAGCGTGGCGCCCGCGGTCTCGAGAATGGTCTGGATATTCTTCAGGCACATAAGAGCCTGGTCGTGCATGCCGACGGCCCACTCGTTGGTGACGAAGTCCTTGGGGGAGACGCCGGAGGTAATGATGTAATCGCCGATCTGGAGGACGGAGTTCAGCTTATGGACGGGAACCTTGATCCCTTCGCCGCGAATGACTTTCTTTTCGAGCATGTTGCAATACTCCCTTTCTAAAAATAAAATTCTTATTCTAATCGTATTTGCACACTGGTATACCGGTAATTTTGAGCCTACACGCTTTACCGGGAAATGTCAAGAGAAAAGTTGCTCTTTGTGAGTTAAGTAGAAAAAGGCGGCGCGGCGCTGTTGGTAATTGCTAAATTGTCAAAACCGGCTTGACTTTGCCGAAAAATACGAATATAATTCAATCAACTCAACAAAAACATGGCCGTGGACACGGCTGGATCCGCTGAGTTTTTCGATACGGGAAGCGCTCCGTGTAAGAATGAAATGCAACGGATGCAGCTCTTTGTCCACGGTTTTTTGTTTTATGACCGGTATACCGGTGCACAAAAGCGTACTCCCCTCGGGAGGAGAAGGATAAAACACCGAAAATGGTGGCCGATCCTGAGGCTGGGGGTTACGCTCTGTACAACATTTCCGGCGTCCCGGCCTACGGCGACGCCCGCGGCGCAGGCATCCGGAACATCCTGGGCTTTGTACTGATGCGGAGCATCAGCTACATCTTTTATATGTTGTTATGGACATCGAGCCTCCCAAGCTTATCTCCATAATGATCATCTTCTCCATCGGCATGTACTTCTCGGCGGTGCCGATGGTCGTCGTTTCCCTGCTTGCCTACAAGCCGGAGAGAGAATCCCGCATTCTTTGAGGATATGGAAGACAGCCTCTGGAAAATAAACCATATGCGATCCATGGGTTCGGATCCATGCGGAACAAACAGACGAAAAGGGGGATTTTTATGTCTGTTACGGTGACGATCAACGCCAAACCCTACGAGGTGGCGGACGAGCACCTGGAAATGAGCCTTCTGCGTTATCTGCGCGAGGTGCTCGGTCTGACCGGTGCGAAGTGCGGCTGCGACCGCGGCCAGTGCGGAAGCTGCAACGTGCTCATCGACGGCGAATGCCGCCGGTCGTGCCTTTTTAAAATGAAGAAACTCGACGGCAAGGATATCCTGACTGTGGAGGGTCTTGCCGACGGCGATAAGCTTCATCCCATTCAGGAAAGCTTTATCGTGGAAGGCGTCATGCAGTGCGGCTTCTGCACGCCCGGTCAGATCATGGCTGTGGCGGGGCTGCTGCGCAAAACGCTTACGCCCACCCGCGAGGAGATCGACAAGGCGTTCAAGGGCGTGCTGTGCCGGTGCGGCTCATATCCGCGCGTCATCAAGGCCATCCACCGCGCTGCCGCTATTATGCGCGGCGACGAGTGGACGGACGAAAAACGCGTTTTTGACGATGTGATCGGCAGCTCGTACCCGATGGTGGACGCCGTCGGCAAGGTGACGGGCAGCCTGAAATACGTGGATGACTATTATGTTCCCGGCATGCTCTGCGGCAAGGTCGTCTGGTCGGAGGAGCCGAGTGCCCAGCTTCTGGGCATTGACGCCTCGGAGGCGCTCGCCGTGCCGGGCGTGGTGCGCGTGATCACGCACGCCGACTGTCCGGATCTTTACTATGGCCCGCTGACGATGGACGCGCCGGTGCTCTGCGGCGGACGTATCCGCAGCCGTGCCGAACCGCTCGCGCTCGTGCTTGCGGAAACGCAGGAGATCGCAAACGCCGCGGCCAAGCTCGTGAAGATCGACTATGAGATCCTCCCCGCGGTATTCTCGCCGCGCGAGGCGCTTGCTCCCGGCGCGCCGAGCGTCACGACCGATTACGCCAAGCCCGGCATTCCCATCGCGGGCCATTCCGCACCGGAGTCGGACGGCAATGTGACGCTGAAGCTGCATCTCGGCAAGGGTGACGTGGAAAAAGCGTTCGCCGAGGCGGCGGTCATCATCGACGAGGAATACACCTCCCAGCGCATCGAGCATGGCTACATCGAGCCCGAGTGCTCTATCACCGTGCCGCTCGAAAACGGGCGCTATGTGAACTACAGCAACTCGCAGGCCGCCTTCGGCGCGCGCGACAACTGCGCACGCGCTCTCGAGTGCGACCCGGAAAAGGTGAACTTCTGCCAGATCCAGGTCGGCGGCTCGTTCGGCGGCAAGGGCGACCATCTTCTCCGCATGCTCTCGTGCGTCGGCACGCGGGTCACGGGGCGCGCCGTGCGCGTCACGCTCTCGCGCGAGGATTCCCTGCGCTATCATAACAAGCGCCATCCGTTTGAAATGCACGAAAAGCTCGCGGTCGCCGCGGACGGACGCATTCTCGGCCTGCAGAATTATCTGCTCGGCGACGGCGGCGCGTATACCTACTTCAGCACGCGCATCATGCCGCAGGCCGTCTGCTACAGCAGCGGCCCCTACGTCATCCCGAACTTCGATTCGACCGGCGTTGTGGCGTTCACAAACAACGTCTCCTCCGGCGCGATGCGCGGCTATGGCTCGCCGCAATGCCTGTTCGCCGTAGAAAGCGCCATAGACGAGGCCTGCCGCAAGCTCAACATGGATCCGTTCGCGTTCCGCCGTCTCAACGGACTCTATCCCGGCGCGGAGTGCGGCGACGGCCAGCTCGCCGTAGACGGTCACGCCTACATCGCCACGCTCGATGCGGTGGAAAAGCGCGTGAAGGAGGTCCTTCTTCCCATGAAAGAGGCCGACCCGACGATCGGCATCGGCGTGGCGTCCGCGTGGCGGCACACGTCCGGCGGTCTCGGCCCGGACGAGGACTCGAACGCCGATCTGGATTTCCAGGACGACGGCACATTTCTCCTGCGCATCTGTGTAGCCGAAATGGGTAACGAAACGCAGATCTCCATGGCGCAGCTCACGGCCAAAGCAATGGATGTCCCGTATGAGACCATCCGTCTCGGCGCGATGGAAACGGATAAGCTCTCCTGGGGCGGCGCGGTCATGTCCAGCCGCGGCACGTTCCTCTGGGGCCATAACGCCATCGGCGTCGGCGAGAAGATGGTGCGTGCGATCAAGGATTTCCTCGCGCGCTACTTCAGCTGCGGCGAGGAGGAGTTCGACTTCCGCGGCGGCATCGTTTACCGCAACGGCGAGCAGCTCTACACGCTGCCGGAGCTTGCGAAGCTCTGCAAAGCCAAGGGCGTGAAGCTGACGGTGCACGACTACCACCGTCTGCCCAAGACCATGTGGCCGCGTGAGGACTGCAACGAGAACCACGTCATTCCGCCGAAAGACTACCGCATCCACGATACGAACTCGTACCTGACGCTCGCCGTGGCCATCAAGGTGGACCCCGTGACGAAGCGCATCAAGGTGCTCAAAATGATCGAGGCCGCCGACATCGGCACGGTCATCAACCCCGAGGCGGCGCGCCGCCAGCTCGAGGGCGGCATGATCATGACGCTCGGCATGGCGCTCGACGAGGATTTCGTTGTGGAAAACGGCGTGAGCAAGACCGACATGCTTTCCAAATACAAGATGATCCAGATGGACGGCACGCCGGACATGGAGGTCATCTTCGTCGACAACTACGACCCGCTCGGCCCGAAGGGCGCGAAGGGCGTCGGCGAGATGGGAATGCTCCCCGTCTGCCCGGCTATCGCCAACGCTTACTACGACGCCACCGGCGTGCGCATCCGCAATCTGCCGCTGCACAAGCATCTTCCCTGACCCATCGGCACATCGGCGCGGGGCGGCGCAGAAATCAAAACCCGCCCCGGCTTCATTGTGAAATACAATTATAAAGTTTGACAGGAGGTGAAACTATATGACATACGAGAACATTCACAGCTACACCAACAAGAAAGCAGACATTTTCACGTATGAAAAGCCCGCCCTGCTCGTTGTGGACATGCAGAAGGGATTCTGTTATCCCGGCAAACAGTTCTACAGCTCGGAGAACATAAAGCTTGTCCCGGCGATTTCGACGCTGCTTGAGTACTTCCGCGGAAATAATCTGCCGGTGTATTTTACCGAGTTCGTCTATTCCAAGGATTGCCCGAATCTGAACGGACGCCTGTGGCAGTGCGAGAGGGACTATGACGAAGGCGGTGAGCGCTGCTGCTATGTGGGCGATCCCAGCACAGAAACCATTGATGAGCTGAAACCGCTGCCCGGTGAGCTTGTTATCCAGAAACGAGGCTACGACGCGTTTTTCGGCACGGATCTGGATTACTGCTTGCGCACCAAAGGAATCAAGACGCTCATCGTGGTGGGAATTCTGGCAGAGCAGTGCATACTTTCTACGGTCTCCAGCGCGTTCCATTATGAATATGAGGTAACGCTTGCTTCTGACTGCACAAGAGCGATCTATGACGATGTGAACGATGCAACGCTGCGTCTCATCGATTATGGCTTCGGCAATGTTTATACATCCGCCGACATCATCCGCATTCTGGAAGCAAAGAAGGAATCTTGACCGCCGGTTTCCGGCATAATCCGACGTTTTAAAATAATCCGAGGAGGGATTTGTTTGAAACTCAAAGAGAAGTATAATATTCCGCTGTTCCTGGCGGCCTTCGCGCTTGTTGTCTTTTTTGTGATTCTGCTTCTGCTTTTCCCGACACAGATGAACAACGGCATCTCTGCTGCATTCAACTGGTGTACATCGGCAGCCGGAACTCCCGTACAACTTCTGAACCTTTCGCTGATCATACTGAGCCTGTATATCGCGCTTTCCAAGTACGGCAACGTAAAGCTCGGCAAGGGAAAGCCCAAGTACAGCACGTTTTCCTGGCTCGGCATGATTTTCACCTCCGGCCTCGGCGCGGCGACCATGTATTGGGGCATCGTGGAGTGGACGTTCCTCTATAACTCCAATCCGCTGGTCACCTCCGGCGGCGTTGTGAGCGATGTTGCCCGGTACGAGTGGGCGTTCGCGTATCACTGGTTCCACTGGAGCCCGTTTGTGCAGCTCATTTATACGGCGTGCGGCGTGGCCTGTGGCTATCTTTACTATAACCGCAAAAAGACGACAACGCTCAGCCTTGGCGAGACGATGAGCTACGACTTCAAGGTCAAGAAGCCCAAGGTCATGAGCAGCATCGTTGACGTCGTGTTCATTTTCAGCGTTATTTCCAGCGCGGCTATCACGGTCGGCCTTGGCCTTCCTGCGATCGGTCAGGCTGCCGGCTACGTGTTCAACTTCACGCCGGGTCAGAATTTCTACTACATCCTTATTCTTTCCATTGCGCTTGTGTACTTCATCACGTCCTACATCGGTTTGGATAAGGGCATGAAGAACATATCCAACTGGTGCTGCTACGGCGTCATCGCGTTGGGCGCGTATGTTCTCATCGTCGGGCCGACCCGTTTCATTCTCGACAGCTATCTCAGCGGCGCTTCCATGACGCTCAACAACCTGCCGCGTATGCTTCTGTGGCTTGACCCCATCGGCGAGAGCTGCTTCCCGCAGTGGTGGACGGTTTGGGACTGGCTGTATAGTGCCAGCTTTGGCCCCTTCACCGGCCTGTTCCTTGCGCGTATCTCCGAGGGCCGCAGCCTCCGCTCCATCACCATCGGCGTAGCGACCGGTACACCGCTCGGCCTTTTCTGCTACAACGGCATTATGAGCAACTACGGCATTTGGCTGGACAAGAACGGCATCGTCGATCTTACCGGCATGACCGCCAACGGCCAGAGCTACGAGGCGATCGTGGAAGTATTCAAAACGCTGCCGATGCCCAAGGTCGTTGCGCTTGTGTTCTGCGTGGTAGGCGCGCTATTCTTGGCTACTACGCTTGACAGCTCCACGTTTACCGCCGCAAATATCATCGAGAAAAACCGTCCCGAGGGTGTTGACCCCAGCCCGGCGCACCGTCTGTGCTGGTCGATTCTCTGCACGGTAATCCCGTTGGTCTGCCTGCTTATCAACGTTGACCTCAACGTGTTCAAGTCTCTGGGCATCGTTGTCGCGCTGCCCATCCTGGTTGTCGAAGTGTTCCTGCTTTGGTATGTCGTGAAACAGCTCCGTGAGGACTATGGCATGTTGACCGATGTGGAGATCAAAAAGCTCTTCGCCGACGAACCTGTTGCTGAAGCCGCCAAAAAGAACTAATCCCATAGCCTGTCTTTCCCTCCGGGGCTTATAGCCTCGGAGGGGAGAAACCTAACCGACGACGAAGAAAGAGGGAATCCCATGAGCCAGAATAAATCGCGCGCCGCGTCTCTCCGTCATACGCTTATTGTTGCGCTTTTCAGCATCGGAACGCTGTTTTTCTTTTTTCCCATAGCGGATGCCGGGACGGGCGGGTATATGACCGCCGTGCCGATGTTCTGCCGTCTCGTACTCGCCGCTGCCGTTTTTCCGTTCCTTGCGGGACGGGCCGGACAGCACATGGCGCAGACGGGCGCATGGCTGTATTCCTCGGGGGATTCAAAGCTGGAGCGTCCCGGCGCGGTGATTCTGGGAAGCGTTGCCGGGCCGATCTGCTTTGTCCCGCTGGTTGCGAGCCTCTCTGCAAACCAGCTTCTCGCCGCCGTAGGACAGCCGGGCAGCCCGGTGCTTCGGGTCGTTCTCGTGGTGCTTCTTGTTGCCGCGGCCTACGCCGTGGCCGAGCGAAGGGAGCTTTCCCGGGCGGCTCTGGCAGGGATGCTGGCGGCCGTCGCTGCAGGCATCGCGGCGTTTGTTGTCTTGCTTGGCTCCGGCGCCGCCGCGGCGCCGGAAGCCGCCCCAACGGGTAAAACGTATCTTGAAAGCAATATCGCCGTTCTTCTCGCGCTTGCACCTACGCTCCTGCAGAACACAGGAGAACCGGGAGAAAGAAAGCCCTTCTGGAAGGACAGCGCGCTTGTGCCGTTTGCCGCAGGCATTCTTCTCTCCGCCGCTGGCATCGCCGCTGTGGCCGGTGCGGCGTATCGCTGCCCGAACGGAGCAGGCTGTACTCTCTCTGAAATTCTCGTCGCCGGCATAGGAAATCCGGCGGGACGAGCGATGGCCGCGATTTTCGCCGCCATCCTTGGCATTGCGCTTATGGCGATGGGCTTTACGTCCGGACGCCGTTGGCTGGCGGGCGCAAGCCGGGAATCCTCCGACGGCACAGCCTCCGCCGACGCCGCATGGAAAAAATGGTTGCCGCCGGTGCTTGCCGTACTGCTGGCCATGCCCGTGATCGGTGACATGTGGCTGAAGGCGGCCGAGGCTCTTCTTGCCGCGGCATATCCGATCGCCGCCGTGCCAATGATCTTCTACGCCGTTGTCCCCAAGCCGGACGAGGAGCGCAAGCAATTCAGCTTGAAATTTGCATTTACTGGAGCGTTTGTATACTCCGTTATTATGCTGGTGTACTTCCTGACTCAAAACTACGGAATCGAAGCGGTGCTGCTGCAGGGAATATATGAGAGCATGATCCTTGCAAAGGGTCATCTTACATGGCTTGTGGTATCTGTGCTGCTGTTTGTCATCGGCGATACGCAGTACCGCGGAAAAAAGGAAAGGGCGAAGGACAAAGCGCAGTAATTGCCGCGGAAGTCTCTTTCTGCTCTCTTGTATTTAATCAAAGAATTACTCTTTAAAAAGATGCGATATATGAAAAACGCCGGACGCATGAGTGCGTCCGGCATTTGAGCTTGTCGAGAACTCGGCTGCTGCTCCCTCATCTGAGGGAGCTTGTTGCTGCTTATATACTTTCTTTCTTTTTGATTCTGAAGAGTTTTCCGTAGTCGAGACTCCAGCTCTCCTTTTTGAGGCCGAACAGGAACCACGCAAAATACTTCACAAACATCACGATGACCGGCGTGAGGAGAAGGATGCCGATGAGCTGGCAGAGGCTCACGATATATACGTTCGTCACGCCGATGTACCCCATCGCTTTTTTTGCCAGCAGCTCCGGAAGATTATCGAAGAGATAGAAGAGCATCGAGTTCACGCCGATATAGGAGAGAACCCCTTTTCTCTTCACGTTTTTCAGCGCCCCGTACAGGGCGAGACACAGGGCAAAGCCGCCGGCCATCACCAGCACAAAGGGCGTCAGCCGTATCACGCGGTAATCGATGCAGTATTTCTCCGGGGAATCCGAAAACAGGAGCGTCAGCCCGGCAGCAACGGCTATACCAACGGCTGCGAGAATCAGCGTCTTTTTCCCGGTGATCTCAATGCTCTTTTCCCGGACGTACTGCCCCAGATACATGAAGAGCACGCACGGGAATGCTACATCGATATACCACGGCAGGGAAAAGCCGGTAAATTTGTTGAGATACGCAAACCCGGCGGACGCAGCGAGAACAACGGGAAATTCGATCCTCCGGTCGTGAACGTACTTTCGCAGCGCATAAAAGAGGACACTCGCCACGAACGCCGCCGTCAGGAACCACTTCGGAGCGACGAGATCGGTCCCCCGCAGCTGAACGAGCAGGCCGAGAATGTTGTCCCGGCAGAGCGCCCAGTCCGCACCGCCGCGCAGCAGCGGCACAAAAATGCCGAGACAGAGCACATGATAGAGGATGCCGTAAGCGAAAAACGGCACCATGAGCTGCCGGAAGCGCTTTTTCACAAAGGCGCCGAACGTTCCGGCGGTGCTGCTGTAGTAGCCCATGCAGAAGAAGAACATCGGCATGTGGAACAGGTAAATGAAGATGCGCACCGCCTGCGGTATCGCGTCCGAATGGCCGATGAACACCAGAAGGATGCATATCCCCTTGGCGTAATCCGCCCACAACTCTCTCTTTTTCTCTGCCATAGGTTCCTCCCTTAATAAAACGCTTTTCCCGAATGTTCCGCCGGCTTCATCGCGGCAGGATACTTTTCGCTTTTATCCGAAGTATTTGGCGGCATCCTCGGCGGAGACGCCGAAGAAGGCGACGGCCTCGTTCTGCATCCGCGCGGCGCGGCCGGAGACGAAGCCGCGGAGATTCGCCATCTGCGTGGCAAACAACGTGGACGACTTGCCCCAGCGGGCGAGATCGCGCGCGCTCTCCGGCTCGACGATCGCGCGCAGCTCGTCAAGCGTTTTCTGCGCGTTCTCGTCCGAGAGCGGGCCGCGCAGCATTTCGCCGAGACGCGTCAGGAACATATCGCGGAACTCTTCGTTGTAACGCAGCGCCGAGGGAATGATGCCGTGGAGCTGGAAGTTGTTGAAGCCGACGCTCATCGAGTCCATGCCCATCATCGTGAGATCCATGTCCGCGAGACCGTAAATGTACTTCCCGTTTTCGTACTCGGGGCTCGCGTAGAAGCGGACGTTTTCGTATACGTCGATATCGCCCGACCAGCACTCGAGAATCAGCCAGTCGATCATCTCCGGGATGTCCACATGCTCCTGGATATACGCCCAGCCCTCCGGCGTGCTCAGCGAGTTGTAGCGCGCGTAGTTCAAGATCTCGCTCCACGCGGTCTGGCCCTCAAACTCACCCGTCTGCATATCGACGGTGTCGGCGTCCACGCCCTTGTGCGAGGCGAAGTATTCCGCGCTGTGGTGCTCGCGGATGGCGTAAATGCCCCAGTACTCGCCGTTGAGGAAGAGCGAAACATACCGGTAATTCTGCGCGGGCACATCCGTATAGTCCATGGCGATGCGGGCGAAGAACTCGTCGCGCATGTAGGAGGTGTAGGTATCCTCCACGCTCGCGCGCAGCAGCAGCGAGGAAAAGTCCGTCACAACGCCGTCGCCGAACACGTCGTAATTGAGATCCCCGCCGTACCGGCCGCGGAATTTGAGCGTGAACGATTTCTTTTCGCTCACGCGGCGGCTCGTGCGGCCGTGCATGCGGATGCCGCAGTCGATGGAGAACTCGCCGCCGTCCTCGTACATGGCAACGGTCGCCTCGCGCTCCCACTTCTCGCTCCACGCACGTTCGTGGTTGGAGTAAATGCCCTGCGCGCCGGTGAGATTGTCCGGGTCGGTCACAAGGCTTACGACGGGCAGCGTGCTGTTCTCGCGCAGGAAGTACGACCATGTCGCCGGTTTGCCCGGCAGCGCGTCCGCCGGGAAGCTCGCGGCGCGGACGATCGTCGTTTCCGTGACCGTGATGGGCGCGGTATAGGCCGGATCGTCCGCCGTCGGGTCGCTGCCGTCGAGCGTATAGTGCACGTTCTCGCCGGTGATCGTCAGCGTAAGGCTCTCGGCGTCGTCGTACACGCCCGCGGCGATATCGACCGTAGGCTTTGCCGCCGCCACGCGGTACCCCGTGCCGTTGTCCGCGCCGCGGCTGCTCTGCGCAAAATAGAAATACCCGTTCTCCCCGTTTAGACGGCCGTAGCTGCCGCCGGCCGGGATATCGCGCAGGAACGCCCAGTCGCAGAGCGTGCCGGAAGCATCGAAGAGATAGAGCTCGTCGCGCTGCGCGCTCAGCCCCACGTTTTCGCACTCGAACACATAGCTTTCACCGGGCGCAAGCGTCACGGCGGGCAGCGCGTCGCGTGCCGGTTCCTTGAATTTATCCGAGATCGTGTATCCGGAAAGATCGATCGTCTCACCCGACACGTTTTTGAGCTCCACCCAGTCGGGCGAACCCGCCTCATACACGACGATCTCCCACAGCAGAAGCGGCGATGTGCGCGTGTCGGCATCGCAGAAGCCGGCGTAGCCCTCGGCGGTATTTTCAAACCCCGGCGTCGGGAAGTCGGTCACGGCAAAGCTGCCGTCCGGCTGCATCGGGATACAGCCGTGATAGAGCAGGTTGCCGTTACAGATCTTGTACAT
>ENA-ORSI01002556-ORSI01002556.1-human-gut-metagenome-genome-assembly--contig:-NODE-2556-length-12924-cov-2.202813_pt1 | contig 12924 bp, 9 predicted proteins | sample MGYA00242187_ERZ509154 | MGnify/ENA primary metagenome ERZ509154 (study PRJEB26280, sample SAMEA2338627) | human gut metagenome | biome: human gut; feature: human-associated habitat; material: faeces...
GCGTTGACCCCTTAATCCAAGCAACGGCGCTGCCCAGCCAGCTACAACTTGGGCTGCCGTCGACACTATTCTACCCACGAATGACATTTTGGACAATCGGTAATGCCGCTTCAAAAGCCAGGCACAACTGGCACAACCTGGGCGGCCGCTGAATGTGGCAAGAGGACTGCCCTTTGTCACATTCCGGGGTTCTCGACTAGCCAGTGCTCGTAGGCGCGCTGCATGACCTCGGTTTTATCGGCTTTTTTGCGGCAGCCCTTCTGCTCCTCGATGGCCAGCTCATAGGCGTCGCTCTGCTCAAAAGCGCTGGTATCCCAAGCACCGTGTTCAATGCGAGCCCATGTGGCATCGATGAGCTGCTCGAGTTCGGCAATGTCATCGGCGTTGGCGGTTGTCGCGAACGGCGGGCGGAGCTCGCCCGTTGTCTTGTCGGGTTCTACATAGTAGTCGCCCATGGAAGTGACGGTGTAGCCATAAAACTCGGGTGACGCTTCGACCAGCAGTTTGTAAAACTTGAGCTGACGATGGTAGCCTGCAGGGACTTCTTTGCCAAAGCCAGTCTTGTAGTCGACAATCTGCACCGTTTTAGCTGCATCGTCAACGAGGAGCAGGTCGAGAAAACCAAAGAGCGGAGTTCCTTCGGTGGTCAGGCACTGCATATTCGCCTCTGTGACGCAGCGATAGCCATGCACATGCTCGACAAGCCAGGGGACGAATGCACGACAAATGCGTTCGAAGCGCTCCGAATAGCGATGGACGTCCTCGGGGGCAAAATCGAGCCACGAAATCTGCTGGCGATACTCGGCCTCAATTGTCTCAATCGCCGTCTCGCCATCGGCTGCCATTCTATTAACGATCTCCTCGAACATCGCGTGAACGATGGTGCCGAATTCGGTTTGGATCGTGGGCGCCGTGGGCAGGCGCACAATCTGCTTCTCAGGGAAGTGCAGACTATTTGCGCAACCAGACTCGTACGTCACAAAGTTGTTGAGTGCTGTGGCAGAAAGAAACTTCACGTCGGTATGAGGCTCCAAAAGCGCACGGAGCTCGGGCGTATCAAACACGTAGTTGTCGCGCCATTCGGTTTCGATGGCGGCACTGAGCTGGTCTGCTTCAGCAGAAACCTCGCAAGAGTCGATAAGCCCCGTGAGCTCCTGCAGCGCCGATCCGCCGGCGCGGTACAGCTCGAGGTGTCGCTTAGCGCGTGTGATGGCTACAAACAGCAGACGGCGCGCATCGTCGTCATCCTTTTCATCGCGAATAAGCAGGTTGGACGGGTACAAGCTCATGCCGCCGGCGCCTTTGTGCCAAGTGGAGTCGTCGGCATCGAGCAGGTAGACGCAGTCGAATTCCAGGCCCTTAGAGCTATGGGCGCTGGTGAGGCGAACAGCTCCCGGCGTGCCGAGGTCGATCGATGCGTCGATACTCACGCCAAACTTTTGAGCGGCATCGAGCTTGTCGACAATATCGGGCAGGCGAAGCGCACGTCCCATACGGCGCGCGTCGCCCATTTCACCTTCGGCAAAGGTGAGCAGGGCGCGGATGCCGGCATTGAATTCGGCTGCGCCCAGCGGATCTTGTTCCTTGCAATCCTGATAATAGCCAAGGCTGCGTTCGACAATTCTAAAGAGCAGTGGCCTGACAGGGGAGGCGCTGGCTTCGGCCGCCCACTGCATAAGGCCGTCGTACAGCTCTTTGACGCGGACGTTATCGCTCTCGTGCATGGCGGCCATCCAGTCGCCGCGATGCTCACGCTTGGCGTTGAGCGCAAACGCCACGGATGACGGATGATCTCCGCCCAGCTCGGTGGCGCAAATGATCTGGGGGAGATAGCTGCTTGCCAGTCCTTTTTGCCCGCGGGCAAGCGCAGTAACGCAACGCAACAGTGCCAACGTCGTCTGCATACGCTCGGAGGCAAAGAGATTCTGCCGCTCGCGATACGAAAACGGCACGTTCTCCTTAACGAGGAAGGGAATCAGCGAGCGCAATGCGGCGTGCTTGGCAGAGATGACTGCAATTCCTTCATTGGGATCTTCGCAGTCATCGAGGTAGCCAGCATCAATCCTCTGCCTAATGCTCGCGGCAACGGCGGCGTATTCCTCGGCTTTGCCGGTGTAGACGCTCTCGCTAAAGCTGACCTGATCGCCTTGAGGCTTAAAGGCTTCGATTGACTTATTCGAGCTGGCATCGAGTCGGTATTCGATTTGCTGGGCGATAGCTTGACCAAGCTCAACGATGGCGGGCGTGGAGCGGTAATTGGTCTTGAGCACGATGTTCCGGGGCGAAAACTCGGCCGCAAATTGGTTGGCACATTCGATCGTGGCGCCCTGAAAACGCATGATGGCCTGATCGTCATCGCCGACGGCCATGATATTGGGCGCATCAACGCCATCGCAGAGCAGCTCGATGATGCGCATCTGGGCACCATTGGTGTCCTGAAACTCGTCAACTTGGATATAGGTATAGGTGTCCTGGAGCACTTGACGTAGCGCGTCGTTGTGCTCGACGGCGTTAACAAAGTCGCCGATCATATCATCATAATCGTAGAGATGATGCTGGTCAAGCTCATTCTGGTAGCGATGCGCAACGTCGCAAGCAGCCTTAAGTCGCTCGCTCTGCTCCGCAATCTTAAAGGTGCGCCCCTGAGAGTTGCTGCCTCCAAAGAAGGCATCGCGCACCTTGGTGTATCCCGAGGATTTACCCTTTTCGTCGATGAGCTCGGTGCGGCGAACGGTATCGCGCAGTTCAAGGATATAGGGCACATACGTGCCGGCAGGACAGTCGATCGGGCGGGTGAGCGATGTGGGCGCCATGCCGCAGGCACGCTCGACCTCTTCTTCAAAGCGTTCTGCCAACGCAGCGCTTGCCCTTTCGCAGGCGAGCGTAAGCAGCTCGGAATGTTCGGTGAGCCAGGTAGCGGCGTCGATATTCTGCTGCGCGATGGCGCTCAGCGTGTCGTAGTCCAGGCCACTGCGTTTGATTTTGGAGACAAAGCCGATCATCTTACCGATGTTTTGCGCAGGCATATCAGGTGACCCTCCGCCTAGGAGAACCAAAGGACAGCGATTTGAGCAGCCGATCAAAAATCTCTTGCTGGTGCAGGCTGGTAACAAGCGTGTCGGTCGAAGGGCGCACGAAGTACTCGGGATAGCGCGACCTGATACTGCTTGCAAATCCGTGGAACGTGCTAACTTCGATGCCGTAGGCGTCGCGCCCAATGAGCTCAATCAGGCGTTTGCGCATGGCTTCCGCGCCCGCCTCGGTATAGGTGAGGCAGAGGATGTTGCGTGGGGCGGCATCGCGCTTGGCCAGGATGTTCGCCGCGCGCAGACTCAGTAACTGCGTCTTGCCGGTGCCGGGACCGGCAATGACGAGCAACGGACCATCTAGGCATTCGACGGCCTCGCGCTGTTCGGGGTTTAGTCGGTCGAGCGATGCGATGAGTTCGGGGGTCATGTTCATGGCAGTATTACCTGTCTTCCTGGTAGAGTGCACGCGTGCTATCGAGATAGTCGAGATATGTGTCGATGGCACTTTGCGGCTGAACGATTTTAATGTAGGTGCTGAGTTGCAGCAGCCAGCCAAAGAACTGCGGCGACAGTGGGGCTTTGACGGTCGCCAGCAAGCGCCCATCCTGGTTCTCAAACACAACGGCGTCGAGCCCGAACTTGTCGATGAGCGGGTTCATCGCACGATCGTCGAGTTCCAGTACCACGGTGGTTTTGTCGGCAGCATAAACACCAAATGATGGTGAAACGTGATCCTCAAGCACATAGCCCGCAATACGCGGATCTTTGGTCGCGGACTCTTCGGACACCGCAACGTCGAGCATACGATCGACGCGATAAGGCGTGAACGGCTGATGACCCGAGCCGGCATTAGCCCATTTATCTCGAAATCCGATCATGTAATAGAGTTCGTCGGAGTAGATAAGGCGCACGGGCGTGAGCTCGTAGGTCTTTCCGTCATGATTAAGGGCCTTTTGCTTGGCGGCGTCGTAGTGGAAGTAACGAAACCGAATCTTGCGTTTTTCGCGCATAGCCTGCTGAATCAAGTCGATGTTGAGCAGGGCATCGGAGTTTTGCATCTTCACGCGCGAAGGCACGTCGACGCGCTTGTGCATCAGCTCGCGTTCGCCCAGGCTGGCGAGGCTCTGCAGCTTGCCGATGAGGTGGTCGGTCAACTTATCGGTCAAAAACGGCGAACTCTGCACGGCGTCAACAAGCATGATGAGTTCTTGCAGGTCGAGCGGGCGTGAGACCAGCGCCCATTCCTTGCCACCGCGCTGGTCGATGTTGAGCCCAAAGTCGCGAAGTGTTTGCAGGTCGCGATAGATGGCCTTTCGTTCGGCCTCGAGATCGTGATAGGCGAGCTCCTCGATGATCTGCTGTGTTGTGAGCCCGTGCGCGCTGTCGGTCTTTTCCATCAAGGTTTTAAGCAGGAACAGAAGCCTGAGCTTTTGATTTGGTCTGTTCGCCACGTTGTCTCCTTTCGCCGGCAGGGTAACAGCCGAAGATACAAAACAAGACCCGTTATTGGGACTCATTGTAGCCCGCGCGACCGTAGTATTCGCAGCAATAAGAGTCCGAATAGGGCGAAAGGTGGTTAAACGGAAATCGGCGGTTTGGCTGGCTGGCGTGACATGCACTCTGTTGGCTTGGGGCCGGTTCCGGTTTACAAGAATCAAAACAGGAGAAATGCGATGGCAGACATCAAAGTCTTTGCCGAGAATCTTGAGGATTCAACCAAGGAGCAGATCGAGGAGATTTCCAGCTGCCCGGCGTTTGAAGGTGCCAAGATCCGCATCATGCCCGATGCCCATAAGGGCAAGGGCTGCGTGATTGGCTTTACGGCAAACTTGGGCGACAAGGTGATTCCCAACCTGGTGGGGGTCGACATCGGATGCGGGATGTATTGTGTGCCGCTTGCGGAGACCATTGCGCGCGACGACCTCATTCAGTTCAATCGCGATGTGAAGCGCGCGGTGCCTACGGGCTTTAGCCTTCATCGCGATCCTGCCTGCGTACTCGCGGACTTTGACATGGAGTCGCGTGATTGGCTGCAGGATAAACGCAAGGTTGAGCGCTCCATGGGCACGCTGGGCGGCGGCAACCACTTCATTGAACTCGACGAGGACGAGGATGGGTGCCAATATCTGGTCGTGCACACCGGCTCGCGCAACATGGGCAAGCAGACGGCGGAGCACCATCAGGCGCTGGCGCAGAAGACGTGCACGGCAGATATCCCCGACGAGCTTAAGTATCTCGTGGGAGATCTTTCTGCCGAGTATCTCGTCGATATGCATAACTGCCAACGCTTCTCGAATCAGAACCGCAAGGCGATTGTCGCACAGATTGTTGAACGTACGGGAATTCGACTCGACGGAGACGGCTTTACCACCATGCACAACTACATCTCGGAAGGCGGCATGGTTCGCAAGGGCGCCATTAGCGCTCATGCGGGCGAGATGGTGCTGATTCCGTTCAACATGCGCGACGGTGCCGTTATTGCGCGCGGCAAGGGAAACGAGGACTGGAACTGCTCGGCGCCGCATGGGACGGGTCGTGCGATGAGCCGCACCAAAGCGTTCCAAACGCTCGATACCAGGTCGTTCGTTAACGAGATACGCGGTGCAGGCATCTGCTGTCCGAGCGCATGCGAGACGACGCTCGATGAGTCGCCCGAAGCGTATAAGCCTGCGGATGATGTACTGAGACTCATGGACCCGACGGTCGATGTTATTCACCGACTCAAGCCGATTTGGAATTTTAAGGCTACTGGAAAGCGCGGTAGGCGTTAGGAGGGTTGCGATGACGCTAAAGATGGACTCCAGGGACGACCGAATTGGCCGTTCTGTGAGTTTGGGCGAGATGCTGGGCCACCCAGGCGTGATGCCGCCGACGCCAGCGAATCAGCGTAGTGGGAATCGCAAAGAACGTGATGACGAGGGTTTTGACCTCAGCGGTTTTCACAGTCGGCTGGTTTCTGGGCTCGACTGTGGTGTGGAAACGTCACTGTTCGTAGCTCCGCGCTTGTTGAAAGCCGGCATGTCGGTCGATGACGCACTGGGTGGCGGCGTTGGGCTGGGCAAGCTCAGCGTGATTGGCGGCGCGCATGAAGATGTCTCGAACGTGCTGGTGTATGCGGCCTTGCGTCTGAGTGAACAACGCGCCGTGCTCTACATGCCGATTCGGGAGCGTGAAGAGGACGCGATCGCCCGGCTTATTCGCGCTGAGATGGATGGCAAGGTGTCAGAGGATCCTGAGGAGCAACAGGTTGAGACAATCCGCGCAACGATGCGCCTCAAGCAGCGCAACTTGGGCATCTTTGCCGAAGACAACATGACCATGGACCTTTTAACGAGCTGGCTGCTTGGGGATCAAACGTGGAACAGAGCAGTGCTAAAGGACGTCGTAGTCGTAATCGACGGACTCGAAATGCTCGACGACAACCGCCCGGTAAATGCAATCCTGCGCGACCTGCGCAACATGCTCAGCCCAACGGCGGCGATCTTAGTAGGCTGCTTTGCGGTGGAGGACAGGGACAACGATGCGGCATTCGCCGAGACCCACTGCAATGCAGATGCCCTGGGCCGCATGAGTTCCGATGGTGAAAATCCCATCTACATGTGAGTTTTCGGCTAGGTCCATAGCCGAAAACAATAGTCCGGCCCGTGACGCATCTGCACCACGGGCCGTTTTCAAGAGATATTTATTTCACATGCTCGCTGGCATGCCATGAGGGGCTTACTTTAACGGCGCGCAACAATAAGGCTGCTCGCCCCGCTTGGTATGATGAGCGAGCAGCCATCTATTCTTCGACTAAAGCTGCGATGTCATCGAGTTGCTTGCGAATACCTAAAAACTCTGTGTCAAGATCGAGTGTCCGACAGTGGAAGCGATAGCCGGTTTCATCCCAGCTTTCGCACATTGACCTCGCGTTATCAGTGAGAGCGTAAAGAAGCATGCCCTCGACCGCCCCTGTTTTTCGCGACCATGATTCATGGGCAACGTAGGAATAGATTTGATTGCGATGGGCTGGGGATAGAATTTCGGATTCCATGTGCTGGTGAAGAATAGTCCCGTAACATTTGCAGTCAATGATGAGGGTTCGACCGGGGCCTTCAAGAGTGACGTCTGTCAGTAATGCCGGCAATATCTTTGGAGCGTTGTCCGATCCTGATGCCACTCGATGGGCAGATGCCCTAAGATCGGGATGCTCGGCGCGATAATACTCCAGTACAAAATGTTCAAAGAGAGCGGAGAGTTTCTGATTGTCCCGCCATTTGCCAAAAGCGGTATCACCTGAATAAAGTGTCGGCAGGCTATTCTCAATTACGGCATGACAGACTCCCATAAGAAGGCGATAACCGCGGTTTCCTCCGTGAAAGGAGAGCCTTCCCCAGTCGATAGAGGAAGGTCGAATATTGTCGATAGAATCGAGCTGACGATAATAACTTCTAAGTAGGTTTTTCCGTTCGGTGCCGACTGCGCCAGAGCGAACGAGGGTGCCCACTGCGCATTTAAGCACCCTGTTCATCTGAGTATTGACTGTCCATTCGTCGCTGGTACACCTAATGCTTCGGCGCCCAGCGGAGCGCAGCTGTGATGTCCGAGCCATATCGATTTTCCCGCGAATACCAAGAAAGTCCTCGGAAACCTCGGCATAACCGTGCTCCAGACCACGTTTGAGTCGTGATGAGATGCCGATTGAGAGGATGGCCGCAAGTAGGTCTTCGACGTGCTCAAACTCCTCGGTCTCGATAGACGCATATTCATCGAGACCGAGGGCTTTGAAGGCATAGGCCATCATGTAGTAGATGTTTCGAACGATGACCTTTTCTTCAGCTCTGGGCATTGACGGCACCTTCGAGGACGCTTATTGCCGCATCCGCTTTGGCTCGATCATCGAACCAATATTCACGGATGAGTGGGTTGAGTTCGTATTTAACGATGTCGTCAACACACCCTTTGCCGGAGCGACAGAGGTAACTATGTCCAATCTCGTACCCTTCACCGAGCGCGGGGTCGGAGGCAATGTCGATGTTTACCGAGCGTACCGCATTGACGAGAGAGGGCATTCTTTTGTCGGCACATTTCGATGCATCTTTGAGGAAAGAGGTGTTATTGAGAGCTGGGGTCATGCGAAAGAAAGCGAACCTTCTGCGAAGTGCATAGTCGATAAGGGCAATGCTACGATCAGCGGTGTTCATGGTGCCGATAATGAAGACATTGTCTGGTACGAAAAAGGGCCTTCCATCGATAGCGAGACTGGTGGGATTGCCGCGATGTCCGGCTTCTATAAGGCTCAAGAGTTCTCCAAACACCTTTGAGATATTCGCTCGATTGATCTCGTCGATTAGGAAGAAGTAGTCACTGTTGGGATCGCTTGCCGCTTTTTGACAGAATGAGGTGAAGACGCCCGCTTTGATATCGAATCCGCCTGCATCATTTGGACGGTATCCAATGACGAAGTCCTCATAGGTTGTCCCTTGGTGGAATTGAACGGTTTCTATCTTGGAGTTGTCTCGCTTGCCCATGAAGCTCCAAGCGAGTCTTTTTGCGCAAAACGTCTTCCCTGTTCCTGGAGCACCGTCGAGGATAAGATTTCGCTTTGCCTTAAGGAGTCGTTTGAGCTGTGAGAGATCATTTGCGTCAAGATAGACGTCATTTAAAAAGTCGTCGTCAGTGTATGCGCTGCCGTCTTTGCTTGGCGAGGCGTTGGAGTCCGTAGGCAATTCTGAATCTTCGGCAGGATTAGATGTAGCGTCTCGCTTCGGGGCTTTATGGTCAAACGCTTCAGCCGAAATCTCGTAAAGGGGCCTACCCAGATGGCCCACCTTGTTAAGGAGCTCTAAATAACCGGTCCCATTTTGTTTGGATGACGTTACTAATATGCCGTAAACACTTTCGAGATAATTTCTGCTTAGTTGATCAAAAGGCATGAACGTGTCGGGCCTGCACCAGAACAATGCCATGGAGAGGTTTGCAAAGCCGATATTCTTTTGGGCCAATACTCGATCGAACAAATTGATGAACTGGACGTGATCTTCGTCTTCTGGTGAGTATGCCATTGCCTCTTCGAAGAAATCCCACTTCTCCTCAATGCTTGAGTCTATTCCGTCCATGTAACGCCAGCGCCTGTTATTTGAGGTGGGTACACCGGCATAGTCAGTGGGAATTGCGCCGTGAATATCGAGGCGGGCAAAAATGCTTTCGATTACCTTGGTGCGGCTATCGTAGCTTATCGATCTGTTGAACAGAGACATGAACGTGAATGGATCCATTCTGTTTGTGTCTCCAGTATTTGCATTGTTCTTGCAGATTTCGAGAAGGGTTTCTTCGTCGTTTCGCATAGTCAGCAATTTTCGAGCGATTGCCGTGTAGGTATCGACCCATGTGAACTTCGTTTCGGTGTCCATTTTGCTCCCGTCTTTAGCGGCCGCTTTAACAACAAATACTAGAACGTGGGCTTTGTGAAATAGTTGAGCAACAAAGGTGTGCGGACAATCTAGGCGGATGAGCGGTGGGATGGTCAAATGTCATCGTTAAGATCGCTATTCGGAAAAGTCTGCGTTGCCGCCGCGTCGACGTTCATCTCGATTGGATCCGCCGCATCTGTTGATCGTCCCCTCGAGTACCGATATGCATCCAGCTTCCGTTATCGAGTGCGATGCCGATATATGTCTAGCCAAATCGGCTCTTTCTCTTTGTTGTCGGCGCACGCTTCTAGCAAGTCGTCTATCCGGTCCAGCCCGATTGCTTGCAAGGTCACGCATGCTTCCGGCAAGGGCTGCGTTGCTTTTCTCGCCCTGAATACGGGTGACAGCATCAGGTTCGTATGCGCCCATCCGGCAAAACAGCTGCCGTAGGGGATTGATCCGCAACTGATCTGCCCATCGTCATCAAGATACAGACAGTCCAATTTCGAGTTCGCTACCAAGCAATAACAAGGTCCCGGCGCCCATGGCCTGCAGTCAATCTCGAGAATGTCGCCCTTTTTGTACGGCGTGGGCAGGTCGACATATGCCCCCTTAAACCATGGCCCAAAAATTTCACCCACAATGCAGTCGCGCACCTCGCCACATTCCCCCACTTCCTCTCTGCAGAGGTATTGAATTTCGCCGGAGATGTTTGCGTAGTAAGTGTAGTCTGGCTGTAGAAAGCCGTCGTAGGGATATGAGCAGCACGGGTCGTTGGCAAGGTTGAACAGCTCAATCATCCAGTATGAGGACGATAAATCTGTCATGCCGCCCCACTTGTCTGCGTATGCCTTCATTGCCGCAAGGGCGGCCTGCCACGATGCCACGGGGAAGGGGCCATGCGTGATGGCGGATCCTACTTCGTTGTCGACAAAGCTAATTTCGCTAATAAGCAGCGTCTTTCCGTTTCCGTCGACGGCCTTTAGCGCGTCCAAGCAGTCATCGATGTAGTCGATACATTCTTCTGGATCGTACCAATGAAAGGTGTTGTCTGACGAGTTGCGCTCGTCAGCAACCAGCCTGCTGAGCATCTTCCGTTTGCGGTTGATTTCTATCGACGCGCCACCGATGATTTGCGTGTAATGATCGCCATTCAGGAGCTGTGGATTATGCAGCAAATGCTCTCGCAACTCCGGGGAGTCGATTAGGTTGATTACTTCTTCGCGCATGATAGCCTCCTGGTTATCGGCGTGGCTTTTCGCGGATTCGGACATGGTGGCCTTTATTCAAATAGCTGCGGGTACTTCTCCTTGAGCGGCGCCTGATCCAGACGCAGCTCTTCCAGGTTGCGCTTTGCCTTGGACTCCATCCTTATGGTGTCGATAAACGCGATGAGTGAGTCGACATACAGGTCGCCGCGCAGGTACGCCTGGGCTGCGATTAAAATTCGCTGTTCGTCTTCGAGTGGCTTGCGGTAGTACTCGAGATTTAGGTAGAGCGGCTCCGGTTCGCCGATGTAGAGGGGAAACGTCTCGTTGTAGCTAATCGAACAGCCGGTCGCGCACATGTTGCTGATATCTCCCGCATTGCGATAATGCTCGAGGCGCTGCTGCGCATGATCAAGCCATTCGTCAGAACGGTCTACCTGCCGAAGCTCTGCCTCAAGCTGTGTCCGGTCCCACGTGGACAGATCGAGCAACGTGAACGGCTCGCGGGCACTGCCTTGTGGCGTCCAGACGATATCGCCGGTGTGGAACGGCGTGGGGATATCGACCCAGATGAACTCGAATGCGATCTCCCAATCGTTCTCAACGGGGCCGGCGGAAGGACAATAGACGGAAAGGGCCTCGCCTTTACCGTTCACCATGAGCCAATCTTCCCGGTGATGTTCTTCATCGGCATCGAGCGGGCACCGGGTGATGCGTACGCGTGCCTCTGGACGGCTCGCCAGTTCATCATCACCGCGCAACGCCTCGGCACTCATAACAGCTGAATGGCGCGCCGAAGGCCCCACAAAGTTGCCCGTCGGGCACAATCTCCTCTTCATATTGATAAACGTAGCCCGTCCCACTCGTAAACGCATCGATGCACCGCTTGTTGTAATCGATTGTCCAGCGCAAAAAAGTATGGAAATCGGGGATGGCCGGCCTTCCAAGACCGGCATGGGTTGCCTCCAGCGAACAATTGGGCATAGTGCAAGCGATCTCTTGCCAGGCTTCGCACTTCTGCTCGAGCGTGGCGGTCTTCGAAAACCAAACCAGATAGGCGGCCTCGATGGTGTCGGGTTGAAAATTGATGCGGCGGAGATGCTCCCGAATGTCCCGGGAGTCCACAAAATCTAAGATGTCCATGGTTAGCTCCTCTTTGTTTCGAATTGTGCCGGCGGGGCTATCGTGTCATCGAATAACTCCGGATAGCGGGTCTTGAGCCCGCCGTCTTCCCCTTCAAACCGCTCGGCTTTTTTCTTGACCAGCGCCTGCAGTTCGTAAAGGCTCGATAGCGCAATAAGTGAGTCAAGACCCAGATCGCCGTCGAGATATGCCCGCACGCCGTACAGAATTCTCGCCTCCGGCTTGAGCGGGATGCGGCAGTATTCCATATCGAGAAGAAAGCAACTTGGCTCTCCGATATAGACGGGGTACTCCAGGGGATATTCAATCTGACAGCCGTAGGCGTACATGTCGCTCGTGTCGCCATTTTGCCGATGGTGCCTGAGCAGGTCGTCGGCCTTTTTTGCGGCGCATTCCCTGTAGGTGGAAGGCGGAAGCTCATCCATGACCCGCTTCGTGGTCCATGTCTGCATATTGAGAAGCAGCATGGGGTCGCCAGGGTCGCCGTGACGACAAATGATGTCGCCGGCGTGGAATGGCGTCGGGATGTCAAACCACATCAACTCAAAAGCGAAAGTGGGGTCTTTACCCTCGCGTTCCATGTCGATGCAGCGCAGCTGGCAGTCCATGATTTCGCCTTTTGCGTTGAGCATGAGCCTGTCGGCGGCATAGTAGTCTTCGTCCGGATCGATCGGGCGGCGCGTTATTTCAATCGAGATAGGATTCTCCTCCTCAAGCTCATTCCAGATTGCCTCGAAACATTTTTCGTAGCTGGTGTAGGGGCCATAATTGCATCCGCTCTCATGGGGACTTCCTGTCTTGTCCTCAAAGAAATACATGTGCTTGCCAGGCTGTTTGAACCGGGCGATTTTCTTGCGCTCCCATCTGATGACGTCGCGAAGAAAGACATGGAAGTTGGGGATATTGAACGTGCCGTATCGCCTGTTCATCGCACAGTTGGGCATGTTTTCGAGAATCTTTTGCCAAGCCTCGATCTTTTGTTGCAGCGTCTTCTCGTTCGAACGGTCGACGATGAACGCCGCCTCGGGCGTGGTGGGCTCGTAGCCGATGTCCTTTAAGTGCTCCTTGATGTCGGGTGAGTCGAGAAACTCGAGAATATCCGAACGTATGGCGTTGACGCCGGCGCCGGCCGATGTGCGGTATGGCTGCAGG
>ENA-ORSI01002558-ORSI01002558.1-human-gut-metagenome-genome-assembly--contig:-NODE-2558-length-12916-cov-2.677241_pt1 | contig 12916 bp, 8 predicted proteins | sample MGYA00242187_ERZ509154 | MGnify/ENA primary metagenome ERZ509154 (study PRJEB26280, sample SAMEA2338627) | human gut metagenome | biome: human gut; feature: human-associated habitat; material: faeces...
CGCTTACTTTTCATATTATCCTTATCTCCTGCCTTATTTTCCTTCGAATAAACAAAAGCAAAGATTTATAAATTACAAAAGAATGAAACAAACACAGGAACACTCATGTCAATCAAGATTCCATGAAAAATAGCAATCGGAATCATGTCTTTTCCCGAATACCGGGTAATAGAAGGTAATAATACATCCATTGAATTAACTCCGGCAGCAGAAATAGGTGCCAGCCTCCCAAAGTATTTCCGAATAAGAGGAGCACCGAGAAGTGCCATCATTTCACGAAAAATATTTGCCAAAAGAGCAATTGTTCCTAACTCTGTGGCTAACTGTAATCCCATAGAAGGTTCTTTGAACTGTGTAATCAAAATAGAAGAAAGTGAATAATAGGCAAAGCCACTTCCCACCGCCATGCAGTCAAAAACACTCCACTGGGTTAATAACAAACTGGCAAATGCCGAAAAAAGCAACGTTCCTGTAATAGTAGCAACAGGCACCAACAGCATTTTGAATCGCAAACTTTTAATCAACTCTTTTAATTGTCTGTTACATCCAATCCCAATTCCAACTTGCAACATCAATGCATACAACACATACATGGAAACATTGTGTGTAGAAAACCGGAACTCATTGGCTGCTCCTATCAAACAACCGACACAGAAAAACGCCACAACAATCAAACTACCTTTCATTCGTTACCTCCTTTCTTAAAAAATAAATGAAACACCAGGAAAGATGCCAGTAAACTACCTAAAATACTTAAAGTTGCAAGCACAATGGCCTGCCATCCGAATTTTCCTATATTATTAATAATTAAGCTATTGGAACCTATTGAAAGCCCCAAAACAAAAAGCAACAGGAAGATGGTAAGAGAAATACTTTTCTCTACTTTTTGCAAAAATCGTAAATCACGCAACAGATATCCAATGCCGATACCCATAAACATTATAGATATAATAGTAAACATAAAATAGCTACTTTTAGAATGAAACATAGATTCTGATGACTAAAAACAAAGTCACCACTAATATACTTTTCATTTCCACAGCCTGTTGGAATGAAGAAAAAATAGAATGGATAAAACTCAAATAAACCCGCTGAACCAATGCACGTGTACAATGAAGCTGTTACACAGGCTTTCTCGTTCCCATCTAACGCTATATGTGCTATATGTAGAGCATAATTGGTTCATATTATCTATAAATTTTGGTGCAAAGGTAACCGTTATTCGCATATTTACCAAATAAATATTCATAATTAACCCTATTCCACACAAAAAAGAGATGAAGGCTTCGATTTGTCGCAAACCGAGACCCTCATCTATTTTCAAACAAGTCACTTACTATGTTAAAACTATATCTCTTCCTTGTGTATCACATTAATATTCCACCTTATAATCCCTGTGCAAGTGTTCTCCTTTCCATGCCTTCTTAGTCGTCCAATCTTCATAAGGGGCTGTCCAAAAAGCATTATCAGCAGGAAGTCCTAAAGGCAAGAAACTCAAAGTTGCCATATAAAGACTGCCAGTAGAAGTATAACCATCAGCAGCCTCGGGTTGGTGACCATTGAATCCCAAAACCAACCAACCGTTCTCATCAAAGTTCTGATTGCCTTCATATAAATTACGATGTACGGCAGTCAAAGCACAACGCACCTGAGCCGGTTTCAGATGGACGGGTAATTTCTCGCGCAAAGCCACATCTGCCAATGACTGGAAAGCAGCCGAACGATAAGTCACAGAACGGCCCAAAGCCGGATAAGTTCCATCCGGTCCGATAATACGTTCACAAAATTCAGCATGACGTACCATACGTGCCATAGCTTCATCCACTTCTTTCTGACCAGCTCTTTTTTTGGATGCTAATGTTTCAAGCATGGCCACATACATCGGATTCAATACATAAGAATTATAATAATCCATACTAAATTTAGGACCATCACAATACCAACCATCGCCCGCATACCATTCTCTCACTTTATTCTTGGCTATCTTTAAACGGAAAGGATCACATTCACCGCCTGCCCAGTTAATAAAAGATTCGTTCAGTCCGGTAAAAACCAACCAATTATTGTAAGCACCGGTACGATTACGTAAAGCTTTCAACGACTCAATATAACGCTGTTTTGTCACATCGTCCAACGGCTCCCAAAGAGCTTTGGGAGCACGTAAAAAAGCATGTACCAAATAAGCTGCATCCACAATAGGTTGCGGTTGTTTTGTAAAGTTCAATTTATCCGGTGAATTCGGGTCAACAGCATTTTTCAGTCCTTTCAACACTTCCTCACGCATCTGTTTACGAAGTTTCCCCTCTTCAGTATCATCATCAGGAAGCGACAACCAAGGAGCTACACCAGCCAATGTACGACCTACAGCTTCTAAATGAGTGACTTCATCATAACCTTTCGGATTCCCACTTGGAGATTCTATTGGCATATTTTGACGCAACGTGTTTTCTGCCAAATTATGAATAACAGGATAGGCAATTTTCCACATAAGCTCCACCCAAACAGCGCGATCTTGCGCACCGGTAGTCATTTGTTGTTCTTTGGCTGTTTTATCTTTTTCATTTTTGGCTTGCAAAGAAGATACAGGCATTGCCATTAGAACAACCAACAACAATGCAAAATAATTTAATTGTTTCATGAGCATTATTTATTAGAAAAGAGGTTCGTTGTTCAATAATTTATTATAGCGATGAAGAGCTTCCACAAAATAATAATCCGCATACGTCAAAGGCACATCGATTTCACCACCATGCGGAATAGCACCGGTACTATGCATCAGGATAAAGTTTGCATTCTCACCCAATTTAGCACGGTAAGCGGGACTGCCCAACGAATGAAGAATCTGCTTGGCTCCTTCCAGATATTTTTTGCTCTTAGCACCTTTCACATAAGTGCTCAACTCCATCAAAGCCGAAGCTGTGCAAGCTGCTGCAGAAGCATCGCGATAAAGAACAGGTGTAATGCTGGCTTTAGAACGTACACCGGGAACATAACCTTCTTCCCAAGCATTGAAGTCCCACCACGCCACCTTATCGCTAGGCAGATTAGGATGATCCAAATAATAATCAGCCATGCCTTGAGCTGTTTTCAGAAAACGTTTATCACCGGTTTCGCGATAGCACAAAGTAAACCCGTAAATACCCCAAGACTGTCCTCTCGACCAACAAGAGTTATCGGAATACCCCTGAGAGGTTTCTCCCTTAATAGGAGCCCCGGTCTCTTTATCATAATAAATAATATGATAGTGACTGTAGTCCTTACGGATTTGATTCTTCATCACCTTTTCGGCATGCGAAACAGCTACTTTCTTATAAGTGTCATCTCCTGTCACCTTACTGGCGTGGAACAACAACTCCAAATTCATCATATTGTCAATAATAACAGGAAAGTCATAAACTTTATCACCGTGCCAAGACCGGAAACCATTCCACGACTGAATCACACCGGCTTTGGGACGAAAACGCGTGCAGAGTGATTTAGCTGATTCTGTCAAAATGTCCTCGTATTCGGTCTTCGGCGCGAAACGGTTCGCATTGCCATAACTGCAATACATCATGAAACCGATATCATGATTGTCAGTAAAAGTCTTGCAAGGTTCCATTTTCCGAGTGTAAACCAAGGCAGAATCTTGTAATGACTTATCACCTAAGAAATCAGAGATATACCATAAACTGCCAGGAAAGAAACCGGCTGTCCATAAGTAAATGCTTCCTTTGGACACCGTTCCGTCTTTACGCATACTGTGGGGCATCACGCCACTACCATTTTTGCCCTGACTCGGAGTCTTCAGCATCAGATTATACTGTTTAGCTGCAAATTCCATATTTTCCTTAATAAATTCCTTTTCGGAATTCTGTGCTTGTACATTGCTTGTCACACACGAAAACAAAATAGCAGTGAACAAGCCGAACGTTTTTTTTATCATATTCATATTTTTAATAGTGTTAATTTCAAATAGGTTTATGGCAAAGGCACGGACATGAAATATAGAAGGAAACATATTAGTAAGCAAGAGGGGAGTGTGTCAAAACTAAAATGGCCTATCCAATTGTCAGCTGTAGGGGCAGGGGTTGCCTGCCCGAAAATACAAAGCAAACTGTTTTCAGGCGAGCGAACCTCGCCCCTACAAACTAAACGACAGCATTATCCACGTTTTGACACACCCCGACCATACATACTAACGTGTAACCATATACCTGCTGACCCTACATGCATCTCTGTCCGCTTATCGGATAAACTTTACACTGTTGATTACCAACCCGGATTTTGTTGAGATTTCAAATCAGGATTACGCTCAAGTTCTGTTAGAGGAATAGGCCATAAATAATCACGTTCAACAAACTTACGAGTATAACGGTCATTACCTAAGATATCATCATATTTAAAGTTTAGTTTTTCTTCGCAAAGTTTCCAACGTTTTAAGTCACCAAAACGATGTCCTTCGGCTGCCAACTCAACCGCACGTTCGTGAACAATACGCTGGAATACTTCATCATGAGTACGAGCTTCAAGCCAAGACGGACCGCTGTTCAAAGCCGGCATATTAGTAGACGGGCGCTGACGAACCTGATTGATTAGAGCCACTGCATCATCTTGCCTGCCTATCTCATTATAACATTCAGCCAACATTAGCAATACATCCGCATAACGAATAATCGGGAAGTTAATAGGCACATGATAACGGTCATTAATTTCTCCATTCATATCACCCTCCGGCACAAACTTGCGCCATAAATAGTCATACCAACCACGATTATTACGGATATAGCCATAATTTTCATTTGTTCCTTTTGCCAACACCAACTCCATATCCTTAGGAATACGGTCTACTGCACCTAGAATATGTGCATACGGAGTAAGAATTGTTTGTTCCAAACGCGGATCACGATTTTCATAAATTTGGCGTAGTAACTCTTTCTTTTCAGGATACTTAGAAACTACATTATTTGTTAGTTCTGCTAAAAAAGTTTCTTTTTGAATCTCCTGGCTCGCGGTGAACCCCGGAATATAGTCTTCCCAATCAAATGTTTTTCCATCCTTCATTTCATACATATCTACTAAAATATCTGTAGGTATGCTATTGTTCCAGCCACCTCCAAAAGAAGAACGGCTACCCATATAAAGTCCAGAGGGCAAGCCACTGTCATTACCGACTCCACCGGAATTCTGAACAGCAAAAATCATTTCATCACTACAGTCACCTTCGGGTTTAAACAAATCAGGATAGCTGTCATAAAGTTTATAACCGTAACCTCTCCCACTAGGGTCATTCACTACTTCTTCAAAATCTGTTGCAGCACCGCTATAATCTTGATTAAAAAGTTTTACTTTGCCTCTTAATGCAACAGCAGCACCACGTGTAGCACGACCATATTCACTCTGTTCCCATTTTACAGGTAATACATTAATCGCTTCCTCCAAATCGTCCAAAATGAATTGTCTAACCTCTTCCGCACTGCTACGAGGCTTTTTCATATTCATGAAATCATCACTAATAATAGTCGTTTCATCATATAAAGGCACACCACCCCAAAAATCCAACAATTGGAAGTAGTAAAGAGCACGCATGAATTTGGCTTCTCCTTTATATTGAGCTTTTAAGCCATCAGCCATATCTACCTTATCAATATTCTGTAACAAAAGATTAGCACGAGCTATACCTTCATAAAGCGCAGACCATTTGCTACTTATATCACCGGTTCCATTAGTATAAGTCCCATAAATAACAGATTCATAGCGTCCAAATGATATTTCTCCCAAAGCATCTACACCAAAATAAGTACCGTATGTTTGTTCATGTTTCATTTGGGCATAAATGTTCATCATAGCTTGATGAGCATGTTCCTCTGTTTTCCAAAATGTACCAGAACTCAATTTGTCGTGTGGGTATTGATCTAAGTCATAGCAACTACTCATCAATCCCATTACCGCTAAAAGTAATAAATATTTTTTCATATTGATATTATCATTAAATTAGAATGAAACATTCAGTCCAAAAGATGCCTGACGCATAGTAGGATAAGTCAACTTATTAGTTTCCGGGTCCATACCGGCATAGTCAGTAAATGTAAAAAAGTTCTCTAAGCTGCAAAATAAACGTACCCGATTTAAAGAGAGTGTCTGAAGCCATTTTTGAGGAAGAGTATATCCTAATTGAATATTGCGGATTTTAAAGTAAGACTTATCCGTTTCCCAAATGGTGCTTTGGCGAGTATTGCGACTGTCACCATTAGACATCAAACGTGGATACTTAGCATTTGTCATACCTTCATGCCAACAATTGTCTGCTACTTCTTTACTGATTTGGTTACCGAAAGTCAAATAAGAGGAACGCATGTGCGTATATTGCACTTTATAACTGCCTGTACCGGACAATACCGTTGAGAAATCGAAACCTTTGTATTCAAATCCCAAGTTGAAGTTGAACAAGAAGCGCGGAGTATCTCCATGACCTCGTGCCACTCTGTCATCATCATCCAAATAACCGTTATTGTTCATATCTTTATAGAGTACGTCACCGAGTTCCGGACGCTTAAAGTTCTTGAAATAGTTAATTGGTTTACCTTCTTCATCCAATTTAGGATTATCCACAAGTGACTGTACATAGTCTAAATCCGCCTGCGTCTGAACAATACGATCTGCAATATAAATATACTGGGTATTAATGCCATAACCTTCTTTAATCATGGTAGTACCACTATAACTAGCCTCATCACCTTTGAACTTGGTTACTTCATTATCCACAAAAGTAAGGTTGGCACCGATATTATAGTGAAAATCATTGATTTTATCCGCCCAATTCAAAGTCAGTTCAAAACCTTTATTCACTACTTCCGCACTATTTTGGATAGGGATTCCAGCTGTACCGTGAACCAACGGAGCAGGAAGGTCAATCAAAATATCCGAAGTCTTTTTATAGAAATATTCCAAAGAACCGTTCAAACGGTTATTCAATACTCCAAAATCCACACCAATATTAGTAATGGCTGTACTTTCCCAAGTCAACCCCGTATTCGAAATAGAAGTCATACCCAATCCTACCGCTTTATTACCATTCAATACATAATTACTTTGAGCATAAACCGGAACAGCTGCATAATCATTGCCTTTCAAATCATTATTACCAAGTTGACCATAAGACACACGTAATTTCAAAGCATCCAACCAATTACGAGTACCTGCCATAAATGATTCCTGCTCCATGCGCCAAGCAGCAGACATAGAGGGAAAGTATCCCCAACGATTGTCCTTAGAGAAACGTGAAGATGCATCAGCACGAAGGTTTACTTCCAACAAGTATTTGTTATCCCAACCTAAGTTAATACGTCCAAAAAAAGAGCGCATAGCCCATTCAGAATGTGAACCAGTTGTTGTTGACTCACCGGTTGCACCGTTAATTACATCAACAGAAGAGTCAAGCCAATCATATTTTTTTGCGCTGAAACTACGGTCACGACGCATTTCCTGACTGGCGCCTACCATCGCATTCAAATCAAAACGATTATTAAAGAACTTGTTTTCATAACGTATTACACCGTCCATAAATATGCGTTCAATCTTACGATTGTAATTGTAAATATAACTCTGGCCACTATCTTTTTGAGTCATTGTTTCCGTAGCAAAATTCCAACGGTCATTAAAATTAGGCTTTTCCCAATTATCTTTATCGGTAAGTTCATAAGAATAAGAACCCGAAATGCTTAATCCTTTCAGAGGAGTAATGGTGCCATTGAACTGTGCACGTACATTACGCTCTTTCTTCTCGCCAACTTCACGATTCAACCACCACAATGGATTGTTGGCTTGTGCATCATCTTCAGGATTCTGCATAGCCCCGTAACGTCCATCATGACGAAGTACCAAGCCCGGAGTACTTGCTACTCCATAAGTAAACATATCGTCCACCCGGTCCTGACCTAAATCTATATTGGCCAAATATCCACTCACTTTAGCACCTAATGTCAACCACTTGGTGACTTTAGCCTCTACGTTAGAACGGAAATTATAACGTTCATAACCGGAATTTTCCATAACTCCCGGATTATTGTTATAGCCAAAAGAGGTATAGAAATTTATCTTCTCACTACCACCGTTTACCGAAAGATTATGATTGGTAGCAACAGCTGTTCCAAAAACTTCATCAATCCAATTGGTATTAGGATATATCAATGGATTCCTGCCATTATCATCACGCCATTCTTTAATAGTAGCTTCCGAAAAACGTCCCGGTTGACCAGAGTTATTATAAGCCTCATTCATCAGTTCCATATAATCGGCATAATTTGACACCGGTTCTAATGTTCTACCAATTGATTCCAATGAAGCATAGCCAGTATAATCTATATTGACCTTTCCACTCTTACCTTTTTTGGTAGTAATTAAAATAACACCATTGGCAGCGCGCGAACCATAAATGGATGCAGATGCGGCATCTTTCAATACAGTCATGCTTTCTACATCTTGAGGAGCAACCGTATTAATATTACTTTCTACACCATCAATAATAACCAACGGAGAAGAATTATTCAAAGTACCTTGACCACGCACTAAAATAGAAGCGTTATCATCACCCGGCTTATTGCTGGACGATGTTACCGAAACGCCTGCTGCCATACCCGCCAAACCGGAAGAAAGATTGGTTATAGGACGTTTCTCTGCGATGTCATCCATATTGACGGAAGCGACAGAACCGGATAAGTTCACTTTCTTTTGTGAAGCATAACCAACTACCACTACTTTATCGATAAGTTCACTACTTTCCTTTAACTTAATAGTTAACTGACTTTGAACACCGACTTTTACGCTCAAGTCCTCATAGCCTACATAACTGACAATCAAAATCGCTCCATCAGGCACATTGTTCAATGAAAATCGACCATCAACATCTGTAATAGAACCGTTAGTCGTTCCTTTCACTACCACATTGGCACCAATAACAGTTTCACCGGTTTCATCGATAACTGTACCTGTAATAGTACGGTCATTCTGGTGTACGATAAGAGAAGAATGTGTGGAATCGGTGCCAGAATAATTATCTCCGGCTGCATACGCCGGACTTACTGCCAACAATAAAGCTCCTCCCACAAAAAGTTTGAATAGTTTGGCATGTAAAACACACCACTGTTTTTTCTGTTGATACATAGTCCTATATAATTTTAAGGTTTTGCTGCAAAATTATATGAATACCCCATTGGAATAGGGGCACATTTGTGTTTTTGAGAGGAGTATATCTGTACCCTTATAGTTTTAACGTTTGTGGCACAGGATACATATTTGTACAACAAGATACATTTCCGTACAAAGAATAAAAGTTAAAATGGCGGAACCTGACACTTCAGACATATATACGCGCAGGCTTATACGTACGTCCGTGTAGTCCGATGCGTATATACGTGTGAGCTTACGCGTATATACGTGTAGCCCGATGCCACCGTATGTGTGTGAATGTTGCAAAAAGGCCTTTGTGTTTTCCAAAAAGCTCGTTATGTTTTCAAAAAACTTCATCACCTTTTTAAAAAAGCTCGGCATGTTTTTAATGTAAGGGCGGATTGCCCCCTCACAAAGCCGCTCATTCCTTCTTGTCCCTTCACCCTTACATTTTAAATTTAACATACTGACGAACAACCGGTTAAATATGACAGCACCTCCCCTCTTCCTCCCTTCATCCGTGCTTTCCACGTCCCTTCACAATCTGCCTTCAGCAATTTCCTTTTTAACGAATGAAGGGAGGCTGAAAGGACGACAACAAGATGCCCACTCACCACCGGAGCCCCTATCAACAGGGTGTTTCAACGGCTAATGAAAGGAGGAAGGAAGAAACGAATCGGCTGATACGGAGACTTTATAACCAAAAAATTTCAGCCATTTTTATGGCTGTCTCCAATATAATTTAATTTTTTATTCATTGAACAGAAAGCACCCGTCAAATAGATGATATTTCCCCCTACATTATATTTTATATTCCTATTTTTGTGCAATAAACAATGAAAGTCTTAAATCATACTGAATAAAACAGCCATGAGAAAATTAGCGAAAAGTTTATTTGTAGGGGCAGCCCTATTAGCAACAATGGTTTCTGCACAAACTCCCCTACCTTACAAAAACAGTCAGTTACCCATTGATATAAGAGTAAATGATTTGGTGTCACGCATGACACTGAAAGAAAAGGTATCCTTAATGATGTACAATGCCCCTCAAATAGACAGATTGGAAATTCCCGCCTACAATTGGTGGAACGAATGTCTGCACGGCATTGCCCGTTCGGAGGAAAAGACAACGGTATTTCCACAACCCATAGGACTGGCAGCCACGTTTAATCCCAAAGAACTGCAAAAATCAGCAGAAATGATTTCCGATGAAGGACGTGCAGTCTATAATTTGTCTGTAAAAAAAAGGAATACAGCCAAGCGGTATACAGGACTGACTTTCTGGACCCCTAATATCAATATCTTCCGAGACCCACGTTGGGGAAGAGGGCATGAAACATATGGCGAAGACCCGTTGCTGACTGCAGAAATGGGTATTGCCATGACCAAGGGTTTACAAGGGAATGACCCCAATTACCTGAAGCTATCTGCATGTGCCAAACATTTTGCCGTGCACAGTGGTCCGGAACCTCTTCGGCATGAATTCAATGCCACCACAAATGAACACGATTTATACGACACTTACCTACCTGCGTTTTATCGTCTGATAAAAGAAGCAAATGTTTCGGGAATAATGTGCGCCTACAATCGCAAGGATTACGAGGTTTCTCTCTATCAGGGAGCTAACTTCCTATACTACCGCGTGCCGCTGCGTGGCCGCGAATTCCTCGTGTCGCTGCGGTTTAAATACTGAACATGCTGCGCTGAGTATAAAGACCTGACAAACGCAAATACCCTTCAACGACTGCTGTAACAAGCAGATGTTGAAGGGTGTTTGCATAAAGTGATATAGATGAAGCTACAAAGCAAAGGAATATTTGAGGATGAACTCACGCGGACGCAGACTGTGCACGGTATGGGTAATGAACTCTGACCGGACGATGCGGCGCTCGTAGGTATCGTTACCCATCAGGTTTTACAACTAATGTATTTTTGGAATTTAGAAATTAAATCTGTGAATACTATTCAATTATCAGATAACTTGTACTGAAAGTAATGTGGTTTGGGTAACTATGAATTGATGGTGATAGCGTTGTGCAGTCATTATATATCTAAGAACACCTGAACAAGGTATTAAGCATTTAATAGTTTTAGATAGCATTGTTTGAGGGATAAATGAATTGAAGTAACTGAAAACAATCAACCGGACAACCGAGATGCTTTGTAATAAGTATGCTTGTACTATAGTTGCCTTTTGTAAGTTCGTTTTCCTTTAAACGTCCTCTTTCGCAAAGCGAAACAGCGATTTAGCGCTCCGCTGCGGTAGCAGTCGGCAAGTTACTTTTGAGGGGGCAAAACGAATTTTGTACCCACAAAAGTACAACTTGCTTAACAAATCCTGTAAGCCAAAATTGACTACTAAAGGATAGTTTACCAGCCTGATCCTTCAGGCTTTTACCAAGGTATGATAGACTAAGAAATTTGTTTCCCTCTTGTTGTTGGTACCTTTGCTTGCTGATACCATGGTCGTGGTACCTTTGCGTATTGGGATGCTCAGTCAATCATGGCGAGCGTTCAACATACAAAAGTACCATGCACTTTGTGTTCGAGTTATGTAAGTCTTAGGATAGTCTTGTATATGGGTTCAGAGTTCTGAAGGCTGATGGTTATCAAGATAAGGATTTTTTGCGTGTAGTTCCTGGTACATGGGAAACACAAGCTTTGTGTACAAAGGAACGGAAATCTATGATACTTGGTGTTTATGGTAAATTGAATTTTGAATCATCGGATTACTGTAAGATCTGAAAAGTAGACAATCTGGGAAAATCCCGAAAAGTGGTCGACAGCTATACGGGGAGGCGATAGCCTATTTTGCAGACAGAGCCAAGCAAGTTGTACCCTTGTCATTACAAAACGAGTTTGTCCTCACAAGGGTAACTTGCCGATTTCTGCGCAACGGAGCGAATAAATTCGCTGTTTCGCTTCGCGAAAGAGGGAGAATCAATGAATGTTGAATCTGTAAACTTAGCTCTTGGGGGACTTCGGTCCTACGGTGAAATGAACGGATAAAAGACTGCTTGATAAACCGGATGTCATCCGTTCAAAGTTCTGCCCATATTTGTTTCAGCAGACAATGGTTCAAGTTCTTTTATGTTAGATGGAACACTGGATTTCGGCCAGATGAACTGGTGTGTGCAGTATTGAACGTAAATCGTAAGCCAATCTATTGAAGCTGTGGCAGACAAGAAAAGGAAATGGAGCAATATTAGGAAATGTCTGGATATGGAATGGGAATATCATGATGAAAAGAAGCTATGGTTCATACTCTAATAGAATAAAGAACTGAATTCTTCCGGTCAGTGGTTTGTGTGTTCAGAGGAAGTGAATACGAGCATCATTGGAAAGGTTCAAAAGGTCAAAAAGTTCAATAAGGTCAAAGTGTCATCGTGTCATTGGGATTTTTGAAAAGTCATAGGATGGGGGGAAGGAAGAAGGCAAAGCGAGTTGAGTAACTTAAGGGAAAGTGTGAGATAGTGACTATCTAACTAAAGGGAAAAGTAGTCACTATGTTTTATTGTGTCATCAAAGCTGTCTGTAGCTATTGTACTTTGATTGGGAGTTAAGATTAAAAGAAGTCTTTAAATAGCCTTTAATCAAAGCGATTTAAGCAGGTTTACTGGGATTTAAATAGTGACTTTTGTAGTGACTATTGGGTGTAGTGACTAAAACGAAAAACTCCGAAACACTTGATAATAAAGCATTTCGGAGTTTTGCAGGTGGTGCCACCAGGAATCGAACCGGGGACACAAGGATTTTCAGTCCTTTGCTCT
>ENA-ORSI01002559-ORSI01002559.1-human-gut-metagenome-genome-assembly--contig:-NODE-2559-length-12908-cov-2.495293_pt1 | contig 12908 bp, 10 predicted proteins | sample MGYA00242187_ERZ509154 | MGnify/ENA primary metagenome ERZ509154 (study PRJEB26280, sample SAMEA2338627) | human gut metagenome | biome: human gut; feature: human-associated habitat; material: faeces...
AGATTCTTATCAACCCATAAAGTATTAAGTGTCTTAGCATCAAATCCTGTTAAGAACATATTAGCAACAATTAATAAATCAATCTCTTTGTTCTTCATTCTTAAAGAAACATCTTTGTAATAATTTTGGAACTTATCAGAAGAAGTATCATAACTAGTACCAAACATCTTGTTATAATCATCAATAGCGCCATCTAAGAAATCTCTATCAGACTGATTAAGGTTATCAGTAGATTCACTATTTTCATCAAATAAACCATCATCTATAGCATCATTAACACCAAAGCTATAAATAAGAGCAATCTTTAAATCGTTAGGTTGTTTCTTAAATTCTTCATAGTATTTCTTTGCCATATCTATATTAGCAACAGCAAAAATAGAATTAAATCCATTCAAGCTACGAGCAACTTTAACTTCCTTAGTGTTATTATCCTTAGCAAGTTCAGAAACATTATCAATTGCTTTAAACATATAATTACCAGCTTTAGTCTTATTATCAAAGTTTTTAATAATATAATCAGTAATCAATGCAATTCTTATCTTATTATCAAATGCTTTCTCTACATCAATAGCATAAACCTTTTCATCTCTAACATCTTCTTTAATATCTACCTTACCAACATAATCATATTTAAAAGGTAATACATTCTTATCCTTAATAGCATCAACTATAGTATAAGTATGAAGTTTTTCACCAAAAGTCTGATCAGTAGTTTGAACTAACCCTCCTAGACTTCTTGCATTATCTTTAAATATAGGTGTACCAGTAAATCCAAAGATAAAATATTTATTAAATTTTTTAATAATAATCTTATGCATGTCACCAAATTGACTACGATGACATTCATCAAAAATAAATACCACGTTACTATTATAAATAGGATGATCATTATTCTTCTTAACGAATTGAGTTAACTTTTGAATAGTTGTAATAATAATTCTAGCATTAGGATCATTAAGTTGTTTCTCTAAAACTCTTGTTGATGTATTAGAGTTAGCAGCACCTTTCTCAAAGGTATCATATTCTTTCATTGTTTGATAGTCCAAATCTTTTCTATCAACTACAAACAAAACCTTATCTATATAATCCAAATTAGTAGCTAGTTGAGCTGTCTTAAATGAAGTGAGAGTTTTACCAGAACCTGTTGTATGCCAGATATAACCTCCAGCTTGGACACTACCAGCCCACTTGTAATTGTTAGCAATCTCTATCTTATTAAGAATCTTCTCAGTAGCAACTATTTGATATGGTCTCATAACCATCAATTCTTCATTAGAAGTAAATACACAATACTTAGTTAAAACATTAAGTAAGGTATGTTTACTACAGAAGGTCTTGGCAAAATCTATTAAATCAATAATAGTATTATTCTTTTGGTCAGCCCAATAAGAAGTAAACTCAAATGTGTTAGAAGACTTGATATTATTACTCTTATTCTTAATGTGAAGGTTCCTAGTTGTATTGGAATAATACTTAGTATAAGTACCATTACTAATTATAAAAACTTGAACATATTCATATAAACCAGAGTTAGCCCAGAATGAATCTCTTTGATATCTGTCAATCTGATTAAAAGCTTCTCTTAAAGTCTTACCTCTACGCTTAAGCTCTACATGAACTAAAGGTAAACCATTAACTAAAATAGTTACATCATATCTATTATCTCTAGAACCATTATTAACATACTGATTAATTACCTGTAGCTTATTGTTATGAATATTATCTTTATCAATTAATCTAATATTTTTAATACTGCCATCATCTAATGTAATATTTTTAATATAATCCTTTTGAATAGTTCTTGTCTTCTCAACAATACCATCATTCTTATTAGAAATATGATTATTAAATAATTGTAACCATTCCTTATCAGTAAAAGTATAATGATTTAGTTCTTCCAACTTAGTTCTAAGATTAGAAATAAGCTCATTCTCACTATTAAAAGTAAGGTATTCATATCCTTGCTCTTGAAGTGTCTGAATAAACTCTTGCTCAAGTTGATCTTCACTTTGATAACTTGTGTTCTTTCTAGCTAATCCTTCATAAAGAGATACAACAGTTGAACCATTGTTCTCAGATATTAAACCTATCTCCTTATTCATTCTTACTCACCTCTTTTTGTGCTTGATAATAACAAGCAATTGTTACCAGTAATTTTATCTCGATAAAACTCATATCACCAGCATTAATATTAACAAAATCTTTAGCAAACTCTTTCGAAAAGAGATCTGCTTGTTTCAATCCCCAATATACATCTCCATACCCATCTTCATTTAAATAAGAATAAATCTTTTCTAATTGATAATGCATCATTGGATACACCTCTTTTAAGCGTGGATTAAGTATAGGGCTTGTTATCCTGTATAGTTCATCATAATCCATATTGTCTATAGAATCACAAATAGCAGGAATCGATTCAATAATCAATTCTCTATACTTATTAATTATTTCAATATTAGACTCTTCAGATACTTCACAAGTTAAATAATCATATAATTCTACTATATTTGAATCCTCAAGATATCTTTCCTTTAAAATATCGATTACATCAAGTAATATGTCAGTAGGATCTTGATTTCTATTTACTTTTCTAGCAGCCCATTCCTTCTCTTTATTATCAATAATATCTTGAAATGCGTTAATTATATCATTAATCTTCTCAAATTTAAGTTTAATATATTCCTTTAAATCATCAAACTTTATGCAAATATGAAACATTTCCCTCTTATTACTATAAACCATTACACCAATCGAATCTTTTAAGTCGGAAAAAAATCCACCTCTATTATTCAAAATATAAGGACTATATTGAACTTCTCCTTTAATTGGGTTAGGAATAGATCTATCTGTAATAAATGGATGAGCAAAGAACAATGATCTAAGATAATCAAAGAATCTATCATCACCCTTATAAACTTTTTCAGGTATTAAAAATGGTTCAGATAGGCAATAATCCTTAAATATATCAGAAGGATTATTTACAATATTCAAAATATTTGAAACTACCTTAATACCATCTCTAATTATACAAAAATGATGAAAAAGTAGTATTATCTCCTCAACTGATGATGGAATTGTCTGATGTGAATTAATATACAATACCGATTCATCAAACCTATCCATAACTGCACATATTAATTCAAACTTTTCTTTCTCGTTAACATCTGAAACAAATATATTAGTTTTATTAATAACATCCCTTAAGTCATAAACTAATTTACCATCTAACAAATCACTCATTGTTCAATTCCTCAAAACTTAATAACTTATTTCTATAATACTCATATTGTTTTCTTCTAGCTTCAATCTCTGCTGGAAGGCCTTCTGCTATATCATTAACTAATTTATCAAAATGTTCTAAAACATTTACAATCTTTTTTTGAATTTCTAAAGAAGGAATTTTAAATTCAAATCTCTTAAATGCATTCATATCAACAGAACTAAAGTTTCCTTGATTAAGATTGTTCTTACAATATTCATCTAATATAAAGCAATAATAATATATATACTTCATATCAATTAATTTTATATATTCATCTTTTAAAGTTAAACAAGTAAATCTTTGATTTGACAAAAAATCACATTGAATTAAAGCATGAACACCTATAGTAGCAGAGGTTGCGCATATAATTGAATTTGCTTTAAATGGGCCACTCTTTTTTAAAGCCATAGGAGTTATATGTTGTATAGCATCATTTAATACTCCACCATTTAATCTTATATCTTCCATTCTAAACCATGGAATTGTTCCATTATTCCAAAAATCATTATTTGATGTTGATGGTGTATAGCCATTTTTCATATCAAATATTTCTTGTAATTCATATGATTCATAATTTTTGTTTTCTAATTCAAAAATATTCCCACGCCAAAACTCGTATTGACTCTTTCTCGCTTCTAGTTCCGCTTCTAGCTCCGCTTCTAGCTCGCCAAATTTATCAAGAATAATTGCTATTTCATTTTGAACTTCTAATGGTGGCATAGGAATTGTTTGTTTCATAAAATCAGGCTTCGAAACATAAAATCTTGTTACTCCTCTAACTGTAGTATCAACTTTTAATCTAAATTCTTTTGATCTAAAATAATGTTTTAAAAATTTAATTGAATATTTACTTTCATATTTTTCAAGCAATCTTATTCCAAACAAATGGTCATCCATAAAAATATTATCTTCTATTTCATCCTCAATAACTGATGATAAAGCACATTCATCGATTGTTTCAGAAGCACTTGTAAATAATATATCACCCTTTTTAAGAGAAGTCTGTTTACTGGTATCTTTAACTGTTGCATATGGCTTTTTAGTTACATCAATAGCTAGATTCTTATATGCATTCATATAATCAATAAATTTACAATTACCATCTTCGGCCCACTTATTTGAAACAGAATTCATACCTCTTATTGATTCTGATATTTCATCTATCCTTTTATATTCAACTCCAGCAGGACATAACTCTTTAATTAAATCATTAATCCTACTCATGGTAATCAAACTCCAATTCTTGGATTATTGAATCTAACTCTTTTCTTACTTGGGATTGTTTTGCAACTATCTCTTGAATATTCTTATTAAGTTCAACAATATCTATTTCTATTTCATCAGTAGTTGTCTTCAAATATGAATTAACTGAAATATTGTAATCGTTCTCTGCTATATCTTCATTAGGAACAACTATTGCTTTGTTTTCCACGTCAACACGATTCTTCAATAAAGATAGAATGTTTTCAATATTAGCATCAGATAACTTGTTCTTATTAGTGTTTCTTACAAATTCTTCAGAAGCATCTACAAATAGAATACTGTTATCTGTCTTATTCTTCTTAAGAACTAAAATGCATGTTGCAATAGAAGTACCAAAAAATAAATCACTAGGTAATTGAATAACAGTATCTACAAAATTATTATCAATTAAATACTTCCTAATCTTACCTTCAGCGCCACCTCTATAAAGAACACCAGGAAACTCAACTATTGCTGCAGTACCTTTAGCACTTAACCAGGATAACATATGCATTGTGAAAGCCAAATCGGCCTTAGATTCAGGTGCAAGAATACCTGCAGGTGCAAATCTCTCATCATTAATAAGTAAAGGATTAGATTTTCCTTCCCATTTAATAGAATAAGGTGGATTAGAAACTATAGCATCAAATGGTTCATCATCCCAATGCTTAGGATCAATTAAAGTATCTCCTCTAGCAATATTAAACTTGTTATAGTTAATATCATGTAGGAACATATTAATTCTAGCTAAGTTATAAGTAGTAAGGTTAACTTCTTGTCCATAGAAACCATCCTTAACATTCTCCTTACCAAGTATCTTAGCAAACTTAAGTAATAAACCTCCTGAGCCACAACAAGGATCATAAACCTTATTAACTTCTTTCTTATCCATTAAAGTAATTCTAGCAAGTAATTCCCCAACTTCTTGTGGTGTAAAGAACTCACCACCAGATTTACCTGCATTAGATGCATACATAGTCATTAGATACTCATAAGCATCACCAAAAACATCAATTGTATTATCTTGATAATTTCCTAAAGGTAATTCTCCAATAGAGTCAATAATCTTAACTAACTTATCGTTACGTTCCTTAACAGTATTACCTAACTTGTTACTATTAACATCTATATCATCAAATAATCCTTTCATATCGTCTTCTGAATCAGTTCCTTTAGCAGAATTCTCAATATTATTAAAAACATTATTCAAAGTAACATTAAGGTCAGCATCATTCTTGGCTTTCTTTCTTACATTACAAAACAATTCACTAGGAAGGATATAAAAACCTTTCTCCTTCAAAGTCTCATTTCTACCATACTCTGCTTGTTCATCAGATAACTTAGCATAATCAAAATTATCATCTGGTTCCAACTTGTTAATATAGTTAGTTAAATTTTCCGAAATAAATCTATAAAATAAGAAACCTAATACATATTGTTTGAAATCCCATCCATCTACAGAACCTCTTAAATCATTAGCAATCTTCCATATCGCCTTATGTAATTCATCTCTTTCATATTCCTTCTTATTATTCATTAACATCTACCTCCAAAGCGTCTAATACTATTATACACCATATTTACAAAAATTGATATTTTGCGACACAAAAAAACACGTTAAATTCAAACGTGTAGTACCTTTAAAAATAGGTTATTATACATAAACAATATTAATCATCAAATATTCTTTCAAAATCTAGCGGATTTTCACTAATTACTTTTAGTTTATACTCATTCTCTAGAAGCTTTGTAGTATCAGATTTAATAGTTTCAAAATTACTAGGTTCAATATTAAATGAACATAAGGCAGAGTTTATAAAAATATCGTAAGTATCTTCTAAGGAACTTGTATTGTACGCTTCTGCTATATAGTAAGCAGCATATACTGGAATAAGTCTCTTTTCAATAAATTCATGACATTTATCAACAAAAGGCGATAAAATTGTTTCGAATTCCTCTTCAGTAATATCAGCATCTGTCTTAATCCTAAACATAGTACACCTCCATGATAATTACGTTGTAACATAAAAAGTTAAATAAATAAACAGGTAAATTATTTAAAAGAACAATTACTCAAAATTGTTCTCTACAGGACTAAATCTATTAATTAATTGTTCTACAAAGGCATCTTGACCACTCGTTTCTATCATCGCTTGTAGTGTTCCATCAGCTCTTAAACGTTTTATTTCCTCTAATATAGGACCTAGACGACTATCTGGATGCTTAATATTTCTAGGATCAAACAATAATGCCACCATCTGATTAAAAAACAAACGATTATGACTCACTAATTTCGGACTGATATTACACTTAATAATGCAATCTTGATCAAAATCAGCAGTTGAATCATCAGTAGAATACTCATTAATCAATTCATAAACTAATTCCATCGCTGATTTCTTCAAAACATAAGGTTTCTTTCTTCCATAGGTTAATACATTAGCATCATCATACAATGTAATCCAGTACTTATCATATCTTTCAAGCTTAACCAGTCATCTTCTATCTTTCATAGTACAACTCCTCTCAAATAGCCACCTGATTCGGCATTTTCTGCCCATTTGTCAAATCTTTCGAACAAATTAATAGAAATACCAACTAACAGAGAAAAGAAACTAAAATCAAGACGTTTTGAAATCGTAATGTTTCTCTCAAAATAGAAGGACATTTCTACAACAGAATGTTCTACTAAAATATATAAAAAAGCTGTAAAAACTCTAAAAAAAGGTAAAAAACCATTAAAAACTCAGGAATAATCATCCTCTAACCAATTAATATAGAGTTCTCCTGATAATTTTTTTAGGTCAAATCTAATAGAAGTAGCAAAATATGCAAATATACTTTCAATCCTATTCCCATTTTCATCACAAAAGTTGTGTTGTTTCATCTTCGTAACGATATAGTTCGTTGCAATAATAATCGTCTTGAATTCATAACGTAGCAATAATTCTTCAAATAGAGCATCATACAGGTATAAATCAAAATCCGATTCACTGCTTATAAACTTTCTTACTAGTTCTAGTGTTATATAGTGATGTTTTGGAAGAAATGATTTATCAATATATCTATCTATCTTTGTATCTTTCATCTTCTATTCACCTTTGATTTTGTATTTAACCTTAAAAGTAAAACATAATCAATAGGAAATAGAACAGAATATAAATATTATTACTTGCTCCAGCATATTGTGAAGACAGCAGAAAAGGCAACCCACACTTTGTTGCTCTAAAATCCATATAAAAATATAAATAATACTAGGTATTGTTCTTATAAATAGATTAAGTAAAACCGGTAGCATCTCCTGAAAACTACGCTGGATCCACCGCATCAAGCAACGCTTCACACAACGATCCTACAAAATAAATTAAACGTGCAATAATTATTAAGAGAAAAAACGATTTGTACATCTGCATGCTTAATCTGATGCAGTTGTTAAATAATCATACATGATAGAAAGAAATTCACTCTCACTAATCAAAAGTTTACGATATGAATTTCTATTAAGTATAATTTCTAAGAATTCACGTTCGTATGGCCAGCCTTTAACTGTTAAATCATCACGTTTTTTTCTACTCGAATCCCAAAATTTAGCTATAAAGCCAGTTCTATCCTGAACTTCGTACCCATATCTCTTCATATAATGAGCATATTCATTAATGTAAAATCTTATTTTCTTCATTGAAGTTGACTTAAGTTTTCCCATCAAAGGTCCCGTTCTATCAATATAAACACGACCGTCTTCATAAGTAACAAGTTTCATGCCATTAAACGGATTCTTAAGTTTAACGATCCAATGTGTTTTCATACATTCTCAAATCCTCTCTATATTCAAAATATTTAGCAACTTTAAACCAGTTAGAGAGACTTTAAAGCAAACCTAGTATAAATAATCATAATCACTTCAAAATCTCTGTTTGACCAGTTTAATCAAATAAAATAATCATCTTATATCTGCATATACATCTTCTAGTGAATTTGTACGTCGATACTTAATACAATTGGGGTTCCTGTGTTCTTAATGTTTAAATATCCCCATATTTCTTTCTCTCTTCTCTCTTTTCTTTTATTTCTTTTTGTTTTGATTTTAAAAAGAGATTTTTAAAATTGTTAATAATATTAATATTCTTATTGTTAGTATTAGTATTATTAGTAGTGTTAGTGCGTTTAACGTGTAGGCCTGCTACTATAAAGTAGACTGCACAAAATGTGTCACGTACTAAGTTGTAAAATCGACGCTGTAAATTCGATGATTCATCAACCATCATAGTAATATAAAATCAAACTGACAATTCTTGATGGATTATCTTAAAAGTTGTGAAGGTGAAGAACTAACTAGACAATCCATCAACTGTCACATTACTATACGAAATCTAAATGACATTTTTCACTAAACTATCAAAAAAGTAAAAAACATCACAATAAACTCTACAAGTAATCTAACAATTGCCATAGTATTATACGAAATCTAGTCACCAATTTACTCTAAAACATGCAAAAAAGTAGTATTAATTATTATAAAAACTAAAATATTTCAGAGCACATTCAAACGTCATAAGTCACTTCAAAAACTTCCCTAGCGTTACTTGGGATATATTTTGACTAAATAAAAAACAGATATATAGATTGGTATATTTAAACTAATATCAGTTAAAAAGTGGTATAATATTTACTGATTAAATGGAGGTGTTATAATGGGAAGAATGAAAAGTGTTGGAACAATCACAAATAACTTAAAAAAAGCTTTGACAGGATATAACCAAGGACAGGATATAACCAGTTATGAAAAATACATATACTTAATCTTATTCTATAGCTTTCTTTCTGAAAATATAATCAAGCATATTCAAACTAACTTCAATGTAAATTATATTGAACTAAATAACAATGAGGCAGAAGCATATAAATCTCAAGTACAAAGTGATATAGATTTCTTCATATACCCAGAAGACTTATTCCAAAATATTGTAGCAAAAGAATTAAATAGCAGTCGTTTAGATTCAACATTAAACTCAATATTCAAGAATATCAAACAATCTTCTAAATATGAAATATGTGAAATCTTTAGAAACATAGATACTGAAGCAGAAGGTGTTGGAACTAGCCAAAATATAAGGAGCAATATTTATTCGACTATACTAAAAGCTATATCAGAAATTGATTATGATATTAACAAATCTGACTATGATTTGTTTGGCAATATCTTTGAATTCTTATTGAACAATAAGGATACAAACAATAATATGAGTCTTAAAAATGGTATATTCTATACTCAACCATCAGTAGTAAAACTATTAAAAAAGATTGCGGATCAATATATTACTAATCCAAGTAATATCTATGATCCTACTTGTGGAAGCGGTTCATTGTTAACTGAATACGCAAGATTTAACAATACTATACCTTTCTATGGCAAAGAATTAAATGCAATATCTGCTATGTTATGTAGAATGAATATGATAATACACAACGTAAGAGATTTTAATGTTATCCAATGTGATACATTACTAACTTATGATAAAGAAGAAAAGGAAAAGTACGATTTGATATTTGCTAATCCACCTTTTGGAATACCTTGGAATAAATCAGCTTTACGAAAAGACGACGAGAGATTCAATGACAAACCTCTTCCTAATAAAGTGTTAGCTGATTGGGCATTCATATACCACATCATATATACATTAAATAAAAATGGATTAGCATTGGCAATTGACACACCAAACATGTTATCCAGATCAAATCCTGAAGAAACTGCAGTAAAAAAACATTTAGTTGATAACAATCAAATAGATACAATAATACTACTACCTAGAAAGATGTTCCTAAGAACTGATACCGGTACATGTTTGTTTCTGATTCGAAAAAACAAAACAGACAACAATATATTATTTGTTGATGCAGGTAACATATGCACTAAGAATAGTAATCAAGTAACTTTTAGTGATAAAAACATTGATAACATTATAGAGCTTATATTAAATAGAAACTCTATAGACAATTTGGCATATCTAGCAACCCCAGAAGAAATAGCAAATCATAATTACTCATTAAATATTTGTGACTATATAAATTATAATAAAGAACATACATTTACAACCATTGAAGATGTATGCTTATCAGATTTCATTTATGAGAATGAAGAAGAAACAAATTATAAATCACGTTTAAAATATAATACAAATATTAAAAGAGTTAATAAATGTATATCTGATGCTATAGAGCAACTAAAACAAAGCAACCAAATCAAAATGGTTCCATTAAATGATATTGCTGATATAATCACTGGCTCTAAGATAAAGGATATGAAAATAGATACCAATGATAATTTCCCATATCGCTATATTACTACAAAAGAAATACAATATGGAACTGTTATAGAAGACAATTCGCTAATGTATATCAAAGAAAACAAAAGTATTCGTACAGAAAGAATAAGAAAAGAAGACTTAGATGAGTTCATTAGTAAAGGAAAGTTGAAAAAGGATGATGTATTATTCGCTATTTACTCAAAAGGTACTAAGACGGCTATAGTAGATAAACCTAACTTTATATTTTCTGATGGAGTATTTCGTCTAAGACCATTCAAAGATATAGAAGATGAAGTAACGCCTGTATATCTAAGATATGTATTAGAATCAGACTACTTTGTAGAAAAAATCAATAAACATATCAAAAGATACTATAATAACACTTCTTCACCTACTAACTATATTACACTTGAAGAATTTAGACAATTAACAATTCCGGTTATTCCACTAGGTGCTCAAGCAGATATTTGTCTATTGCTAACACTAATGGAAGCAAAATATACAGAACTTGAATTAGCTCTTAAAAGAGAACTAGAAGTATACCAATATAGGTATCACACAAATACAAAAAAACTATTTAACGATGTAGAAATAGTTGAAGAAGATGAAGAAAACTAAAGGAAAGAGAATGCTCTCTTTCCTTTGTTTTATATGGTCACTGTATGGTAGGTACGTGCTTAAAAGTAGAACCAGGCTCATAAGTCATCCAAATAGGTAAGTTTCTACTTAAAGTCTCCATATCGTAGTCTTGATAATTATTAGGATCAAAAGTAGGACGCGAAGACATTCCTAAAATTTCCCCAGTATTAGGATCCATCGCTAAAGCTAATGCGTTATCTGGTTGAAACATCGATACTATATTATCCAGTTCTCTTTCTAAAGAAGCTTGGATCCGATAGTCAATTGTAAGCATAATATCAAGACCAGCAGTTGCCTCTTCATAAACTTCGTTAAGAGCAAGTTTATTACCTTTGGCATCAGAATAATATTTGATCTTGCCGTCAGTTCCTGTCAAATACTCATCATATTTTAATTCTATTCCACTTAACCCCTGGTTATCTATTCCAACATATCCTAAGACATGAGCTAACAAATTACCATAAGGATAATAACGTTTTGATTCTTTTACTAAATAGACACCATCATAGTGATAACTATTAATCTTATCCGCTATTTCACTAGATAGCCCTCTTCCTTCAGGGTGGATACGCTCAATTGAAGTTTTCTTGCTTACGTGTTCTAACATATCGTTATAATCAGTATTTAAAATATCGGATAAGGTTTTTGCTACTTCTTCTTTATTACTGATCTGATTAGGAATGACAATAAGACTAGTAGTCGTAATATTATCTGCTAAAACTACGCCATTTCTATCTAAAATCTTACCACGTTCTGCTGTTATTGGCAGTTCTCTACTCCAAAGATCGTCGGATAAATTACTCAGTTTATTATAAGAGATAGTTTGGACATAAAATACTTTTAAAAAGACAAAGATATAACAAATTCCTATGATAAAAAGGATTAACTGCATTCTAAAATTATTTTTCTTGTAAAACATAGTCCACCTCAAAAAAATTATATGAAAAAAAGCAAAGATTTATTTTTCTTTGCTAAAAGTATTATAATTTTTTATACTTCAACCAACTCTTTTTCTAATATATTAACTATTTCATTAATTGCTTTAATTGTATCATCAAAGCTAACTTCTTTAGTATATTCTAGTTTTCTTTGATAATCAGTAAATACCCTTTTTAAAGCATTACTATCATTTAACATTTCAACTATTTCTTTAAAACCATCAATATTAAATTCAGTATTTCTTTTGTTAAAAGTATTCTCGATAGCTTTAACTAAGTTCTTATTGTCAATATCACTTTTATTTATTAACATATATAAATCATAAAAATCTTTAGCTCTAGTAGTAGTAATATTTTTGCTAATAATGCTTTCAAATTTTTCAGCAATTACTGTTTCAATAGTATAAGCCATAATATTTATTTTTTTATTCTCAAATATAGAATTGTAATTATAATTTATTTCCCTAGGTGTAATAATATCTCCAGCAGTTATTTCAATAAAGAAATTAGTTCTTATTTTAT
>ENA-ORSI01002568-ORSI01002568.1-human-gut-metagenome-genome-assembly--contig:-NODE-2568-length-12869-cov-2.451381_pt1 | contig 12869 bp, 30 predicted proteins | sample MGYA00242187_ERZ509154 | MGnify/ENA primary metagenome ERZ509154 (study PRJEB26280, sample SAMEA2338627) | human gut metagenome | biome: human gut; feature: human-associated habitat; material: faeces...
GTGTTTCCCTGGTGGCCCTCCCGATTTCCATGGTATCAATATAGCACAGTAAAAAGTCCGATGGCGTCCGATCTTTTATCCGCGCTTGCTTTTTTCTTTGGCGGCCGTGTAGTCCCCCAGCAGTTTCTCCGTGCGCTTGTAGGTCAGCAGTGTGTCCAGGGCGGCGTTGTAGTAGTCGAATACGCGGGACCTGCTCATGTGTACGGCCTGGGCGATCTTCTCCCAGGGCTTGCAGTCTATATGCCGCATTTCCACCACGGTGCGCTCCATGGAATTTTGGGGGAGTAGATCTATCATGTCCATGACGTGCAGGACCGCTTTGGCCATGGCCTCCCGCTGCTGGCCGATCCGGTCCTCCACCTCCGCGATCCGGTACACAAGGGACACCGCCCCGCCCTCTCTGGCCTGCCTCTTGGAGGTCGGCATGGTCCTGTATGTGGATCCCACGCCAGGGTCCCGAAGGTCGGCGGAAAGGGTGCGGTGGCGCTCCTCCAGTATCTGCTTTTTGGCTTTGGCGTCATGGTACTGCTGCAGGTACTCTTTGACGGCCTCCCGCTCCGGGTTCGTGCCCCTTGTTGTTCTCATGGTTACACCTCGGTTATGTCAATTCCAAAACGGTCCTTTAGCATTTTCTTTTTCATGGCATATTCCCGGGTGCGTGTTGGCCGGCTTTTTACGTCCTCCACTACCTGCCGCCCCTGGGTGCCCTCGTAGTATGTAAAATCGGCCCTGTACCGGATGGCTCGTACCCTGCGGCCCTCCGCGTCCGTGTATGCCTCCTGGAGGGTGAAGTCAACCTGCAGGCGCAGGTCCCGGATCTCCCCGCGCCGTTCCCGCTCGATCAGGAAGTCATACCGGCGGGCCTCCTTCTGGCTGTCGAAGCGCAGCTCTCCGCGCTCGGCGGGCGTGCTGTGATACTTCGAGGCCTTCTTCGGCCCCGCGTCAGCCCCCGGCAACTGCTGCCGGGCATACAGCTCCCGCATCCTCGGCGGCATGTCCGCCATGCTCTCAAACCGCAGGCCGCTCATTTGTGTACTCCGCGGTGGCAAAAGCCGACCGGTACCGTTGCGCTCAGCCCGATCCAGTGCCCCTCAGATCCTTGTGCATTTCTCGCGCACATATCGCGGCCAAGTACGATATAATGCTTTGCACAGTCCTTGCACCGCACCACCTCCGCAACGTCGGCGGCGGGCTGGCGGAGCAGGAGCGTTTTCACCCGCTGAGGTGTCCAGTTCGGATTTTCCGCGTTGCAGGATTCAAAGTCTTTCAGCGCCTCGGTTCTGCTGATAAATTCTTCAGTCGCAACGTTTTCCATTGTCAAACTCCCTCCAAGTGTGATACAGTGCCCATGCCAGCGGGTCACGGATGAACGGCAGCTTTTTCGCTTCCGCATATTTTTTGTCGAGGATGCTCATGGCCTTCTTCCACGCGCGATCTTCGGCGGGGAAGCATACCCTTTCCAGTCTGTCGATGTCCCCGACGTGCAAGCGAGCAGTCCCGCGCTCGTCAAAGAGCGCGTAGACGTCCTTGTCTTTGATGTAACCAATCATTTCAAAGTTCCCCCTCTGGGCTGTTGCCATCTACTGTTTCAAGTATTGCTTCTCCGCCGCAGAACGGGCACGGTTTCAGTTCAGCCATCCTTCTTGCCATCCATTTCAGCCATCACCTCTTCACCCATCCTCTCACCAGATATCCAAGCCAAAACCCTACAAAAAGAATGTGGAGTATCTGTAACCAATGTACCTCAACCATCTTTCCTCTCCTCCATTCTTGCCCGCAGCAACTTCGCGTACAGTTTGATCGTCAGCGTATCCTCTACCACACCGGCGTTTGTCTTCCAGCGCGGCTTTGCCGTCAGCCCCCAGTTTGCATGGTTCCGGCTCGTGCCGATGGACATGAGGATCTTTCTTGCGCGTTTTCTGGTCATGCCTTGCCCTCCATTTTCCGCAAAGCCTTTTCGGCCTCCTCGCGGGTGAAAAAAGTGTTCTTTCCGAATCTATCTGGGCTAAACGTGCGCTCATTCGTATTCCCTATTTTATCGACGTTCTCACTGTAAACCCATGAGATACCTGTTTCATCCACCGCATACCCTACCACCGCAAATTCGAGAATCTGCTTGGCGTTTACGAAATAAACCGTCTCGCCCACCTTGCACGGCGGGATGATGCACCGGCCTTCCTTGTCGGCCTCGGCAAGCTTGCGGATATGCTTGAGCAATGTAAGCTGCTCAGTCAGCGTTTTTGATTCTTTCAGCGCGTAATCGAACAGTTTCCCCAGAGCGGTTACTTCCTCCGGCTCAAGCCCCGTGTCCTCGTAGGCTTTCAGCCGTCCGTACAGATCGCGGGCCATCTTGCGGAAAATATCCTTGCCAAAGCCGTTGCTCGTTGGGCCGTTGATCAGCACGTTGAGCGTGCTGTCCCGGGACTGCTTCCAGTCGATTTCTTTTCCGCCGATCACGGCGTGCAGAAATCGGTCGGTATCCGGGTCTACGTTGATATTAGGACTTGTCAATCGTTCCATATCTCTTCCTCCACATAGCACCAGCTTTGTGGTGCTTTAGTAATCGCCGCTGGAATTATGCAATTTTCATCATAGATACAGGCTGTGCTTTCGTACCCACTCTTGTTGCATGATTTGCATTTTTTCCAAGTGTGAAATTCTATCAGTTCCTTCGGCGTATCGTAGATTTTCAGGTTGGAGATATGCCAGCCATACATCGGCGACTGCATTGCATATGCCGCCGCATCGTATGCGCTCATGCAGGCTGCTCTGTAAAATTCTTCATTGTGCCCATACGTGCGATCTTCGATGATCTGATCGCACAGAAATTCCCCGACGACTTTGCCGTTTCCGCATTTGTAGATGTAGCACTTAAACGGCGGGTTCATCTTCGGGCGTGTCCTGCGCCCCTCAATGGTCTTCCGCCCTGCCATGATCTTCTGGCACCACTCCGGGCGAATGCTGATCAAAACAGCTTTACTCATGCTTACCTCCTTCCTCCCTCTCAAACCGGATTTTCATTTGTGCGGGGCAAAGGTCTACCTCCGGGCGGCGCTTGCCTGTCCAGCGAAGCCCGCCGGCCTGTCCGACGCACTTCCATCCAGCCGCCTTGAGGCTTGTCCCCGACTCTGTATCGAGGATATATGTAATCAGTTTGTGATAGCCCATCGCACGGGCGGCTCTCCACGCAGCTGCATATAGCATGCTGCACGCATTCCGCGTGCCGTCCGTGCAGCAGCGGTTTACCTCAAGCGTCCATCCATCATCCAGATACCGTGCAACGGGTCTCCCGATGATCGCCACGCCTACGATTTGCTCTCCGTCTGTGCAGCCAATGGAAAATTTATGCCCCACCACCGGCTTGTGGTGCCGGTGGTGCTCCGCGACAAAGGCGTTTGCCTCTGCCAGCGATACCGGGCAAATATCAAGCATCTGCCTTGTCTCCTTCCTCCGGTGCGCCGCGCCATTCCCAGTTGTCTGAGCTGCTCCCGATTCCGGAGCATTCCATGCACGCGCAATCCGGTTTCTTTGCGCAATTATCGCAGTCTTCTTGGCCGGTCGGCTTAAACCCTTCCGGGCAATCCTCAAACCTCGCACAAAACATGCAGCCAGCTTTCCGAATCTCCTTTTTCAGCGCCGCGTTCTCGGCGGTCATGCGCTCGATCATGTCGGCGGAATGAGCTTACGCGGGATCAGGTTCCACATCGTCACGTTCCCGCCGTCCGGCGTCCGGTGCGTATCGATGTCGCATTTTACGCCGGTCAGTTCCAACCGCCGGAAGGTATCCCGCACGTGCCAGACGGTCTCCGGCGCGTCCGCCGTTGTGAGACTATGTAGGACCTCAAACGGGATCCCGCTTGCCTCCGCCAGATGCAGCAGCACGTCCGAGTCCTTACCGCCGGAGTATGTGATCACCAGCGGCTGCTTGTACAGGCGCAGGCTCATATCCGAGGCCATCCGCAGCCGCTCAATCGCGGTTTGTTCTAAGTCCATTGCCGTCCTCCCTCCCCGGCGTAAGCTTCGCCAGCATGATCTGCCCCAGATCCGCAACGTAGACCAGCCGCCCACGGCTATACACCATCAGCTTGTCGCCCTGGATCTCCATCCGGTCGGCCTCGATGTTCGTGATATCCTGGCAGGCGTCACACACAAACCTCATATCAACGCCCCCGGCCGGGTGTCCGGCGTGTAGTGGAGCTTGGTCGCGCGGGCGTTCTGATGGTACTCCGGGCGTGTGAATTTATAGCCCCAGTGTTTGGCGGCGGTAAAAAGGGCCGCATAGCCGTCCTCGGCGCGGACGATCACTTTCTGATCGCCATATGTAACGGAAAAGTGGTTCTGCCCGGTGTATCCGGCCTGTGCGATCACGGCGGGGCGCCGCGGCGCCCGCTCGCCGGGGTAATCGATGCTATTTCGCAATGTGTTTGCGCCTCCTTATCTGGTTGTCGGCATGGACCATCTGCTTTCCCGCTGCAAGATCGGGCTGCAGGCTGTCCCTGTCGCGGTGGTTGACGTCGTAGATGTGGTTCCGGATGCTCTCGTAGAGCGTCCAGGTGCAGCACCCGGCGCGGCATGTGCCGCTTCGGTCCGGGCAGTTCCGGCCGCAGGGCGGCGGGATGGGCCGCATGCGCGGCGCAAAATAATCCACTTCGCTTCCTCCTGTACGTGCTGCAGCCAGGCCGCGAGCGTTTGCAGCGCCGTCTCGCGCTGCAGCAGGTCTTCGACCGTGTCCCGGTCGACGCGCGGCATGCTCTGCAGGATCTCCCGGTCATTGGCGCAGTCATCGGCAAAAGCCAGAACGGCGTCGATGATGTCTGCCAGCTGATCCGGCCGGAGCTCGACCGGGATCTTCTGTTCGCCCATCACAAGATCCCGTAGGTCGTCAGGCCCAGCGCGATCGCGCCGGTCGCGACGCAGGCGTCGGCCATCTCTGCGTACCCGGCGATCACCGCCAGTACAAATGCCGCGCCGCCCAGCCACACGCAGCAGGTCTTTACCACGCGCCGCATGGCCTCCCGGTACCGCAGCTCCTCCAGCAGCTGCTCCTGCCGCTCCCTGGTCTCTTCCTCCGGCTCATACCCGAGCCGCTCCGCAAGATTCGTTCTCATTTCTTCTCCTCCGTTCCGTCCTGTACGCTGTCCGCCGCCTTGATCTTTTCCAGCACCAACTCGATATTCCTGCGCTCCTTCTCAATGCTCTCGAGCTCTTTCCCAATGGCTTCCCGCCTTGCTTCGCTGCCTGGCTCTCCCTCTTTAAGACGGCACGCATCCGCATCCATCCGGATCATGTTCCTTTCGAGCGTCCACTTGAGATACAGCCATTCAGCCGTTGTCAGAAGCAGCTTTTTCATGCCTTCGCCTCCTGCAGACGTTCTGCCGATTCTACCAGTGCCATAAGCCGCTTGTAGTTTTCCGTCCTTTCCCTGGCGCGTTTTGCGAGGTTTGCATACCATTCAGACAATTCCGCCACTTGAGCGTGTGCAGCCATGTTCTCGTGCTCATTCGCCGCGTTGTTTGCCACGATCACAAGCAGCTCCAGCGTGTGCTTCAGCTCAAACCAATCGTCTCCGCTGAGAATCAGTTTCCGCATTCCGCTTATCCTCCTTCGTCTCCTGCATCCGCCTGACGAGCCGCGACAGACGGGCGTTTTGTGTAACGAGCTTCTGCGCGTCCAGGTCAAGCCCCTTGCGCTTCAGCCCGCCGATGATCTGCGCAGCCTGGCACTCGCAGACCAGCGCCGCCTCGATCAGATCATGCAGCTCCTGCGCATCCAGCGTCAGGGTGTAGGTCTTGACGTTCGCCATAATATCGACTCCTATGTACGCGCCTTGCGGCGCGTTTAATTGCTGGCCGTGGGCAGACGCCCTTCGGCTGCGGCCCGCTCGAGGATCTGCCACGCCACGCGGCGGGCGGCCTGCCGGTTGGCCTCTTTCTGCTCCGGCGTCAGGCGTCGCAGGTAGTTGTCCGCGATATACGCCGTGCAGTTTGGGAAATGATACTCGGCCACGATGTGCGGCTCTTCGTCCGCGATCGGGTCATACGGTTTTCGCATGGTTCAGCCTCCTTCCGGCGTTAGTTTTTCCAGATTTTACAGTCTTACGCTTTTTACCCTTGTTCGGTCCCCGCCCACGTGGTAAGATGTTGGCGGGTGGTGTTTTTATGACTGATAAACAACTTAAAATTTGCGCCGCTGTCGTTCGCAAGCACAGGCTCGGCGACATTCTCGACGAAACCGGCTGTGGCAACTATCTGGTGCTCCAGGACGCTATGCCCGTTGGGGCGCTCAGATTCAATGACGATGCGTGCAACGACGATACCCTTGTGACGCTGGCAGACTTCTCGCAGGAGGAATACGACAAGCACATACGGGACGGCTCTCGTTATAAGCTCTCGCTCTTCTTTTCCTCCGCGGCCCTCATCATTTCCGTCATCGCGCTGCTCTTTTCGGCCAGCTCTCTTTTCGGCTGGCCGTTTACGCCCGCGTGAAAGCAATGATGGCGACGGCCAGCGTCAGCAGCGATACGATCATCGAAGCGATCCCAATCACCAGCTGGACGGTTGCCCGACGCTTGCGCGTCCGTTCCCGGTCGCGCGCTTCTTCCCGCGCCCATCTGGCGAGCTTTTCTTCCTTCGTTTCCATGCTCACATCCCCCTGATGGCCACGATCAGCGCGGCCAGCGCGACGATCATATTGACGATGGTGTTCCACAGCGCTTCGCGCCTGCGGTCCTGCAGGTCTTCCCGCCGCCATTCTTCCAGACGGCGTTCGAAGTCTTCCATGTTCACGCCTCCTTCCGTTCGTCTTTCTTGCTCTCCTGCGCCAGCATCATGCCGTAGGCAATATCGCTCAGACGCTGCATCTGTGCCGGCGTCAGCTTCTCGGTGCTCTTGTTCAGGTTCTCGATTGCCTGCTTTTCCTTCTCGGACATTGTTCTCACCTCGTATTCTTGTAAGTACGTTAGCATTTTCTTAAGCTGCTTACATCATACACTAAGTCAATTAACTTGTCAAGCCCTGTTTTTTAATTAGCTTAATATTTTTCTTGACTTTTGTCGGCCCGTGTGTTAAGCTGGTTACATAAAGGAGGGATTCAATGCAAACTTTTCAGGATCGTCTTCGCTCCCTGATTGACGCACTCGGCATTACAAAAACAAAATTTGCCGAAGATCTGCATGTTTCGTCCGCATTTGTCTCCATGCTCTGCTCCGGCAAGTCTCTGCCAAGTGACCGCACGATAGCGGATATTTGCCGAAAATATAATGTGAGCGAGGCCTGGCTTCGCACCGGCGAGGGCGAGATGAAGCAGAAGCTGACGAGGAATCAGGAGATCGCCGAGTTCATGGGCGTCGTCATGCACGACCCGGACGACTCGCCGCGCAAGCGGTTTGTATCGATCATCAGCAAGCTCAGCGTCGACGAATGGCAGCTGCTCGCCGAGATCGCAAAAAAAATGGCCGAGGACGGGTGACCGCCCTCGGCTCTTTTTTCTCTATGCGACCAGTCCGCGCATGAAGCGCCAGACCAGATCGAGTTGTTCCGTCGTCGCAAGCCGCAGCATGCGGCGGATGTCCTGCAGGTAAAAACTTCGCGTCATTCTATCCGTTCCCCCATTCTTCCACAAAAATACCGTTCATTTTTTGTTCACTTTCCCGGTTGTGCTTTCCTCGGCGGTGGCTTACAATATTTGTAGGTTCCTTTTCCTGACTCGCATGATTATATTAGAACATACGTTCGTTAATTACAATTATGAGAGTCTACAAAAATTTACATATCAAACTGGAGGTTTTGTCATGAGTGCTGCTCTTGAGAGTGCCCATCTTAATAGCATGGTGCGCGACCGTAAGGGTCATAGCCTACTCGCTTTTCCCAGCCGCTATGTCGTTCTTGACCTCGAAACGACCGGCCTTGACCCTCAGTATGACGATATCATCGAAGTCGCTGCAATCCGCATTGTCGACGGCGCAATAGAGGACTCTTTTTCATCCTTGGTCAATCCCGGATACTCTATCGACGAATTTATTGCTGAGCTCACCGGCATTACCGATGATATGCTTGCTCCTGCACCTTCTCTTGATTCTGTGCTTCCGGCATTCCTCTCGTTCATTGGCTCTGATGTTGTCGTTGGTCATAACGTTAATTTTGACATCAACTTTATCTATGATTCTTGTTCTGCTCTCTCACTCGAACCGTTTTCAAATGATTTCGTCGACACCATGCGCATAAGTCGTAAGCTTTTCCCAGAGGATCGTCATCACCGTCTTAAAGATCTTATCTGCAGATTTGGGATTGACGAATCTGTCGCGCATCGCGCCTTTTCTGATGTTGAGCAAACCGACAAGTGCTATCGTTACCTGCGCGACTATGTTTCCAAACACAGTATTTCTTTGGAACAGCACCACAAGCCGTGGAGGGCCGGGGATATTGTTCCGGAAACTGATCATTTTGACGAATCGTCTCCGTTTTTCGGCAAGGTCTTCGTGTTCACCGGCACGCTGGATAAGATGCCGCGAAAAGCTGCCATGCAGTTGGTCGTAGACCGTGGCGGCGTATGTCTTGACGGTGTCCGGAAAGATGTTAATTACCTTGTTCTCGGTTCCAGCGATTATAGTAAAATCAAAGACTGGAAAAGCAACAAGCAAAAGGCTGCTGAGAAGCTTCGCCTTAAAGGAAACGACATTGAAATTATCAGCGAAAATGTTTTTTATGAAATGCTTGATGCCTGAATGGAGGTTTTATGTACTGTAACAAATGCGGCAAGGAGATCGACGATGAGGCTCTGATCTGCCCGTACTGCGGCTGCGGGACCGTGAATTACATCCGCGACCAGGCGAAGGCTGAGTCCCGCGCGCGGGAGCCCCGCCAGCCCGTGCAGAAGAAGCGCTCGACTGCGCTGCTGCTCTGTATCTTCCTCGGCGGCTTCGGTGCACATCGGTTTTATGTCGGCAAGATCTGGACCGGTCTGCTTTGGCTCATCACGCTTGGGTTCTGCGGCATTGGCACGCTGGTCGACTTTTGCCGGATCTATGATAACAAGTTCACAGACGACGCCGGGCGCCCGCTCTACGATGAGTACACGGATGGCATGACGCCTGAGGAATACGAGTCCGCCGTCGCTGGTCCCCGCAGAGTCCGGAAAGTTATCATCGTCATTGCCCTTGCGCTTTGTGCTGGCTGCTTCCTGTTCGTCCGCGTCATCCCCGGCCTCATGTACGCGCTTGGTCTTTGAGATGTCGCCCGCGCCGCTGGCCGAACAACGGCGCGGGCTTTTGCTTGCGCAGGCGACCGGGAGCCGTCTGTAACTTTAGGGTAGCCTGTCCACGGTAGTCTTGTAAAGATATAACAGTTGCTTTTTGCAGTCAGACGTCTTGCTTTTTTGGGGGGAATGACATGTTTTGAAGGAAAAATTATCTGATTTATGCCGTGAGCAGAAGCAGACGATCACTCCGCGCAAAACAAACCAGGACGTCGCCGAAAATACCGACCGTCGGCACCGTCTCCCAGTTCTTTCGCGGCGACATCAAAAATCCGTCTGTTTACACGGTCGGCCCGATCTGCCGGGAGATGGGTGTCTCTATGGATGAGTATTTCGGCATCCCGCATGACGAGCCTGCCGAGTCTTCCGAGCCTCCCGATGCTGAAAAACTCCGTGCCGAGACCGCGGCGCTTCGTGCGCAGCTTGCCCAGCAGCAGAAGTCCCTGCGCATGCACCGACTTGTGACGCTCATCCTCTTGGGTATTCTTTTGCTGTGTGCCCTTGCGCTTGTGGCCGACGTGCTCATCCCATCAATCGGCTGGATCCGCACATAAATAAAACCGCCCCGGCCGGCGCCGGAGCGGTATCCGTATAACCTTTTTCCCTTGTGGTGAGAATCTGCCTATGAAATTTACATCTACCTGGAAAATCTCCGACCCGCTCGCGCAGTACATCATTTACCTGCGTAAGTCCCGGAAGGACATGGAGGCCGAAGCTCTCGGCCAGACCGACACGCTCAAACGGCACCGGGCCGCGCTTTTGTCGCTGTCCGAAAGCCGCGAGCTGAACGTCGTGGAGATCTGCGAGGAAGTCGTGACCGGCGACTCCATCGCCGTCCGGCCGGAGGTGCAGAAGGTCCTGCAGCTCGTCGAGACCGGGAACTACGCGGGCGTCATCGTCATGGAGGTTGAGCGTCTGGCGCGCGGCGACACCATCGACCAGGGCATTATTGCCCAGACCTTTAAATACTCCGACACCCGCATCATCACGCCGAACAAGACCTACGACCCGAACAACGAGATGGACGAGGAATACTTTGAGTTCGGCCTCTTTATGTCCCGGCGCGAGTACAACACCATCAAGCGCCGCCTGTCGCGCGGCAAGGAGGCGTCTCTGCGTGAGGGCAAATGGATCTCCGGCAAGACACCCTTCGGCTGGCTGCGCGAGAAGCTGCCGAATGACAAGGGCTACAAACTCGTCCCGCACCCGGAGCAGGCCCCCGTCCTGCAGCAGATCTACAACTGGTACACCGGCGATGGCTGCGCGCGCATCGGCGCGAAGGCGATCTCCACGCGGCTGAACAGCCTCGGCGTCCCTACCAACTCTGGCAGCCTCTGGCGCGCGGACTCTGTGCTGGATATCCTGCGCAATCCGGCAAACGCCGGATGGATCAAATCCGGCGGCAGGCCAGAGACAAAGCGCATCGTTGACGGCTCCGTCGTCGTCAGCCGTCCCCGCACCCGGCAGGAGGATCTGAAGCTTTATAAAGGGCTGCACAACGGCCTGATCTCGCAGGAGCAGTACGACAAGGCCGTCGCTCTGAGCTATTCCAGCGCCAGCCCGCGCGGCAAGGGCGCATGGGGGACCGTGACGAGCCTCGCCGGGCTCGTCCGCTGCGACCAGTGCGGCCGCGTGATGGTTCGCCGTCCGTCGTCCGGCAACCGCCGCGATACGCTCCTTTGTCCCTCCTACGGCTGCACGACCGTCAGCGCGTGGTATGATGATGTGGAGGACGCCGTGCTGGATGCTCTGCGTGGCTGGCTGCGCGAGCTGGAGCTCGGTGAGGCCGCTGCGCCAGATGACACGCCCATGCGCACCGCGCTCGAGTCCTCGATCTCCGCCGACCGTAAGCAGCTTGCCAAGCTGGAGGCGCAGGAGGCCCGCGCGTATGAGCTGGTCGAGACCGGTGTCTATACGCCGGAGATCTTCCTGCAGCGCTCGCAGGCGCTCTCCGCCGACAAGCAGGTCATCGTCGACCGCATCGAGGCTAGCCAGACCACGATCACCGAGCTGGCTCGCGCCAAGCAGGCCCGCGCCCGTCTGGCCCCCGCCGTCCGCCGCGTCCTCGAGACCTACCCGCTCGCCGCATCCCCGCAGGAGAAAAACGCCCTCCTGAAAACTGTCCTGCAGAAAGTCCTCTACCATAAACAGACCAAATCCTACACCAAATCCGGCAGCGACATGCACGTCACCCTCTATCCCCTCGCGGATTGATGGTTATACATTTATTCGGTACGCATGAATGAATCCCATCTAAATATAGATTCTATAGCAAGCGGAAATCCCTCCTGGTGACAGGAGGGATTTCTTTATTTTGCGATATGCTCATAATACGCCATGAGCTTCTGTTCCGGCCCCGGGCCGTCCTTGTCGAGCAGGAACGCCTTGGCCAGAGCAGCGTAGAACTCCGGGCGGTTGATGCCGAACTCTACGGCGACGGGGTAGTAGTCCGAGTACATCATGTTCATGGTTACGCCCCACGCCCAGCGCGGGACCACGGGCGCCTGAATGCCCATGCTCTCGGCCACGGCCGTTGTCTGTTCCATCGTCCAGTGCGGGCCGGTCGTGCCGTCGGCGTTTTGCATGTTGGCTGCCCACTGCATCGCCGTTTCTCGATCAAATGTGGCCGCCTCCGTCTCGTCATGGTGCCCGTGCAGCTTTTCGAGCCTGCAGATCGTCTTCGCGTACAGCCCGACTTCCTCTGCGCTGCCCAGCGTCACGGGCTTCTCCATGGCCTCGTGCAGCTTTGTGTGAAGCTTTTCGATATATTCTTTCATCTCGTCATGCCTCCTGGATATACCGGTAGAGTTTATCGACGTCGTTCTGGTCAAACCGCATATCGCCCAGCAGCGGGACGGATACGGTCAGCTTGTTTTCAAAGCGCGGCCTGGCCGCGTTGTAGAGCTTGTCGAGGTCGATGTTTCCAGCGTCGTCAAAGATCTGCATCATCTTGACCGCCGGATTCTCGCGCAGCGCAAGGACCTTTTCGCGGCTGCCCTCCATGATGAGGGCCAGCATGATCCCGGCCCCGATGCCCTTGCCGCCCGGCAGGTGCGGAATGACCTCGTTGTCAGCGTAGCGCATCGCGCCGCGCATGGCCTGATCGATCGTCACTGTCATGCAGATTTCCTCCTTTAAGGATGGGGCGGCTATTGCCGCCCCTTGCGTTTAGCCGTTGCAGCACCCGCACTTCGGGATCGGGTTGTAGAGCGACTGCGCTGTGGTCGCGGTGCCCGTGGTGACGTCGGCGACCTGCTTGGGATAAAAGGTCGCGTTGACGTAGGTGACGATGGAGTTGTCACCGCAGCAGCGGCGCTCGGCCTCCATCTTGACCGCATCGAGCGCTTCCTTGCGGACGGACTCGACGTCCTGCTTGACCAGCGTGAAGCTGTCCTCGGTGCGCTGGTTGTGGACGGCCTGCTTGCACAGCGCCTCACGGACGTCCTTGAGCTGCCCGTCGATATAACCGTACATCTCCAGCATCTTGCCGTCGTTGTACGTGTTTGCCTTGAGCAGCGCGATCTCGCTGTCCTTCGCGGCCAGCTTCTGCTCCCGGTCGAGATCGTAGCGCGTGACCGGCATGTTTTCGCTGCACGCTGCGCCCGCCGCCATTGCAG
>ENA-ORSI01002569-ORSI01002569.1-human-gut-metagenome-genome-assembly--contig:-NODE-2569-length-12858-cov-5.344216_pt1 | contig 12858 bp, 1 predicted proteins | sample MGYA00242187_ERZ509154 | MGnify/ENA primary metagenome ERZ509154 (study PRJEB26280, sample SAMEA2338627) | human gut metagenome | biome: human gut; feature: human-associated habitat; material: faeces...
TTGGCGCCGCTGTAACTGCCGGCACCCACGGCGAAATCCAGTTTGTCGTCCGGATCGAAATCCAGAGGATGGAGAGCCGCCAGGGCTGCCGCATTGGCCCCTGCCCGGTCCACCCGGGCGTCCAGTTTGGTAATGCGGCTTCCCATGTTCTGGACGTCCCCGGTAAGATTCCTGATGTCTCCCGTATTTTTCTCCACATCCGTACTGATTTTTTTCAACTGAGCCACGTTCACCGCATCGGTGTCCCGGGTCCCGGCGGCCACACTGGTGATCTGCCGGGTCAGTTCCGTTCCGCTGCCTACGGCCACGGCGGCTCCTGTTGCCACCCAGGTGGAGGAAGTATCTGTGGAGGCCTGTTTAGTGGAAGGATCATAGCCGGCTTCTCCCGCTTCCACCGAAGCCAGGGACCCGCTCCCCAGGGCCACGCCCCCTTTCACTGTCGCATTGGCATTGTGGCCCAGGACCACCACATTCTGCTGGTCCGTAGCAGTCACATTGTCCGCCGAACCAATCACAATACTGTTGATGGCGGAAGAAAGAGTACGGTTATCCCCCAGCAACAAAGCCGTATCCGTATCTTCCACCGTATTGCCGGACCCGATCACGGACACATGCTGGACATTGGAAGCGGTATTTTTGTATCCGGAAATCATATTGTTCGTACTGACGGCTCCGCTGGTCCCGGTCACCTGGTTCCCCACCCCGATAATGGCTGTTTTCTGGGTGTAATCCGCCTTGTTCCCGCCCCCGATGGCCAGGGTGGCCCCGCCGCTGTCGGAGGCGGCAATGGCCGTCCGAAGTTTGTCCGCAAAGGCTTTGGCGGAATCTCCGCTGTCCGTGGGAACACCGTCCAGACTTGTCACTGAATTGGTGATTTCGTTCCCGGCCCCATAAATCAGCGCCCCGTTGGAATTGACCGCCCGGTTGGCTACCCCGCTGATGGTATTGGCAATCCCTGCATAATAGTTTCCTCCCATGGATTCAACGCTGTTCAGAGCTCCGTTGATGGTGGCCCCCAGGTTCTTCACCGGATTGGCCGTACGGCCCCCGTTGTATTCACTGGAAATGATGTTGTACACACCGGTGCTGGTGGTGAACGCCCCGTTGCTGAAGCTGTTGGCCCCGATGGTGGTGGCATATACATTTAGGGCACTGGTCCGGGTGGAAGCACTGTCCACGGTAGTATCTCCCAGTTCTCCCTTGTAATTGTGGGACCCAATCATGATGCTGCCGGTACGGGCAAAGGTATTGTCCCCCATGGCAATGCTCCCCACGACCTTTGTGGGATCGGCCGGGATCCGTGCGGAAGACCACCAGCTTCCGCTGTAGGTTGTCTGGCCAAAGGCAAAACTGGCTTCTCCTCCTCCGGCCATATTTTCGATCCTGGCATTTTTGCCAATGGCGATGCTGCCGCCCTGGCTGGCGTAGTTGTTGATGTTGGCTCCGTTTCCCACCGCAATATCCCCGGTAGCATTGCTGGCTCCGTTGGAATAGGAAATGCCGGCCCCTTTGCCAAGGGCCACATTCTCTGCTTTGGGAGCGCTGCTTCCTGTGCCCACAGCCACACCATTGCCGGATCCTGCTGCACTGTCCGCCCCATAGGCGCAGTTGCCCAAAGCGGCCAGGACCAGCAGAGTCAAAACAGCACCCCGTACTTCTTTTTGTCCTTTCCTTTTTGCCGTTCCTGACAGTTTCATACCACCTGATACAAATTTGTTCATATGCTCTCCTTTTTCCCCATGAATCCTTGCCTATTTGGTGGTATAATCCTATCAATATGTCATTTTATTTACAATATGTATATAATATAAATAAAATATCTTTACATTAGTCCAATTTTATATTTCATCTATCTATATCATCAACAACTCCCGCTTTTTTCTTTTCCTTTCTGTTTCCCTTCTGTCTTGTAGCTGTATGGTCCTTGCCTGTCCCCTGGAAAACCTCTCTGTCCTCCTGTCCCATAAGAAATACCCTGCCATTTTCAGCAGGGTACCTGGATTATCCATGTGAAGAGGGCTGTTGCATGGGCAACAGCCCTCTTCACATTACTTCCCATAATGTTTTTTGCTGTCTTCCACGGTCCGTACTCTTTCGATACTGGGATTGCCGTGTTTGTCTTTTTCGATCACGTCGATGCGGATGTATTTCAATTCCCCGTCGAACTCCTTCACCAATCTGCCCAGGGTACCATCCTGATCCAAAGCCGGATTGGACCCGGCTCCGGCCATAATGGCCCGATAGACCAGGGCTGCGAATTCATACCGGGTCATCATCCGGTCCCCTTTGAATTCTCCATCCGGATACCCTTCCACGATTCCCGCTTTGGCCAGTTTGGTCACGTAGTCATAGGCCCAGTGGTTTTCAGGGATATCCGGGAACAGGGCATCCTTGTCCACCTTCATCACGGTCCGGCCGGCCATCTGGTTCATCAGGGTCTTCAGCTGCTGCATCTCCCCTTCCTGCTTGGCCACCAGTTCCTTCAGGCCCCGGATTTCCTTGGCCATGGCCACCCGGCTGTTGGATACGTGGTTGTGCTGGCCCAGCTTGAAGGTGGCGCCAATGTTCACCATGTTTTCACCGCCGCCGGTGCTGCCCCCCAGGCTGAACATCACGTCCTCGTTGGGCCGGTAGAAGGCCCCCAGGGCCACCGCATTGGCGCCGCTGTAGCTGCCGGCCCCCACGGCAAAGTCCAGTTTGTCGTCAGGATCGAAGTCCAGGGGATGGAGGGCGGCCAGGGCTGCGGAGTTGGCCCCTACCCGGTCCACCCGGGCACCCAGTTTATTCACACTGTTGCCCAGCTGGTTGATGGCCCGGCCGGTCTGCTGGAGCTGGCTCACGTTCACCGCATCGGTCGGTGCCGTCCCCGGTGCCACATTGTGGATCTGGTTGCCGCCCATGTCCACCTTGCCGTCCTGGACAGTGATGGTCCGGTTGGCATCCCCGGTCTTCACGATCAGCCCGCTGTTGTTGATGGTGGTGCTGCCGGTGGTGACGCTGTTGAGGCCGGTCAGGTCTTTGGCCAGGCGTACATTGAGGGTATTATCGTCCCCTCTCACGATACCGATGTTTTTGGCATCGCTGACGTCTGCGGCACCGCCTTTGATGTTCAAAGTCTTGCCCAGGTCCACGGTCACATCTTTGCCGTCATCACCCTGGAACTTGCGGCCGCTGTTCACCTTGTCGCTGACCGTCTTCAGCTGATCTTCCGTAGCGGCCCGGCCGTTCTGGATGTGTTCTCCATCCCATTTCCGGTTGTCCAGACCGTTCAGGTAGTTCCCGTCTGCCGGATTGCTGTCTCCCGCTGTATTGGACTGCTTGCCCAGAGTCATGGTGCTGTCACCGGACCCGATGACTACCTGGCCGTTGGAGCCCTTGATGGCAACCTGCTTATTGGGATCATTGCCCAGGATGATATCATCATTCAGGTTCACCGTATGGTCATCCTTCACGGTGATATTCTTGCCGCTCTTGGCTTCCGAAGCCTTTGCTTCATTCTTGGCCAGCTGCTTCACATCCCCGATGCTGGCCGCATTGTTGTCGCCGGCATCGGCATACTGCTTGCCGTCAATGCCGCTGGCAATGTTGGTAATCTGCTTGGCCCCGCCGTTGATGCCGTCTTTGGTGATGGTGATGTCACCGACTTTGACTTCGTTAGTCTTCACCCCATCTTTATTGATGGTCGTTTCGCCAGCCTTGATGCTGCCGTCTTTAGTCAGGTCGACATCTTTATTCAGTTCAACTTTGATGGCTCCATTGTCTATGGAAGTCTTGATGTTGCCAGCTTTTTCCACAGTGCCATCAGCCTTGTAGGTCGTGTCACCTTTAATCTGGATAGCCTTGCCCAAATCCTGCTTGACAATCTTGTCAGCGCCTTTTTCATCAGACGTCAGGGCAAAACCACCGCCCTGGTTCTGATTGGTGATGGAGCCGACAATATCGCGGAGCTGCCCTTCCGTAGCGGCCCGGTTTTCCGTCACATGGTCCTTGTCCCACTTGGTGTTGTTCAGACCAGTGATGTAGTTACCGTTGGCCGGATTCTTGGTGTCGGAATTGGTCTGTCCGCCGATGGTGATTTTGTTGTCACCGCCCACCATGACCTTGGTGAAGTCCGGCGTATCGGTCATGACGATTTCCAGTCCGTCGCCACTCTTGCGGACGCCCAGGTTCTTGCTGGATGCCTTGGCTACAGCGTCTTTATCCAAGCCGCCTTTGATGGACAGGGTCTCATTCAGCTTCCGGGTGACTTCCTGGCCGTCGTTGCCCACGAATTTCAGCCCGTCGTCCAGGGTGGCCACGGTCTGAGCATTCTGGCCATCCTTATCGGTATAGACAATGCGGGTGATGTCCGTGCCGCTAAGATTTTCCTTGCCGGTCTTGCCATCTTTTCCTGCCTGTCCCTTTTCCGTCTTGATGATGGTAGTACTGTACCTCTGTTTACCGTCGGTCCCCGGGAGACCATCTTTGCCGGTGAGGCCAATGGAGCCTTCCTGACCGTCCGCACCGTCTTTGCCCAGGGCCAGATTGTCGTTGAGCTTGATGTTGTAGGTCATGAGGCCATCGCTGTCTCTTTCAGCAGCAATCATCAGGTTGCCGTTCTTTTTGTCATATTCCCCATAGGTATTGGTCCCCGGATCAGCGGTTGCCGGATCAGACTTGTCGTTGACCGTGACCACGGTACGCTTGCCGGCAGCTGTGGTGGCATTAGTGATGGCTTCACTGACTTTGGCCAGCTGATCTTCGGTGGCAGCCCGGCCACTGACATAATCCGGGGCCGTTACACTCCAGTCCTTATTGGACAGACCAATCGTATAACTGCCATCAACCGGATGGTTGCCCTTGTTGGTGGTCAGTTCCGTGTTGGTGAAGTGGCCAATCGTAGCATCACCGGCCTGCAGGGTGCCATCATCCAGATTTACATGTTTGGCCAGCCGGATGTAGAGCTTGCCATTATCATCTTTTGTCACACCGATATTGGCGTCCGTCAGGTCACCCTGGGCTTTGCCCACGATATCCAGCCGTTTATTGAGCTTCTTGTTGATGACTTTTGTATCATCATTCTGGCCGTCATCGCCGGCGAACTTCAGGCCGTCATCGAGCGTAGCTACGGTCTGGGGGTTCTGCCCATTTTTGTCCGTATAGACGATACGGGTGATGTCCGTGCCGTCCACGCCAGGTTTGCCATTCTTGCCGTCAGCACCGGGCTGTCCTTTTTCCGTACGGATTATGGTGGTGGTGATGCCATCAGCGCCGTCTTTCCCGTTGATGCCGATGTACCCATCCTTGCCGTCATTCCCGGCTTTGCCTTCCTGGCCTACCACCACGCTGTCCGCAGAGATGTTCTTGTCCATGAGTACATGGATGGTGGTGTTGCCATCCGCATCCTGTTCCACGGAAGTCAGCAGATTCTGACCGGAGTATTTGTCCAGTTCTTTCGTGCCGGCCCCCTTGATGTTGATGGTGCTGTTCAGTTTATTGCCCACCGGATTGGCTGTTTTGCCGGCCACCGGCATATTGGCCCCGAATTTCAGGCCGTCATCCAGGGTGGACACGGTATGGGTCGTAGTGCCGGCTTCACCGTCCTGATAGACAATGCGGGTGATGCCGTCGGTGCCGTTGACACCAGGCGTACCATTCTTGCCATCGGTGCCATTCTTGCCGATGGTCTTGATGATGGTGGTCACTGTGCCGTCAGCGCCGTCCTTGCCGGTGATGCCGATCTGGCCGTCTTTGCCATCCTTGCCGCTGACTGTCACCGTGTTGGCCGTCAGGTCCTTGTCCATCTTGATGGTGATATTGCCGTCGGCATCGACTTCGGTGGTCAGGTTATCTTCGCTGTAGTCATGGCCTGTCTTGAGATCACTGCCCTTAATGGTCACTTTGCCGCCCAGTTTGGCATTATAAGCCGTGCCGGAGTTGGCCGCGAAATTGAGTCCTTTATCCACTTCTTCCTTGGAAGCCAGGCCGGAGAGCGTGATGGTCTGCTTCGTTGCTTCTGTACCATTGGCATCCTGCACAGTGATCGTCAAATCACCATTATTATCAACGGTGTACTTGCCGTCCTTGCTGGCAGGGTTCTTCACCAGGCGCATATCCGACTGCATGACTTTATCAAGGCTTACATTGAAGGTAGTGCCGTCATTCTTGGTCATGATCAAAGTCTTGCCATCATTCGACACTTCGCCCCTGGTGACATAGTAATCGTGAAGATTGGAAATCGTGCCCTCGAGGCCATTGGTGCCGGTAAGAGCCGCCGAGCCTTTGCCGGATTCATCATAGGTAGCATTGCCGCCGGTGATGTATTTATCGCCGTCTACCGTGCCATGCTTGATATCTTCGGCAACCTGTTTGAGCTGATCTTCCGTAGCCGCCCGGCCGCTCTGGATCTGACTGCTGTTCCAACTCGTATTTTCTAATCCAGTGATATAGTAGCCCGGGCCGGGGTTGGCGCTATTGCCGCCGGACTGCTTGCCGATGGTGATGCCGCCGGTGTAGCTGCCTGAAGCATCCTTATCGCCTGTTACGTTAATCGTCGTAAAGCGCACCGTATCATCCGTTCTCACAGTAACATCGTCGCCGCTGCCGGAGATGATGATGTTCTGTCCCTGCTTGAAGTTGACCTTCCTGCTGGTAGGCGTCACATCTTTCTGCTTGCCGTCGTTGACATCCAGTTCCCAGCCGGCATTGACCGTGTCAGATACCGTCTTGAGCTGGTCTTCCGTAGCCGCCCGGCCGCTGACGATACCGTTGGCATCGGGGTTCCAGGTCGTGTTGGTCAGGCCCGTGACAAAGGTGCCGTCTTCCGTCTTGGCCTTGTCGCCATCCTTCTTAGTGGTGGCAACGCCGGTCTGACTGCCGATGGTCACGCCACCGATGCTGCCCTTGCCAGTACTGCCATCAAAGCTGACTTTATCACCAACCGTAATAGTGCCCTTCGTACCGTCGATGGTAACTTTCTTACCGTCATCGCTGCCCAGCGTGATGCTGTCGTTGAGCTTGACCGTGTTCTTGCCGCCGGCAGCCGCATCATTGTAGGTGACGGTGATATTCGAGTCGCCAGTGAGCTTGGCTGCATCCGTGGTGCTGCCCGCGATATTCTTGACATCGCCGATATTGGCGCCGTTGGTGTCCGTGTTGTAGGTCGGTTTTCCATCAGCCGTGCCGTCGGAGCCGCTTCCCATGTTGTTAACCTGGTTGCCGCCAAAGGAAATCTGGTCGCCGTTGATGATGACGTTCTTGGTCTCATCGCCTGCATTGTTGGTAATCTTGATGCCGCTGTCGTTCTGGACGGTCTTGCCGGTGGTGACGGAGTTCAGGTCCTTGAGGTCCTTGGCCAGTTTCACGGTCAGGGTGTCGGTGCCGTTGGAGACCACGCCGATGTTGTTATCGGTCAGTTTATCCTTTTCCGTCACGCCGCCGTTGATGGTGGTCTTCTGGTTCATGGTCCGGGCAAAGCCGGTGTTGTCCAGTGTGCCATCGGTCTTGATATCGCCGGCGTAGATCTGGCCGTCATCCATGGTGGCGACTTCATACGTATGGCCCTGGTCATCCTTATAGTGGAGGCGAGTGGCCTGGGTGTCATTACCGGCGGAGGTGATGTTCTGGCTGTCCGTCAAGGTCTTGGTACCGTAGGCGGCATTGGTATCCGCCTTGGCCGCCTTGCCGTCCTTGTCCGTCAGGTCCGGATTGCCGGCAAAAATCACATCGCTGGTGGTAACCGACGTAAAGGCCGGATTCTCGTCCATGAGGATGGAGATATCCCCGTTTTCCGCAATCCGGGTGGTCAGGTTGGCGGTACTGTAGCTGTGGTTAGCCGCTTCGTCGCTGGCCTTGATGGAAATCGTATCTCCCAGTTTCCGGCTGACCACCTTGTAGCCCTTGTAGTTGTCCGTGGTGTTGGAAGCATCTTTGGTGTTTGTGGTGAAGCTCAGGCCCGCCCCTTTCAGCTGGGCCACGTTCACCGCATCTGTATCCAGGGACCCGGCTGCCACACCGGTGATCTGGCGGGTCAGCAGGCTGCCTTCCGTGTCGTTGCCGATGGCAAGGGCGTTGGCATTGGAAACCCAAGCCGCGGAAGTATTTGTGCTGGCAGTTCCTGTCAGCACATCATAGCCCTTGGATCCGCTGGCACGGTTGGCCAGAGCCCCGCTGCCCAGAGCCACGCTGTCCGCCAGGGTTGCCTTGGCGCCGCTCCCGATGGCGGCCGCGTTAGTTGCAGCGTCTGTTGTGGTAGCGCCGAGGGCCGCCAAAGAATTCTTGCCGGCGGCGATGGAATTCTCACCAAAGGCGGTGGAGTTCTCACCGGAAGCAAGCGTCTTGTAGCCGAAAGCCGTGGCACCTGCCGCAGCGGCCTTGGTGTCGTTGCCGAAGGCCGTGGCGTAGTCGCCAGAAGCCTCGGTGGAATAGCCGAAGGCCGTGGCATCTTTATAGCCGTCGATGTTGTAGCCGTTCGTTCCTTCATGGGCTTTCGTCAGCACATTGTCCGGCGTAATGGCGACTTCTGTACCATTAATCGTAGTTTTGGCTGAAGAGGTCTTCTTCTGGCCATTGTAGACTTTACCGTTCGTACCTGCCGACGTATCAATGGTAACATTTCCATTGGCATCGACATTGACCTTCCAGAGACTGCCCTGATAATCACGGACGTAGGTGTTGCCATCCTTGCCGGCCAGAACCACATAATCGTGGAGTTCGCTGCCGCTGTCGATTGGCATCTGCTTGATGCCGGCAGTATGAACTTTATTATCAGCAGCAGATGTGTACGTGTAGGCAAGATTGCCATGGACATCCATCTGTTCTGTCTTATTCGTGTCATCTTCCGTGTATTTGTTGGTCACAGCACCATTCTCGTCGAGTTTGGCACCAGCGATGGTATCCGTGCCCCAGGCCGTTGATTCTTCATCGGCGGCGACGGTGGCGTTACCCCAGGCTGTGGAATACTGTGCCAGAGCACGGGTACGGTTGCCAAAGGCCGTGGCGCCCGTGGAAGAAGCGCGGGTATCGTTGCCGAAAGCGACGGAGTCATTGTACTTGGCAATGGTCTTCTCGCCAAAGGCCAGGGAACGGCCGCCGAGAGCCTGCGTGTCTTCGCCGAAAGCCACGGACTGCTGGCCACTGCCGTCATCTGCACCTGCCACCGTATTATGGCCAAAAGCCAGAGAAGCAGCACCTTTAGCCTGAGCACCCTGGCCAAAGGCCGTGGAAGATGCACCGCTGGCCGTATTGATAATATTGACAATATTTCCTTTTTTATCAGTGGTTTCCAGCCCGCCAAAGGCCGTGGCATACTGGCCCGTAGCCTTGGCATTCTTGCCGATGACCGTGGCACCCTTTCCCTCTGCCTGAGCGCCATTGCCGATGGCTACAGCAGAGTCGCCCGTCGCCTTGGCGCTGACACCGGCTGCCATGGAATTTTTAGCCACAGCACCTTCGTTGGTATAGTTGGTATCTGTTTCCGTATCGGGAGACCAGACGCTGTAGTCATGGACATTGACCTTCTGGGTGGCCGCTTTCAGCTGGGCCACGTTGACGGCATCCGTATCCAGAGTACCAGCAGCCAGATTGTTCAGCTGGCGGGTAATGGCAGTGGCAGTGATTTTGCCATCCCCATCCCGTTCTTCTGCCCGGCCGATGGAAACAGCTTCGTCCGTGGACTGCCAGGTTGAGGTATCATCCACAGAAGCCATGCCGGTCCGCGGGTCATAGCCTTCGATATTTTTATCCGCCCCGGATTTGGAATTTTTCCCCAGGACAATGGAGTTGGCCCGCCAGGCATTGGTCCCTTCGCCGATGGCAATGGCGTTTTCACCCCAGGCCCCACTGTTCTGTCCCAAGGCAATGCCATGAGCCGTGGTCCCGGCTCCGGATCCCAGGGCAATGCTGTAATTCCCCCAGGCTCCTCCGCCACCCAAAGAAACAGCATTTTGTCCCGTAGCATTGGAACCAGCCCCTACGGCAGCGGACTGGTATCCGGAAGACTGAGCATTATAGCCTACAGCCGTACCTGTATTGGAGGCTTTGGTTCCAGAGCCTATACCTGTACTTGCATAGGATACATTGGAATTGTAGCCCAAAGCCACGCCATAATTCTGATTTGTCGTAGCATTGGAACCGATGGCCGTAGAATAATTTGCATCTCCGCCAACATGGGCACCGCCAATGGCTGTTGCGTCCGTAACCGAATCATCATAATAGCCATTACCTTCCACGGTGGAACTCTTGCCGATAGCCGTCACATTCTTTCCTCTGGCACTGGCTCCGCCAACGGCCGTAGAATTTTCCCCTCTTGCTGAACTCATGTTCCCCAGGGCCGTAGAATAATTACCTTGTGCATTTGTTCCATACCCTGCCGCTGTAGCCGAAGAGCCGGAAGCCGCAGCACTCAAGCCCACTGCTGTAGAATTGCTTCCACCAGCAGCCGACTGAAAACCGACGGCCGTACTCTGGCCGCCGGAAGCGGTTGAACCACGTCCTACGGCAGTTGCATTATCGGAAGCCACACCGCCTACAGAAACGGCATTATCGCCCGAGGCTGTACCACCCACGGTAACGGCATGACTGCCACTGACTGCAGAATAAGCCCCAATGGCTGTACTCTGTTGACCCGTTGCTGAAGAGCCGCTGCCTACGGCCGTTGCCTGTGAATTTCCAGCTACACCGCCGATAGAAACTGCATGATCCGATGTGGCAGAACCGCCAACAGTGATGGCATACGGGCCGCTGGTGGATGACCCGGAACCAATGGCAACATTGTAATCACTGTTGGTATACCCGCCAATAGCAATAGAACTGCTACCGGCAGCACTAACCCGATTGCTGCGATAATCTGAACCGATGGCAATAGAATTACTTCCAATCGCATGTCCACCGATAGCCACAGCTCCTTCCTGCTGGGCACTGGTCCCGGAACCGATGGATACGCTGTCTTTCCCCATGGCTGCAGCCCGGTATCCGTAAGCAGAGGCATCTTCTCCCGACGCATAGGTCTGGGTACCCACAGCCGTGGCATTGTTCCCCTTGGCCACAGCGCTGACCCCGGCGGCCAGGGCATTGTCGCCGGTGGCGCCATCGTTGAGGTAGTTGTTGTTCCCGGCTGCATCCGTATCTGCTGTGGTCTTCACGCTGTAGTAATGGGTCATGGCGTTTTTCAGCTGAGCCAGGTTGACGGCATCACTGTCTTCACTGCCGGCGGCTACGCCGGTGATTTGGCGGCTGACGCTGCCGCTGCCTACGGAAAGGGCGCCTTCTGTGGATTTCCAGGCCAGGCCGCTCTGGGTGGACGTGGTGCCGGTCTTGGGGTCCCAGCCGGTAATGCCGCCGGAGCGGTCTGCTTTCGAATCTTTACCCAGAGCAATGGAGCCTTCCACGCTGGCATTAGTATTTTTGCCGATGGATACGGCATTTTCACTGGCCACAGCCGTATCCCCCACTGCTACGGCGGAATTGTCCGCAGTGGAATTGTACCCTACTGCCACGGCGTTGTTCCCGTTGGCGGTCACACTGGACCCGGCGGCGATGGAATTGCTGGCGGCCTGGTAGAGGGTGACGGAATAGATTTTATCCAGGTTGTCGGATTTCTGGTAGTTGTATACCGGCTTGCCGTCTTTCTGGTCGGCCTTTGCGGCATCACTGGTGATTTCGGTTTTGGTGGTTTCTACCCCGGTATCCGGATCTTTGACCGTATAAGTATGGACGTACTGGGGCACAGTAGTGGTGTTGCCGTCGGCGTCCCGGAACACCTGGGGCACCTGGGTGGGATTGCCGCTGCTGTCCTTGTACCAGGCGGCATTGTCGGTAGATGTAGTCTTGTTGCCGTCTTTGTCGGCGTAATAGGTTATGGGTTTGTTGGTGATTTTTGCCGTGTTGCCGATGGCGGTGGAATTGTCCCCTTCAGCCTTGTTATTGTAACCTACAGCTGTGGAGCCGCCGGATTCAGTGGAGGTGTCCAGTTTATGGGCTGCCCCTTCCCCGTCTACCAACTTGGTATTGGCTGCATCCATGGGCTGGCCGTTTTTGGTGGTATCCCCTTCCGTTACGTTGCGGAGGGTATCGCTTTGGGTACCAATGGCAGTGTTATTTTCACCTTTTTTGTCAGTGCTTTGGCCTTGAACTACTTTCCCTACAGTCAGATTGCCCTTGTTATCGTAAGCCGCGGCGCCCCCATTGCCCAGATCAACCGTTTTATCCGCCGCCCATGCTCCTGAGGGCCAGGTGAGGCCCAGAGCCAGGGCCAGAGTCAGGGCATATACCCCCCCGGTATATTTTCCCGCTGGGAATGTTCCTTCCCGTGGTTCCGGGCGATTTCCGATACCACTACCCAGCTGTTCCGCACTTTGCTCCAGATGACCTTGTAGATCCTGTTCATAGGTCTCCCCCTTGCTCAATTTCACCGGAATCACCGTTTCTGCCATATTTCTATACTGTCTGTATTTTGGCATTCCAGTAACGATTTATTCTTATCAGCTGTAGATTTTCATTCCTGTCTGCAATCCATTCTGCTGAAATTACATTTCTCATTGTAATATGTTGTATTTCAGTCTTCAATAAGGAATTTACGCCAAATGAATAAAATTGTGATAATGAATAAAAGATGAAAATAAAGTGAGGAATTTGTGGATATTTGTATTTTTATCATTTTTGCAGTTGTTACAGGTAGATTGTGGGGAGCGAGTCTGTCGTTGGTCGTTCATCGTTGTGGAGACCAGATGCTGACGCATCTGGTTCTGAACGTATGGCCCGACCGACGGCCGGGAAGGACGACGGCGCCGGGTACTGCGGCGCCTAACCCACCACCAGCCTTGCGGCTGGTCCCCCGCCCTTGCAAAGGGCGGATATACTTAGGCATTCAGGACCACCTCC
>ENA-ORSI01002570-ORSI01002570.1-human-gut-metagenome-genome-assembly--contig:-NODE-2570-length-12853-cov-2.513987_pt1 | contig 12853 bp, 10 predicted proteins | sample MGYA00242187_ERZ509154 | MGnify/ENA primary metagenome ERZ509154 (study PRJEB26280, sample SAMEA2338627) | human gut metagenome | biome: human gut; feature: human-associated habitat; material: faeces...
GTCAGCCGTGCGTTTATCAATGCCGAGAATATCCAGCCACTGCTGCACCAGTTTTTGCTGGCGATCCGAAACGGCCTGATAAATGCCAATCGAATCAAAATAGCCAGAAAGAATCACATTACGCACAGTAGTGCTGACCCGGTAATCCAGATGCAAACTACTGCTGACGTAACCGATATGCTTTTTGATATCCCAGATGGTTTCGCCGCTGCCGCGACGTCGTCCGAAAAGCGTCAAATCGTTGCTGTAACCTTGCGGATGATCGCCAGTAATCAGGCTTAATAACGTCGATTTTCCCGCGCCATTTGGCCCGACAATTTGCCAGTGTTCGCCTGGATTCACCTGCCAGCTAAGGTTATTAAGAATGGGGCGATCGTTATAAGAAACCACGCCATTGTTCAGCACAATGCGCGGTTCGTTGGCGGGTAAGGCGTGACGTGCTGAAGGTTCATCCGGCTCCGGCATTTGCACACCTTCAAGCAGTTCGCTATGCGCCAGTTGCGCAACGAGTGCTTGTTGGAGCAGTTCTTCTTTAGCGCCAGTTTCCGCTAACGTGCAATCCGCCAGCACGCCAGCAAACTGGACAAATTCCGGGATCTCATCGAAGCGATTGAGCACCAGTACCAGAGTAATACCGGACTGATGTAACGAGGCGAGTAGCTCAGCCAGTTGCTGATGTGAGGCAACATCCAGGCCATCGAACGGTTCATCAAGGATCAACAAGTCAGGCTCCGACATCAGCGCCTGACACAGCAGGGTTTTTCGCGTCTCGCCAGTGGAAAGGTATTTAAAGCGTCGGTCGAGGAGGGCGGTAATACCGAACTGCTGCGCCAGTTGCATGCAACGCGGAGTATCCTTTACTTCATCCTGAATGATCTCAGCCGTGGTACGCCCGGTGTCATCTTCGCCAGGACTAAGCATATCGGTGTTATTCCGCTGCCATTCGTCGCTGACGAGCTTTTGCAATTGCTCGAAGGAGAGACGAGTGATGTGGGAAAACTGGCTTTGCCGTTCACCTTTCAAAAGCGGAAGTTCCCCCGACAGCGCGCGGGCCAGCGCCGATTTCCCGCTTCCATTCGAACCGACAAACGCCCAACTATCACCCGCGTTTAACGTTAGCCGAGGCAATTGCAGCGTTTTTGTGTCGCCAAGACGAAACGTGCCTTGCAAAATTTGCAACGATGACATTTTATATCCCATTTTGTGCAGCGATTACTGACAGGGATACGTGTTTCATAACAAATTGTCAACACGCTTAGCACAGCGTGGCGATAATCACGCTGTCGGCATTAAAGTAGGCCGTGACATTCTGTCCTTGCTGAAGAGAAGTCGCTTCATTTACCGGCACTGTGGCGCACAGTGTTTGCCCGTCGGGTAGCGCCATTAATACTTCGCACTGCTCTGCGCCGCGCTCAATATGACTAATAATACCCGGTAATTGGTTGTCAGCGTTTTGCGCGACCGCCTCGTCCTGAGTAATCCCTACCCACGGCGCTTTTAGCAATATCAACACTTCTTTGCCTTCATCCAGCCCCAGACGTGCGCCGCTTTGTGCGGTAATTGCGACTTTCAGGCGTGTTTTTCCATCAGCCAGTAAGACATCAACATGCTGTTGAACGTCATCATGATCGCGGGCGGTGATGGTACCGAACCACTGGTTACGGGCGCTGGTTTGCAGTGAAAAACGTGAGATCGCGGCCAGCAGGCTGTTCAGCGGCAGGGCGTCATCGTCACTTAACACATCAAAGGCTTTTTGCTGGATTTGCGCCAGTAAGTCATAGAGTTGAATCAGTCGCTGACCATAGCGGGTCAGTACTGCGCCGCCTCCACCTTTACCGCCTGTTGCGCGCTCAACCAGAATATGCTCACTTAACTGATTCATCTCGTTAATGGCATCCCAGGCGCTTTTATAGCTGATACCGGCATCTTTCGCTCCCTGGCTAATGGAACCGGAAAGCGCAATGTGTTTTAGTAGCGAAATGCGGCGCGGGTCGGCGAATAATTTTTGTTGGAGCTTAAGGGTGAGAAGGATTTCGGCCTGCATAACAATGTCCTGGCAAAAGTCTTATTGTGACGGAAAACGAACGCCACGCAAAGCTGACCGCACAAAAGGGGAGTGCTTTTCTGTGCTTAGCGGTTAGAATAGTCTCATGACTATATCTGGAGTTGACCATGTTAGAGTTATTAAAAAGTCTGGTATTCGCCGTAATCATGGTACCTGTCGTGATGGCCATCATCCTGGGTCTGATTTACGGTCTTGGTGAAGTATTCAACATCTTTTCTGGTGTTGGTAAAAAAGACCAGCCCGGACAAAATCATTGATTCCCTGAATGCCCGCTTAGTCGGGCATTTTCTTTTTCTCAACTTCCTGCTTTTCCTGCCGATATTTTTTCTCATCTACCTCACAAAGGTTAGCAATAACTGCTGGGAAAATTCCGAACTTGCCGTTATATTGACGCCTACATAACGTTACATTAAGGGGTTACCAATGGCTCGTAAATGGTTGAACTTGTTTACCGGGGCGGCACTCTCTTTCGCTGTTGCTGGCAATGCACTGGCAGATGAAGGGAAAATCACGGTGTTCGCCGCCGCATCACTGACTAACGCAATGCAGGACATTGCTACGCAGTATAAAAAAGAGAAAGGCGTGGATGTGGTTTCTTCTTTCGCTTCGTCATCTACTTTGGCCCGTCAGATTGAAGCGGGTGCGCCTGCGGATCTATTTATTTCTGCCGATCAGAAATGGATGGATTATGCGGTTGATAAAAAAGCGATCGATACAGCTACGCGTCAGACACTGCTCGGCAATAGCCTGGTCGTTGTAGCACCGAAAGCCAGCGAGCAGAAAGATTTCACCATCGACAGCAAAACCAACTGGACTTCGCTGCTGAATGGCGGTCGCCTCGCGGTTGGTGATCCGGAACATGTCCCTGCTGGCATTTATGCGAAAGAAGCACTGCAAAAACTGGGCGCATGGGATACGCTCTCCCCGAAACTGGCTCCGGCGGAAGATGTTCGTGGCGCGCTGGCGTTGGTCGAACGCAATGAAGCGCCGCTGGGTATTGTTTACGGTTCTGACGCAGTTGCCAGCAAAGGGGTAAAAGTGGTTGCCACCTTCCCGGAAGATTCACATAAAAAAGTGGAATATCCGGTTGCTGTTGTGGAAGGGCATAACAATGCGACAGTGAAAGCATTTTACGATTATCTGAAGGGGCCGCAGGCTGCGGAAATCTTTAAACGTTACGGATTTACAACCAAGTAATGATACTGACCGATCCAGAATGGCAGGCAGTTTTATTAAGCCTGAAAGTTTCTTCCCTGGCTGTGCTGTTTAGCCTGCCGTTTGGGATCTTTTTTGCCTGGTTACTGGTACGTTGCACGTTTCCGGGCAAAGCTCTGCTCGACAGCGTACTGCATCTACCGCTGGTGTTACCGCCCGTGGTCGTCGGTTACCTATTATTAGTTTCGATGGGACGGCGCGGATTTATCGGTGAACGTCTGTATGACTGGTTTGGTCTTTCTTTCGCGTTTAGCTGGCGTGGTGCGGTTCTCGCTGCCGCTGTCATGTCTTTTCCGCTGATGGTGCGGGCGATTCGTCTGGCGCTGGAAGGTGTTGATATCAAACTGGAGCAGGCCGCAAGAACACTGGGGGCCGGGCGCTGGCGCGTTTTCTTTACTATCACGTTACCGCTGACCTTACCGGGAATTATTGTTGGTACGGTGCTGGCATTCGCTCGTTCGCTCGGTGAATTTGGCGCAACCATCACCTTTGTGTCGAACATTCCTGGTGAAACGCGGACCATTCCTTCTGCCATGTATACCCTGATCCAGACCCCTGGCGGGGAAAGTGGCGCGGCGAGACTGTGTATTATTTCTATTGCGCTGGCGATGATCTCCCTGTTGATTTCAGAATGGCTGGCCAGAATCAGCCGTGAGCGGGCGGGGCGCTAATCATGCTGGAACTGAATTTTTCCCAGACGTTGGGCAATCATTGCCTGACGATTAATGAAACGCTGCCCGCCAATGGCATCACCGCTATTTTTGGTGTCTCTGGTGCCGGAAAAACCTCGCTGATTAACGCCATCAGTGGGCTGACACGTCCGCAAAAAGGGCGGATTGTCCTCAATGGTCGGGTACTAAATGATGCCGATAAAGGTATCTGCCTGACGCCAGAAAAGCGTCGCGTAGGCTATGTGTTTCAGGATGCGCGGCTGTTTCCGCATTATAAAGTGCGTGGCAATTTGCGCTACGGCATGGCGAAAAGCATGGTCAATCAGTTCGATAAGCTGGTGGCGCTTTTAGGCATTGAACCGTTGCTTGATCGTTTACCAGGCAGCCTGTCCGGAGGCGAAAAACAGCGCGTGGCGATTGGTCGGGCTTTGCTGACAGCACCGGAATTGCTGTTGCTGGATGAACCGCTGGCGTCACTGGATATTCCGCGTAAACGCGAACTGTTGCCTTATCTGCAACGTCTGACGCGGGAAATCAACATTCCGATGTTGTATGTCAGCCATTCGCTGGATGAGATCCTCCATCTGGCAGACAGAGTGATGGTACTGGAAAACGGTCAGGTGAAAGCCTTTGGCGCGCTGGAAGAAGTCTGGGGTAGTAGCGTGATGAATCCGTGGCTACCGAAAGAGCAACAAAGTAGCATTCTGAAAGTGACAGTACTTGAGCATCATCCGCATTACGCGATGACCGCGCTGGCGCTGGGCGATCAGCATTTGTGGGTCAATAAGCTGGACGAACCGCTGCAAGCTGCGCTACGCATCCGCATTCAGGCTTCCGATGTCTCGCTGGTTTTACAACCGCCACAGCAAACCAGCATTCGTAACGTATTGCGGGCAAAAGTTGTTAATAGTTATGACGACAACGGCCAGGTGGAAGTGGAGCTGGAAGTCGGCGGTAAAACGCTGTGGGCGCGTATCAGCCCGTGGGCCAGGGATGAACTGGCGATCAAACCTGGCCTGTGGCTGTATGCGCAAATTAAAAGTGTGTCGATAACCGCCTGATTAAATCAGGTGGCTATAAATGAACTGGGCAATGCTGTCGGTGGTGTTATCACCAATCACAATGTTGGCGCGCGCTTTTACTGCGTCATCGGCGTTGCCCATCGCCACGCCTGTACCAGCGGCTTCCAGCATACTAATATCATTGAAGTTATCGCCGAAGGCCACGACGTTTTCCATCGACCAGCCTTGCGCCTCAACCCATTTCGTCAAACGTTTACCTTTGCTGTTGCCGCCGCGTGCAATATCAACCTGATCGTGCCAGGACCATTCACACTCCAGTCCCAGTTCATGTTCGACATGCTTACCAAAATTCTGCAATTGCGGCAGGTCATCGTGCGTCAGGGCGAACTTCCATACGGCGTTAACTTGTTGCGCCGTTTCAGCCAGAGAAGCGACTTGTGTGAAAGTCGGACGCTGTTCCGGCGGCAGGGTTTGCGCCCAGTTAGACGTGCGAATGACATGTCCGGTCGGGTGCTCATAAACCATCGCATCATCCACATACATCAGACCGTGAATGTGGTGTTCATTCAGCATCTCAATGAGTTGCAGGGCTTTGTTAACAGGCATTGGGTCCGCTTCTAGTACGGTTTTTGCATGATAATCATACAAATAGGTGCCGTTACAGCAAATAGCAGGTGTATCCAGCGCCAGCGCCTGATAAAAAGGATGAATAGCGACGTGATGGCGACCTGTGACGATGATTAATCGGTAGCCTGCTTCGCGAGCGCGGGCCAGGGCTTCTATCGATGAAGGAAGCAGGGTCTTTTTCGGGGTCAATAAGGTGCCGTCTAAGTCGAGAGCAATCACGCGTGTGGTCATGGCGTATTCCAGATTAAGGTTAAGAATTTTCGTCTGCGCGAATGGTACACCGATACCACTATCGGACAAAATTCTGCGTTTTAATTCAGCATTCACCGCCAAAAGCGACTAATTTTAGCTGTTACAGTCAGTTGCTAAATGCAAAGGAGCATTCATGAAGCAAACAGTTTATATCGCCAGCCCTGAGAGCCAGCAAATTCACGTCTGGAACCTGAATCATGAAGGCGCACTGACGCTGACACAGGTAGTCGATGTGCCGGGGCAGGTGCAGCCGATGGTGGTCAGCCCGGACAAACGTTACCTCTACGTTGGTGTCCGTCCGGAGTTTCGTGTTCTGGCGTATCGTATTGCACCGGATGATGGCGCGCTGACCTTTGCTGCAGAGTCTGCGCTGCCGGGTAGCCCGACGCATATTTCCACCGATCACCAGGGGCAGTTTGTCTTTGTCGGTTCTTACAATGCGGGTAACGTGAGCGTAACGCGTCTGGAAGATGGCCTGCCAGTGGGCGTCGTCGATGTGGTCGAGGGGCTGGACGGTTGCCATTCCGCCAATATCTCACCGGACAACCGTACGTTGTGGGTTCCGGCATTAAAGCAGGATCGCATTTGCCTGTTTACGGTCAGCGATGATGGTCATCTGGTAGCGCAGGACCCTGCGGAAGTGACTACCGTTGAAGGGGCCGGCCCACGCCATATGGTATTCCATCCAAACGAACAATATGCGTATTGCGTCAATGAGTTAAACAGCTCAGTGGATGTCTGGGAACTGAAAGATCCGCATGGCAATATCGAATGTGTCCAGACGCTGGATATGATGCCGGAAAACTTCTCCGACACCCGTTGGGCGGCTGATATTCATATCACCCCGGATGGTCGTCATTTATACGCCTGCGACCGTACCGCCAGTCTGATTACCGTTTTCAGCGTTTCGGAAGATGGCAGCGTGTTGAGTAAAGAAGGCTTCCAGCCAACGGAAACCCAGCCGCGCGGCTTCAATGTTGATCACAGCGGCAAGTATCTGATTGCCGCCGGGCAAAAATCTCACCACATCTCGGTATACGAAATTGTTGGCGAGCAGGGACTACTGCATGAAAAAGGCCGTTATGCGGTCGGGCAGGGACCAATGTGGGTGGTGGTTAACGCACACTAACCGCTGATTTAACCGGCGCAGCATCGGTGTATTAACCTATCTCCTGTAACGCATGTCTCTGGCGTTCGACGATATTGGTCCACAAATTGTCTTTATCGTCAGTCCACAAATTAATCAGCAAGGCAAAAAAGCGTTCAGCTGCCGGAGAAAGCACGGCATCTTTGCGGCGAATAATCCCCAATGTCCGACGTATAACGGGTTCCACCAGTGGGATACCAATAATCGAAGAATAGGGCGCATGGGGCATTGCCAGACCAGGAAGCGCCGAAATCCCCAGTCCCGCCTCCACCAGCCCTAATGACGTCGAAAGATGACGCACTTCGTAAAACCAGTCCAGCTTCCAGGGCTTGTCGGCTAGCTGTTGTTCTATCAATAGTCGGTTGCCGCTGGAGGAGCGTACGCCAATCATTTTGTAACCCACTAACTCCTGCCATTCTACAAGCTGCTTTTTGGCCAATGGATGGTCACGCCGACAGGCCAGCACGAACGGCTCGTTGACCAGTGGGGTAAAATCAATGGATGAATTTGTGACGTTGTTCATGTTTATGCCAAAGTCTGATTCGTTACACAGCACCGATTCCATGCAATTATTCGTGCCTTGTTCCAGAATCCGCACTTTAATATTGGGATACAGCTCATTAAATTTACCGATTGCCAGCGGTAAAAAATAAAATACTGCGGTCGGAATACACGCTAACGTCACCATACCACGATGATAAGCATTCATATCACGAATATTAAAAAGCGTTTCATCGAATTTTTTTATTAATTCCCGCGCCTCCGGGAGCAACCTTTTTCCTGCTTTTGTTAACGTAACCTTGCGAGTTGTACGCTCAAATAGTTGAATGTGTAAATCTTCCTCCATCTTTTTTATTCTTCGCGTTAATGCAGGTTGCGTAATATTGAGTAATTTAGCAGCATTGTTAAATGAACTGGACTCTGCCAGTATGACAAATGCCTTCATACTTGATAATTCATGCTTCATTATTACTCCGGAAAATGGAAGCGACGATTTTGGGTGACTGGCAGTTAAAAATTTTAACTGCATTTAGCCAACTTAAATTAATGAAAAAATGTTATTAATCGTTGAGCTAAAGTCATTAGAGATGCTTTGCCCTTAATGTAACCATATCGCAATAAGTTATGTTTTTAAATTGAGGGCATTATTATGAAAAAAATACCCTGCGTGATGATGCGAGGTGGAACCTCGAGGGGCGCGTTCCTGTTAGCGGAACATCTACCCGAAGATCAAACGCAGCGCGATAAAATATTGATGGCAATTATGGGTTCCGGTAACGATCTGGAAATTGACGGTATTGGCGGCGGTAATCCGCTGACCAGTAAAGTCGCCATTATTAGCCGCTCCAGCGATCCGCGTGCAGATGTCGATTATCTGTTTGCTCAAGTTATCGTCCATGAGCAACGTGTCGATACCACGCCTAACTGCGGCAATATGCTGTCTGGCGTTGGGGCATTCGCCATTGAAAATGGTTTGATTGCAGCGACTTCGCCAGTTACCCGCGTACGTATCCGCAACGTCAATACGGGTACATTTATCGAAGCTGATGTGCAAACGTCAAATGGTGTTGTCGAGTACGAGGGTAGCGCCAGAATTGACGGCGTACCGGGTACTGCCGCACCGGTTGCGCTCACTTTCCTGAATGCCGCCGGAACGAAAACCGGAAAAGTCTTCCCGACGGATAATCAGATTGATTATTTTGACGATGTCCCGGTGACCTGTATCGATATGGCGATGCCAGTTGTCATTATTCCTGCTGAATATCTGGGAAAAACAGGCTATGAATTACCGGCAGAGCTGGATGCCGACAAAGCATTATTAGCCCGCATTGAATCTATCCGTCTACAAGCGGGTAAAGCAATGGGCTTAGGCGATGTCAGTAATATGGTTATCCCTAAACCTGTACTTATTTCTCCAGCGCAGAAAGGCGGGGCAATTAATGTGCGTTATTTTATGCCGCATTCTTGCCATCGCGCTTTGGCGATAACCGGTGCTATTGCTATTTCCAGTAGTTGTGCATTGGAAGGCACCGTCACCCGACAAATCGTCCCTTCTGTAGGATACGGCAATATCAATATTGAACACCCCAGTGGTGCGCTCGACGTTCATTTAAGTAATGAAGGTCAGGATGCCACGACGTTACGCGCATCTGTTATTCGGACGACAAGAAAAATATTTTCCGGTGAAGTTTATCTTCCCTGAAAAATTTTGTTGTCGTGATAATGACAATCAATAAAGGAATTCTGTATGAGTCATACAGAAAGAACAGGATATTAAATGAATAAAAAATCGTTATGGAAGCTAATTCTGATATTAGCGATCCCATGTATTATTGGCTTTATGCCAGCTCCGGCAGGATTAAGCGAACTGGCGTGGGTGCTTTTTGGTATTTACCTGGCGGCCATTGTGGGGCTGGTTATCAAGCCTTTCCCGGAACCTGTCGTACTGTTAATTGCCGTCGCCGCATCGATGGTAGTGGTGGGTAACTTATCAGGTGGGGAATTTAAAACCACCGCCGTATTAAGCGGTTACTCTTCCGGTACCACCTGGCTGGTGTTTTCTGCGTTTACTTTAAGCGCCGCGTTTGTAACCACAGGCTTAGGTAAACGTATTGCCTATCTGCTGATTGGTAAAATTGGTAGCACTACCCTGGGTCTGGGTTACGTTACGGTATTTCTCGATCTGGTACTGGCTCCGGCAACACCGTCTAACACCGCGCGTGCGGGCGGCATCGTGTTACCGATCATCAACAGCGTGGCAGTGGCTTTGGGAACCGGAAAAAAGTCCGCGTCGTGTTGGACATTACCTGATGATGTCCATTTACATGGTCACCAAAACCACCAGCTATATGTTCTTTACTGCAATGGCGGGGAACATTCTGGCGCTGAAAATGATCAACGACATTCTGCACCTGCAAATTAGCTGGGGTGGATGGGCGTTAGCCGCCGGATTGCCGGGCATCATTATGCTGCTGGTCACCCCGCTGGTGATTTACACCATGTATCCACCAGAAATTAAGAAGGTGGATAACAAAACCATCGCTAAAGCGGGCCTTGCCGAACTGGGACCGATGAAAATCCGCGAAAAAATGCTGCTCGGTGTCTTTGTGCTGGCGCTGCTGGGCTGGATTTTCAGTAAGTCTCTGGGGGTTGATGAATCCACCGTGGCAATCGTTGTTATGGCAACTATGCTGCTGCTGGGTATCGTTACCTGGGAAGACGTGGTTAAAAATAAAGGCGGCTGGAATACCTTAATCTGGTACGGCGGTATTATCGGCTTAAGCTCCTTATTATCGAAAGTTAAATTCTTCGAATGGTTAGCTGAAGTCTTTAAAAATAACCTGGCATTTGATGGTCACGGTAACGTTGCTTTCTTCGTTATTATTTTCCTCAGCATCATCGTGCGTTATTTCTTCGCTTCTGGTAGTGCCTATATCGTTGCTATGTTACCTGTGTTTGCCATGCTGGCGAATGTCTCCGGCGCACCGTTAATGTTAACCGCGCTGGCACTGTTGTTCTCCAACTCCTATGGCGGCATGGTTACTCACTATGGCGGCGCGGCAGGTCCGGTCATCTTTGGCGTGGGTTACAACGATATTAAATCCTGGTGGTTGGTCGGTGCGGTACTGACGATATTAACCTTCCTGGTGCATATCACCCTCGGCGTGTGGTGGTGGAATATGCTGATCGGCTGGAACATGCTGTAAATATACTCGTCATACTTCAAGTTGCATGTGCTGCGTCTGCGTTCGCTCACCCCAGTCACTTACTCATGTAAGCTCCTGGGGATTCACTCGCTTGTCGCCTTCCTGCAACTCGAATTATTTAGAGTATATCCATTTATTATCTTTCTGCGCACTTCACGGTGCGCAGATATCTGGAGCATTTGATGATCAAGTTATCTGAAAAAGGCGTGTTTCTCGCCAGCAATAACGAAATAATTGCCGAAGAACATTTCACCGGCGAAATAAAAAAAGAAGAAGCAAAAAAACAAGCCGGCGAAACTATTTATCACGAAGGTTTGCCTGAAGATGTTTCTGTAAAAGAAGAAGATATGAAGCGGTTGGCGTTAGGTAAACGCCGTACCATTAATGTTGCCTTGGTCGGGAATCCGAACTCGGGCAAGACTTCTCTTTTCAATCTGGCTTCCGGTGCCCATGAGCATGTCGGAAATTATAGTGGTGTGACTGTGGATGCCAAAGAAGGGCATTTTGATTTTGAAGGGTATCATTTTCGTATTGTAGATTTGCCGGGGACATATTCGTTATCTGCATACACGCCCGAAGAAATTTATGTCCGTCGTCATATTATAGATGAAACGCCGGATGTGATTATTAATGTAGTAGACTCCTCCAACCTCGAACGGAATTTATATCTTACGACGCAATTGATTGACATGAATGTCCGTATGGTGGTGGCTTTGAATATTTATGACGAATTGGAATCCAGTGGGAATACATTAGACTATCATTTGCTGAGCAAACTGTTTGGAGTACCGATGTTACCTACTGTCAGTAAGAAGAACCGTGGATTGGATACCTTGTTTCATGTCGTAATCAACCTTTATGAAGGCGTCGATTTTTTTGATAAACAGGGGAATATGAATCCGGAAGTATTGAAGGATCTGACCGAATGGCATGATTCTTTGGAGGACCGTAAGAATCATGAAGAGGAACATCTGGAAGATTATGTACGCGAACATAAAAGGACCGGGCGTGTGTTCCGCCATATTCATATCAATCATGGACCTGATTTGGAGAAAGCTATTGAGGCTGTAAAAGAAGAAGTTTCCAAGAATGAGTTCATTCGCCATAAGTACTCTACCCGTTTTCTATCAATAAAATTGTTGGAGAATGATCCGGACATAGAGAGTTTTGTACGTATTTTGCCGAATGCGGAGGAAATCCTGCGTATTCGTGATAAAATGGCCAAACGCGTACAGGATACGATGAATGAAGATTGCGAGTCGGCTATTACGGATGCGAAATATGGTTTTATCAGTGGTGCGCTGAAAGAAACTTTTACTGATAATCATTTGGAACAGGCGCAGACTACAAAAGTGTTGGATTCCATTGTCACTCACCGTATTTGGGGATATCCTATTTTCTTCCTTTTCATGTATCTGATGTTTGAAGGTACTTTTGTGCTCGGGGAATATCCGATGATGGGGATTGAATGGTTGGTGGAACAAATAGGCGATTTGATTCGTAACAATATGACGGATGGTCCGTTGAAAGATATGTTGGTTGACGGCATTGTGGGTGGTGTAGGAGGCGTTATTGTCTTTTTACCAAATATTCTGATTTTGTATTTCTGTATTTCATTAATGGAGGATTCCGGTTATATGGCTCGTGCGGCGTTTATTATGGATAAGATTATGCATAAAATGGGGTTGCACGGAAAATCGTTTATACCTTTGATTATGGGATTCGGATGTAATGTTCCTGCTATTATGGCTTCACGTACTATCGAAAACCGGAAAAGTCGTCTCATTACGATGTTGATTAATCCACTTATGTCATGTAGTGCGCGCTTACCTATTTACTTGTTGTTGGTAGGAGCTTTCTTTCCGAACAATGCGAGCTTGGTATTGTTAAGCATCTATGCAATTGGTATTTTTCTGGCTGTACTGTTAGCACTGTTGTTTAGCAAGTTCTTGGTGAAGGGTGACGATACTCCGTTCGTTATGGAACTCCCGCCGTATCGTATGCCGACTGCGAAATCGATCTTTCGCCATACATGGGAAAAGGGAGCGCAGTATTTGAAAAAAATGGGCGGAATTATTATGGTCGCTTCTGTTATAATTTGGTTTCTGGGATATTATCCGAATCATGATGCATACGAGACAGTTGCC
>ENA-ORSI01002573-ORSI01002573.1-human-gut-metagenome-genome-assembly--contig:-NODE-2573-length-12849-cov-9.276770_pt1 | contig 12849 bp, 10 predicted proteins | sample MGYA00242187_ERZ509154 | MGnify/ENA primary metagenome ERZ509154 (study PRJEB26280, sample SAMEA2338627) | human gut metagenome | biome: human gut; feature: human-associated habitat; material: faeces...
TAATGACTTACATGATGAACGGAAATGGACGGGAATTCATGAGTAAATACATGACCGCTTTGGAAGAAATGAATACGGAGGCTGTAGAATACGTACGTGGTATTCCTGTAGTAAAAGTATTCCAACAGACCATTTATTCATTTAAGAATTTTCATCGAAGTATTATGAATTATAATAGAATGGTAACGGCATATACACGTATGTGGTGTCACCCTATGACATTCTATACGGTAATTATCAATGGTTTCGCTTTCTTTCTCGCTCCTGTCTCCATACTGATGATAGGGCATGGTAATGAGCCTGTATCAGTACTGGTAGATTTCTTCCTTTTTATTCTGCTTACCCCTCTTTTCTCACAAAGTATTATGAAAAGCATGTATCTCCAACAAGCTACAGGGCAAGCTGGAGAAGCGATAAACAGGTTGGAAGATCTGCTGAACTATGAAGTGCTGAAAGAAGCGGATAATTCACAAAAGCCCAAACGGTTTGATATTATGTTCGAACATGTTTCTTTTTCTTATCCTGGTACCGGACAAAAGGCCATAGACAATATCAGTTTTAAACTTCCCCAAGGTCAGACTTATGCTCTTGTGGGGGCTTCCGGCAGTGGGAAAACGACAATAGCCCGTCTGCTTCCACGTTTCTGGGATGTGCAGGAAGGCCGGATTAGTATAGGCGGCGTAGATGTACGAGATATTTCTAAAGAATCATTAATGGACAGCATAGCCTTTGTTTTCCAGCAGGCTCATCTTTTTAAAACTACCTTATGGGATAATCTCATTTACGGCAAACCAAACGCCACAAAAGAAGAGGTAAGCCGTGCGATTGATGCGGCACAATGCAGGGAAATTATAGACCGTTTGCCGGATGGATTGCAAACAAAAATCGGGGCTGAAGGTACTTACTTGTCGGGTGGTGAACAGCAGCGTATTGTACTGGCACGTGCCATTCTGAAAGATGCACCTATTGTGGTACTTGATGAAGCTACGGCTTTTGCCGACCCAGAAAATGAAGTGCTTATTAAACATGCTCTGAAAGAATTGATTCGTGGAAAAACTGTTCTGAAGATTGCTCACCGCTTGTCAACTGTAGTTGATGCTGACCGTATTCTTGTAGTAGATAATGGGGAAATAGCAGAAGAAGGAACTCATCAGGAACTTTTGGCAAAGAAGGGAATTTATGCGGTAATGTGGAATGAATATAACCGTTCCGCAAGCTGGACTATTAGCAGAAAGGAGGATAATAATCATGATTAAAACCATACAACGACGCTTTGCCCTGTCATACCAGGGAGCTAAAGATTTTCTGAGAGGTGTACTGTTTACTACACTGTTGGATCTGGCACTGATGCTGCCAGCTGTTTATGTTTTCCTGTTTTTGGATGATTGGCTGAAACCTTTGCTTGTTTCCGAAACGTCACCTGTTCATGGGTTATTTTACTATGGATTGCTTGGCTTAGGTTTTATGGGAGTAATGTATGTGATAGGCTTTTTCCAGTATAACAGTACTTTTACTTCGGTCTATGACGAAAGTGCAATACGCCGAGTGTCATTGGCAGAGAAGTTACGTATATTGCCATTGGCTTTTTTCGGAGAGAAGAATCTTTCAGACCTTACAGCTACCATTATGGATGACTGTACGGACATGGAACATACTTTTTCACATGCTGTTCCACAGCTTTTTGCTTCTCTAATTGCAATCTTGTTAATTTCAATCGGCATGTTTTTCTATAACTGGCAGTTAGCCTTGGCTCTTTTCTGGGTAGTTCCGGTAGCAATGGCGTTACTTATATTTTCTCAACGAAAAATGAGAATGGGTAATCGTGAGAATTATCAGAACAAACGGGCAGTAAGTGAAGCTATTCAGGAAGGATTGGACAATATACAAGAAATAAAAGCATATAATCAAGAGACAAACTACCGCCAGACCCTTACCAACAAGATTGACTCCTACGAACAGGCACTGACCCGTAATGAACTGTTGCTTGGCGTATTGGTGCATGGAGCTCAAAGTTTGCTTAAGTTAGGCATAGCTTCTGTTATCATAGTTGGAGCTGATATGCTTTCAACAGGCAGGCTTGATCTTTTTGTTTATCTTATCTTTCTTGTTCTTGGTTCCCGGGTTTACGCTCCTATAGATGAGGTGATGAACAACCTTGCTGCCCTTTCTTATCTTGATGTACGTATTCGACGTATGCGCGAGATGCAGGACATGCCTGTTCAGCATGGAACAACAGAGTTCACGCCTGAAAATTTTGACATAGTGTTCAATCATGTAGATTTTGCTTACGAAACGGGCAAGCAAGTATTGCATGACGTGAGTTTTATTGCTCGTCAGGGTGAAATTACAGCATTGGTAGGCCCTTCGGGGAGCGGTAAGAGTACAGCTGCTAAACTTTCCGCGCGTTTTTGGGACATACGACAGGGATCAATCACTCTTGGTGGAATTGACATCAGCCAGATAGAGCCGGAAACTTTGCTACGTTATTTTTCTGTTGTGTTTCAGGATGTGGTTTTATTCAATGCATCTGTTATGGATAATATTCGTATCGGTCGCCGTGACGCAACGGATGAAGAAGTCTTGCGTGTGGCACATTTGGCGCAATGTGATGAGTTCGTTACCAAGATGCCTGACGGATACCGTACTGTTATCGGAGAAAACGGAAATACACTCTCCGGAGGCGAACGTCAGCGTATTTCTATTGCCCGTGCTTTACTTAAGGATGCTCCTATCGTTCTATTGGATGAAGCTACGGCATCACTGGATGTTGAAAATGAGACTAAAATACAAACGGCGATTTCAGAACTGGTGCGTGACAAGACGGTCCTCATTATTGCCCATCGTATGAGAACTATTGCCCATGCGGATAGAATTGTAGTATTGAAAGACGGTATGGTAACAGACGTAGGCACTTCTGATGAACTTATCCAAAAGGATGGATATTTCAAACGTATGATAGAGTTACAAATGAAAAAACAAAAATACTGAGAATAACTCATCACATACATTGTTCGAGACATGGTCATCATGGCCATGTCCCGGATGCAATCAACATTACTGTATAGTTTTTCATTACCCGCATATAGTAGAATATGCAGAAGATGTCGTGTAGGATTGTTTTACAACTGAGGGGACAAAAAATATTGAGAACATAGGTTTTCCCGGAAAACATCACAGCCAAGATGGATGCGTAGGTTTCGATACAATTTTCAGCCGTAATGCCAATAATGTCTTCCTTGAGATTTCTCAGCGTTTCACAAATACTTCCTGCCAATCCGAACAATTCCTGATAGGTATAAGTCCGGTCGTCAAGGACCAGTGCCGGACGCATGGCATGACAAATTGATGCCTGGGCTATAACTGCCAGCATATCTGCATCATTTTTCTTCTTCATATTCTCCGTTTACATTTTCTTGTTCTGCTTTCGGTTCATGCAGCACTGTTTTTCCTTTGATGGCACCGGCACTAATCCCAATCATCCACAAGAAATGAGGGAAAGGCAATGTCAATTTCTCGGTATTTCCATGTTTTGTTGTTTTCATCTTTCTTTTCTATATTATATAAGGTATTTGTTTTCTTTTGAAAATATGCATTGATAAATTCTAAAGTTTCAATAGCCTTCAGATGTCTCTTTCATCTTTTGACAATTGAATATTCGAAATCATATTTGAAATTACCAGATGTTTCACTACGAGTAATTCCACTGTCTTTTATCGCTGCTCCTCTATTTTCTCATCCATATAACTGAAATTGACACAAAAACCACTATTCCACAACCGTGAATATTAGTTAAACATCCCATTCCATCTCGTCTATGTAGTAATTCTCTGCATCATTCAGGCAAAACATCAATGCAGTCCACACACAAGACCAATACCGGAGTATTTAAATGAGGCAGACAAATCAGGATTGTGATTTGTATATGATGACAGGGATTATTGGATGATATAAATTTACAGTTTCTATAGATTTATAATCTCACTCTCTTTTCAAAACGGAAATCGTCATCCGGACCGTCACAGTTCGGCTGGGGGTGCGGATTGGGATGGTGCGAATTGAAGTATTCCGTTATCTGGAAGCCGCATACATTGACATAAAAGTGGATGTTACGCTTGGCGAATGCAGGTGTTATTGTTTCCCAAATGACAATATCAGGATGCAACCTTTCGATTTCAAACCACATAAACTTACCTATGCCCTGGCTCTGCGTGCCGCGTTTGACGTATAGCAGTTCGAGCGAACCGTGTTGTCGTTGCTTGTCGATGGAGATAATGGCACCGCCGACAATCTCGCCGTCCCATACAGCTTTATAACCGATTGCATGGGCTGGACATAGCGCCTGCTCAATCTCCTCTACAGGCAGAATCTGTTCGTCGGTCGGGAAATAACCGTCTTCGGCATAAAACTGGAATGCATCCGACATATCCGACTTAAATTGCTCTTTATCGGACTCGTCCAAAATCATAAGTGCTAAATTCGTTTTCATATAGTCCTAATTTGTTTCCTTGTCATTTTAATGCGATATAACAATAATCTAAGAGCAAAAATAAAAATATAAAGATTATTGTTTAAAGCAACTTGATCGGAAACGGTAAAATTCCGGATTAAAGCGTGATTCTGTTTTGTTGAGATGTAGTGTCATATAATTAAATTGAACGTCGTTTTTTACAGTCTACACTCAATTTATGCAGATTTAGACCTCTTGAATTAGTCAGTATGGCAAAAGCGGTTTATTTTTGTAGAAAAAAGCCAATGGATAAAACAAAATTTGATTATCTACGAAACCGGTTACTATTGATTGGAGTCGTGTTTGTCCTCACCTATTTTTTATCAGCATTGATTGATAAAGAGTATGCTGTGTGGCTGCTGAGTGGAAAAGCGCCCCTACATGATTACGCCATAGATGTCCTGTTTACAATCGTATCAAGTTTTGTGTTGGTCGAATGGTCTGTCTTTTACAGTAACTGGTCATTCCGTCGGGTATCTTTTTCCCGCAAGCCCTATAAAGGTCTGTTGATCAATTCTTTCTTATTACTTATGTTCAACAACCTGACTGCCTGGTGTTTTTCATTAATCTGCATAAGGTTGTTTGACGATGAAAGTTCTTTTCTCTCACAGGGACTTTATATTTCCAGTGTTATAGCCACTTTTGTATCTTATCTTTATACCAACGCCCATTATCTGGAGTCGTATGTTCATGCTGAAAATCAGAAAAAAGAGTTGGAGATAAAATTATTGAAAGAAAAAGAGTACGCCACTCAGATGCAGCTCGAAGTACTGAAATCGCAGATTGATCCGCATTTCATGTTTAACAATTTCAGTATCCTTTCGGAATTGATTATGGAGGACCGTACATTGGCTGACAAGTTCCTGGAACACTTATCCAAAGTTTACCGTTATGTCATCCAGAATCTGAAACGGGACATCGTGAGTATACGGGAAGAAATCACCTTTCTTTATTCATATATGTATCTGATTGATATACGTTACGAAAATGCTGTGAGGATTAGTGTGGACAACAAGCTGACAGAGGACCATGACGGATGTATTCCTCCCATTTGTTTGCAGCTGTTGGTGGAGAATGCCATCAAGCACAATCAGTTTTCTGCTTCCCGTCCTTTGGTTATACGTATTTATAGGGAAGAAGATTGGATGGTGGTTGAAAACGAGTTGCGCCCCGTGGTGTCTGAACTGGTTTCAACCGGTATCGGACACCGGAACATTGCCGGACGTTATTTTCTGCTTTGTCAGAAAAAGCCCATTATAGTGAAAAGTAAAGAACTGTATCAAGTAAAGTTACCCGTAATACATAAAGAGCTATGTACATATTGATTCTTGAAGACGAAAAGAGAAATTTCAATCGTTTGAAACGATTGCTTGAAGAAATAGACGCAACGCATCATGTAGCCGGGCCTCTGACAAGTATTGCTGAGGCAGTAGAGTGGTTACGGATGAATCCTGCCCCTGATTTAATATTGGCAGATATCCGTTTAACGGACGGATTGAGCTTTGACGCACTGCGCCAATCGTCCGTTTCCTCTCCAGTCATATTTACAACCGCCTATGATGAATATGCCATTCAGGCATTCAAATTCAACAGCTTCGATTATTTGTTGAAGCCAGTAAATGCAGATGAACTTGCTGTTGCTATCCAGAAGGTAAATCGCTACAGCAACATTCAACAAGGAGGATATGATGACATACGGCTGTTGCTGGAACACATGCGTAGAAACAACTACCATTATCGGGAGCGTTTTTTACTACCTTATCGGGATGGTTATTTTTCCGTACAGGTAGAAGACATTAGCCACATTGCATTGGATGGAAGGAATGTATGTCTGTATATGAAAAACGGGACGAATGAAAAAATCTCGTATTCACTTGATGAATTGGAAAAACAACTTAACCCCGATGAGTTTTTCCGTGTCAACCGCCAGTATATTGTCCGTATAGACAGTATATTAAGTATAAGTAATTGGTTTAATTCACGGTTGAAGGTACATCTGAAAAAATATCCGGATACAGAAGTGGTGGTGAGCCGTGAGCGGGCTACAGCATTGAAGGAGTGGCTGGACAGATAAACCTGTTTTCCCGAAGCGGATTTTGACTTTCAGGTACCGCTCCGGGAAAAATCAGGATAAATATAGAGTAAACGACCGTTTTCTTTGCCATCATTTGTCAATCCTGTTAATCTCCACCGGCACTTTGATATTTTTTGTATTGTTCTTTGTTTAGAATGCGTTTCAAAGCCTTTTCGTATTCCCTACAAGCCTCTTCGTATTTTTCCTCATCTTCAGCATAGTCTTCATGGCAGCAACCGTCAGTAGGACGGCGCTTGTCGTAATAAACGCAACCACCTCCGCGGCGATGCCATCTTCTGCCATATCTGTGCCTATCCCGATAGGCTTCATGACAATAATGAGGGCTATCGCCGTACTCAAGCAACCAAATCTCATGGGTCTTTTGCAATTCTTCTTTTTGCTTGTCATTCAACCCATATTCACGGGCCATACACTCTGTCATACGCTCTGCACGAGCTTTTACCCATCTTTCCTCATCGGTAGGGCGTTTCTCCTGTGCTGCCAATGTTCCGGTCGCAGACAACAGGAGGATTAAAGTAAAAATCATGGTAACTCTCATCATACGATTCATTATAATGTTCCAATTTTCATACAAAGTTAGTTAAAGGTCATTTTAGGAGCAATATCTGCGTGTACGAATTGATAAAATCGGTGCACGGAATGACGATATAAAAGAGTAAAGTGTGATAGGCGGGAATACCGGTCCTTACAAAAAGTATTGAAATACAGCTTAAAAGAACTATCTTACACTTCAAGAACACATTTTCCCATTTCATGCTTCCCGACCTTGCGGAACACGGTATTCGACCTTTTCTTTGCAGAAAAAAACAGCAACTATAAACATTCTATACACAATGAACAATAAAACGGTAAACAGGAAGATGATGTATTTTATTTCCACTGTATGTGTGATGCTTCTGCCCTCTTGTAAGGACGGGAAAACATCAGAAACGCTTACGGCATGTGAAGTAATGACTGTCGCACCCGATTCAGTTGAAATCAAAGAGTCTTATTCGTCCTCCATACAGGGAAGGCAGGACATAGACATTTATCCGCAGGTATCCGGCAGGATTGTTAAACTTTGCGTTACTGAGGGACAGCGGGTACGCAAAGGGCAGCGATTATTCGTAATCGACCAGGTGCCTTATCAAGCGGCATGGCAAAAGGCAAAAGCGGATGTGCGTGCGGCGGAAGCACAGGTAAAGACCGCCCGGCTGGACTGGGAGAGCAAGAAACAACTGTATGCCGGGAAGGTTGTGTCGGAGTACGATCTGACTACCGCCCAAAATGCGCAGGATATGGCGGAAGCCACATTGGAACAGATGAAGGCACTGGAGCTGAATGCCCGCAATGAGTTGTCGTATACCGAGATTAAAAGCCCGACGGATGGTGTGGTAGGAACGTTGCCTTATCGTGAAGGTGCATTGGTAACTTCGTCCATGACCACCCCTCTGACCACCGTTTCGGACAATTCTGAAATGTACATCTATTTTTCCATGACAGAGAACAGCTTGCGTTCCTTGCTCAGACAATACGGTTCTTTGGACGGGGTTATCCGACGGATGCCTCCACTTTCTCTTGTGCTGAATGACGGAACGCTGTACTCCGGGCAGGGACATATTGAGAGCATCAGCGGTGTCATTAACCGACAGACCGGTACGGTGTCCGTTCGCAGTGTTTTTCTGAATCCTGACCGTCTGTTGTTAAGCGGTGGTATTGGCAATGTAATCCTGCCGCATAGGGAGAACTCTGTCATTGTTATTCCACAAACAGCCACTACCGAATTGCAAGATAAAGTTTTGGCCTATAAAGTGACAACGGAATCTCACTCCAACAAAGCTACGGTTACTTCTGTGGAACTGACTATTGAAAAGCTCCATGATGGGAAAAGATATCTTGTCCGCTCGGGACTTTCTGTGGGCGATGTAATTGTGACCGAAGGCACGGGTCTCCTGCGAGATGGGATGCAGATAGAACTAAAGAACAAGGAACAGAAAAATTAAGCGTATGAACCTCAGATTTTTCATAGACCGCCCGGTGCTTTCCATCGTCATCTCCATCGTGATTGTGTTGATGGGGGGAATTTCATTGTTCAGCCTCCCCGTAGAGCAATATCCTGATATTGCACCGCCTACCATCAATGTGTTCACCAGTTATCCCGGAGCCAATGCGGAAACCGTTCAGAAGGCCGTCATCATTCCCTTGGAGGAGTCCATCAACGGCGTGGAGGATATGACCTATATCACTTCTTCCGCCTCAAATAGCGGCGATGCCTCCCTGAATATTTACTTCAAGCAGGGCAGCAATCCGGATATGGCAGGCGTAAACGTACAGAACCGTGTGTCCACCGCCTTGAGCCTTCTGCCTGCCGAGGTGACTAAAATCGGAGTCACGACGATGAAGCAGCAGAACGCCGAACTGAAGACCTTTGCCCTTTATTCCCCCAACGGAAAATACGATCTTCAGTTTCTGAACAACTTCATGAATATCAATGTAGAGCCTCGCATCAAGCGTATCGGTGGTGTAGGCAACATGATGCTTTTCGGTTCCAACTACAGCATGCGTATCTGGATGAAGCCCGACAAGATGGCACAATACAAGCTCATTCCATCGGATATTACGGCGGTATTGGAAAAACAGAATATTGAAGCGGCGACCGGAGCCTTTGGCGAGAATCATGACAATGCCTATCAATATACGATGAAGTATCGCGGCCGTTATTCCACGCCCGAAGAGTTCGGTGAACTGGTCATCCGTTCACTGCCCGGTGGTAAGGTTCTCCGCCTGAAAGAAGTGGCGGATATTGAATTGGGCGACGAGGCTTAAAATTATACGACAGAAATGAACGGGAAGCCTGCTGCCATGGCCATGATTTATCAGAAAGCTGGCTCCAATGCATCGCAGACCATCAACGAGATTGACAAGGTGCTGGAGGAAATCAGCAAAGACATGCCCGAAGGTTTGGAGTTTGTGACTCTGAATGATACGAACCTATTTCTCAAGGCTTCCATGAAAGTGGTATTCCATACTTTGCTTGAAGCCATCCTGCTGGTGGTACTGGTCGTATATGTATTCCTGCAGGACCTTCGTTCCACCTTCATACCGGCAGTCAGCATTCTGGTGTCCATCATCGGTACATTCATTTTTATGGTCGTGGCCGGCTTCTCCATCAATCTGTTGACCTTGTTCGCCCTGGTACTGGCTATCGGAACGGTGGTAGACGATGCGATTATTGTGGTCGAGGCGGTTCAAGCCCGTTTTGACGTGGGCTACCGGTCTTCGTATATGGCTGCCAACGATGCGATGAAAGGTGTATCATCGGCCATCCTCACCTCAACACTGATTTTCATGGCTGTATTCATACCCGTTTCCATGATGGGAGGGACTTCCGGTGAGTTCTATAAGCAGTTTGGTATCACCATGGCGGTGGCGGTGGGCATTTCCGCGATTAACGCATTCACTCTGTCTCCGGCACTTTGCGCCCTGTTGCTTCGCCCATACAGGGACGAGCTAGGGAATACAAAAGACAATTTTGCAGCCCGTTTCCGCAAGGCGTTCAATGCAACATTCGAGGCTCTTTCCAAACGCTATATGCAGTCTGTTCTGTTTTTTATCAGACGTAAATGGCTGATGTGGGGAACGATGGCCGTAATCGCATTGCTGCTTGTCTTTCTGATGCAAACCACTAAAAAGGGGCTGATTCCTGATGAAGATACGGGATCGCTGATGATCAGTATGGATACCAAACCCGGAACTTCCCTACATGAAAACCGGAGGGTGATGCAGGGGGTAAACCGCTATGTGGACAAAATACCGGGAATCGCATACAATGCCAGTGTAACGGGATATTCATTCAACGGTTCCGGTCCCTCAATGGGTATGTATTTCATTTCTCTCAAGCATTGGGATGAGCGAAAAAAAGAAGGGCAGTCAGTAAATGCCATCATTGACAGCATCTACGCTTTTGCCTCTCAAGTGCCAGACGCCACTTTATTCGCCATGGCACCTTCCATGATTCCAGGCTATGGCATGGGCAGCGGTTTTGAACTTTATTTGCAAGATAAGTTGGGTGGCGATTTGAATGATTTCAAACAGGTGGCAGACAACTTCGTAGAAGCGCTGAACCGACGTCCTGAAATTGAGACGGCCTATTCATCGTTCGCCACTAATTATCCGCAATATTGGGTAGATATTGATGCCGCAAAGTGTGAACAGGCAAGTATTGGTTCAAACGAGGTTCTTCAAACGCTTTCCGATTATTATGGCGGGAGTTATGTATCCAATTTCAACCGATTCTCCAAGCTGTACAGGGTACAGATACAGGCCAGCCCGGAATATCGGGTTACATCAGAATCTCTAAGCCATATCTATGTCCGTGCTGGTGACGAGATGGCACCATTGGCGCAGTTCGTCCGTCTGACCAAGACATACGGGCCGCAGGACGTTTCCCGTTTCAATCTGTATAATTCAATTCCTATTAGTGGTACACCGGCCAGAGGATACAGCTCGGGAGATGCACTTAAAGCGATTCAGGAAACAGCCGAACAGGTACTGCCGGCCAACTATGGATACGAGTTCGGAGGTATCTCACGTGAAGAAAGCCAGACAACGAACAATACGCTGATCATCTTTGCCCTTTGCCTGGTACTGGTCTATTTGATACTCTGCGCTCTGTACGAGAGTTTCCTTATTCCGTTCTCTGTCATACTTGCCATTCCGTGCGGATTGTTGGGCAGTTTCCTGTCTGCTCAGCTGTTCGGATTGGAGAACAACATCTATATGCAAACAGGCCTGATTATGCTTATCGGCTTGTTGGCTAAGACTGCCATTCTTCAGACCGAATACGCCGTCCAGCGCCGTCGGGCGGGAATGAGCCTGGTACAGGCGGCCTACTTTGCCGCCAAAGACCGCCTACGTCCCATCCTGATGACGGTATTGTCCATGATATTCGGGCTTCTTCCGCTGATGGTGGCGCATGGGGTCGGTGCCAACGGTTGCCGTTCGCTCGCTTCCGGTGTCGTGGGAGGTATGCTTGTGGGAACCATCGCATTGCAACTTTTCGTTCCTGCACTCTTTATCGTGTTCCAATATTGGCAAGAGAAGATGAAGCCCGTACAGACGTCAAAGAACGATGCGGACTGGGCGATACAGATGGAATTGGAAAACCTTGAAAAAAACAAATAAAATGAAGTCATTCTATTATTATATGTTGTGTGCAGGAACAGTTTGTCTGATGACAGGCTGTTCCATTTACAAGCCATATTCCCGGCCCGAAATAGAAGTGGCCATGGACAGTCTGTACCGGGGCATAGAAAAGTCGGATACCACTTCGATAGCATCTGTACCTTGGGAGCAACTTTTTACAGATTCTTACCTGCAAAATCTGATTACAACCGGGTTAAGACAAAATACGGATCTGCGCATTGCCCGCACCAAAGTGGAAGCAGCCGAGGCCGTACTGATGAATGCCCGGCTTTCCTATCTTCCGTCCTTGTCATTAACTCCGGAAGGTGGTATAAATCATGCGGCGGGTCAGACGGTTGCAAAGACATACCATCTTTCCGCTTCAGCAAGCTGGGAGATAGACTTATTTGGTAAAATCACTAATGCAAAACGGGGAGCCCGTGCGGCTCTTGAAGGTAGTCGTGCTTATGAACAGGCAGTCCGTAGCGGACTTATAGCTACCATTGCGGGCAGTTATTATACCTTGTTGATGCTCGACCGTCAATGGGAAATCAGTCAATGTACTTTAACTAATTGGACGGAAACCGAGAAAGTGCTTGAAGCCCTGAAAAGGGCCGGTAAGGCCAATGACGCGGCTGTACTTCAGGCAAAGGCAAGCCGTTTGGCCTTGGAATCTTCCGCCGTATCTATCATGAAAAGCATTCGGGAGACCGAAAACAGTTTGTCTGCGCTATTGGCAGTCTCTCCGACGAATATCGAGCGCGGTACCTTGGAAGAACAGCAGTTTCCCGATACGCTTTCGGTTGGTCTTCCTGTGCAATTGCTTGCCAACCGCCCTGATGTAAGGCAGGCAGAATGGAATCTGGCGCAAGCTTATTATGCCACGAATGCCGCCCGTGCCGCATTCTATCCGAGTATTACACTTTCAGGTACAGCCGGATGGACCAACAATACGGGAGGATTGGTATCTAATCCTGGAAGTTGGCTACTCAATGCCATCGGAGCCGTGGTTCAACCGATATTTAACAAAACGTGAGTTCGATATAAAATTAGAAAATAGCCAGTTGTCCGTCATTGACAAAGT
>ENA-ORSI01002576-ORSI01002576.1-human-gut-metagenome-genome-assembly--contig:-NODE-2576-length-12844-cov-4.825162_pt1 | contig 12844 bp, 9 predicted proteins | sample MGYA00242187_ERZ509154 | MGnify/ENA primary metagenome ERZ509154 (study PRJEB26280, sample SAMEA2338627) | human gut metagenome | biome: human gut; feature: human-associated habitat; material: faeces...
ATTTTCTAAATCTTTTTCATGTGATTCATCAAATACTTTAACTCGCACATTATCACCAATTAATAATATGCGAGTATTTAAACTAATTTACCACTATATTTACAATTCTTCCAGGAATAACAATAATTTTAATTATTGATTTGCCCTCAACATATTTTTTTACATTTTCTTCACTTAATGCTTTACTTTTAATACTTTCTTCATCTTCATTAATCGAAATTTTAATTGATGCTCTAAGTTTTCCGTTTACTTGAACCCCAATTTCTTTTTCATCATCTATAGTTTTAGCCTCATCATAAACTGGCCATGTGCTTTCACAAATTGGTTTATAACCAATTTGTTCGTTTAATTCTTCTGTAATATGTGGAGCAATTGGATTAAGTAAAGTAAGCAATAAATGATAATCTTCCTTAGTAATACTATCTAATTCATCAAAATTATTAGCTAAAATCATAAGTGTTGATATCGCTGTATTATATGCCATTGTTTGCAAATCATTTTGTACTTTTTTAATACTTTTATGGATTACTTTTTCTAGCGCTTCAGAATATTTATATCCATCAATTACTTTATTTTTAAGTCTAATTACTTTATCTAAAAATCTCTTGCAACCCTTTAAAGAATCTGTACTCCATGGAGAGTCTGATTGATAATCTCCCATAAACATTTCATAAACTCTCAAAGTATCAGCACCATATTCATTAACTATATCATCCGGATTAATTACATTTCCTTTAGATTTACTCATCTTTTGGTTATCGCTACCAAGTACCATACCATGACTTACTCTAGTCCAAATCATTTCCTTACTTGGAACTAACCCAATATTATACAAAAATTGTACCCAAAATCTTGCATATAGCAAGTGCCTAGCAGTGTGTTCCATTCCACCATTATACCAATCTACTCTTCGCCAATATTTCATAGCATCCATTCCCGCAAATTCATGGGTATTATGTGGGTCCATAAATCTTAAGAAATACCAACTAGATCCCGCCCAATTTGGCATCGTATCAGTTTCCCTTTTTGCAGGGCCTCCACATTTTGGACAAGCCGTATTTACCCAATCGGCAATTTTAGCAAGTGGACTTTCACCATTATCAGTAGGTTCATATTCCGCAACATCTGGTAACACCAGTGGCAAATCTGCTTCATCCATTGGTTGCCAGCCGCAATGTTCACAATAAATCATTGGAATTGGTTCGCCCCAGAATCTTTGTCTTGAGAAAATCCAATCACGCATTTTATAGTTAACTTTTTTCTTACCACATTTATGTTCTTCTAAAAATTCTAACATTTTGCTTATTGCATCTTCTTTATTTAAGCCATCTAAAAAACCAGAATTAATATGTATTCCATCACCTACAAAGGCTTCTTTTTCAATATTACTTCCTTCACCATCTAGTACTTGAATAATTGGAATATTATATTTTTTAGCAAATTCATAGTCTCTTGTATCATGCGCTGGAACTGCCATAATAGCACCAGTACCATAACTTGCAAGAACATAATCACTTATATAAATAGGTATTTTTACTCCATTCACTGGATTAATTGCATAAGCACCAGTAAATACCCCTGTTTTTTCTTTATTAAGCTCTGTTCTTTCCATTTCATTTTTCAATAGACAAATCTTTTTATAAGCTTCCACTTCTGATTTTTGTTCTTCGGTTGTAATTTTATCAACTAACTTATGTTCTGGAGCTAGTACACAATATGTTGCTCCAAATAATGTATCACATCTTGTTGTAAAAACAGTAAACCCTTCTTCATAGCCATCAATTTTAAATGTTACTTCTGCTCCAACAGACTTACCAATCCAATTAATTTGCCCAAGTTTTACTTTTTCAGCAAAATTGGTATCATCTAAGCCCTTAAGCAAATCTTCTGCATAATCACTCATCCGAAGCATCCATTGACTCTTTTCTTTTTGTTCTACTTGCGTGCCACAGCGTTCACATACTCCTCCTGCTGCGTCTTCATTTGACAAAACAGTTTTACAATTTGGGCACCAATTTACAGGAACCGTATCTTTATAAGCCATTCCATGTTTATAAAATTGTAAAAATTGCCATTGTGTCCACCTATAATATTCCGGATCTGTCGTTGAAAATTCTCGATCCCAATCAAAAGAGAAACCCAACGTTTGCATCTGTCTTTTAAATGTACTTATATTTTTCTTCACAGCTTCCTTAGGATGAATATGATTTTTTATTGCAAATTGCTCTGCTGGTGCTCCAAAAGCATCCCATCCCATTGGAAACAAAACGTTATAACCTTGCAAACGCATCATTCTCGCAATTGCATCTTGCGCCGTATAACTACGAACATGCCCAACATGAAGCCCCGCTCCAGAAGGATAAGGAAATTCAACCAAAATGTAATATGGCTTTTTATCGCTTCCTGTAACAGCCTCAAAGCTTTTATGTTCTTCCCAATATTTTTGCCACTTTTCTTCTATTATTTTACTATTCATCTTTCTTCCAACCTTTCTTAACTAAATGTCTTCCTAATAACTCATATAATGCATAAATAAGTCCAAACAAAAGGACAAATCCCAGAAGTATTTGAAAAGGTAATTCCCATGGTAAGCTATAAATTATGATAAACACTAATGCCATAATAAAAGCATTAATCAAAGATGACAAAACAAATACATAATTTAAATTCATCTTATTTACATCCAATTTAAATTTAGGAACTAATAAAGATATTCCAAATAAATCCACAACTTCTCTATTTTTCTTCTTTTTAGAATGCTTCTTTTGAATTCTTTTGAGTCCTCTTTTCAAAACCCAAAAGTAGTTAATCAAAAAGACTACCACAAATAAAGCTCCACCCCAAACTAAAGTCCATCCAAAATCACTCAACTTAATACCTCCAAACAAAAAAGATGATGCCAAAGGACGAGTTTCCCCGTGGTACCACCTTAATTACTTCTCTAATAATTGATAAGGAAATTACCCCAACACATCTAAAAGCAAGTTCAATTACTTCATTTTATTAGTTTCCACCCACCACTAATTCTCTATAAAAAATCCATAACCTACTACTCTTTCTTCATCTGCTTGTAAAATATTATATTAAATTTCAGCCAAGTATTCAAGTAATTTCATAAACATTCTAACAAATCTTTTATCTAAACCATGCAATTTCTTTATTCTAATCCGCTTCAATTTAATATCCATATCACTGAAAAATATTGTAGCTATTTCTTCTTTTAATTTCGTAGTTATTTTTAAATCACTAATAATGGAATTAACATCTTCATTAATAATTCTAACAGCATTAATTTCAATATCTTTTCCTTTACAATTAATAGTTAATTGCTTTGTCGTATCAACATCCTTAATATCTACCACAAAATCATTTTCATCTTCATAACATTCATACTCTAAATTTGCTTTATCACCATTTAAATAAATAATTACATCATCAGCAGTCCGGGTATTTCTAAATCTAATATTATAATTACGAAGTTTTGGTATAATTGCAGTCTTTCCTTCAACTGGATGAATTATTAAAGTATAATTATTTTGTAAATAATTATAATCTATAGAAGTAACTATATAATATCCATCTTCATTTAATTTTGTTATCCCATCGTCTTCATATAACTTAAATTCATTGCTTTCACCAGGAAATACATTTATCTCCATACTTTGTGGAGGATTAGTATCATTAATATTTTCTCCCAAATTAGCTAAAGGTATTATACTTCCAGCTTTAGCAAAAATCGGATATTCTTCTTCTTTATAAAATACTACATATCTTTTATTTCCTACAAATCTCTTTCCAGTTTTAAAGTCATACCATATCCCTTTAGGTAAAAACACCCTTTCAATCGATCTATTCATCGTCACATCTTTTGGTTTTGTAATCGGTGCAATAAATAGCTCCTTACCAAAGTAATATTCATTACGATAAGTTGGTTCATCATAAATTTCCGGATAAGTATAGTATATTGGTTGGATTAATGGTTTCCCAGTCTTATGATATTCATAAGCAGCAGTATAAATATAAGGAATTAACCTTTGTCTTAACCAACAATACTCCCGAGCGATAGTAAATGTTTTAACGTCCCACATCCATGGCTCTCTTTTATAATACACTCCTCTTTTTGCACTAAAACGAAATATTGGACTGAATGTTGAAAACTGTACATAACGAAGATATAATTCACTATCTTCTATACCATCTTTATAACCTCCAACATCATGACTCCACCAAGATATTCCTTTATTAGCAGCCATTGAATTATAAAATGGTAAATATTTTAACGTATCCCAACTAACAATAGTTTCTCCAGAATATAACACTCCTGCTCTATGTGGAGCAACTAAAGGACTACGAGTCAAAACCAGCGGGCGAAATTTTTTCATGCGTTCAAAGTCTTTATTATAATAATATTCTAAAGCTTGAATCGTATTTAAATCTTTTTTATAATCTAACCAATAAATGTCGACTCCAATATCCAGTAAAGGATCTATCAAATGCTTGACATAAAGAGCCATAAAGTTCTTGTCAAACACATTAAAAGGTATTGTAACTCCTCCAGCAACATTTAATTCTTCAGCAAAATTTAAATATCGATCTTCTTCCTTGCGAATTCCTTCAATTGGATCAAAGTTTAATCCAATATGTACTCCTCGCTCATGCATGTAATTAATAAATTCTTGAGGATTAGGAAATAACTCTCTATTAAAGGAAAAACCAGTTCGATATAAATTATAATCCTTTTTATCTTTTATATGCCAAAATTCACTTAACAACAAAACTGACAATGGAATTTGATGTCTATTAAAAGATTTTATCAAAGCTTTAGTATTATCAAAGTCATAAATTTTTTCTCTATTCCACCATATTCCAAAAGCATACCGTGGTAGTAATGGAGGATATCCAGTCAATGTAAAATAATCCTTTAAACACAAACCAAAATCTCTTTTATACATAAACAAATAAATATCCACTTTATTAACATCTGGTTTTAACAAAAAACCATTGGCATCAATCTCATAATTACCAGAATCATCTAAGGATACAAACCCATCAGTTGAATATAATCCTTTATCAAGATTTATTTTTCCATGATAATTATCTAAGCTTATTGCTCCTCCCTTAAAATTACGAGCTTCTGCTTGACCATAAAACCATACTTTATCAGTATTAACTAAAGCTACTTTCAAATAAGAATCAGGTGCAAATTTAGGCCCCAAAAATGGCTTATTTTTCATATATTGCAACATAAAATAATTAGTGGTTATAACTAAATAATTTTGATCTTGTTCCACTTTAAATTGGGGAACTGTAAAATTCCTATTTTTTACTAAAGTTGTTAAATTATCTGAAAAATGGCCATCAACACTATATTCTAAACGAACCAATCGTTCTGATAACACAGTAATTCGATAATTTGTACCTTGAAAAACAACTTGTTCCTTAGCAGTTGCTTTAGTTAAATCTGGAGCAAAATGATTATCAAAACTAGCCACTTTTATTCACCCTTTTCTTTTCTACTTTTTATATATTATCATTATAAACTATTTCTTTATTTTTTTAAACCTTTTCTATTTGTATTTGTCAACTATTTCATTTAAAAATTCATCATCTGCAAAATAATCAATCTTCATTGCTTTTTTAACACTTTTTATTGTCTTATTTGCTTCTTCCTGAGCCATTTTTGTTCCACTTTTTAAAACATCATATACATAAGTAATATTTTTACTTAAGCTTTCCCTTTTTTCTCTAATAGGTCGCAATAAATCTTGCAATATATTATTTAAAAACTTTTTAATTACAACATCCCCTAGTCCCCCACGACGATAATGTTCTTTAAGCTCATCTAAATTTTTATATTCCGGCAAATATTTATTAAAGTCTTCATCTTTAGCAAAAACATCCAAATATGTAAATACTACATTTCCTTCAACATTTCCTGGATCTTCTACTCTTATATGATTAGGATCTGTATACATACTCATTACTTTTTTCTTTATAGTATCTTCATCATCAGACAAATAAATACAATTTCCTAATGATTTACTCATTTTAGCTTTACCATCAGTCCCCGGTAATCTTTGTTCCAAATCACTTTTTGGCACTTCAGCTTCTGGCATTGTTAAAGTATTACCATAAATACTATTAAAGCTATGAACAATTTCCCGTGTTTGCTCAATCATTGGTAGTTGATCAACACCAACAGGAACGCATGTAGCATTAAATGCTGTAATATCCGCAGCTTGACTAATTGGATAATTTAAAAATCCAACCGGAATACTTTTTTCAAATCCCCGTAACTTTATTTCATTTTTAACAGTAGGATTTCTTTGCAAACGACTAAGAGTGACTAAATTCATATAATAAAATGTCAATTCCGTTAGTTCACTTATCTCAGATTGAACAAAAATTGTTGCCTTTTTAGGATCTATACCCACCGCTAAATAATCTAATGCTACTTCTATTACATTATTTCTCACTTTACTAGGATTATCAAAATTATCTGTTAATGCTTGCGCATCTGCTATCATAATATATATTTTATCAAATTCTCCACTATTTTGTAATTCTACCCTTCTTTTTAGTGAGCCAACATAATGACCTAAATGTAAACGACCAGTTGGACGATCTCCGGTTAATATAATTTTTTGCATTGCACCCTCCTATTTACAATTATATCATGCTCCGAAAAGAAAAACTATTGTAAAGTTACAACTCATGTTATAATAAACTTATATCAAGGAGGCAACTTATGAAATATGAAATTGATTCGCGAAAAGTAAAAAAAGGACAAATATTCGTAGCTATAAAAGGACATACAGTTGATGGCCATGACTACATTACAGATGCTATAAATAATGGAGCAATTAAAATAATCGCTGAAAAAGAAGTAAATTGTAGTGTACCAGTTGAAGTAGTTCCTTCAACTGAAGAATATTTAAAACATGCTTTAGCTAAAGAATATGCTGATAAAGTAAATCAATTAAAAATAATTGGAATTACTGGAACTAATGGCAAAACTACAATAGCATATCTAACTTATCAACTACTAAATTTATTAAATGAAAAAACTGCATATATCGGAACTTTAGGATTCAAATATCAAGATATTGATATTGAAACTGACAATACAACCCCAAACATTTTGACAATTTACAACATTTTACTAGAATTAGTAGAAAAAAAATGTCAAACAGTAGTTATGGAAATAAGTTCCCACGCTCTATCTTATGAAAGGATTTTTGGTTTACATTTAGATGTAGCAGCATTTACTAATCTTACTGAAGATCATTTGGATTATCACAAAACAATGGAAAACTACTTAAATGCCAAATTAAAAATTATTGATTATTTATTACCAGATGGTAACTTAATAGTTAATGGCGATGATGAAGCTAGTCAAAAGTTTATTGATAAATTTCATAAAGGTTTAACATTAGGATTTAATAATGCATTTGATTATTACATTAAAGATACCGAAATAACCCCAGCGGAAACTAAAATTAAATTTGTTTATAACAATAAGGAGCATGAAGTAACAACCAATTTGACAAGTAAATTTAATGTTTACAATTATATGACTGTTTTAGCTATAACTCACAGTTTGGGATATAACATTGAAGAAATCATTACTAAAACTAAAAGTTTGAAAGCCCCAAAAGGAAGGTGTGAAACTCATAAAGTAAATAATGGTTATGCTGTCATTGACTATGCACACACACCAGATGCTGTTGAAAAAGTTGTAAAAGCTTATAACGAACTTAAAACTAATCGAGTTATAACAATTGTTGGTTGTGGTGGTGATCGCGACCCAATAAAACGACCAATTATGGGAAAAATTGCTACTGAACTTAGTGATTATGTAATTCTTACTAGTGATAACCCTAGAACTGAGGATCCTAAAAAAATAATGGATGATATACTAAAAGGAGTTACAACTAATAATTATGAAGTTGAACTTGACCGTAAAACTGCGATTAAAAAAGGCATTGAAATGCTAAAGCCTGAAGATATTTTGTTAATACTTGGCAAAGGCCATGAAGACTATCAAATTATTGGTCGCACTAAAATTCATCTAGATGATGCTGAAGAAGTCGAAAATTGGATAAAAGAACACGAAAAAATTTAAGAAAAAGTATTGCAAAATATAAGCTTCATGTGATATAATCTTTCACATGAAGCCAATGCAGGTGTAGTTTAATGGTAGAATAAGAGCCTTCCAAGCTCCTGACGTGAGTTCGATTCTCATCACCTGCTCCATTTGAATACAACTTACGGACTGTAAAAGTTCGTAAGTTTTTATTTTATATAAATATTAAACTTTAATGTTCTCTTTCTAGGAAGGAGGACATTTTTTATGCTTGAATTTAAAATTATAGGAGAATTTAAACCTAACCCAAAAATAATAGAACTTATTAAAAACTACACTTATAAAACTAAAAAAGGAAAAATTAAAGTTATTCTACATACCAATTTACAGGTTATAGAACCTACTGAATATCTAATTACACATCCTATTACTTTTACTATACTTGAATACAAAGTAAATGAAATTAGTAATAAACCATTTTACATTAAAGAACATAAAGCAAAATATAACTTAAAAGAAATAGAAAATATTATAAAAAAATACAAATATTAAATTTTTTTAGAAAATACACTTCGTAAAAGTGCCTTTTAGTGAGGAAACATATGAGAGGATTAATTTTTTTTGAAATTCTGTCTGCTTTTTTAAGTTTTAGTTAGGAATCATATGAGAAGATTAATTTTTTTAAAATTTGGGTTGCTATTTTAAACTTAAGTTAGGAAACAAGTGAGAAGAATATTAATCCTTCTCAAAAATGAAGAAAGGAGGATTTTTATGAGATGTGGTGTTTATGTGAGGGTTAGTACAGATGACCAAAGAGATAATGGATATTCTATTGATTCACAACTTAGAATGATTAAAGAATATTGTGAAAAGAATGATTATAGTATCGTTGATGTTTATAACGATGCAGGTCATTCAGGCAAAGATTTAATGAGACCAGAAATGCAAAGATTACTTACTGATATAAAATCTAAAAAGATTGATAAATTAATTGCTATTAAAGTAGATAGACTTACAAGAAATAATTATGATGGATTTTGGCTTTTAAATTACTGTGAAGAACACGACGTTAAAATTGAATTAATATTAGAACCTTATGATGTATCTACTGCTAATGGTGAAATGATATTTGGTATGAACTTAGTATTCGGTCAACGAGAAAGAAAAGAAATTGGAGCAAGAACAAAAAGAGCTATGGAAGAAATGGCTTTAGAAAAAATACACCCTAGTAAAGCACCTTATGGCTATGTTAGAAATAAAAATACTGGTCATTTAGAAATAGAACCTATTGAATCACAAGTAGTAAAAGAAATATTTGAACTATGCAAACAAGGTCAATCTACAAGAAATATTGCTACTATTATGCACGATAATGATGCTTATTTAAAACAAGGAAAATGGTTATCAGATAGAGTTTATAAAATACTTACTAATTCAATTTATATTGGAATATTTGAATATGGAAAATATAAAAGAAAACCTCAAGATGTTTTAAGAGTTGAGAATTATTGTGAACCAATTATTGATATAAATACTTGGAATATGACTAGAAATGTATTAGTTAAAAATAAACATTCTAATTATGGCGAACATATTCATTTATTTTCAGGCTTAGTTAAATGTCCTTTATGTGGAGAAATTATGAGTTCATCAGAATCATTTAAATATCCTAATGGAAAACAAAAAGTATATTACCATTTAAGGTGTAAAAATACGAATTGTAAAGGTTATGGATATCATTATAATACCGAAAAAATAGAGACAAAATTAAAAAGGATATTAGAAGAACTAACAATATTTATGTTTTCTATGGATAATGAAATTATTACTTGTAATTCTACTAAAAGTAATGATGTAAAAGAAATAGAAAAAGCTATTGAAAAATTAAAAATGCAAGAAAAAAGATTAGTTGATTTATATTTAAGTTCTACATTGGATGTAGAAACAATTAATCACAAAAATGAAGTAATAAAAAAAGAAATTGATAAATTAAATAAAAAGAAAATTACTCTTGATCCAGATAATTCTTCAAAAGAATATACAATAGAACTTGTTAAAAAACTAGATTGTATTGAAGAAAACGATAAATTAATTTTTACAAATATTAAAAATATAGGTTTTACTTTTCTTTATGATTTACTAACAAGAAAAGCAAAAAGAGATTTAATTCATAGACTTATATCTCAAATAGAAATAACAAGAGATACAAACTATAACATTGATATTAAAAATATAAAATTTACAGATGAACTAATAACAAAAAGTAGTAAAGAATATATAAAATATCTTAATAAAATTATGGAAAGCAATAATATTGGCATCAAATTTTATAAAGAAATTAACAAAGAAAAACTAAAAAATATAGAATTAGATTATGATGTTTTATCTATTAAAAAAATGAAATCAAATAAATATTCAAATGAATTTTTAGAATATTTTATATCAAAATCAAGAGAACACTTATATGTTGATGGCATTATTAGTTGTCCTTATGTTGAAGAAAAAAAATTAAAAGATGTTTTAATATTAGTACCTAAAAAAGATATAGCAGTAACAAATTAAATAAAGAAATGGAGAGATGAAAATGAAATTAATTTATACACAAAATGGAGATTATTTATTACCAAACTTAACTATTAAAAATCAAAGTACTACTGGAATAAACAAATATGGATATTTAAGATTACACTATCTGAAAGAAAATAAAAAAGCACTTTATACTACACTTTTAACGACTAATGAACTTACTAATCATCTTATTTCAGTCAGTAAAAATAGTGAAGATAGATTACAAACATTAATGAAAAATTACAAAAATTCAGATGAAAGACTATCTGAAAAAAATAAAGAAATTAATCATATAGAATGGTCAAAACTTATGAATAATTACAAAAATATGGCTGAAGAAATAATCTTAAAAGAATTAATATTTATTTAAAAAGTGTATGTACTAGATATAATTTTTTGTCTAGCCAGCACTGAATTTGTACACTCGCACAAATTCGTATGTGGGGAAATCCCCAATCCCCTTACATAAGAAAGGAGGTGGAAAAGATGAGAAAAAGAAAGATTGAAAAAACATTATATTTATCTGAAAAAGAAAATAAAATTTTAGAAGAAAAATGTAAAAAGTTGAATTTAAGTAAGTCAGATTATATTAGAAAATTGATTAAAGAATATACTCCTATCAAGGCTGATATGAGTATACTAGAAAAACATCGTGATGAATTCAAAATGATTGGAAATGGACTTAATAGTATTGCTAGAGATGCACATAGATATGGTTATATTAAAGAACGTGATTTAAATCATTATTTAACTTGGTTGAATGATATATGTGACGATATAAAATTCAATTTAAACATTGAATAATATTTTTAAAAAATTGGATAGAAATATCCGATTTTTTCTTTAGCAATTTTAGTCGAAGTATGGAAAATATAAGCATTATATAGTATAATATTAACAGAAAAAAACGCACATCAAAATTAAGATAATTAAATGGTTTTAACGTAAGGAGTTGTAATAATGGAAACTACTAACCTATCAAAAATTAGAAGAAATAAAATGTTAAATACAATTAACGAAATTAAAAAAAATATTACTGATGAAGAAACACTAAATAATTTATCAATGATAGAAAATGAATTGACTAAAAAGAAATATGGACTTATATGGGAAGAACACGAAGAAAGAGTTGATAAAGAGTTAGAAACTCAGATACCTACTTTTGAAGAAGTAAAGGATAAAGAAATAGTATCTAATCCAGAAGATAAGTTTAATTTTTTATTAGAGGGAGATAATCTTCATAGTTTGTATCTATTAGAAAAAACTCATAAAGGATTAATTGATGTAATTTATATTGATCCTCCATATAATACTGGCAATAATGATTTTACTTATGGAGATACTGTGTTGTCAAAAGAGGATGAATTTAAACATTCAAAATGGTTATCATTTATGGAAAGAAGATTAAAAATAGCTAAAAACTTATTGTCTGATAAAGGGTTAATTTTTATAAGCATTGATGATAATGAGCAATCTGAATTAAAATTATTATGTAATGACATATTCGGTGAAAATAATTTTGTTTCGACTTTACATTGGAAAAAGAAAAAGCAACCATCTTATCTTCATGGACAAGTCGCTGGTATCATGGAATATATCTTAATATATTCTAAAGATAGAATTAAATTAGATAAGCTATCTTTGTCAGCTCCTACTGATAGTAATACTAGGGTTGACAATGCTACAAATCAAGTCGCCGAAAGATTGATAAAAAAAGGAATAAGAGTAAAATTAGATTCCTCAATTTCAGTAATAAAAAAAGGGATATATAAAAATAAGACAATGCAAACAGAATACTTAAATGATGTTATTATTAAAAATGGTAGAACTTGTAATGATTTTGTGGCTAAAGCCAAATTTAGAGATTCACAAGAAAGAATAGATTTATTTTGCGCCGAAGATGTTCTATTTATAACTAAAAATTATGGTTTTAGAAGAGATAAATTGAAAATTGAACTTGAAAAGAAAAAAGCAATTACAGATTTAATTCTTGATTGGGGTGACAATCAGGATAGTGATAAAGAATTAAGAAATATATTTGGTGATAAAGTTTTTGATTATCCTAAGCCAACTTTACTTATTAAAAATATAATAAAATCTACAAATTATAATAATGCTGTTATTCTTGATTTTTTTGCTGGTTCAGGGACTACTGCACAGGCTGTATTAGAATTAAATGAAGAAGATAAA
>ENA-ORSI01002577-ORSI01002577.1-human-gut-metagenome-genome-assembly--contig:-NODE-2577-length-12843-cov-11.352753_pt1 | contig 12843 bp, 10 predicted proteins | sample MGYA00242187_ERZ509154 | MGnify/ENA primary metagenome ERZ509154 (study PRJEB26280, sample SAMEA2338627) | human gut metagenome | biome: human gut; feature: human-associated habitat; material: faeces...
GCGAAAGGCGCCGGGGGAGTGCGTGCGAGGACACTGCTTTGTGCTCGGGGAGCACAAAATGCGTGCTTTTTAGAATGCTGTTTTGCGCCCGGTGGGCGCAAAAGGCGCATCTTTCGCTTTGATGAGGCTTAGATAGGACATTGAACGCTGCTTTTTTGCGGAAAATGCGCAAAAAGGGGCTACCTTTTTGCGCGGCGGCGTGCTATGATAACTCTGTATTAGTATCTGTATGAAAAAGGAGGCGGAGAGAATGAAGCGCGCGGGGAAAATGCTGGTGATCGGATTATTTTCACTGCTGCTTTCGGGCTGCATGTTCACGACGCCGGAGACGTCGCTCTACCGCCTGCCGAAGCTCGCGGGCGAGTATGAGTCGCTCGAATCGCAGATCGACGCGCTGCTCACAAACGGCGCGGAGTATGCCGCGCCCACGTCGGGCAGCAATTTGCAGAGCGTGCAGATGATCGACCTCGATGGTGACGGCAGCGAAGAGGCGGTGGCCTTCTTCCGCCGCGCGAGCGACAAAAGGCCGATGAAGATCTACATCTTCAAAGCCGACGGCGACAGCTACGAGCGCTACGCCGTGATCGAGGGCGCATCGAGCCAGATCTACAGCGTGAACTACGCGGATCTGGACGGCGACGGGCTCAAGGAGATCCTGGTCGGCTACAAGAGCAGCTCGGATGTGCAGGGGCTTGCCATCTATCCGCTCTCTCCCGGCACGTCGGAGTCGCTTTTGACGACGGGCTATTCCCGTTACGCGAACCTCGACATGAACGGCGACGGGAAGCAGGAACTTTTAATTATTTGCAGCGACGAAGAGAGTACGGCGCGCGTCGATTACTACGACTGGGATGACGGCGCGCTGCACGCGAAGTCCTCGCTGCGCCTGTCCGCCTCGGTGGCGGAGCTGAGCCGCCTGACGGCCGGCACGCTGACGGGCGGGGAGAACGCGCTGTTCGTGACGGGCGTGACGGGCGACAACCTGACCGTGACGGACGTGCTGGCGCTCAAGGGCGGGCGGCTGCAGAACATCGCCCTCGGCGCGGATGCAAATCAGGTACCCGCGGAGGAAATTTTCCTCGGCCTTTTCCCGCGCGATGAAAACAGCGACGGCGTGACCGAAGCACCGAAGACGCGTCCCTTGCAGCGCTTTGACCGCGAGAGCGAGCTGCAGTATTACGTTGTCTGGGAGCAGTACAGCATCGACGGCACGGTGACGGACGTGCAGAGCTGCTTCCACAATGTGGCGGACGGCTGGAGCCTTGTGCTGCCGGACGAGTGGGACAAGGACCATCTGACCGTCGAGCGCAGCGCGGGCAGCGGCGAGACCGCTGTGTCCTTCTACCGCGCGGGCGAGGGCGGACTGAGAGAGAAACTGCTCACCGTCTACACCCTGACGGGCGAGGCGCGCGAGGGACTTGCCAACATCGGCAGCCGCTTTGTGCTCACGCAGCAGGTGGAGGCGGTATACGCCGCACGGATCGGCGATGCATGGAATATCACGCTTGATGAGCAATCGCTGCGCGAGCGCTTCTCGCTCATCACGGCGGAATGGACGATGGGAGACAACTGAGAGGAGAAACGATATGAAAAAAGTGCTGGTGCTGGAGGATGAAGCCAGTATCCGTAGTTTTATTGTCATCAATTTGCAGCGTGCGGGCTACGAGGTCGTGGAGGCTGAGTGCGGCGAGGAGGCGCTTCAAAAATTGCAGGAAAATCCCGACACGAAGCTGTGCCTGCTCGACATCATGCTGCCGGACATCGACGGGTTCGAAGTCTGCCGCCGCATCCGCATGTCGAACGCGCAGGTCGGCATCATCATGCTGACGGCGCGCACGCAGGAGATGGACAAGGTGACGGGTCTGATGACCGGCGCGGACGACTATGTGACAAAGCCGTTTTCGCCCGCCGAGCTCACCGCGCGCGTGGACGCGCTGCTGCGCCGCATGGGCGAAAACACGCCGGCCACGCATACCGGAGAGTTGTATCAGCCGCCGTTTCTGCTGAACCTGACGAACCGGACGCTTGAAAAAAACGGCGAGCGCGTCAAGCTGACGCAGATCGAGTACGCGATCGTCAAGCTCTTTATGGAAAACAGCGGCAAGGCGCTCGCGCGCGAGGAAATTCTCGACGCCGTGTGGGGCAAGGGCTACTTTGGCGAGCTCAAGATCGTGGACGTGAATGTCCGCCGCCTGCGCCTCAAGATCGAAGATGACGCGCAGGAGCCGAAGTACATCTCCACCGTGTGGGGCTTTGGTTATAAATGGACGGTGTGAGCGCACCGAACGAAGGAGGGGCAGCGATGCCGGACAATCGAAAAGGCTTTGCTTCGGCGCTGCACATCCGTGGCCTTCGTCAGCGGTGGATGTTTTCGGCGGTGCTGCCGATCTTGCTGCTGCTGGTGCTGGCGGTGGCGCTTTTCAGCGTGGGCGTGCAGGAATACTATTACAATGCGATGCGCTCGGGCCTTGAGAGCCGCGCGCGTATCGCGGCGGAGACCTTCACGGGCTACGGCGTGAAGAGCTACAGCGAATATTACCGCCTCGCGTCGTACTCCGCCGAAACGTTCGAAGAAAAGGACACGATCGAGCTCCAGTTCATCAACACGAACGGACGCGTGCAGGTCTCGTCCTACGGGCTGACGGCGGGCACGCTGCCCGGCACGAGCGACGTTGACAGCGCGATCGGCGGTAAAATGGCGTCGTTTCAGGGCCGCGATCCGCAGACGGGGGAGAATATCCTCGCGGTGTCGTATCCGCTGTTTTTTAACTCCCGCGTCGTCGGCGTGCTGCGGTACGTGACATCGCTGCGCGAGGCGCAGCATCGCGTGTTGGTCGAGTCGCTGCTCGCTTCGGCGGCGGCACTCGTGTGCATGGCGCTGATTGCGGCATCGAATGCTATTTTTATCAACAACGTCGTCCAGCCCGTCGCAGTCGTGAGCGACGCGGCACGCCGCATTTCGGGCGGCAGCTACGGCATCATGATCGAGAACCATTACCGCGACGAGCTCGGCGAGCTGGTCGACAACATCAACGACATGTCACTCAAGATCAGCCAGGCCGAGAAGATCCAGCAGGAATTCATCTCGTCGGTCTCGCACGAGCTGCGAACGCCGCTGACCGCCATCAGCGGCTGGGCAGAGACGCTTTCCGCTGACCCGGGCGCGAACATCGACCAGACGAAGCGCGGCCTCGGCATCATTTTGAAAGAGTCCCGCCGCCTGACGACGATGGTCGAGGAGCTGCTCGAATTCACGAAGATGCAGGACGGGCGCTTCACGCTGCGCGTGGAGAGCGTCGATCTTGCCAGCGAGCTCGAGGACGCAGTCTACACCTATTTCGAGCTCTTCCGGCAGGAGGGCATCGAGGTCAGCTACAAGGGCCCTGACGAGGATGTGCCGCCGATCGTGGCAGACAGCGAGCGCATGAAGCAGGTCTTCTGCAATGTGCTCGACAACGCGGCCAAGCACGGCGGCGCGGGAAAGCGCATCGACGTGAGCGCCGCGTGCGAGGATGGAAAATTTGTCATCCGCGTGCGCGACTACGGCCCCGGCATCCCGGAGGAGGAGCTGCCGTTCGTCAAGCAGAAATTCTACAAGGGCTCGTCGAAGGCACGCGGCAGCGGCATCGGCCTTGCCGTGTGTGACGAGATCGTGCGCCTGCACGGCGGCACGTTCGACATCGCCAACGCCGAGGGCGGCGGCGCGGTCGTGACGATCTCGCTGCCCATGTCGTGAAAAATAGAACGGGTGTTGCATTCTCGCAAAACCCGTGGTATGATATCGCATAGAAAAAGGAGAACCATTCATGGCAGAAGAAGCAAAAAACAAGGCTTCCGCGTCCAAGTTCCGCACGAGCATCGGCGGACAGGCGTTGATCGAGGGAGTTTTGATGCGCGGTCCGGGCAAGCAGGCTATTGTCGTCCGCTCGCCGGACGGGCTGGTCGAAAAGGTCGAGGAGCTGACGCTCGTGCGCGACAAGTACCCCGTTTTGGGCTTACCCATCATCCGCGGCGCGGTGACGTTCGTCGATTCGATGGTCAAGGGCGTCAAGGCGCTGATGTTTTCGGCGGACTATTTCCCCGACGAGGACGTCGCCGAGCCGAGCAAATTCGACCAGTGGCTCGAAAAAAAGCTCGGCAACGAAAAAATGCAGAAATTCATCACGGCGCTGGCGGTCTTTCTGTCGCTGGGGCTGACGATCCTGCTCTTTTTCCTGCTGCCGACGTTTCTGGCCGGCTTTATCGACCCGTATATCAAGAGCGCGGCGGTGCACAATCTGGTCGAATCCGTCATCAAGCTCGTGATCTTCTTCGCTTACATGATCCTGTGCTCCAAGCAGAAGGACATCTACCGCGTGTTCCAGTACCACGGCGCGGAGCATAAGACGATCTTCTGCTACGAGGCGGGGCTGCCGCTGACGGTCGAAAACTGCCGCATCCAGCCGCGCCACCATCCGCGCTGCGGCACGAGCTTTCTCTTTGTGGTCGTGGTTGTGTCGATTTTAGTCTCGAGCCTTGTCTTCAGCTTTGTCAACTGGCGCAACATGTGGGTGCGCATGGCGCTGCACCTGCTGCTGCTCATTCCAATCGTGGGCGTGACGTATGAGTTCAACCGCTACGTCGGCGGGCACGACAACAAGGTGACGCGCTTTCTGGCGCGTCCGGGCCTGTGGCTGCAAAACTTTACGACCAACGAGCCGGACGACAGCATGCTCGAGGTCGCCATCCGCGCGCTCGAGCTGGTCATTCCCGAAGAAAAAGGCAAGGATGCGTGGTGAGCATGGCAACGACGTATAATAATCTCTATCTGGATCTGCGCACGGAGCTGAGGCGCGCGGGCGACGAGGAGGCGACGCAGTCGGCGCGCGAGCTCGTCTGCGCCGCGGCGGCAAAAACGCGCGAGGAGCTGGTGCGCGACGGCTCACTCTACGCCTCGCCCGAGGTGGAGAAGAGTGCGCGCGAGCTCGTCAAGCGCCACTTAGCGGGCGAGCCGGTGGCGTATCTCATCGGCGAGTGGGAGTTCTATGGTCTGCCGCTCGACATTTCGCCCGCGGTGCTCATCCCGCGCCCGGATACCGAGGTGCTGGCGACAAAGCTCATTGACGCGGCGCGCGGCGCGGGGGCCTGCCGCATTCTGGATCTCTGCGCGGGCAGCGGATGCATCGGCCTTGCCGCGGCGGCAAACCTGCCGAACGCGCGCGTGCTGCTCGGCGAATATGACGAAGAGGCGCTCAAGATCTGCCGGCAGAACATCCGCCGCAACCGCTTGACGGCGCGGGTGGCAAGCCTGAAGATCGACGCGCGGGAAAAGCCCGCGCGCACGCTGGGCGAGTTCCAGTTTCTGGTCAGCAACCCGCCGTACATCCCGAGCGCGGACATCGACACGCTCGACGCTTCCGTGCGCGAGCACGAGCCGCGCCTTGCGCTTGACGGCGGCGCGGACGGGCTCGACTTCTACCGTGTGATCTGCGAAAAGTGGCGCGATGCCCTGTGTGAAAACGGCATGCTCTTTTTCGAGGTCGGCATTGGGCAGGCGGATCAGGTGCTGCGCATCATGCGCTCGCACGGCTTTGGCGACATTCAGATCGTCAAGGACCTCAACAACATCCCCCGCGTGGTGTACGGCACGCGCGTGGAGACCATTTGAAGCAAATTTAGTTTACATAAAGAATCGGGAGGAACGCGAACATGGCAGAAAAGTCTCAGACGAAGGCAGCTGCGGCGATGGCCGACGACAAGAAGCGGGCGATCGAGACCGCGATGCAGCAGATCGAGCGCACCTACGGCAAGGGCTCGATCATGCGCTTTGGCGACAACACCGTGAGCAATGTGGAGGCCATCTCCACGGGCTCGCTGGCGCTCGACCTGGCGCTCGGTATCGGGGGTCTGCCCAAGGGCCGTATCATCGAAATTTACGGGCCTGAATCCTCCGGTAAGACGACGCTGGCGCTGCATGTGCTCGCCCAGGCGCAGAAGGCGGGCGGCGAGGTCGCGTTCATCGACGCCGAGCACGCGCTCGACATCACCTATGCCCGCGCGCTTGGCGTCAAGGTCGAGGATATGCTCGTCTCCCAGCCGGACACCGGCGAGCAGGCGCTTGAGATCACCGAGGCGCTCGTGCGCTCCGGCGCGATCGACGTCATCGTGGTCGACTCCGTCGCGGCGCTCGTGCCGCGCGCGGAGATCGAGGGCGAGATGGGCGACAGCTTTGTCGGTCTGCACGCGCGCCTCATGTCGCAAGCGCTGCGCAAGCTGACCGGCGCGGTCGGCAAAACGAACACCATCGTCATTTTCATCAACCAGCTGCGCGAAAAGGTCGGCGTCATGTACGGCAACCCCGAGGTCACGACCGGCGGCCGCGCGCTCAAGTTCTATTCGAGCGTGCGCATCGACGTGCGCCGCATCGAGGCGCTGAAAAACGGCAGCGAGATCATCGGCAACCGTACGCGCGCCAAGGTCGTGAAGAACAAGATGGCGCCCCCGTTCCGCGAGGCGGAGTTCGACATCATGTACGGCGAGGGCATCTCGCTCATCGGCGAACTGATCGACCTCGGCGTCAAGCTCGGATTGGTGCAGAAGAGCGGCTCGTGGTACTCGATGGGCGAAACGCGCATCGGTCAGGGACGCGACGCGGCCAAGCAGTATCTGAAAAACAATCCCGAGATCGCCGACAATCTCGAAGCGGAGATCCGCCGCAACTTCGACAAGCTGATGACGGGCCAGTCCCGTGTGGCGGCAAAGGCTGCGGGCCGCGCCGTGGACGTCAGCGCCGACGATTTCAAGGATGAAGATTGAGAAGATCGAACGATCGAAGCATAAGCAGGAGCGCGTTCTCGTGTATCTGGAGGGGGGAGACCTCCTCCGGATCACCGAGAGCGAGCTTCTGCGTTTCGGTTTATGTATAGGACTGGACATTGACGATAGGACTGTGGTAGAATTGCAGCAGTCCGGCGCGCGGAGCGAAACGCGCGTGCGCGCGGCGAACATGATCTCGTCCCGCCCGCTGTCAAGGAAAGAGCTTTCGAAAAAACTCAGGGAAAAGGGCTCGGTCGAGGCCGACGCCGAATCGGCGTGCGACTGGCTCGAGGAGATCGGCGCGCTGAACGATGCGGAGTATGCCGCAATGCTTGTGCGCCACTACGGCGGCATGGGCTATGGCGAGGCGAAGATCCGCGACGAGCTCTACCGGCGCGGCGTGCCGCGCGAACTGTGGGAGGACGCGCTGTCAAAGTCGCCCGACGCGCAGGAGGCCATCGCGCGCGTGATCGCGCAGAAGACAAAGGGCCGCGCGCTCGATGAAAAGGGGCGCAAGCGACTGTCTGACATGCTGCTGCGGCGGGGCTTTGCGTGGCGCGATGTGCGCGCGGCAATCGCCCAAATCAGCGAAAATGCGACGGAATTCGATTACGAAGAGTAGTCGTTTGGCTGTTTTTTACACTTAGTTTACGATCAGGAGGGGTTCTATGCCCTATAACGTTTCTTTCATTTCCCTGGGCTGCGCCAAAAATCAGGTCAACTGCGAGCAGATGATGGCCACGGTGCAGCATGCGGGACACAACGTCGTCCTCTCGCCCGAGGGGGCGGACGTGGCCGTGGTCAACACCTGCGGCTTTCTTGCCTCGGCCTGCGAGGAGGCCATCGACAACATCCTCGAGATGGCGGCGCTCAAAAAAGAGGGCAAGCTCAAAAAGATCATCGTCACCGGCTGCATGGCGCAGCGCTACAAGGACGATGTACTCCACGAGCTGCCTGAGGTCGACGCGGTGCTCGGCACCGGCAGCTACGGCGAGATCGCCCGCGCGGTCGATGAGGTCATGGCGCCCGGCGGGCTGCGCCCCTGCTACATGGGCGACATTCAGAACTGCGTGCAGGGCGGCGCGCGCATTTTGTCCACGCCGTCATGGTATGCGTACCTGCGCATCGCCGAGGGCTGCGACAACTGCTGTGCCTACTGCGTCATTCCGCGCCTGCGCGGCCGTTACCGCAGCCGCCCGATGAACGAACTTCTGGACGAGGCGAGCGAGCTTGCGTCCGCGGGCGTGAAGGAACTCATCGTCATCGCGCAGGACATCACGCGCTACGGCACGGACTTGAACGGCGAGCACCAACTTGCCGCACTCCTGCGTGAGCTGTGCAAGCTCGATTTCCACTGGATCCGCTTACACTACCTCTATCCCGATGACATCACCGATGAGCTCATCGACACGATCGCGCAGGAAGAGAAGATCGTGCCGTATCTCGATATCCCCATCCAGCACTGCAACGACGATATCTTGAAGGCGATGAACCGCCGCGACACGAAAGAGAGCATCCGCAAGGTTTTCCACGACCTGCGCGCGCGCATCCCGGGCCTTGTGCTGCGGACGTCGATCATCGCCGGTCTTCCCGGCGAGGGGGAGAAGGAGTTCGAAGAGCTCTGCGACTTCCTGCGCGAGGAGAAGATCGAGCGCGCGGGCGTGTTCCCGTTCTCGCCCGAGGAGGGGACGAAGGCCGCGACGATGGAGCACGTTCCGATGGAGGAGGCCCAGCGCCGCACGGAGCTTTTAGTCGACGTGCAGAGCGATATCATCGACGAATACAATGAATCCGTCCTCGGCGATGTGCGCGAAGTGCTGTGCGAGGGCTGGAGTGAGGAAGTGCAGTCCTTTGTCGGCCGCAGCTACGCCGAGTCCGTGGATATCGACGGAAAGATCTACTTTTCCGCAGAACGTGATATCATGGCAGGCGAGTTCGTCAATGTCCGCCTGACCGGCACGATGGACGGCGAGCTGACCGGCGAAGCGGTCGAATAAGTAAATGCCCGCAGGGCAGGAGGAAAGAGAGATATGACAACTGCAAACAAATTAACGATCATGCGCATTGCGCTGATCCCTGTATTCTTAGTGGTGCTGTACCTGGACTTCGCGGGTGCGAGATGGTGGGCCCTCGGTATTTTCATCGTCGCGTGCCTGACGGACTTTGCCGACGGCTACATCGCCCGCCACTATAATCAGATCACAAATTTCGGCAAGTTCATGGACCCGCTGGCGGACAAAATGCTCGTCATGGCGGCAATGTGCTACTTTGTCGAATGTGGGCAGATGCCCGGCTGGTGCCTCGCCATCGTGCTGCTGCGCGAATTTGCCGTGTCCGGCATGCGCCTTGTCGCCGTGGAGCAGGGGCGCGTCATCGCGGCAGCATGGTCAGGCAAGGTGAAGACCGCCTCGACCATGGTGTGCCTGTGTCTGATGCTGGTATTCCAGAGCAACCTTTTGAATGTCGTGTGCATCGCGGTCATCGTGGCGACGACCGTGTACTCCGGCATTGAGTATTTCGCAAAGAACCTCGACGTCTTCAAAGAGGCGGACTAAATCCGTTATTTCATCTTCTCAAAGGAGATCTATCATGTATTTATACAATTCAGCGACCCACAAAAAGGAAGAATTCAAGACCCATACGCCGAACCATGTGGAGATGTACACCTGCGGCCCGACCGTGTACCACTTTGCCCACATCGGCAACCTGCGCTCCTACATCATGGAGGACGTGCTGGAAAAGTACCTGCGCTTTTCGGGCTACAGCGTGAACCGCGTCATGAACATCACCGACGTCGGCCACCTGACGAGCGACGCCGACGAGGGCGAGGACAAGATGGTCAAGGGCGCCAAGCGCGAGCACAAGACCGTCATGGAGATCGCCAAGTTCTATACCGACGCGTTCTTCGCCGACTGCAAGAAGCTCAACATCAAGCGCCCCGACGTCGTCCAGCCCGCAACGGGCCTGATCGACGATTATATCAAGATCATCACGAAGCTGCTCGACACCGGCTATGCCTATATCGCCGGCGGCAATGTGTACTTCGATACGAGCAAGCTCTCTCGCTACTATATCTTCAACGACCACAACGAGGAAGACCTCGCCGTCGGCGTGCGCGAGGGCGTGGAGGAGGACGAGAACAAGAAGAACAAGAACGACTTCGTCCTCTGGTTCACGAAGTCCAAGTTCGAGGATCAGGCGCTCAAGTGGGATTCCCCCTGGGGCGTCGGATATCCGGGCTGGCACATCGAGTGCTCCGGCATTTCGATGAAGTACAACGGCGAATACCTCGACCTGCACTGCGGCGGCGTGGACAACGCTTTCCCGCACCACACGAACGAGATCGCGCAGAGCGAGAGCTACCTCGGTCATCCCTGGTGCCTCCAGTGGTGCCACGTGGCGCATCTCAACACCTCGCACGGCAAGATGTCTAAATCCAAGGGCGAATTTTTGACGGTCTCGCTGCTTGAGGAAAAGGGCTATGACCCGCTGGCGTACCGTTTCTTCTGCTTACAGAGCCACTACCGCAAGAGTCTTGTCTTCACGTGGGAAAACCTTGACAATGCGGTCGCCGCGTACAACAAGCTCATCGCGAAGATCGCGAACATCAAGGACGAGGGCGGCGTGGACGAGGCCGTTCGCGCCGAGTACCGCGCAAAGTTCATGAAGGAAATGGACAACGACCTCAACACCGCCATGGGCGTGACCGCGCTCTACGATGTGCTCAAGGCCAAGACCACGGGCGCGACGAAGCTCGCCATCATCGGCGACTACGACACGGTACTGAGCCTCGACCTTCTCAAAAAGGCCGAAGCCGAGCGCGAGAAGAAGGAGAAGGCCGCGTCCCAGCAGAGCGCGGGCGGCTTCACGGTCGTCTCTGAGGACGGCACGGCGGACGAGGGCATCGAGAATCTGATCCGCCAGCGCGCGGAGGCCAAGAAGGCGAAGAATTTTGCCGAGGCTGACCGCATCCGCGACGAGCTCAAGGCGCAGGGCGTCGAAGTGACCGATATGCCCGGCGGCGCAAAGTGGAAGCGCGTGTAAAAGAATTTTTTAGAAAACGCAGGCGCGGCGGACCATCCGCCGCGCCTGTCCGCCGCTTTGGGGCAGAATAAGAAGCAGAGAAAAATCATCACGGAGGACGCCATGAGCAGAAAAGCGAGAAACCGCATGACAAGAGAGACCATCCCCAAGGACTTCAGCGCCCCGATGGCGTTCGTCGATTTGCTCCCTGTCGTATTTTTCGGCCTCTCCGCGGTGAAGGCAGGGAACCTGTTCCACAGCGGACTGTTTGTAGCGGGTGCGGTAGTCTGCCTGCTCTCGGGTGTTGTGAAGGTGGGATGGAAGCTCATCGCGGCCGTCTCCCAAAGGAACATCTGGCCGATGTTTGTGCAGATGCGCGTCCTGATGCCGGTCGGTTTTTTGACGATGTTCGCGGCACTGATCGTAGACCGCGCAGGGCTGAACGGGGAAGCGATGCTTGCAAAGCTGAGCGGTTTTCCGGCATGCCTTTTCTTCCTTGCGGGCGCTTGGGATGATTTTGATGCTCGTTTTCGCGTTCCGGATGGATTCGAGCGACCCGAAGGTGAACTGGATGGAGCAGACCGTCAACAGCCTTGCGCAGATCTGCTTTTTCATCGGGCTGATGCTGGCCTGACGCTCTGCATCGAAAGAAAGAAAAGGGCCGCCTGTGGACGGCTCCTTTTGCATCAGGCTATGAAGAAAAATGAATGTGAGCGCTGTTTCAATGAATATCGAAAATGAATCAAGGTAAAGGATATTATTCAATAGTCGCAATGCGCAGAGCGGAATTTTACTCGCTTTTTGGCGGCGGATATGATATGCTTTTCCCAAATGATGGTCAGAAAGGACAAGGTTTCCATGATCAATATTTTCGATATGATGGGGCCGGTGATGGTCGGTCCGTCCTCGTCTCACACGGCGGGCGCGGCGCGCATCGGCAATATGGGAAGAACGCTGCTCGGCGAAGAGGTGGCGCGCGCGGACATCGGCCTGTACGGCTCGTTTGCTGAAACGGGCTACGGCCACGGCACGGACCGCGCGCTTTTGGCGGGACTTCTCGGCATGAAGCCGGACGACCTGCGCATCCCGAACGCCTATGAGGAGGCGAACCGCGCGGGTATGGCGTATTCGTTCCGCACGGTGGAGCTGCGCGACGCGCACCCCAACACCGCGCTTTTGGAGCTGACGGGCAAAAGCGGCAAGCAGCTGACGCTTCAGGCGTCGTCCATCGGCGGCGGCGCGATCGTCGTCAACAAGATCGACGGCATCGACGTAAACTTTACGGGCGACTTCAACACGCTGATCGTCCGCAATCAGGACGAGTCCGGCTCGGTCGCGGCAATCACGTCGATTTTAAGTCAGGTGCACATCAACGTGGCGAACATGAGCGTGAACCGTCACCGCCGCGGCGGTGACGCGCTGATGGTCATTGAAACGGATCAGCACATCAAGCCCCGGCAGGTGGAATTTCTCTCGGAGCTGCCGGGCATCCTGAGCGTGACCTATTACGATAAGGAGGACGATGAAGATGGCGCTGGATTCGATGAAGGAAATCTTTGAGCGCTCGGCGCGGGAGAATATCCCGTTCTGGGAGATCGTTTTGCAGTATGATATGGAGGAGCGCCAGGTGAGCCGTCAGGCCTCGATGGCGAAGATGCTGTCGACCTGGCAGGCCATTCAGGATGCGGCGGACTCCTATACCGGCACGCAGCGCAGCGTGAGTGGTCTGGTCGGCGGCGACGGGCTCAAGATGCGCCTGTACGCGCGCCGCGGAGAGAGCATCGGCGGTGAATTCATGGACGAGGTCATCGTGCAGGCTATCTCCATGGCGGAGTCGAACGCCTGCATGCGCCGCATTGTGGCAGCACCGACGGCGGGCTCGTGCGGCGTGGTGCCGGCGGTGCTGCTGCCGCTGTGCGAGCGCGAGCATTACACGCAGCATGAGCTGCTTGAGGCGCTGTATGTCGCCTCGGGCATCGGCGCGGTGATCGCGTACCGCGCGAGCATCTCCGGCGCGGCGGGGGG
>ENA-ORSI01002580-ORSI01002580.1-human-gut-metagenome-genome-assembly--contig:-NODE-2580-length-12829-cov-2.515031_pt1 | contig 12829 bp, 7 predicted proteins | sample MGYA00242187_ERZ509154 | MGnify/ENA primary metagenome ERZ509154 (study PRJEB26280, sample SAMEA2338627) | human gut metagenome | biome: human gut; feature: human-associated habitat; material: faeces...
AAATCGAAGTAAAACTTTAATCAAAAGTTTTCCACTGAAATTTAGGAGGACGGAAAATCCAGGTCCTCCGGCACTTTTCGAAGAGAAAAGATGCTTGTCTGCAAAGGTAATGTTGACAGCAGACGCTGCCAACCAATAACCAACAGGAGGTATATACCATGCAAAAATGCATCGTAGGCAGAAAGCTGGGTATGACACAGCTTTTTGACGAGAATGGCAAATTCATTCCCGTAACAGTAGTTGAAGCTGGTCCTTGTGTCGTCGTTCAGAAAAAGACAATCGAAAACGACGGTTACGAAGCCGTGCAGATCGGTTTTGGCGAGGTCACAAGCAAACACGTAAACAAACCCCTTCAGGGCCACTTCGCAAAGAGCGACGTTGCTATGAAGAAGGTGCTCAGAGAGTTCAGACTCGATGATTGCGCTGCACTGAATGTCGCGGGTTGATGCGTCACCGGGTTGCCAAACTGGTCGTTAACGTGAGCTTTAACTGCTATGTCTTGTGCGACCATGACCTGACCTTCAGGTATCTCCTGACTGGTAATCGTCGCAGAAATAACATCTACCTTGGCATTCAGTAATCGCGAGATGACTTCAGTAGGTTTATCTGCCAGAGAGGCTGAAACTGTTTTTAGTCCGACCTCGGTGCTTGTCACAAGAATTTCAGCGAAAACCTGATCATCCGTTTCAACGCTGGTGCTGCTTAGCGTGACGGAGGTTCCGCGGAAATTAACTTTTATACCTTCTACTGGGTTGCCGTTTCCATCAGTCACTGTTGCTTGTAGCCTGGTCATTCCAATGTTATTGGCGATGAAATTGTCCTCGGTAACGTTAAGATTAACCTGCGCAGTGAGCGTATCCGCAGTAAAGTTCACCACCAACTGCTCACTCTTACCGCCAACCATCGATGCTGTCACGGTATGAGCGCCTGCTTTTGTACCTTTCAGCGTGACTTTCGCTTTGCCATCGGCATCAGTAACCGCTTTGTCGCCATCGCTCAGCGTGAAGTTCGCCTTCACATCTTCCGGTAGAGTAAATGTTACCTCAGTGTTGGCTATCGCATTGCCCTCTGTATCAGCGACGGTGCTGTTAGTGTCGTGAGATCGTTATTGTCGGCAATCACCGGATCCTTCGAGGCTGCCAGCGTGATTTCAGCATTTGTGACGTTCGGCACATAGTTCACTGTTTGTTGCATCGAATCGCCATTTTCGAGGGTTGCCGTCACGGGAGTTCTTCAGGCTGAAATCTTCATCCACGCCCAGCGTGATTCTTGCGGTACCGAAGCGGCTTAACCAGTCTGTCATTACCCCTGAAGCCTGAGAAGAGGCCCATCCACGTGCTATGTTTGCTGCTTGCTCGCTGTTCATATCTTCGGCGAGCAGAGATCCAATTAGCTGTGAAGTACTGGCTATCTGTTGCTCAAGGTTGCCACTGCTGTTACCCGGCGGCGGGGTTAAATTTTTTTCACTAACTTGTGCCGGGACATCCAGTTCATCACCCAGGCGGACATTATCAAAACCTCGAGCAAACGTACGAAACTGGTTGAGTTTGCGTAACAGGGGGGTATCTATAATTTGTTGCACAGGACAAACATATCTGGCTTCTGTACAGAGTCTTAAATTTTGACCATAAATAAAACCGTCCCTGTCAAGCATGCATAGTTTATCAAGTAGGTCTCCCTCAAACTGCCTGAATTTTATTTTTCCATTAAAAGTTTGTATCTTCTTAAGTATCACAGGAGACTGGAAATAGACCGATAGTAGGATGTTGCCACTCAAGGCATGACGATAAATATCGCTAGGAGTAATTTTTTGTTTTATGGCTTTGGTAGTGATCTCAACTGCTTCCGTTATAGTGACCCATGTTGAAATATAATGAGTTATAAGCAATGGCTGATATTTTTTGACATAATATTATCTCCTTCTACACAACAATTCGTTCCGTTAAGGAAAAAGATTGGTGTCACAAGTATTTATTTATGATTAATCAGAGGGTTTATGACAGAGAAAAGGATGTATATTTCTGAGTAAACATGTACAGGCCTATGGGGTGACTATTTAATGAGTAAATGCCGAATGATTTTCGGGGTGATGATTATAACTTGAGGAAAAATCCCAGCGTGGTTTGAGTAGTGTACCTGAGTGATATTTGTGTTATGTATGCATTGATTGCAGCAGAATAAATATAGTTCAGGCTAGTATAGTTTGTGGTAGCTATGAGAATATATAATCTATTTTACCTATAAAATAATTTATATGTATGGGGTTGTTTTTTTAGGTTGTTAGTCTGTGCTTTTATATTCTGGAGATGTGCCTTGTATATAGGATTGTTTGTTGGTTGTATTTTTTAATGTTGCACTGTTGTGAGTTTTTATTTTGATATGATTATTTCTTTAGTATAAGGAGAGAAAGAAACGAGAAAGTTAAATCTATTTATCCTAATCGCAATTTCATTGTTTAAATAATCACTATGGATTAATATTTTTTGCGACTCTGCTGAGTTACTGGTTTTAACTAGTGGTGTAAAAGGGAGACCGAAAAGGTATCCCTTTTACAATAATCAGAAGAAATCAATTCGCGTATTGATACCGACGGTGCGACCCATATTGACCTGCGCGACGGCGCTGCTGCCGTTCATGTAGCCATAGGTACGGTAACGACGGTCGAACAGGTTATCGACATAGACGGAAATGTTCATCCGTTCAGTCGCCTGCCAGCCCAGGCTGCTGTCCAGGGTGGCATAGGTGCCTTGCCGCAACTGGTTGTCGCCATCGAAATAATGCGGCCCGACCAGATTAACCGCCAGTCGGGGCATCAGTGCGCCATAGCGCGTATCAATCACGCCGTTCACGCTGCTTCCCGCGCCATAACGTGGTACGAACGGCACCCGGTTACCGTGATACAACTCACTGTCATTGGTGAATTCGGAACGGATCACGTTGCCATTGATATCCCATGACCAGCCTGGCGCAAACCGCCACTTCGCTTCAAGCTCAACGCCGGTGGCGTCGGCTTTACCCGCATTGCTTAATGTCTGCATCCCGACCGGGCCAGAGTAAAGCTGCATGTCTTTGGTGTGGGTATAAAACGTCGCGGCTTGCAGCGTGACGTCAGCGGTTTCGTAGCGGGTGCCAAGTTCATAGTTGATGGATTTCTCGGCGACGAACGGTTTGGCATCAAGACCCGCAGTAGGCACGATGTTGTACCCGGAAGGTTTATATCCCTGGGCTACACGGGTATACACTCTCCAGTCATCGGTCAGCATATAGCCTGCGGATAGCTGCCCGAGCACCTGATCGTCATTGCTCTTACCCTGGTCGCCAAACGGGTTGCCGAGCATGCTGCCGTGATATTGTGTACTGGATTTATCATGCGAGAAGCGCACGCCGCCGCCGATATCAAAACGATCGGTTAAATGCCAGGTCAGGTCACTGTATGCGGCCAGCGTTTCAGCGGTGGTATAGCCGGTACTGCTTAAATAAGGCATTGTCGGCATGTCGTAGGCTGAATTTAACTTCTCGCGGGTGTTCTGCCGGTACAGCCCAAACACCATATCAACGGTACGCGCATCGCCCAGGGTTGCGGCGCGCAGCTCCTGCACATCCTGATTCCAGCGCTGAGGCATATTGACGATTAACGAACCGGAAGGGAAGGTGCGCGAATAATGCTGCTGCTGCCAGGCGCTGATCAGGTTGAAAACCCAGTCATCGGTGGTGTATTTCCCACTCAGGGTCTGGCTGTCAGTGCAGCGCCGCATGTACGGGTCTGGTGAACCATCGCTGATCGACAGCTTACGGCCCTTAATATCATTCCATCCCACATAGGCATCCTGGGTGGCGCGGGTACATTCGCGTGAGGCGGCAAAGCCCATTTCCCAGGGCTGATCGTCCGGCGCCAGACGCAGTTTCACATTCCCTATGCTGGCGCGGGTGCCGCCTAAGTCATCGCTTCCCGTCGCGGGGTTAATCATGTCGCCGTCATCAACCTGGCGTAACAGGGTGACGCTGCCGTACAGCAGGCCATCCTGAATGGGGCCGCTCAGGTTGAACTTACTTCGATAACTGTCGCGGCTACTGACGCCGCCTTCAATATAGCCGCGCGGCGTGCTGTCCGGCTGCTGGGTGACGATGTTGATGATCCCGCCCTGAGCGCTTTTGCCATATAACGTTCCCTGTGGGCCTCGCAGCAACTCCACGCTTTGCACATCGGTAAGCGCCTGGATGGTGTTGGTGGAAAGCTGAGGGACGCCATCGACATACAGGGTGACGGCGGGATTATAGAAGTCCTGCGCTGAAGAGACGCCGCGTAGCGAGATCGTCGAAAAAAGCATGTTGCCGCTATTTTCAATATTGAACCCGGGCAAGACTCTGGGGAGTTTGTCGCTGGCGGTGACGCCGGCGTCGCTTAATTCCGGCGCGCTGACAACAGTAGACGAGACGTTGTTGGCTGATGCCGAGCGGGAAGATTGTTTACTGGCGGTAACCACCAGCGTGCTTTCGTCTTGCTGTGAAGTCTGGGCATTAGCAATGGCGGGGAGCAATAATCCCCCCAAGGCCAGAGGATAAAGCCGTGTCATTTTCATTGTTGTGAGTCCCTGTAAGACGGCGAAACGCCAAAAATACCGACAATGGTGAATTGAAAATGATAACTATTTCTAATAGTAGTGCTACCCGAAACGGGTTTATTTCAACCTGTTTCGGGTCGGTTTGCGCTTATTGGGCAGAATGGCGATAACGGTCGACGGCGAGAGCCGTCAGGCGTTTTTTGTCTATCTTGCCGACGGCGGTGAGCGGCCAGTGGTCAAGAAACTCGATTTGGTCAGGAATTTTCCACGCGCTGAGCCCCATACGGGTCAGTTGTTGACGCAACTGCTGATAGTCAGTTGGCACCTGCTGCGCGATGATAAACGCGCAAATCCGCTCGCCAAGCAGCGTGTCCGGCGCGGCGACCACCGCGCAATCTTGCACTTCCGCTAAACGCAGCAGTGCCGATTCCACTTCAGCCGCGGCTATTTTTTCTCCGGCGCGGTTGATCTGCTCTTTTATGCGTCCCTCAACGTGCAGGTTCCCCACCTCATCCAGCCTGACATTGTCGCCTGTGCGGTAAAACCCTTGCGCGGTAAAGGCCTGCGCGTTGTGGGCAGGGGCGCGGTAATAGCCCGAAATGGTATAAGGGCCGCGCGTTAACAATTGCCCGGTTTCGCCCGGCGCGACGTCGTTCTCGTCTTGATCAACGATGCGGATTTCATCCAGAGGGGACAACGGGCGCCCCTGGCTGTGGAGAATGGTGGCATGCGGATCGTCCAGCCGGGTAAAACAGAGCAGGCCTTCCGCCATACCGAAAACCTGTTGCAGGGTACAGTCAAAGGTGGCGATAACCTGCTCAGCAAGCGTCGGGTCGAGCCGGGCGCCGCCTGCCTGAATGACGCGCAGCGACGAAAGGTCGCTGTCTTCCCACTCCCTGGCCTGCACCCATAATTGCGCCAGCGCCGGAACCAGGGCGACGTGAGTCACTCTTTCCTGCGCGATTAAAGGCATCACCTCATCACAGCTGGCGCTGTCGGTCAGCACCACTTTTCCGCCGCAGGCAAGCGTTCCCAGAATACCGGGGCAGGCCAGCGGAAAGTTATGCGCCACCGGGAGGACGGCGAGATACACGCTCTGTTGGCTGATGCCGCACAGTTCAGCAGAAGCGCTGAAGTTATAGCTATAGTCGGCATGTCGGCGCGGGATGAGTTTGGGCGTGCCGGTTGTGCCGCCTGAGAGCAACAACAACGCGGTGGCGGAAACATCAGGCTGCGGCCATGCCTGTCGCTCACCGTGAAGGGAGAAGAGCGGCGTAAAATCGTCGCTTACGGTCTCTCCAGCGACCAGAACATGACGCAAGCAGGCGTGTTTGTGCGCCATCTGTCGGGCCAGCTCTGCGTGGTTTTCCCCGTGAATAACGTAAGCGACGGGTTGCGCCAGCTCAATCAGCGCGTCGATATCCAGCGCCCGTTGCGAGGGCATCGCCAGCACGGGGATAACGCCCAGTCTTAACAAGGCGAACAGCAGGGTAACAAACGCGTTGTCGTTGGGAAGCTGCACAATTACATGCTCCCCCGAACGCAAACCCAGTGATGACAGACCTGCGGCAAGTTCGTCAACTTGTGCATCAAGCGCGCTGTAGGTTAACGACCCCTTTGCATCAACGACGGCAATTCGCGAGGCATAACGGGCCGCCCAGTGGCGCAACTGTTCGGCAATGGGTAAGGGATACTGTTCAATCAGAGATTCAAAGGAAGAATTCATGCGTCACCTTTCTGAAGTACTGGGCTGTTTTTGCCACGCGGTCATTGCAGAAAATGCGTGGGGAAAATGGCGGACAATCTGCGTAAAAAAGGACCGGGCTTGTTGAATGGGATAGAAATGATCGCCGTCAATCACCACCGGGCCTGTAACGTGGCTCAGCCACTGACGCCAGGCATCGACCTGCTGCCAGGAGGCTTCGCGATCGTGGCTGCCGCACAATAACAGCGCAGGCGTGCGCAGCGGCGGACAGACGTCGGGCGAGTCGTAGTGATAGCTCTCGGTGGCGTAAAAATCAGCGCGCAGAAGAGGAAGAAACAGCGACATTAATTCCTGGTTTTCCCGCAGTTCAGGAGAACATCCGCCAATGTCTATCAGCTCAGCGATAAAGTCGGCATCATCGCGATGGCTGAGCTGGCGTTCAGAATGCAGATGCGGGGCATGGCACCCGGAAATAATCAGTCCTTGTGGCGCAAGCCCCCGTTGCTCCAGAAGTCGGCAGGTTTCAAACGCCACCTGCGCCCCCATGCTGTGCCCGGCGAGTAAAAGCGGCGTGTCAGGCGATACGGATGCTTCCAGCTCGTTCGCCAGCAGTGCCGCCAGTTGTGTAATGCTTCTGAGCGGTTCCAGATGGCGAAGGCGATCGCGCCCCGGCCAGGTCACCAGAGAAAGCGCGCAATCAGCCAGTTGCTCAGCTTGCCAGTGGCGAAACGCGCTACTGCTGCCGCCAGCGAAAGGGCACATGACCAGATGCGCAGTATTGCCGTTCCGGGCGGGCCACAGCGGGATGCACATTGCAGATTGCGTCACAGCGCCTCCTTATCATCATCGTTGTAGAAACCGGCTAACCGGTCGTGGTGCGGCGGCGTCAGGCGTCTGATCTCCGCATTGCCGGTCTTACGTAAAATCTGCTGCCATAAACGTGATAACGCGATCTGATGTACGCTTTGGCAGGCCGCTGGTGGATGTTCGCCCGCCAGATGGCTGCGCAACTGGTGTAGCAACCAGCTGACGCCCTCCGGCCCGACGGTTTCGCAGCAGTCGCGCCAGCTCAGGGGCGCCGCGCTGCGCGTCAGACCCGGCAGATCGCGCAGGATCTCCGGTCTGCGGTAGAGGCTGTGGGCGTTCTCCTGATGGTCTGCGACAAACAGGCTGGATGACCAGATGACGGGGCCGTAGCTCGCCTCCAGCGAAAGATGACCTTCCGGCCAGCCCAGCAGCAGGCGGTGCATGATAAGGCTATGCATATCTGGATCGTCAGGATCGAGATAGCGCTGAAGCAGCAGGCAGGCTTCTCCCTCCGGCCAGAAGAGTCTCAGACAGTGAAAATCGCTAAAGCTGCCAACCACGTCGCACTCCACGGCGGCGGCATCAACGCCCAGAGCCAGCAACAACAAATCCAGAGTGGAGTAGAGCAACTGTCGGCTGGTGGTGGCGTGGACCACCTGCGGCGTCTTAGCCAGACAGCGACGCAGCTGCTGCGCATCGCGAAGCCATGTGCGTCCCGCGCGCGTATGCGGATAAAACGTGTTTACCCAATAGCAGCAGCCCTGTTCCTGCGCCAGCGTTTGTAAGGAACTGATGTCATCCGGGTGGAGGGGATGCTCCTGAATGACGTGTACGCCGCGCGTCAGAAAGTGTCTGGCAAGCTGCGTACCGGTTCCTCCGGCGACGGTCGAACGCACGACAATACAGGCGATATCCGGCATCCTGGTTATCTGTTCCGGCGAGGTATACAGCGGAATGCCAAACGCATGAGCCAGCTCTCTTGAACGAGCGCTTCCCTGCGCCAGCAGGCCGACCAGTTCCAGCCCCTCCGGGGGCTGCATAAAGGCATTCAGGTACATTTCGCCAAATTTGGCGCCCACAATCAGTACGCGTTGTTTTGGGGAGGCGGACGGCATCATAACGTGTTCTCCGGTTGCGTTGAGGTTGCGCAAAGCCAGCGCGTAATGTGTTGCGCACAAGCCTGAACGTGGGGGGCTTCCATCATGATTTGCCAGTGGCTGGCTTCAATCACAGCGTCGTCGGCGTTGTTTATCCAGCCCTGCCACTCGGTTTCTGCTGGCGTCCAGTGCGCGGGTCTCCCGGCGGCATACACCATGAGACAGGGGACCGGAACGCTTTCGCCCGGCGTATGCTCAGTCAGTAAACGCAGCAGATGCGCGAGGTTGTCGAGCCACGTTTCTGCCGCTTGCAGCGTCAGGTTTTGCGACACCATACCGGCCGTTTTAGCGAGGCTGATAAAGTCGGCAAGCTGGCTGTCGGGCGTCTGCTGGTCGAAATGTTCGGGCAGTGCCAGAGGCGTTTGTCCTTCGGCTAACAGGCGCAGCAGGGCCGCCCGGTTTTCGCAACAGAAATCCTGTCGGCACACGGGATCGATTAACACCATCCGAACCTGCTCGCCTTTGGCGTACAGGCGTTGTGCGGCGCCCGCCGCAAGAAACGCGCCATACGACCAACCCGCCAGCACATAAGGGCCGTGAGGCTGCTGACGACGGATGCACCCGACATACTCATCGATCATCTGGTCGAGCGTGGCAAAGCGCTGCGGCGATTTTGCTTGCAGGCCGAAAACGCGCCTGTTCAACGCGCTAGCGAGCGGCAGCCAGGCGCTGATATCGCCGTCTGAAGCGTGGAAGACAAACAGGGTTTCCTCACCGTCGCCCTGGCAAAGGGGTATCGGGTTGTCCTCTCCTGACGTAGCCGCCTGTAGATGGGCGCAGAAGTCGCTCAGCGTCGAATGGCTGAACAGATCCTGAAGGTTAGCCCTGGCAATCCCTCTCCGGTTTAGCTGCGCGACCATCCTTGTCGCCATCAGGCTGTCGCCGCCCAGTTCGAAAAAGTCGTGATGCCTTGCCACGGGGCGAGACAGCAGCGATTGCCAGAGTTCAGCCACCTGTTTTTCCAGTGCCGGATTCCCCCCGGCAACTGGCGTGGGTTTGGCTGGCTCAGTCGGCGCATCAGACGGGGCATGCAGCGGCGTAAATAACGCTTCTCTTTGCCGGATCTGTAAAATGGGCAGACCGGTGCCAAAGCGCTGCTGTAAATAGCGGCTCACGGCTTTTTTATCCGGGCGATTTACGCCAGGCGAACGCGCTACCAGCAGATGCTGGCGCAGCGGCGACGATTCCTGCGCGGGCCACGCCAGCTCGTTTGCAAACCCGGCCTGAACGAGAACCTCCTGCCATGCGGAGCGGGTGAGCATCGGTTTCTCATCCCGGCGGCGGAAATCGCGGTATCCGCTTAATCCCTCAATAAAGCCCACGCTCGCCAGCTGGAATACGCTGTTTCGCTCCGTCGCTTCAACGATCAGCAAACGTCCGCCGGCTTTCAGCAACAGTTTTAATCTGCGCAACGTCTGGACGACATGGCTGGCGTCGTGGAGCACATTGACGGCAACGATCAGGTCGTAACCCGCCTCCGGGTGGGCGGTGAAATCCAGCGGCTGGTTGATGTCGAACAAGGCATAAGACACCTGCGATTCATCATGGAAACGGGCTCTGGCGTCATTGAGGAACTGCGCGGAGACGTCCGTGAAGTGGTACGACTGTCGCGTGTTCCGCGTGGCCTTCAGCACCGGCGCGGTAGTGGCTGCGGTTCCGGCGCCAACCTCCAGAATCCGTTCTGCGCTGCACAAGGCGGCAATCTGCGCGGTATAGCGATTCAGACAGGCGCTGGCGGGGTTGTCGCGATACAGCGCGTCGGTAACGCGATGCTGCTCGTTGAACAGCAATTCCAGCGGAGAACACTGCCCGGAGAAGAGGGCGTCGTGCCGGGCGATGCAGGTTTCCAGATACTGCGCCAGCGCCTGGCTCCATTGGCTTTGCGGGCACGCTTCCTGAGGCTCAGGAATCTCGCTGAGCGGAATGCGGCAGCGCCAGCTTTCACCTTCGCGGATTAACCACTCTCTTTCCGTCAGACACTGTAGCCACTGGCGCAGCAGACGCTGGTGAGACGCTTGCGCGGACAGCGCCTGTACTATTGCGCTAAAGCGATGGGCGATCTCCGGCGTGGTAAACAGGCCGTGACGATTTAGCGTAGCCGCGATCCCCTGTAGCGCACGCGCCTCCAGCCAGCGCCAGGTCGCCTCCAGCTCATCAAGCTGCGCCTGCTCAGGCAACGGCAGCGCCAGTTGGGTAAGTTCGTGCTCATCAGGCATCGCCGCTGATGGCGAAGGATCGTCGGCCATCACGATATCCAGCGTCAACGCGCCCTGTTCGGTTATTTCCGCTCTGGCCTGCCGGATGCCGGGGTATTCGAGCGTCGCCTGCTCAATATCCCGCAGGTCGTAGTCCGCCTGCGCGTTCAGCGGCCAGCGTCGGCGGGGAATGTGCCTGGCGATGCCGCTGGCGAGAGTCTTCAGGCTTTCAGGGGCGGCGATGACGGCTTGCAGGATGGCGCAATAGTCATTAAACATCGCCTCGGCAGCGCCGGGTTCCAGCACGTTGTCCATGCAGTACCAGCTAAACATCAACTCGCCGTCGCTCTCCATGACCTGATGATCCAGCCAGACCTGCGGCGTTTGCGTGAATACATAGCAGGGTTCGCCGAACAGATGGCTCATCGCCTGATCGATAGTCATGCCTTCCAGCGTCATCCCCAGCATACTGGTAAACACTACCGGCATCAGCGGTTGACGTTGTGATCCGCGCAGGCGGCCCAGCTCACGGATCACCTCAACACCGTTCATTTCACTGTGCGCCATGTTTTGCCAGAGGCGCTGTTGGGTCTGTTGCATCTGCTCTTGCAACGTCACCGGCGCTGAGAAGTTAAAATCAACCAGCGTGACGGAGGTAAAATCACCAATCAACTGGTTGATTTGCGGATGGATCGGCTGGCGATTGAAGAACGTCAGGTTCAGCGTAAATGTTGTGGTACGGCTCCAGCGCTCAAGGGTGGCGGCAAACAGCGTGAGCAGCGCGGCAGACGGTGTGACGCCTTGCTGCTGCCAGCGCTGTTTCACGGCCTGCCATTCTGTCTTGCCGATCGTTGATTTGAAGGTGGTGAAGTGTGGCGTTTCCGGGGGCGTCTCAACCACCGGCAGCTCTGGCGCTAAGGGCAGTTGCGGCAGTTTTTCCTGCCAGTAATCCCAGGCATCGTGCCATGCCGATGTCTGTCGGCGCGCCTGTTCAGCCATCACATAATCACGGAAGGTAATAGCGAGCGGCGCCAGCGTTTCACCGCGCCAGACCTGCGCCAGGTCGTCCATCATGACTTTAAAACTCTGCACATCAAACTGCAAAAGGTCGAGGTTCATATGCAGACGGTAATGGCAATCGTCGATTTCGCTGACCACCAGCTCAAAAAGAGGCCACTGGTCGGCAGGCAAAACGCGATAGCTCAGTTCATGCCGCCGTTTTTCCAGCGCGATGCGCTGTTCTTCCGGGGAAAGCGCGCGCAGATCGTCACGCGGGATGTGATACTCCGGCGTTGTCGCCAGGATTCGCTGCTGCCCGTCGGCATCAACCACCATACGCAACATATCGTGGCGTGCGATGAGCTGGTTCCATGCTTTCTCCAGTATGGCGAGATCGAACTCATCGTGGCGTTTATCCCACTCAAACAGGACGTGACAGGCGACGCCGCCATAGCCAATGAGGTGGGTTCGCCCCAGCCAGTAGGCGTGCTGAATGGGCGTCAAAGGGAAGGGCGCATAACGCTCGTCGGCGTCGTGCCGCAATACTTCCGGCTGCGAAGCGGCAGGCGTCGCCTCTGGCTTAGAACAGATAAGCTGCGTGAGTCCATGAGGAGACAGATCCTGCCACGCCCGTTCCGCATTGATGCGTACACCCAGGTAGTGCTGAATATCGCTACTGAGTTCAAGGAAGAGCAGCGAGTCCATGCCGAGTTGCAACAGATCCTGGTTTGGATGCAGTGACGCCGGATCGCTCAGCCTTAGCTGAACCGCAATCCGCTTTTTCAGCCATGCCATCACCGCTGTTTCATCGCTCAGGCTGCCGTTAAAGGCGTTGTCATCAGCAGGAGGAATGACCGGCGTTGCGGCTTTTTCTGTGGCGCTGATGTTAAACAGAGCCTGTTGTAACGGGGGCATTTTGTCGGTAAAAACGCGCATCGCCAGTCGCCACGGGGCGCCGCGCATCACCGCCTGTTCCAGGTGCCAGCAGCCTTCGGCATCGCTTAACGCGCCCATACCTCGGCTGGCGAGCGTCGCCAGCATTTCCGGCGTGGCCGCCCGACCGCTTTCTCCCCATGCGCCCCAGGCGACAGAGAGCGTTTTCGGCGCATCAAGGGTGGAAAACTGCTGGGCCAGCCCGTCCAGGTAGCCGCAGGCCAGCGCCTGGGCGCTCTGACCCGGCGCGCCGAGGGTGGCGGCAGCGGAAGAGTAGAGAATAAGATAGCGTCCGTCGTGGTTGCGCAGGGTTTGCAACAGCTGGCTTGCCGCCTGCGCTTTTACCGCGAAAACGGCAGCCAGCTGGTGGTCATCAAGCTCCTGCAAGGGCGCGTCAGCCAATACGCCAGCGGCATGAATCGCTCCGGCAATGCCGCCGTTGGCCGCCAGATCGTCAAGAACCGTGGCCAG
>ENA-ORSI01002585-ORSI01002585.1-human-gut-metagenome-genome-assembly--contig:-NODE-2585-length-12793-cov-2.874627_pt1 | contig 12793 bp, 10 predicted proteins | sample MGYA00242187_ERZ509154 | MGnify/ENA primary metagenome ERZ509154 (study PRJEB26280, sample SAMEA2338627) | human gut metagenome | biome: human gut; feature: human-associated habitat; material: faeces...
GAAAGGTGGGAAAATAAAAAAATATTTATTACCGCAATAGCAAAAATAATAAATAAAGAAAAATATTTATTACGGTAATAATAAACAGATAAAAGAAGAATATTTTAAGAAGAAATAATATTTAAGATAACAAAAATGTGAAGAAATGGAGGCATACTATGAAGATAGCGGTACTTGGAGCTGGTGCCATGGGTTCTATATATGGTGGACATCTTTCTACTAACAATGATGTATATATGATTGATAAGAAGGCAGAACTTGTAGATAAGATTAATGCAGACGGATTAAAGTTATTTGAGAATGATACAGATGTAATATATCACCCAGCAGCATTACTTAGTAGTGAAGGAATAGGTGAAGTAGATTTAGTAATTATATTTGTCAAGGCTTTATATTCAAGAGCAGCACTTATGGAGAATAAGGGAATAATAGGAGATAACACATATGTAATGACTCTTCAGAATGGTGCAGGCCACGAAGACATTATCTTGGAATTTGTTCCTAAGGAAAGAATTATCATAGGTACAACAGAAGATAATGGAGCAATCCTTGGTGACGGATATGTAAGAAGAGGCGGCAAGGGCAAGACCAATATCGGTATGCTTGTTGAAGATTCACAGCATATGCTTGACAAAGTTAAGGTCTGTCTTGACTCTTGTGGATTTGATACACACATTTATGATAATATCCAGCAGCTTATATGGGACAAGCTGTTTACTAATGTTTCACTTAGTGTTCTTACAGGAGTTCTTCAGGTTCCAATCGGATTTATCGCAACAGATGAATATGCATGGAATATGACAGTTATTCTTATAAAAGAGGCAATGCAGGTAGCTAAAGCTATGGGGCTTGAGTTTAATGAAGAAGAGATGATTGAACGGGTAAGAAATACATCTCTTAATTCTCCAGAAGGAAGAACATCTATATATGCAGACCTTAAGGCAGGAAGGCTTACAGAGGTTAATACAATCAGCGGTGCGGTAGTTAAGGCTGGTGACAGATTGGGAGTTCCAGTTCCATCACATAAGATGATTGTTAATATGGTTCATGCAATGGAGAACAAAAGCAAGAATAATGTAGAATAGAATATAAATGTATATATTATAGAATTTCATATTTATAATAGAAGGGAGTTTTGTTATGATATTTTCATCAATTCATACAAAGGATGATTTTAAGAATTATCCAGCAGCAGTACAAAGAGCAATAGAATATTTAAAGAACAATGATTTTACTAAAATGGAAACAGGCGTATATGAGATAGAAGGAAAGCTTATGTATGCACAGGTATTCGATGCTGAGACAGAACCATTAGAGGCAAGAAAGCCGGAATACCACGAGAAATATCTTGATGTACAGTTTCTTGTAACAGGAAGGGAAAAGTTAGGCTTCACACCAGATACAGGTAACTACGAAGTGGCAGAAAGATATGATGAGAGAGATCTTATATTTGTTAAAGATGTAGAAAATGAAGGCTTTATCACATCAACACCAGGCTGTTTCTGTGTATTCTTCCCTACAGATATTCACAGACCACAGGTTGCAGATGGAGAGCCTATGAAGGTAAGAAAAGTTGTAGTTAAAGTAAGTGTAGAACTTTTAAAGTAATTCACTTGTATGCAAAAGCATAAGAATGGAGGATTTTATGGGTAAAAAATTGATGGCATTATTATTATGCGTATGTTTAATGGCCAGCTTTACACTTACAGGATGCGGAAGTAAAAGTGCAGATGGTCAGGAAGTTAAGATTATCAGAGTAGCATTTAACCAGAATGAAAATCACCCACAGTATAAAGCTATGAAGGAGCTTGGTGAGAAGTTCGAGAAAGCTACTAATGGCAGATACAAAATGACTATATATGCTAACGGTGTACTTGGTGAGCAGGGTTCTATGGCAGAATTCATCAGAACTGGTGCACTTGATATGGCTATAGTACCATGTTCAGTTCCAGAAGGATATGATTCTAACTTTGCTATTGTCGGTGCACCTTATCTTTATCAGGATATGGATCATTTAAGAAGAGCAACAGAATCAGGGGTATTTACAGACCTTTTCAAGTCAACAAGAAAGTACAATTTTGAAGTCCTTACAATATATACAGCAGGTGAAAGAAATATATATGCTGACAAGCCTATCAACTCAGCAGATGATCTTAAGGGTATGATTGTAAGAGTAAATGATAGTACAACATATCTTAATATGGTTAAGTATATGGGTGGTACAGGTACAGCAATGTCACAGTCAGAAGTGTATACAGCACTTCAGCAGGGTGTAATTGATGCAGGTGAGAACAGTGAGCTTGTATATTCAGATTTCAAGCATTATGAAGTAGCTAAATATTACTCATATACAAGACATATTGTTCACCCTGATGTAGTTGTAGCAAGTACTAATTTCCTTGACAGCATGTCAGAAGAAGACAGAGCAATATTTGATAAGCTTGTAATGGAATCAACAGAATATGAATTTGATACATTTAAGGAAGCTGTTGAGGCAGGTAAGAAAGAAGCAGAAGAACACGGTGCAATCTTTGTATATCCGGATACTAACGAATTCAGGGAAAAATGCCAGCCATTACTTGATAGTATTGCTAACCAGTCAGATATGACAAAGGATATTTATAATAAAGTAGAAGCTTTAAGAGAGGAGAATTAATATGAAGACAGTAAAAAATATATTAGATAAAGTAACTTCGTATGCAAGTGTATTCATATTTATAATGATGGTACTTATGGTAACTTATCAGGTTGTTGCCAGATACATTTTCTCAGCTCCAAGCAGTGTAACAGAAATACTTACAAGATATTCATTTGTATGGTTAATAATCATATCTGCAACATATATGTTTGGACAGAGAGAGCACATTAATATTGCAGTAGTAAAAGATAAGCTTCCTAAGAAAGCTAAGAGAATCGTCAATATAATAATTGAATGTGTAACAATCGCATTTGCTGGTCTTATAATGGTATTTGGTGGTTTTAAGATTACACATATGAATTTCGTACAGTTTGACTCAATCTTGCATATTCCAACAGGTATTATATATTCAATTATTCCAATATGCGGTGTAATAATTATCTTTTACAGCATATACAATATCGGACTTGAACTTAAAAAAGATGAAGCATAAAGGTACGCAATGCACATAAGTGCATAGAAATGAGAGGTATATATGAGTATAGCATTACAGGTAGCCTTAGTAATGGTTACAATACTGGTTGTACTGCTTGTTATCGGCGCTCCAATCGGTGTAGCAATTGGTATGTCATCAGCAGTATCAATGATATGTATGATTCCAGCAGATGTTTCATTTGCAACTTCTGCTCAGAGAATATTTGCGGGTTCTAATTCATTCTCGCTTATAGCAATTCCATTCTTCATTCTGGCAGGTAATATAATGAATAATGGTGGTATAGCAACAAGACTTGTTAATTGTGCCAAGGTAATCAGTGGACGTATGCCAGGTGCACTTGCACAGTCAAATGTAGTAGCTAATATGTTATTCGGAGCTATATCAGGTTCTGGTGCAGCAGCAGCCGCTGCTATGGGTGGTACAATCGGACCACTTGAAGAAAAAGAAGGATATGACAAGAACTACAGTACAGCAGTAAACGTAGCATCTGCTCCAGTAGGTATGTTAATTCCACCAAGTAACACAATGATCGTATATTCAAGTGTTGCAGGAAGCGTATCAATCGCAGCACTCTTTATGGCAGGTTATATTCCAGGTCTTCTCTGGGGTGGTGCAGTTATGATACTTGCAGGAATTATGGCTAAGAAGCGTGGTTATCAGGCAGAGCAGAGAGTTCCAGTTAAGGTTGCTCTTAAGACATTCTGGCAGGCAATCCCAAGCCTTTTACTTATCGTAATCGTAATCGGAGGTATCCTTGGTGGTATCTTCACAGCAACAGAAGGTTCTGCTATCGCAGTAGTATATGCAACCGTATTATCACTTATATATAAGGCTTTCAAGATTAAAGACATTCCAAGAATTGTCCTTGAAGCAGCTAAGACAACAGGTATCATTACATTTATGATCGGACTTTCATCAATTATGTCATGGGCTATGGCATTTACAGGAATTCCAGATATGATAGCAAATGCAATCCTTGGTCTTACAACTAATAAGTATCTTATCTTACTTCTTATCAATGTATTATTACTTGTAGTTGGTACATTTATGGACGTAACACCAGCGATACTTATCTTCACACCAATTTTATTACCAATCTGTAAGTCATTCGGAATGGATCCAATTCACTTTGGTATCTTACTCTGCTTCAACTTATCAATTGGTACAATAACACCACCTGTAGGAACAATTCTCTTTACAGGCTGCCGAGTTGGTGGAACTACAATCGAAAGCGTAATAAAGACATTGCTTCCATACTTTGCAATAATACTTATTGCCCTCTTGCTTGTAACTTATATACCAATGCTTTCAATGTTCCTTCCTAAGGTACTTGGACTTGTATAAATAAAGGTATATAGATAAAGAAAATGTGCTATTAACTTAAGAAAGAACAGCACTATTAATAACGATAAAATGTGGATATACACCACATTTATATAAACTTTTTTCCTAATATTATGTATGGAAACCGTATTGGTCATATGGCTGATACGGTTTCTTTTTACCATGAATTATGGTATGCTGTTAATAATAATTGTTATGGAGGGAGCATATGCCATTTACACATTTACACGTCCATACAGAGTATTCACTTCTGGACGGTTCAAGTAAAATAAAAGAGATAACTAAAAGAGCGGCAGAGCTTGGAATGGATAGTCTTGCGATAACAGACCATGGTGTTATGTACGGAGTTATTGATTTCTACAGGGCTGCAAAGGATGCAGGAATAAAGCCTATTCTTGGTTGTGAGGTGTATGTTGCTCCGGGTTCAAGATTTGATAAGGAAGCAGGAACAGGTGATGATAAATATAACCACCTTGTTCTGTTAGCAGAGAATAACAAGGGTTACCAGAACCTGATGAAGATTGTATCAAGGGGCTTTACAGAAGGTTTTTATTATAAGCCAAGAGTTGATAAAGAAGTATTAAGGCAGTTTGGTGAGGGGATAATCGCATCAAGTGCCTGTCTTGCAGGAGAGGTTCAAAGATACCTCACAAGAGGAATGTATGAAGAAGCTAAGAAGGTAGCACTGGAATATCAGGATATATTTGGCAAGGGTAATTTCTTCCTTGAATTACAGGATCACGGAATTGCAGAACAGCATTATGTTAATCCACAGCTTTTAAGAATGTCTGAGGAGACAGGAATTGAACTTATATGTACTAATGATGTGCATTATACATATGCAGATGATGCTGAGGCACACGATATACTGCTCTGTATACAGACAGGAAAGAAAGTTACAGATGAGAACAGAATGAGATATACAGGTGGACAGTATTATCTTAAATCACCGGAAGAAATGTCCGATTTATTCAAATATGCACCTCAGGCAATAGCCAATACAGAAAAGATTGCACAAAGATGTAATGTAGAGATAGAATTTGGAGTTACCAAGCTCCCTAAATTTGCAGTGCCAGATGGCTATACATCCTGGACATATCTTAATTATCTGTGTTACGAGGGACTTAAGAAAAGATATCCAAATCAGGCGGCAGATATATCTGTTGAGGATTTTGTCAGAAAGGCAGAAGAGGAAGCAGTTGAGGATAGAAAAGATGTAGTTATTAAGATTGCCAGGGATACTAATAATATATTTGAAAGATTGGCATATGAACTTTCAGTCATATATTCAATGGGATATGTAGATTATTTCCTTATTGTATGGGACTACATTAATTATGCTAAAAGGCACGATATACCGGTCGGTCCGGGAAGAGGTTCAGCGGCAGGAAGCATAGTATCTTACTGCCTTGAGATTACAGACCTTGACCCTATTAAATACAGCCTTATCTTTGAGCGTTTCTTAAATCCTGAACGTGTATCTATGCCCGATATTGACGTGGATTTCTGTTATGAGAGAAGACAGGAAGTAATAGATTATGTAGTTGCCAAGTATGGTAAGGATTGTGTATCACAGATTGTTACATTTGGTACTATGGCAGCTAGGGCTGTTATAAAGGACGTTGGAAGAGTGTTAGACCTTCCATATGCTATGGTTGATAATATTGCCAAGATGGTTCCAAGAGAGATTGGAATTACAATAGATAAAGCAATTAATGAAAATCCAGACCTTAGAAATGAATATGAGAACAATGAGGCTGTAAGAGATTTAATTGATAAGAGTAAAAGGCTTGAGGGACTTCCACGGCACGCATCTATGCACGCCGCAGGAGTTCTTATATGTGGAAAGCCAGTAGAAGATTATGTTCCGTTATCAACTGGATCTGACGGTGCAGTAGTTGCCCAATTTGTAATGACAACGCTTGAAGAATTAGGACTTCTAAAAATGGATTTCCTTGGTCTTAGAACACTTACAGTTATTAAAGATGCAGAAAATCTTATTAAAAAGCACAATAAGGACTTCTCTATAGATAAGATTGACTACACTGATAAAGGGGTATTTGATGCGATAAGTACAGGAAGATGTGATGGTATATTCCAGCTTGAAAGTGCAGGAATGAAGTCATTTATGAAGGAATTAAAACCTAGCAATCTGGAAGATCTGATAGCGGGTATATCATTATACAGACCAGGTCCTATGGACTTTATTCCACAGTATATAGAAGGTAAGAATAACCAGCAAAATGTTACTTATGCCTGCCCACAGTTAGAACCAATTCTTAAACCAACCTATGGCTGTATTGTGTATCAGGAACAGGTTATGCAGATTGTACGAGATCTTGCTGGATATTCGTGGGGACGAAGTGACCTTGTCCGTAGAGCAATGTCTAAGAAAAAAGCATATGTTATGGAGCAGGAGCGTAAGAATTTCATATATGGCAATCCAGAAGAAGGTGTTAAGGGCTGTGTTAATAATGGTATAGATGAGACGGTTGCAGGAAAGATATATGATGATATGATTGATTTTGCAAAGTATGCCTTCAATAAATCCCACGCTGCCTGCTATGCAGTTGTATCGTTCCAGACAGCATTTTTAAAGACATATTATCCAGTAGAATTTATGGCGGCACTTATGACATCAGTAATTGATAATACATCAAAGGTAGCGGGATATATATACGCCTGTAAGCAGATGAATATCAATATTCTTCCACCAGATGTTAACGAGTCACAGATGGAATTCTCAGTAGATAATGGTGGCATACGTTTTGCAATGGCAGGAATTAAGTCACTTGGAAGACCGACAATCAATGCAATTATAAATGAAAGAACAAGTAATGGTACTTTCACATCAATGCAGGATTTTATTAATCGTATGTCAGATGCACTTAATAAAAGGGCAGTAGAGAATTTTATTAAGGCGGGAGCATTTGATACCTTTGGTAACAAGAGGCGTGCGATGATGCTTGTGGCAGACAGTATGCTTGATAATGCGGTTAAGCAGAAGAAAGATTCGATGTCTGGACAGATGTCACTGTTTGATTTTGTCGGCGAGGAAGAAAAGAAAGATTATGAGATAAAAGTTCCGGATGTTACGGAATACACTAAGGAAGAACTGCTTGGTTACGAGAAAGAAATTCTTGGTGTATATGTAAGCGGACACCCTCTTGATGAATATACTGGAATGGTGAAGAAATATATAACCAATGTCACAACAGATTTTGAGATAGATGATGAGACAGGCGAAACTAAGGTAAGAGATGGCAATACTGCTACGATTGGCGGAATGATAATGAATAAGAGCGTTAAGACAACCAAGAACGGACAGCTTATGGCATATCTTACAATTGAGGATCTTGTTGGAACTGTTGAGGTAATCGTATTTCCGAGGAACTTTCTTATTAACCGGCCAGTTATAGATACAGCAGATAAGGTGTTTGTTACAGGAAGGGTTCAGGCAAATGCAGATGAGAATGCAAGGCTTATATGTGATAAGGTTATAGATTTTAACACTGTTCCAAGAAAGCTCTGGATAAGATTTGAGAGTGAAGAAGAATACCAGTCAAAGCAGAGTGAGCTTAATGATATTCTTTACAATTCAGATGGAAAAGATTCTGTTATTATATACTGCACTAAAGAGAATAAAAGGATTGCCCTTCCTGCAAGCAGGACTGTACAGGTTAATTCAGAACTTCTTATGAAGCTTAAGGGTCTGTATGGAGATAAAAATGTTACGACAACATAAAATAATTGTATAAAAATTTAGATAAAAATTATCTAAAATAATATATCTTTTTAAAGATTTGTGGTACTATTAAAAAAGGTTAAACTATTTAGACAATTATAAAGCTGTAAGTGTTATAAAGGTTGTATCTGTTGACAGAGAATACTTTGTTACTTACAAGATATTTATATGGTGAATGTCATAGACTTTAGATGAAAGGGGAAATTATTTATGGCTAAAGAAATTAAAACAATCGGTGTATTAACAAGCGGTGGAGATGCCCCTGGTATGAATCCTGCAATCAGAGCTGTAGTAAGAACAGCTATTAACAAGGGACTTAAAGTAAAAGGAATTCAGAAGGGCTACAACGGTCTTATTAATGATGAGATTATCGATATGGATAAGAAGAGTGTTTCTGATATTATACAGAGAGGTGGTACAATTCTTTATACTGCTAGATGTCTTGAGTTTATGACAGAAGAAGGACAGAAGAAGGCTGCTGAGGTATGTAAAAAGCACGGGATTGATGGTATTGTTGTCATAGGTGGTGACGGGTCTTTCCGTGGAGCACAGAAGCTTGCTGAGACTGTTAATACAATAGGTCTTCCAGGAACAATTGACCTTGATATTGCCTGTACAGACTATACAATTGGTTTTGATACAGCGGTTAACACTGCTATGGAGGCTATTGATAAGATAAGAGATACATCAACATCTCACGAAAGATGTAGTATTATTGAAGTAATGGGACGTAATGCAGGCTATATTGCACTTTGGTGTGGTATTGCTAATGGTGCAGAGGATATTCTTCTTCCAGAGAGATATAATGGTGATGAACAGGCAATAATTAATCACATTATTGACGGAAGAAAGAAAGGCAAGAAGCATCACCTTATAATTAATGCTGAAGGAATCGGACATTCAACAGGAATGGCAAGAAGAATAGAAGCTGCTACAGGAATAGAGACAAGAGCTACTATTCTTGGTTATATGCAGAGAGGCGGCTCACCTACATGTAAGGACAGAATGTATGCTTCTATTATGGGTTCTTATGCAGTTGATCTTTTAGTTGCAGGAAAGAGCAACAGACTTGTAGCTTATAAGGACGGAAGGTTCGTTGATTATGATATTGATGAGGCACTTGCCATGACTAAGGATATTAGTGATTATGAGTTTAATATAAGTGCTATGCTTTCTAACTAATTATACAGGAAATGGTGAAAAATGATTACAAGTACAAGTAGTTCGCAGGTTAAGCACGTAGTGAATCTGCAGAAAAAAGCAAAGTTAAGAAAAGAGGAGAAGCAGTTTGTTGTTGAGGGCGTGAAAATGGTGTCAGAAGCACCGGCAGACAGACTTGTAAAGGTATATGTATCAGAGACTTTTAAGGCTGATAATGAGGAATTCCTTGAAAGAATGAATTATGACAGCATAGGAAAAGACGTGCTGGAGATTGTGACAGACAACGTGTTTATGCGTATGGCAGATACACAGACACCACAGGGAATTATGGCAGTTGTCAGAATGTCAGATACAGATTTGGAAGGTATACTTTCAGACAAGCGCAACCCATTACTTCTTATTATTGAAAATCTTCAGGACCCCGGTAATCTTGGAACTATTGTAAGAATGGCTGAGGGTGCAGGTGTTACAGGAATTATTATGAGCAGTAACACAGTTGATATATACAATCCTAAGACAATCCGCTCGACTATGGGTTCACTTTACCGTGTGCCGGTTATATATGTAGATGATATATGCGAGGCGGCTGATGTATGTAAGTCTAAGGGCGTGACAGTATATGCGGCACACCTTAATGGTACAGATAATTATAATAAGAAAGATTATACAAACCCTACTGCATTTATGATTGGCAATGAGGGCAATGGACTTACAGATAAGTTAGCAGATAAGGCTGATGAATATGTAAGAATTCCAATGCAGGGTGAGGTTGAGTCACTTAATGCTGCTATTGCGTGTACAATTCTTACATACGAAGCAGTAAGGCAGAGGTTGTAATAACAGGCAGAAATGTGTCGAAGCTCTCTTTTTAAGGGTGTATTTTCATAAATATTTAATAAATGTTAAATCAGTAATATAAGCGCAAAGCCACGGAAACACTGTGTTCCGTGGCTTTTTGTAACAAATTTGACAAATTTGATTAACTTTGCTATTATACTTTCGTAACAAAATGTAACAATTCTGTAACATTTTGTAGGCGCATTTAACAACTTGTGCCGGAAAGGGAAAAACTTTATGAAACTTAGAAGTAGCAAAGCTGCTTGTTGTTTGGGAGCTACGCTGGTAGTGATGATGATGCCGGTTCTTCCAAAGGTAACAGACGCCAAACCTACCTATGAGCAACACGAAAGTACAATTACTGATACCGAGGTCAGAGTTGCATCATACGCAGCCAATGTTGAGGAAGTAATCTTAACAGGTTATGAAGAACAGCAGGGGCAGATGCAAAATAAAGCGCTTGCAATTACAGAACCTTATCTTGATGTATATTCAGCCGATGATGAGAATTCATCAGTTAATGGAAGACTTTATAAGAACACAGTGGTAGATGTGTTGGAAGTTAATGGCAGTATGACTAAGATAAGCTCAGGTAATTGCGAAGGATATACTAAGACAGCCGCTTTATTATTCAATCAGGAGGCAGAGGTTATAGCCCAGACTCTTGATGATGAAGATATCCTTACAGGATATACAATTGAAGAGGCAGAAGCAAAAGAGGCAGAGGAAGAAGCTGCCAGAATTGCCGAAGAAGAAAGAATTGCAGCAGAACAGGAAGCTGCAAGGATAGCTGAAGAAGAAAGAATACAGGCAGTTATATCAAGAACAATATCTGGAACGGATATATCATATAACTCAACAATGAGCGTAAGTAATGAAGAAATATATCTTCTTGCCTGCATTATTGACTGGGAAGCAGCTTATGAGCCATATGAGGGGAAGCTTGCAGTTGCTAATGTTGTATTAAACAGAGTTAGAAGCTCTAACTATCCTAATTCAATAACAGGGGTTATATATCAGAAGTCACAGTTCTCAGGAGCATCAGATGGAGCAGGCGGCCCATCAGCTAAGTTCCAGAACAGACTTAACAGTGGTATCCGTACACAGGAATGTATGGATGCAGCACTTGAGGCATTGTCAGGAAAGAACAATATCGGCGGATATACATCATTCAGAATGGTTTCAATAACCAATCTTTCAGCAATGTCAGACTATGTAATAATTGGTGGACACGTATTCCACTAAATAAGAATACCAGCCAGTGAACAGATAAAAGTCACTGTGCTGGTATTTTTTATGATTAGAAAATAGATGAATGTTACCACGCTGGTATTTTTATAATTAATAAACAGTGATGTAAGCAGGTAAGTGTTATTTGAATATGTAAGAAGTTGCATTTATGAGCTGTTTGCGATAAAATGTTATCTAAATTTATAAATTGGGTATTATTAGCAGGATAATATGCTATAGCCTTAGAGCAGAGATTGTTTACATATGATTTATGCTAAAGAATGGAGGAGCATTATGAATCTTAAAGGAAGAGATTTTTTAACATTAAAAGACTATACACCAGAGGAAATAGAATATCTTATAGAATTGGCTGCAAAGCTTAAGAAGATGAAGAAGGACGGAGTTGTTGAACAGCCATTACTTGGAAAGAATGTTGCTCTTATATTTGAAAAGACAAGTACAAGAACACGTTGTTCATTTGAAGTTGCAGCACACGACCTTGGTATGGGCGTAACTTACTTAGACCCTAAGGGTTCACAGATAGGAAAGAAAGAGAGCATAGCAGATACAGCAAGAGTTCTTTGTACAATGTTTGAGGGTATTGAATACAGAGGCTTTGGACAGGAGATAGTAGAAGACCTTGCAAAGTATTCTTCAGTTCCAGTATGGAATGGACTTACTAACGAGTACCACCCAACACAGATGCTTGCTGATATGCTTACAATAAAAGAAAAGCTTGGAAGATTAAAAGGTGTTAAGTTCGTATATATGGGAGATGCAAGATATAATATGGGTAATTCACTTATGATAGTATGTGCTAAGCTTGGATTACATTTTACAGCTTGTACAGCTAAGGAATATTTCCCTAATGAAGATCTTGTAAACCAGTGCAGGGAATGGGCTAAAGAAAGTGGCGGTTCTGTAACATTAACAGAAGATGTTACAGAAGGCACTAAGGGTGCAGAAGTTCTTTACACAGATGTATGGGTATCAATGGGTGAGCCTGATGAGGTATGGACAGAGAGAATTAACGCACTTCTTCCATATCAGGTTAATAAGAAGGTAATGGACAATGCTGATAAGAACGCTATATTTATGCATTGCCTTCCAGCTTTCCATGACTTAAAGACAACAATAGGCAAGGAAATTCACGATAAGTTCGGACTTGATGAAATGGAAGTTACAGATGAGGTATTCGAGTCAGAGCAGTCAGTTGTATTTGATGAGGCAGAGAACCGTATGCACACAATCAAGGCTGTAATGGCAGCTACACTTGGAGCATATTAAACCTATAAGTAACGTAACTATTAATTGCATAGAAATGAGGATTGGTATGTATTAT
>ENA-ORSI01002593-ORSI01002593.1-human-gut-metagenome-genome-assembly--contig:-NODE-2593-length-12767-cov-3.181875_pt1 | contig 12767 bp, 9 predicted proteins | sample MGYA00242187_ERZ509154 | MGnify/ENA primary metagenome ERZ509154 (study PRJEB26280, sample SAMEA2338627) | human gut metagenome | biome: human gut; feature: human-associated habitat; material: faeces...
AACCACTCTTTACGGCGTTGTAGCCATTGTCTACCATGAATTGGTAGGCCTTGTCCAAGTGACGCTCATAGTTACGGACAGAAGAGGAGGTCTCGTGGTGCATCATCAAACGGACGCCTTTGCTGTGCGCGTAATCGTTGAGCATTTTCACGTCGAAATCGGGATAAGGAGAAACGAAATCAAACACATAATCTTTCGATTTACCGAACCAATCTTCCCAGCCTTCGTTCCAGCCTTCTACCAGGATCTGGTCAAGTCCGTTCTCGGCGGCAAAATCAATGTATTTTTTCACGTTCTCGTTGTTCGCTCCATGGCGACCGTTGGGCTTGGTCTTGGAATAGTCTGTCTCGCCCAGCTTGACGGAAGGCAGGTCGTCGGTATAGGCCCATGTGCTTTTGTTGGTGATCATTTCCCACCAGACACCGACATATTTTACCGGTTTGATCCAGGAGACATCTTCCAATGCGCAAGGCTCATTTAGGTTAAGGGTAATGCGGGAAGCCAGTATATCACGGGCGTCATCGCTGACGATCACCGTACGCCATGGAGAAACGCAAGGAGCCTGCAGATATCCCTTATTGCCCTGGGCATCCGGCGTCAGCCAAGACTCGAAGATGAAGTTCTTGTCATCCAGGTTCAGGTGCATGCAAGAGTAATCCACTAAAGCGGCCTCATGCAGGTTGATGTAAAGACCATCGTCGCTTTTCATCTGCAGGGATGTTTGTACGCCTGTCGGGGAGAAAGGGGTTTGTGAGGAGTTCGGTGTAATGGCTCCTTTCATGAGTCCCCGGATCTCGGAGAGTTTAGACTCCGTGTAATCGTACTCTTGGGTGTCGTAATCGCCGGGAATCCAAAACGCCTTGTGGTCGCCGGTCATGGCGAATTGCGTATGCTCCTCCTTGATGACAAAATAGTTCAGGTTCTTTTGAAGAGGAAACTCGTAACGGAAGCCCAACCCGTCGTCGAACAGGCGGAAACGGATCAGGATATCCCGCTCCTGTGCCTTTTGGTCGAGCGTGACGGCTAATTCATTGTAATGATTGCGGATCTCTTTTTCCTCGCCCCAGACGGGTTGCCAGGTCTCGTCGAATGTACTGGTTTCGCTTTTCTCGATCGTGAAGCCATTCATTAATCCGGGATCGTCTTTCAATTCCAATCCCAACTTGGAAGGCTTGATGACAGCCTTACCTTTATAATATAACTCATAAATTGGTTCACCTTGATTGTTGACAGAGAATTTCAACTCCAGGTTGCCGTTTGGCGATTGGAGGTTTTCGGCCAAGGCCATACCACTCACCAATAAGGAGAGCAGCAGACCGGCCAACCTCTTTTTGGTTTTTGTCGTGTTTTTCATGTTTTCCTATTTTTGTGATTATGATACGCGAACTTAGGAATAAATGTGGGGCGCTCGTGGCGTATCAAATAGGAATATAAAGGCTATCAATAAGGATATTCCTTGATTGATAGCCTTTTGTGTGTTTATCCGATGGCTCGGATTATAAATGGTTTTTAGTCATTCTTGTTCCGCGATCAGGTCGGCTTCCTCCGCTCGAGACTCCCGGATCAGGTCGGCGGGAGCCAATTTCACCTGTAAGCCCCGTTGACCCGCGCTCACGTAGATATGGCTAAACGTGACGGCCGTCTGGTGGATGTAGGTGGGGAAATGGTTTTTCATTCCGATGGGTGGGAAGCCGCCGCGGATATAACCCGTGACGGGCAGCAGCTCTTTCATCGGGAGCATCTCGCATTTCTTGTTGCCCGAGACTTTGGCCGCTTTCTTCAGGTCGACCTCGTCGGCGCCGGGAATGACACAGACGAGATAACCCGTCTTGTCGCCATGCAACACCAGTGTCTTGAATACCTGTTCGACATTCTCGCCCAATTGCTCGGCCACGTGGGTCGCGCTCAAGTCGTTCTCGTCAACCTCGTAAGGCACCAATTCATAGGCGATCTTGGCCTTATCGAGGAGGCGGGCTACGTTTGTCTTGTTAATCTTCTCTTTCATATTATTTATATATAAGATATATTTGGTCCTTTAGATTCCTTTCATGGTCAATTGCACCCGTTTGCGTTGCAGATCAACACCCAGCACCTTGACCTTGACGTGCTGGTGGATGGAAACGACCTGTGTCGGGTCGCTTACGAACCGGTCCGCCATCTCGGAGACGTGCACCAGGCCATTCTCCTTGATTCCCACGTCGACGAAGCAACCGAAGTTGGTGATGTTCGTGACGATGCCCGGCAAGACCTGTCCCTCGTGCAGGTCGTTGATGGTTTGTACGGATGGATCGAACTCGAAGACCTGAATCCCTTGTCGAGGGTCGCGTCCCGGTTTGTCCAGCTCCGCTAAAATATCCGTCAGGGTTGGCAGGCCGACGGTCGCCGTGACGTAGCGGGCGGGATCGATCTTCTCTCGTAAGCTCTTGTCGCGGATCAGGTCGGGAATGCCGCATCCCAAATCGCGGGCCATACGTTCGACGATCGGGTAACTCTCCGGATGGACGGCCGAATTATCCAGGGGATTGTCGCCTCCACTGATCCGAAGGAAGCCGGCGCATTGCTCGAAGGCCTTCTCGCCCATGCGGGGCACCCGCTTCAGCGATTCACGGTTCTTGAAGGGACCATGCTCGGCACGATAGTCGACAATGTTGCGGGCCAACGTCGGGCCAAGGCCGGAGACATAGGTGAGCAGGTGCTGGCTTGCCGTATTTACGTCGACGCCCACCAGGTTGACGCAACTCTCCACCGTCTGGTCGAGGCTCCGTTTCAAGGCGGCTTGGTCTACGTCGTGCTGGTATTGCCCTACGCCAATACTCTTGGGATCGATCTTCACCAGCTCGGCCAACGGATCCATCAATCGACGGCCGATGCTGACGGCGCCACGTACCGTGACATCATAATCGGGAAACTCCTCGCGGGCGATCTTCGAGGCGGAGTAGATGGAGGCGCCATTTTCGCTGACGACGAAGACCTGCACTTTCCGGTCGTAGCGGATGTTGGTGATGAACTGCTCCGTTTCGCGGCTCGCCGTACCGTTGCCGATCGCGATGGCCTCTATATTATAGGTAGCGACCAATTGGGCCACCTTGGCGGCCGCCTTGCCTCGCTCGTTCTTGGGTGGATGCGGGTAGATCGCCTCATAATGCAGGAGATTGCCCTGCGCGTCGAGGCAGACCAGCTTGCAGCCCGTACGGAAGCCGGGATCGATTCCCAAGACTCTTTTCTGTCCCAACGGAGGCGCCAGGAGCAATTGCCTGAGGTTACCGGCGAAAACACGGATCGCCTCCTCGTCGGCCTTCTCTTTGCTAGTCTTGGCGAACTCGGTCTCGATGGCGGGCTTGAGCAGACGCTTGAAAGCGTCGTCGACAGCGGCCTCGACCAGCCGTGAGGCCTCGTTGGAGGAGCGGACGAACCGTTTCCTCAGTCGCTCGGCGCAAGAGGCTGTATCGGGCGTAATGCTGACCTTCAGGAAACCCTCGGCCTCGCCCCGGCGAAGCGCCAACAGGCGGTGCGAGCTGACACGGCGCAACGGCTCCTGGAAATCGAAATAGTCCTTATATTTCTGTCCCTCTTCCTCTTTTCCTTTGACAACCTTCGAGGTGATCATTCCCGTATGGGAGAAAGCGGCACGGGTCAGGTCGCGGGCTCGCTCATCCTCGTTGACCCATTCGGCGATGATATCTTTGGCGCCTTGGATCGCGTCGGCGACTGTCTTGACTTCGTCGCCCAGGAAGTTCCGGGCCTTGCTCTCGACATCCGGGTTGTTTTGCGCCATGATCATTTTCGCCAGGGGCTCAAGTCCACGCTTGCGGGCGATCTCGGCGCGCGTCTGCCGTTTGGGCCGGAAGGGGAGATAGAGATCCTCGATCTCGGTCGCGTTCCATGAGTCGCGGACGCGCTGCTCCAGCTCCGGGGTCAGCTTATCCTGTTCACCGATCATGCGCAGGATCGTCTCTTTCCTTTTCTCCAGTTCTTTCAGCTGTTCCAGACGTTCCTGTATGGCGCCGATCTGGATCTCGTCGAGCCCGCCGGTCCGCTCCTTGCGATAACGGCTGATGAAAGGGATTGTCGCGCCCTCTTCCAGAAGTTGTATCGTACGGGCAACCTGCTCGTCCGCCAGCTGCAGCTCTTTCGCTATGATTTGATGGAAATGGGTTGTCATATTTTTTCTTTTTTGAAAACGGCTCCAAATTTACATAGAAAAATAAAGAATGCTCTTCAGTGGCCCATCTTTATCGGATATTGGCCCGATTTATCGGATCGACAGTCCGGATTTGTCCGAAGGAGTCCTGTTGATCGGAACAATAGTCCGGATTTGTCCGAAGGAGCCCTGTTGATCGGAACGACAGTCCGGATTTGTCCGAAGGAGCTCTGTTGATCGGATCAACAGTCCGGATTCGTCCGGAGGAGCTCTGTTGATCGGATCAACAGTCCAGATTCGTCCGGAGGAGCCCTGTTGATCGGATCAACAGTCCAGATTCGTCCGGAGGAGCCCTGTTGATTGTCTGGAAAAGAGGCTCTCGCTTGTCTGAAGGATGGAAATAGGCGTTATTGGCCCTTCATGGAGATGACCTGGTCTGCCATGAGGCGCAATTCCTCCGCGTCGTGCGAAGTGAAAAGGATCAGGCGGCGTTCGTTCGCCTGCCGCTTGCGGATACGTTGGATAACCCGCTGGCGTAACGCCTCGTCCAGTCCCTTGAAAGGTTCGTCCATCAGGAGGAGAGGCGAGGGGAAAGCGAGGGCACGGGCGATGGCGACCCGTTGTTGTTGGCCGTAGCTGAGTGCGGTCGGGCGATGGCTTTCCAGCCCCGCGAGTTCCATCTCCCCGAGCAGTTCCTGGGCGGTCCGGATCGCCGTGGGGCGGTCGAGAAATGAGGCCAGCGGAAGGGCGACATTCTCGAGAGCCGTAAGATGGGGCAGCAGGAGCGGCTCTTGGGCGACAAGGGCGATGGGTGCCGCCGGGCGGGGATGGATCGAGCCGCCGGTGGGGCGCAGCGTGCCGCACAAGAGGCGTAACAGCGTCGTCTTGCCCGTTCCCGAAGGAGCGGAGAGGCCATAGACCGTCGTTGGCTCGAGACGGATGGAAAAATGACTTACGCCGTAATGGTAACTGAGATCATGTATCTCGACCGGTTCGCTTGGACAGGTGGGGAATGGGCGTGCCGTCCGTCGGAAATGGATCGGGATGCGGTATACGGCCAGGCGGGTGATCAGGCGGTCGGCGGCCAGGCTCAGCAGGATGGCGACCAAAGTCCAGACAATCAGGTCCGGGACCTCGATGTAATTCTGCGCCCGTTTCATCTCGCTGCCGATACCCCACAGGCATTGCGACAAGACCTCGCCCATGATGATGGCCCGCCAGCCGAAGCCAGCCGCGGAGGCAAGTCCGCTGAAAAGGTAAGGTTTGATCTGCGGGTAGATGACCTGTGCCAGGCGATCGCACCGCGTGAGGCGGAACAATCGGGCCATCTCGCTCAAATCGGGATTGAGCTGTCGGATGCCCTTGCTGAGATTTTCCGTCAGGAGCGGGAACATGGTGAGGAAAGCGATCAGCAAAGGGATGCTTTCCGGATTGAGGAAAATCAGCGCCAGCAAAATAAAAGAGATGACCGGCACGGCACGCATGGCGCCGATCAACGGACGAAGCAACGCCTCGACGTTGGCCGATCGGGCCATAGCCGGCGCGATAGCTAAAGCGGCGATGAACGAGATCAAGAGCCCGAGAAATCCCCGGCCGATCGTCGCTAACAGGGATTGATAGAAGCCGGCGGACAGGAACGCGTCCATAAAGGCTTGCGCCAGGCGACCGATGGTCGGCACCAGCTCAGGCTGGCCGACATGGCGGGCGAGCGCTTCCCAGGCGGCCAGCAGGATCGCGGCGGACAGGAACGTTAATGCTTTTGTTCTCATGGGCGGGAAGCGATGAATCGGGCATCGGGCAGTTTGCCTCCGATCGCCTTGGGTTCGTACTGGAAGATCAATCTCAGGAAAGTATCAATCTCCGCTTGTGCTTCCTGGCTACTTTTATAGTCGAGGCGGCAACGGCGGATCGCCTCAGGTGTCAGCATGCCCGGGGCGAAAAGTTTCTTGTCTTCGAGAATACGGATCGTTTCTTCCGGCCGTTCATTGGTGAAGCGGCAACTCTCAGCCAGCAATGCGTTGAGCGTATCCCGCAAGGCCGACATATCGGGCGTGAGGACAATAGCTGTTTGGGCGAAACCCATCTCGCTGGTTTCCGTTCTGTTCAGGTCGGCAATGATCCGGAGCGTCGTGTCTTTCCGGAGAGCGATGGAGAGAAAAGGCTCGCTCACGACGGCACGGTTGATTTTCTTGGCCATCAGTCCTTGGGTGATCTCGCCAGCCGTCTGGAAGACATAATTCAAGGGCGGCTGTTGTCCCTTGTTAGACAGATAATGCCGGGTGAGGATATCCGGCGTAGTGCCTCGTCCGAAAATATGGATGGTCGAATCGTTGCTTCCCGTACGGCCAACTAAATAGAGCGTGCCCCAGATCGGACATCCGGCCATCTCAAGCCGGACCCCTTTATTGTAAAGGTTGGCCGCGCTGATTGTCGGCAGGACGGCGATGTCCGCCTCTCCCTTGATAAGGGCGGCCCGCGCGATGTCGGGCGATTCGGCGACCGTTACGGCGACACGCTTGCCTTCAATGACGGGCGGTTGCTCCAGCCATTGGGCGAATGCCATGACCGAAGGGCCTCGCAATACGACTGCCCGGATCTCCTGGTCGGATGAGCTTCGGCATCCCGTGAGAAGGAGTATGAGAATAAATAGGAGATGTTTCATGTTTGTCAATCATTATGGTTCTCATAAAAAGCAATTAGGGATTGCCTCCCGGCAACCCCTAACCAATTTTGTTAACCTTAAATCTAATACTATTATGAAAAAACCACACTGCAAAAGTACAATTAATACCTATATCCATACAGCATTAATTGCTAATTAATGTTTTGATATAGATAAGAAAAGCTAATGGGAGACAATGTCTCCCATTAGCCTTTTCGCGGTGGTTTGATATTAGACTTTCGCCAGGTCGTTTTCTGTTACGTAATCGAAATTCTGGCGACGGATTACCTCGCGGGCGCTTTCCTGGTTGTTCGTGCGCAGGACCATGATGGCCTTGTCGACAGTCGAGAAGCAATACATATATTCAATACTGATCCCGGCTTTGGTGAAGCAGGCAAGCGTATGGGCAAAGCTACCAGCTGAGGAGTTGGTGACGATGGCGAGCACCTCGGTCAGGTTGGCACTCACGTTGTGCTCCTTCAGGATGGAGAAGGCCTTTTGTGTATCGCTCACGATGATCCGCAGGATTCCGTACTCAGAAGTATCAGCCACGGTGGTGGCAATGATCCGTATGTTGGCTCCGGCGAGGAGCTCCAGTATCTCGCTCAGCTTCCCGTACTTGTTTTCCAGGAAGATGGAAATTTGATTTATGGTCATGATGTCGTATATTTAATGGATTCAACAAAGTTTCCTTAAGTCTTTGACGCGAACGGCTTTGCCATCGCCTGTCGGAAGCGAGCCCTTGGCGACGAGGCGGATGCGCGGCGTGAGCAACAACTCGTCTTTCAGCTGTCGGGTGATCTCTTTCGTGAGGCGTTGTAGAGCGCTGTAATCGTCCGTGAAGAGGTCGCTCAATTCCACCTCGATCAGCATCTCGTCGGAGTTGCCGACCGTTTCGATCGTGATCAGGTAGTTGCTGCCCAATTCCTTGAAGTTCATCAGGATCTTCTCGATCTGGATCGGGAAGAGATTGACTCCCTTCAGGATGATCATATCGTCGCTTCTACCCTTGAAGCGAGCCAGGCGTTTGTGCGTGCGCCCACAAGGACAGTCGCCCGGCAGGATACAGGTCAGGTCGCGGGTACGATAACGCAAGAGCGGCATCGCCTCGCGGTTGATGGTTGTCAGTACCAATTCGCCGACCTCGCCTTCGGGAACGGGTTCCAGTGTTTCCGGGTCGATGATCTCGACGATAACATTATCCTCCCAGATGTGAAGACCGTTTTGCTCTTGGCATTCGAACGCGACACCGGGACCGTTCATCTCCGACATACCGAAACAGTTGTAGGCCTTGACGCCCAGGAGCTGCTCGATGCGCTTACGCTGCTCCTCCGAGTGCGGCTCGGCGCCGATGCAGACGGTGTGCAGCTTCGTGTCCTTACGGGGATCGATACCCATCTCGTACATGACTTCCGCCAGGCGGGTCGCGTAGCTTGGGATGATGTGCAGGCAGGTCGTACCGAAATCGGTGATGAACTTGATCTGCCGTTTGGTGTTTCCGGCAGCCGCCGGAACGGTCAGCGCGCCTAGTCGCTCAGCTCCGTATTGGAAGCCCAATCCACCGGTGAACATGCCGTAGCCCGACGTGTTCTGGAAGACGTCCGTATCCCTGAGCCCTACCATATACATGCAACGGGCCACCTGGTTCGCCCACTCGTCTAGATCTTTTTTCGAATGCAGGACGACAGTTGGGTTGCCTGTCGTGCCACTCGAGGAGTGTAACCGCACGCATTCCCGCAAGGGGATGGCGACCAGCCCGAAGGGATAATTTTCCCGAAGGTCCTGTTTGGTGGTGAACGGGATTTTTTTCAGGTCGTCGAGCGACTGTATGCTGTCGGCCGTGATGCCGTGTTCCTTGAATACCTTATTATAAAAAGGAGAATGGGCCGCTGCCTCGACGGTTTTTTTCAGTCGTGCCAATTGGAGTTTTTCCAGGTCCTCGCGGCTCATCGTCTCAAGTTCCTCTTGCCAATACATGTTTTTATTTTCCATTGTCGATATTAGATAAGTTTTTAAGCAATTTCTGTTAATTGATAGCAAAAGTAGCCTTTTTATTTGAAAAAGGAAATTTTGGGGTGGCAATTTCGGGGCAATCTGTTTCCCGCGCCGGCGCATGGCCCGTTTTTCCGGGTCGGAAGCGTCCGGTATTCGTGCGTGACCCGTTTTATCGGGTCGGAAGCGTCTCGCGTCGGCGCGTGGCCCGTTTTACTGGAATGGAAGTTTTGCGCGCCGGTGCGTGGTCCGTTTTACCGGAATGGAAGCTCTGCGCGTCGGCGCGTAGCCCGAACGACGCGAAAGGAAAAGGCTCGTGGCCGTTCGTGGGGTTGGAATATGAGCAAAAAAGGATAGGTGATGGCTGTCTGTCAATATTGGCCTATCTTATACTTGGTTTGTCTGCTATTTTGTCAGTTGACCTGGGCCTGGCGGTTTTTGGCACTCCATTTGTTAGGAGGATGAATGGTTATTGGCCGGAAAGGCAAACAAGATTGTAAAGGTTTTTTGTTAAGCATATAAATAAAAAAGGAATATAATATGAGCGCGAAGGGAAACATTGGAGTAACATCGGAGAATATATTCCCGATCATTAAGAAATTCTTGTATAGTGATCATGAGATCTTCTTGCGTGAGTTGGTGTCGAACGCTGTCGACGCGACCCAGAAGTTGAAAACATTGGCCTCCGTTGGCGAGTTCAAGGGCGAGATGGGCGACCTGACGGTCCGCGTGAAGTTCGACGACAGTACGATCACGATCTCGGATCGTGGTATTGGTATGACGGCCGAGGAGATCGACAAGTACATCAACCAGATCGCCTTCTCGGGCGCTGAGGAGTTCGTCAAGAAATACAAGAATGATGCCGCCGCTATCATCGGTCATTTCGGTTTGGGCTTCTATTCTTCGTTTATGGTCTCTAAGAAGGTGGAGATCGTGACGAAATCATATAAGGAAGGTGCCGTAGCGATGAAATGGAGTTGCGATGGTACGCCGGAATATACGATGGAGGAGACCGACAAGGCCGATCGTGGTACGGATATCATTCTTTATATCGACGATGAGAACAAGGATTTCCTGAACAAGGAGAAGATCAATGGCCTGCTGACGAAGTACTGCCGTTTCTTGCCGGTCGAGATCGCCTTTGGCAAGAAGCAGGAATGGAAGGACGGCAAGTATGTCGATACCGACCAGGATAACATCATCAACGACACGAAGCCGGCATGGGTCCGCAAGCCGTCGGAATTGAAGGATGAGGATTACAAGAAATTCTATCAGGATCTTTACCCGATGAGCGAGGAGCCGTTATTCTGGATCCACCTGAACGTGGATTATCCGTTCAACCTGACCGGTATCCTTTACTTCCCGCGCATCAAGAGCAACCTGGATTTGCACCGCAATAAGATCCAGCTCTATTGCAATCAGGTCTTCGTGACTGACTCGGTTGAGGGAATCGTTCCTGAGTTCCTGACCCTGTTGCATGGTGTGCTCGACTCGCCGGATATCCCGTTGAACGTCTCTCGTTCTTATTTGCAGAGCGACCAGAACGTGAAGAAGATCTCGAGCCACATCACGAAGAAGGTGGCCGACCGTTTGGAGGAGATCTTCAAGACCGACCGGGCTCAATTCGAGGAGAAATGGGACAGCTTGAAACTCTTCATCCAGTATGGTATGTTGACCGACGAGAAGTTCTACGACCGTGCGGTTAAGTTCACTTTGGTGAAGGATGTTGAGGGCAAATATTTCACTCTGGAGGAGTACAAGAACTTGATCAAGGACAACCAGACCGACAAGGATGGCAACTTGATTTATCTTTATACGACCAACAAGGATGAGCAATACAGCTACATCCAGGCCGCGAAGGATAAGGGCTACAGCGTGTTGGAGATGAATGGCCAGCTGGATGTCCACGCTATCGGCCAATTGGAGCAGAAGTTTGAGAAGAGCCGCTTCACTCGTGTTGATGGCGATACGATCGACAACCTGATCCGCAAGGCGGACGCCAATCAGGTAGCGCTCGACGAGGAGCAGAAGAACGCTTTGCGCGAGGTCTTCAAGAGCCAGTTGCCAAAGGTAGAGAAGGCAGAGTTCTACGTCACCTTCGAGGCTTTGGGTGAGACGGCCAATCCGGTTATCCTGACCCAGTCGGAATATATGCGCCGTATGCGCGAGATGTCGGCTATGCAGCCGGGCATGTCGTTCTATGGTGAGATGCCGGACAGCTTCAACTTCGTCTTGAACACGGATCACGCCTTGGTTAAGAAGGTCTTGGCGGACGAGGAGACGGCTTGTGCCGAAAGCTTGAAACCGATCTTGGCCGATATCAAGGGCTGGGAGGCTCGTCAGGCGGATTTGCGTGAGAGCCAGAGCAAGAAGAAAGAGGAAGAGATCACGGCCGAGGAGAAGGAGGACATGACCAATACGAACCATAAGCTCGATGAGCTCCGAGGACAGCGTGACCAGATCTTGGCCGACTACGCGAAGGGCAATAACCTGGTCAGCCAGTTGATCGACTTGGCTTTGTTGGGCAATGGTATGCTGAAAGGCGAGGCGTTGAGCCGATTTATCAAGCGTAGCGTGGAGATGATTGGATAATTATCCTTAATTTCGCGGGCGAAAACATTAAATACACAACAAAATGTCTGTAGCTAAATTAGATGATAACCGAAAGGTGACAACACACCGCCTCATCGAGATGAAACAGCGTGGGGAGAAGATCTCCATGCTGACCGCTTACGATTTCTCTATGGCGAAATTGATCGATCAGGCAGGAATGGACGTGATTTTGGTGGGCGATTCCGCCTCGAATGTGATGGCTGGAAACGTAACGACGCTGCCGATCACGCTCGACCAGATGATTTATCATGGAAAGTCGGTCGTAAAGGCTGTTAAACGGGCCTTGGTAGTGGTTGACCTGCCTTTCGGAACATATCAGGGTAATTCTAAAGAGGCGTTGGCGTCCGCGATTCGAGTAATGAAGGAGACGCATGCCGATTGTATCAAGCTGGAAGGTGGTTCAGAGGTACGCGAGTCGATTGAGCGTATCTTGTGCGCGGGCATTCCGGTGATGGGACATCTGGGCTTGACGCCTCAATCCATCAATAAATTCGGCACCTATACGGTCCGTGCCAAGGAGGAGGCCGAGGCGAAGAAGCTGATCGAGGATGCGCATTTGCTGGAGGAGATCGGTTGTTTCTCGCTGGTTTTGGAGAAAATCCCGGCTGCGTTGGCTGCACGGGTCGCTTCAGAGCTGACGATCCCTGTGATCGGTATTGGCGCTGGTGGCGGTGTAGACGGACAGGTGTTGGTGATGCACGATATGCTGGGTATCAACCAAGGTTTCTCTCCTCGTTTCTTGCGTCGTTACGCAAATTTGGGCGAGGAGATCACTCGGGCGGTACAAGCTTATATTGAGGATGTGAAATCATGTGATTTCCCGAACGAGAAGGAGCAATATTAAGCCTTTTCTGAAAGAACGGGAATAGTAAAATAAGAAGAGCGAGCAGGTGTTGGTACCTGTTCGCTTTTTTTGTTCCGGATGGGCGCGGCGTCAGAACAGGACATTTATTGAGCCGCCAAAGGTCATGGAATGAAGAAGTTGTCGTTTGCCCGTGATCTCGTTGGCTGATGTGGAGAGATCGGTCGTGTTACCCTTGAAGGGATTGAGGTTGTAGTCGAAGAAGAGTCGGATACCAAGCATGGGTTTGGGTGCGCACAAGAAAGAGATACCTGTGATCAGGTTGGGATCGAGTTCGCTTGCGATGCGTCCGATCGCCTTTGTCTCTTGGTCGTTAGCCTCTTCGCTGATCGTATTCTCCAGGAAATAGCTACCGCCCAGCAGGAGTTTGCCGCCAATCAGGAGACGGTTGACGATGGGGTAGGAAAAATAGGTGCCGGCACTTCCTGAAATGAAGCTGAGCGGTTGTAGTTGGATCACCTGTTGTTGGTCGAGAGGATAGAGCGGCAGGCTGGTGG
>ENA-ORSI01002600-ORSI01002600.1-human-gut-metagenome-genome-assembly--contig:-NODE-2600-length-12737-cov-6.922883_pt1 | contig 12737 bp, 4 predicted proteins | sample MGYA00242187_ERZ509154 | MGnify/ENA primary metagenome ERZ509154 (study PRJEB26280, sample SAMEA2338627) | human gut metagenome | biome: human gut; feature: human-associated habitat; material: faeces...
CCGCCCTTTGCAAGGGCGGGGGACCGTTGCGCTTGCGCAATGGTGGTGGGTTAGCAGCGTTAGCTGCGTCTTTATTCAAAGGAACTCGGTCACGGGTTCCTTCCATAACGACTCACGATGAACGATCAACGAATCCTCTCCTTTTAAATTTTCAATATCATTCTTAACAAAAACCTAACATAAAAAAGTTCTCCTTCGCTCCTGCGCTTTACCTGGATAAAAGGCAGCACGGGGCCGGAGGGCTTTTTTGTTTTTCTGGATACAGCCCTGGGACAGGTGCATGGACTTGTTCCATTAACCAAAGTTTATGGCCCGGTTAAGTTTCCTATAATGGGAAAATCCTGTAGTTACTGGTATAGTGAAGATGCGGAAAAGGAACGGATTGCAGTGGGGTGGAAAAATCCGGGAACAAGGACTTTTTACACCACTGAATGGATAATAATTCCTTTTGAGAAAGAAAATAAAATCAATATGAATCATTGAAAAACAGACCGAACAGGGAATCCGAAGTTGGACAGGGGGCGTGTTGGTATGACGGGCGTGGAAAGAAAAATCGTTTTTGCACTGGCATCCATGGCGGTGTGGGGGGTGGCCCTGCCTGCAGCGGCAGAGACACATGATAAGATCGGGATTTCGGTAACCAGGGATACGGTGATGGCAGATGAAACCAAAAGTCCATTCACTGCCTATGCAGAGCCGTTGGAGATAGGGCTGAAGAATATCATAGGCATACAAGTGTCCCAGGGGGCTGCCTTGGATCTGGGAAAGCAAAGTGAAACGATTACAACGGCTGGTGGATCCATTGATGGAGATGGTAAATGGGATATCATCAGTTTGGAAGTCAAGGACCAGGGAAGCAGTCTGCTGGGCGGTGCGCAGACCACTATCCAGGCAATCCAGGAAACGGATGGTACCCATAATGTGATTGGATTGGAAGCCCAGGCCGGTACAGCCGTAACGCTGGGAGAACAGGCTTCCATCACAGCAACAGTGAATCCCGAACTGGTTACTACAGGCTCCAGTGGCCCATACAAAAACACGCGCAGCTATGGAATGATTGTCAATGGATCGGTTGTTGAACTGGGACCTGATGCCACGGTAGAATCGTCTAATGGATATGATGCCACAGGTGTCCTTACCCAAAATGAGGGAGGGAAAACGACCCTGGGAGACTCAGCACGGATTCAGGTATCCAGCCCTGCTGGTTTTGTGACTGGGATATTTACAAAAGATAAGGGAACCACTATCTTGGGCCGCAATGTGGTTGTTGCAGCCGATGCGTCGGTGGCTGCTTACGGGATAAATACCGGCAGCCAGGGGAAAACAGTGGCAGGAGATGGACTTTCCGTTACGGCAGACAACAAAGGAGATGGTTTTACATATGCCATTTTTACCAGTGACAACGGAAATGCTGAAATCGGCGATGATGCTTCTCTGACAGCCACAAACAGAAATGGAGGAAGTATTGCCGGCATTGACACCGAATCCGGGGGCACTGCCTCAGTCGGAAACCGTGCATCCATTACCGTGTCCAACACCGGGGGGAATGCTATAGGGATTTCCAGTTATGGAGGTACCACCCTGACGGGAACCGATACTTCCATTACCGTAAACAGTCTGGAAGGAATGGGGATTTATACCGATAGTGGAACCACCTCTCTGGAAAGCGGCTCCATCGCTGTAAATGGTAAAGGCGGAATGGGGATTGTCAGCTATAATAACGGATATACTGTTGCAGGTGACCATACCTCCATTACCGTAACCGGGGAAAAATCAGAAGATCTGGGAGGCAGCAAAGGCATTTACAGTTTTTACGATGGCATCACCAGTCTGGGAAATAACGCCTCCATTACCGTAACCGGCAGCGAAGGAACAGGGATTGTCAGTGAAGAAGGCGGGAAAACGATTGTTGGTGAAAATGCTTCTGTTACGGTAAAAGGGGAAAACGGCGTGGGTATTTCCAGCCTTTCCCAGGGAATCACCAGCCTGTTGGACAATGCCACCGTTGCGGCGGAAGGCCGTGGTGTAGAAAGCAAAACATCCGGCGCCGTTATCTTTGCAGGCAGCGCCAACATTATGGGGGGCCAGTACTCCCTGTTCAGCCAGGACACGGACAGTATTATCGACCTGACGGCCGCCGGCACCCGGAAAACCATCCAGGGGAACATGCTGGCCAGCAATGGGGGCACGATTCGTGCCGTGCTGGATACGGGGGATTCCTTCTTTACCGGGGCTTCTGGTGTGGAGGGAGAGGGCAGTGAACTGGAACTGGACCTGGCCAACGGGGCCCGGTGGAATATGACCGGGGACAGTTCTGTCACCCATCTTACCCTCGACAGCGGGGCTATGGTCAACATGGCGGCCAATCCGGCGTATCAGCAGCTGTCGGCTGACACTTTCAGAGGCAGCAACGGGATCTTCTACATGAAAACAGACCTGGACAGCCAGATCGACGGGGACAAGGTGCACCTGAAAGAGGCGGAAGATGGTGCTTCCGGGAAAATCCAGGTTTATGACGCCAGTTTTGCCCGGGGGAAGGAAGTCACCGGGACCCGGCATCTGCTGCTGGTCACCGATGACCGCGGCAGGGCTTCCTTTACCGGTGAAAACCTGAATCGGGGCGGCCTGTGGGATGTGACGCCCACCATCCAGAACGGGTCCTATGTGCGGAACTCCATGGGGGTGACGGATGCCCAGGACACGGAATGGTACCTGACCAAACTGGAAAAGACCGTAAATGCGGACACCCGTCCGGTGCTCAACAGCGGGGACAGTGTGTACGGGTTCTACCGGTTGAGCCTGGATACCCTCCGCCAGCGCCGGGGGAACCTGCGGCAGCGGAAGTTCCAGAGTGACGATGCAGATGGTCTGTGGGCCCGGAATCGGGGCGGCCGGTTCAGCGGACCGGGATTTACCAGTCGGTACAACCTGTTCCAGCTGGGGTACGATGTGCACCACAACCCAGGAAGCGTGTACGGATTCTTCGGGGAACGGGGAATCGCCTCCCCGGATTACCAAACCGGCAGCGGCCGGGAACATACCCTGGCCGGAGGCCTCTACGGCACCTGGTACGGCAGCCATGGCAGCTACACCGATGTGGTGGCCGGGGTGGGCCGGGACGACAGCCACATCAGCACCTGGGGGCCTTATCCGGACAAGGCGGATTACCGGACCCGGGAACAGAGCCTGAGCGTGGAATACGGGAAGACCCTGTACCTGGACAAGGATAAAGAACTGTTCCTGGAACCCCAGAGCCAGCTGGTGCTGGGCCACTTGAGCAGCACCCGGTACACCACCAGCCGGGGTACGGACGTGTACCGGGAAGGGTACAACAGCGCCATCGGACGGCTGGGGATCCTGATCGGCAAGAGCCACAAGGAGGGAAAGCATCCCTTTGATTATTACGGAAAGGTATCCTGGCTCCACGAATTCGGCGGGGCCCAGACGGTGGCCATGGCGGCCCGGAACGGGGAAACCCTGGAAACGGCCGTGGACCACGGGGACAGCTGGTGGGAAGCCGGGTTTGGAGGAACCTACCGGTTCAGTCCCAAGATCCAGGGATACGCAGATGTAAGCCGGACCTTCAGCAGCCAGATCCGCACCAAATGGCAGGTGAATGCCGGGGTGAGCTGGCAGTTCTGAATGGGATCGAGCAGAGGGAAGAGTTTGGAGGGAATCCGGGACGGGTTCCTGAAAACGTATGAAATCCGGAGGCCGGGAAGGGCGGGCCCGGGGCTCTCCCTACGCCGTCGGGGTCGGATGTTTGAGTACGACACTCGGAGGAACGGAATTTTCGGCAACTTCGTTTCTTGGATTTTGTGAGGAACTCTGAATCCAGCGCGGTAGGGGCTTGCCCCAGGCGAGCCCATCCCGGCCTCCGGGTTTTGTCCCTGTCCCCCGGAATGCGCCTTTCTGGGACAGTAAAGACATTATTCGGAAATAACTATACATATAACTGGATATATGTAACAAAACGTACGGATTTTGCCATATTATTACTTTTATTGTATAATAGCTTTTGTGGAATCATAAAAGAAGCAAATACTTTTTATGAGAAAAATAAAAGAACACAACAGGCAGGGGAGATACAATGGAACTGAAAGAACAGCGGTATGTGTGCACGCTGGCGGAATGTGGGAATCTTACAAGGGCAGCGGACCGGTTGTACATATCCCAGCCGGCCCTGAGCATTTATATCAGCAATCTGGAAAAACATCTGGGGATGCCCCTGTTCGACCGGCAGGGAAAGAAATTCGAACTGACCAAGGCGGGGGAACGGTACGTCCATTACGCCCGGAAGATGCTGGAGGAATCCAACCAGTTTGACGAAGAACTGAGCATGCTCCTTAGTGATGAGTCCGGCCGGCTGCGGCTGGGGATTTCTCTCCTCCGGGGGGCCTGGCTGCTGCCCCGGGTATTCAAGACTTTCTGCAGCAAATGGCCCCATGTGGAACTGACCCTTCGGCAGGGGAACATTATGTTCCTGGACGACCTGCTGAAGAACCACGAACTGGACATGATCATCGTCAATGGAGAGAATCTGGACAAATCCATGGACCGCCGGGAACTGTTCCAGGAAGAATTCCTGGTGGCGGTGCCCCAGGGCCATCCCCTTAACAGCCAGGCTATATTCCGGGAAGGTCAGCCTTACGGGATCCTGTCTCCGGAAGCCCTGGACGGCCAGGTGCTCCTGTCCACCACCCAGGAGCAGTCCTCCCGGGAACTCCAGGAGAAAATCTTCCGGAAATACAAGATCCGGCCCCAGCACATCTATACCATCCGGAGCATTGAACTGATCCTCCAGATGGTGGCGGAAGGGTTCGGCATCACCCTGGTCCGGGAAGCCTTCACTCGTATCTTCCGGTATTCCAAAGCTGTGAACCTGTACCAGCTGGACATCCCGGAACACAAACGGACTGTAGTGGCCGCCTTCCATCATCGGGAAAAGCTCCCCCGGTACATGGAGGACATGATGGACCTGCTCCGGAAACGGGGCCTGGAAATCATGGCCGGAAGACTGTAACGGAAGAGGGAGTTTTAGTTTTTAAATATTACTCTTAATAAAAATATATTTCGAAAAAATCCATTTTCCTGGTATGCTTTAGTAAGATAAAGGATACAGAAAATGGATTTTTTTTCGTCCGATTTTGCATGTCTAGATAAATGTGTGACCAGGAGGCGGTATAATGGGCAGATGGCGGCAGAACACTGGACAGAGATATTTACATAATTATAAATAAAAAGAATAAAATATTCGTGAAACGTATCAAGAATTGTGGTATAATACAAAAATGTTCTTCCGTAAGAAATAACTGTTTTTATAGATAAACTTCATTGAGAACTTTGATATTCTGAACAAGAGAGATTCTTTACAGAGAAAGCGGGTATGATTATGGACAATCAGATGAGAAGAGAAAAACTGTACGAAATGCTGGAGAACGCCGAAGCACCCCTTACTGGGGTGGCACTGTCCAAGGCTTTGAACGTGACACGGCAGATCATTGTAGGGGATGTGGCCCTGCTCCGGAGCAGCGGGAAGAAGATCATCTCTACAGCCCGAGGGTATCAGCTGGCCGGAGAAGTGCCGGAAAAGGGATTTCACCAGGAATTCCGCTGCCAGAGCCGGAAAATGGATGCAGCAGAACTGGAAGCGGAATTGAACGTAGTGGTGGACAATGGAGGTATCGTCCGGGGACTGACCCTTGCCCACGAAGTGTACGGGGTAATCCAGGTTCCCATGGATCTGTACAGCCGCCGGGACGTGCGCCAATACATGGATCGGCTGAAAGAAGAAAAAGGGCCCCTGATTGTAACCATTACCCAGGGCCGTCACGTACTCCAGGTGGAAGCCCGGAATGACGAGGACCTGGAAGCCTTGGGAGAAGGGCTGAAGCAACTGGGGATATTGGCATAAGAGGGTGTGGAAACGCATTTTCACACCCGGTCTGTGGGGAAAACAGGCCTCTTGGATCTTTTAAATTATCAAAGTATTCCATTAATTTATTTTATGCCCGATGAAAAGGAAATGGGGAAAAGAAAAACACATACCAACACGTGTATAGACATGTGTTCCATAAAATAACACAAGAATATACATAAATTATAAATAATCTTTACAAGTTGTAAAAACTCTCCTGAGAATGGTAGCATAAGAACCGGAGAAACGGCATGGATTTTGCTGAAAGGGGAGAAAACAGCTCGCAGAGATTATTTTTTACGAATGAACCAATAATGATTCCTGAAAGAAAATTCAATGTGAAACAGAAATTTCACAAAAACAAATTTTTTTTCAAAAACGGAAATTTGTCTGTAGGGCAAACAGGGGCAAAAAGCCCGGAGAGGAAAGAAACCATGAACAGAATTTACAAGGTCATCTGGAGCAAAGTACGGAACGCCTATGTGGTGGTGTCCGAATTGGCCAAGAGCCATGGGAAGGACAAAAGTGAACGAATCAGCGGCGGAGCAGGGAAGAGCCTGAAGACCAGTCTCTTGGCTGTCTGTGCAGCCGGTGGCCTGCTGCTGAGCGGCGTGCATCCGGTATGGGCCGCCAGTTCGGTGGATGCCGGGACTACGTCTAATGGGGATATCAATACCTTGGCAGTGGGGAACGGATCCTCTGCCAATGGAAAGGGCGCCCTGGCCGTTGGCGGCGGCAGCCAGGCTTCTGGAGACACAGCAGTGGCCCTGGCCTGGGGCAGCCAGGCTCTGTCCGACTATGCCATCGCCATCGGTCATTCTGCCCATGTGGGAAGCAGTTATACATATGTCCAGGATGGCAGTACCTTCGGTATCCGGGGGACGGCCCAGAATGCCATTGCCATTGGCAATACTGCCGTTGCCAATGGGAAGGACGATGTAGTCATCGGGGCCAACAATACAGCTGAGACGCCCACGGCTTCCTATGTGGAAACCAATAAAACCGGAGCTTATGCTCAGGGCGGCCGGGTCATTGTGGGCCATGACAACAGTATCAATGGGCGTTCCGGCAATTCCACCGCCATCGGATCCGCCAATACCATCAATGCGGTCCACGGGATTGCCATCGGCCAAAATGTGCAATCCGGGCAGACAGCAGGTACAACTGGGAAAAAAGTGGATGGAACCTCCACCGTCTTGGAATATGAAAACAGTATGGTCATTGGGGTAAACAGCAAAGCCTTGTCCAGCAACTCTATTGCTTTGGGGAATGGGGCCGTTGCCGGAAATGAGCGGACCACCGATATTGATACGGATTGGAATGGCAAGGGCGCTGTTGCTATTGGGGAAACAGCGCAGGCAACGGGCTATTATTCCTTGGGCTTGGGTGCAGAGAGCCGGTCTACGGGGGATAGGACGGTGGCTTTGGGTCATGGGACCCAGGCTTCGGCACAGTTGGCTACAGCTCTTGGTTCAGAAGCTACTGCCAGCGGTGCACGCAGTACCGTTGTAGGTGAAGAAGCCAGCGCTTCGGCTACCAGGGCCATTGCAGTAGGCGCCAAAGCAAAAGCAGCTGGGCGTTTTGCAGTAGCGATAGGCGAAGAAGCAGATGGCAGCGGTGAGAACGGAACGGCTGTGGGGCCGGAAGCCAAAGCACAGGGGAAAAACAGTGTGGCTGCCGGTTATCAGGCGGCGGCTCTTTCCGAAGGTGAAATTGCCATTGGCACAGGCGCCGGCAATGGAGATAACCGGAGCAATGTAAACAATGCCGTTTCCATCGGTACCAGTGCCCATTCCCGGGAAGCCGGCGGTGTGGCTTTGGGGAATGCAGCCCTGGCCAATCTGGGGAAATCCGTGGCTATTGGTGACAGTGCCAAGGCCAACAATGCGGACAGCATCGCCATCGGCAGCGGAGCTACAGCTAATGGCAGTGTCGGCAGCATAGCCCTTGGCAGTAACTCCTCTGTAGGCCGTGCTGCTGGTGCGGCGGGTGGTCCCCGCTGGAGTACTTCGGCAGCTATAGGCGGCCGCTGGTATACTTGGGCATCGGCCAAAAACTCTACGGAAAGCACAGGGGGCACCTGGACCAGTACCATCGACCCTAAGTCTACCGTATGGCAAAGCAATCTGGGCGCTGTTTCCATTGGTACCGACGGCCTGAGCGGCACCACCTACACCCGCCAGCTGACGGGCCTGGCCGCTGGTACCCAGGATACGGATGCGGTGAACGTGGCCCAGTGGAAAAACACCATGCTGGCCACCATCGGGGATGCCAAGGAAGACAGCAGCAATACCCGTTACGGCTCAGATGGTGTGGCCCGGAACGTAACCCGTCTGGTCGATGAATATCTGACTTTGACCGGTGCTGCTGACAACGGCACGACTCTGACCAAAGGCCAGCTGACCACCGATGCCAATATCGGTACCATTGTAGGCGACAATAAGATCACCTTCCGACTGGCCAAAGATCTGAAGAGCCTGGATTCCGTCACTGCTGGGAACACAAAGATGGAATCGGCTGGTATTACCATTACCAATAGCGATAGCAAGAAGAGCATTACATTGGACGGAACCAATGGCCGGGCTATTATCGGTGGCGTGACTGTTGGACATGTAAATGATGGGGATTTAGAGACTTCAACTCATACTGTAGTACCGGCGGGGAACTATGCGTACAATTTGACCAACACCACTTGGAATCCGTCTACTTATGTATCAGGTCGGGCTGCTACGGAAGATCAGCTGTACAGTTTGGGCACCCAAGTGGCCGGTGACATCAATACTATAAATCAAGTGCTTGGTGACGGCAGTTTTGGGCTTTCCGCAGATGATGATGCAAGTACATCTACAAATCTGGGCAGTACGATTAAGGTAAAGGGCGACGGCCAGAATATTGCGACCAAAGTAGATGGTACAGATCTCCAAATCGAACTGAACAAAGATCTGAACCTGGGAGCCAACGGTTCCGTGACCATGGGGAATACCCTGCTCAACGGGTCCGGACTGACACTCAGCGGTGCCGATGAAAACAGCAAGATCCAGATTTCCCAGGGGAATGTTTCCATGGGTGGGCAGCAGATCCACAACGTGGCCAATGGGACGGAAAATACAGATGCAGTAAATCTGTCCCAGCTGAACGAAGTGAAAAATATGGCTGGCAAGCAGACTGCCATTACCGTGGAAGGGGGAACGAAAGCTGGGACGGATACCTATACCGGAACCAATCTCCAGCTGAAATCCTCTACGGATTCCAATGGTCTGACCACCTACGACCTGAAACTCAATGATAACCTGAACATCGGCGGTGCCGGGAAAGACGGCGCTCCGGGCCAGGATGGCCATATGGGCATCAACGGGGCCGACGGGAACTCCGGCGTGGCCATCGACGGCAAAGACGGCATTTCCATCAAGGGAGAAAACGGCAAAGATGGCGTCACCATCAAAGGCATCGACGGGAAAGACGGCGTCGATGGTGCCGAAGGCCATATCGGTCTCAACGGGAAAGACGGCATTACGGATATCTGGACGACGGCAGGTACACCTGGCCTGAACGGCAAGGATGGGGAAACCATGACCCGGATTGTTTACAAAGATCCGAAGGGTGATACCCACGAAGCTGCCACCCTGGATGACGGCCTGAAATTCGGCGGCGACTTTGGCACGGCTTCTGCTGTGAAACTGAACAAGCAGGTCAACGTCAAGGGCAATGCCAAGAATGAAGCCGACCTCACGGATGGGAACATCGGTGTGGTATCCAGCCAGGACAGCGACAACGGTCAGCTGCTGGTGAAATTGAACAAGGATCTGAACCTGGGGGATAGTGGCTCTGTTAAGATGGGCAATACGACCATCAACAACCGTGGTGTCACCATCACGAATACGACGAACCCGACTGACACGACAAAGAATGTCAGCCTGACGGATCAGGGCCTGAACAATGGCGGCAATAAAATCACGAATATCGCGGCAGGTGATGTCAGCGAAAATTCGACGGATGCCGTCAATGGCAGCCAGCTGCATGAAGTCAAGCAGACGATTGAGAATGTCGACAAACACCATACGGAAGTTAAGGCCAATGGTGAAGCCGCTCCTGCTGCTGAAGGTACCTATACGGAAGGCAATCTCCAGATTGCCCAGACGACGGCTGTTGATGGGCATAAGATCTATGATCTCAAGCTCAGCGATAACCTGAACATCGGCGGTGCCGGGAAAGACGGCGCTCCGGGCCAGGATGGCCATATGGGCATCAACGGGGCCGACGGGAACTCCGGCGTGGCCATCGACGGCAAAGACGGCATTTCCATCAAGGGAGAAAACGGCAAAGATGGCGTCACCATCAAAGGCATCGACGGGAAAGACGGCGTCGATGGTGCCGAAGGCCATATCGGTCTCAACGGGAAAGACGGCATTACGGATATCTGGACGACGGCAGGTACACCTGGCCTGAACGGCAAGGATGGGGAAACCATGACCCGGATTGTTTACAAAGATCCGAAGGGTGATACCCACGAAGCTGCCACCCTGGATGACGGCCTGAAATTCGGCGGCGACTTTGGCACGGCTTCTGCTGTGAAACTGAACAAGCAGGTCAACGTCAAGGGCAATGCCAAGAATGAAGCCGACCTCACGGATGGGAACATCGGTGTGGTATCCAGCCAGGACAGCGACAACGGTCAGCTGCTGGTGAAATTGAACAAAGACCTGAACCTGGGAGCCAACGGTTCCGTGACCATGGGGAATACCCTGCTCAACGGGTCCGGACTGACACTCAGCGGTGCCGATGAAAACAGCAAGATCCAGATTTCCCAGGGGAATGTTTCCATGGGTGGGCAGCAGATCCACAACGTGGCCAATGGGACGGCAAATACAGATGCAGTAAATCTGTCTCAGCTGAATGAAATCAAAAATGCCGGTGTCAACGGCGGCTTTGGGTTGGCTGCCGATGATGGGAACTCTGTGAAGAAAAACCTGGGAGAAACGGTCACTGTCAAAGGAGACGGAACCAACATCTCTACCAAAGTGGACAATGGTGCCATTCAAGTGGAATTGAATAAAGACATCCATCTGGGTATGGATGGCAGCGTAACAGCCGGCGAAACTACTATCAACAAAGATGGAGTGGATACCAACCAAGTCAAAGTCGGTGACATCACCATTACCAAAGACGGCATCAATGGTGGCCAGCAGCAGATCACCAACATGGGCAGCGGCATCCACGGGCAGGTCTACGACACCAGTACGGCCGGCCAGGAAAACTGGAACAATGCCGCCAGTGTTGGGGATGTGCATACCATCATCGGAGAAGAAGCCGGCAAAGTAGCAGACGCAGTGAAAGCCAAAAGCGGCAAGAACATCACCGTGGATGCCGACAACAAAGTGAACCTGAATGACGATATTACTCTGGGGGATGCTGATGATGCGTCCAAACAGGTGAAAATCGACGGGAACAAGGCCCAGATCATCCTGGGGGGCAAAACAGTCCTGGGGAATCAGAATGGCGGCGGAGCCAACCCGGATGCTGGCAGCTATCTGACCGGTCTGGACAACAAGAACTGGGATGCTTCCAATATCCAGTCCGGACGGGCCGCTACGGAAGACCAGCTGAAAGTGGTGGATGACAAAATCTCCGGCGGACGGAAGTTTACCGGGGACGACGGCCAGCAGCTGACCGTGGGCCTGGGCCAGGATCTGAGTCTCACCGGCGGTGCCCAGGCGGACAATCTGTCCGACGGGAACATCGGCGTGGTGAAGAACGGAGACAGCGGTCTGTCTGTGAAACTGGCCAAAGACCTTACCGGGCTTACCAGTGTCACCACCGGCAATACTACCATGACCAGCGACGGAATCACCATCAAGAGCAGTGACAGCAGCAAAGGCGGGGACATCAAGCTGGCCACAGGAGACATTTCCATGGGCGGAAGCCAGATCCACGATGTGGCACCGGGTACCCAGGGAACCGATGCGGTGAACAAGAACCAGTTGGATTCTGCCGTGAACCAGGTGGGCCGGTCCATCACCAAACTGGACGCCCGGGTAGACCGGGTGGGGGCTAATGCAGCAGCCCTGGCGGCTCTCCATCCTCTGGATTTCGATCCAGACGACAAACTGGACTTTGCAGTGGGTGCCGGCAGTTACAGCGGCGCCAACGCCGTGGCCCTGGGGGCCTTCTACCGGCCCAACGAGGATGTAATGCTCAGCTTGGGAGGCAGCACCGGCGGCGGTGAAAATATGGTGAACGTGGGCGCTACCTTCAAACTGGGCCAGCACAACCATGTGTCCAACAGCCGGGTGGCCATGGCCAAGGAAATCAAGGACCTGCGGAAAGAAGTGGAAAACCTCCGGGGAGCCCTGGTGGATGTATCCGCCGGCCGGAAGCTGGATCCCACCCTGACCAAACTGTTCCCGGATGTGGAAAAGAACCACTGGGCCTATGAGGAAATCGCCCAGCTGTACGGAAACGGCATGGTGGAAGGGTATCCGGACGGAGAATTCAAAGGGGACCGGATGATGAGCCGGTACGAATTCGCCATGGTGGTCTACCGGGAAATGCAGAAGGGCGCCCGGCTCAGTGAACGGCTCCTGAATGAGTTCGAACCGGAACTGGAACGGATCCGGGTGGACACCATTGCCAAAGACAAAAACGGCAATCCCACCATCCAGCGGGTCCGGGTGATCAAAGGAAGAGGATGACAGGGAGTGTGAAAAGCGGCAAAGCCGCTTTTCCGTCTCACGCCAAAGGAGACCATCTGCCGCAGGCAGATGCTTTTGAAGAGAGACGCAGCCCTACGCTGCTAACCCACCACCAGCCTATCGGCTGGGGG
>ENA-ORSI01002601-ORSI01002601.1-human-gut-metagenome-genome-assembly--contig:-NODE-2601-length-12737-cov-2.415234_pt1 | contig 12737 bp, 7 predicted proteins | sample MGYA00242187_ERZ509154 | MGnify/ENA primary metagenome ERZ509154 (study PRJEB26280, sample SAMEA2338627) | human gut metagenome | biome: human gut; feature: human-associated habitat; material: faeces...
CGAAAATAAAAAGTCTGTCGCTCATAGTTTATTTGTATTTATCATGTTTCACAAACGAGAAAGCCTTTCACACTTGCGGGAAGTGAGAAAGGCCTTCATGCATTCATCATCATCATGCACTTCTACGCGCGACACTCACCCCCACCGGACATAGCCAGCAGAATAAGGGAAATGTTCAGACTTAGAATGTGCAAAATGCTCCGTTTCATATTTATTTTATGTATAACCGTTGCAAAAGTAACGGTTTATCTGAAATATCAAAAATAAAACGTCATTTTTTTATTCTTATCTTCTTCATTTCTTCAAAATGAAAGATGTTTTTACCCACGGAACCGTCCATCCGAGAGATGCAATCCCCGCCGTCGCGGCCTCGGAAACTTACGTATATTTGCGAGGGAAATCTACGTATATTTCCATTGCAAACTTACGTATATTTGCATGATAAACTTCCGTATGTTTCCGCTCCAATCTCCGTATCTACACCTTATTAATATATGTACTCTACAGGAGACTTGATGAAGCGGACGACAGCCGTGTTCTCCTTACCGTTTCGCTGCCTCCAAAGCCCCCAGCCGCCCGTGAAGCGGTGAAACCATCCGAGTTCGTCCGGCGAATGGCAGGCTATGACCATCTTGTTGTGGTTGATGCTCTGCGTGTTCCACTGTGCACCCGGGCCATAGAACGTCACAGCTTCGTCCTTCACACCGCCAAGTTTATTATACACTTCCGCATGATAGATGGTGGGAAGCGTCACTCCGTCCACTTGCAAATCGGCACGGTTGCCCGACAGGGTGAACACCTGTGTCCGGCCATTCCAAGGCGACTGCACAGCGTATGGGCCGCCGGAAGCATCAAAACGCATATAGGAACTGCCATTGAAAATGCGGTCATACAGTTCGACGGAAGGCATCTCATACCCATCGGGAGACACAGCTTTCGGGTCGAGCGTCCCCAAGCCGACCGACGGGACGCGATAGTCCCGGAGCTTCACGACTCCGCCCTCACCCACGGCCTCCAATGCGACGCCGCTGTCACCGATATAAGCCGAATGGTTCCAGAGCGCAAGGTATTCTTCCGGCGAACATTCGTTCAGATATTCCAAGACGGACTTGCCGGCTTTCGCCGCAGGGTCGTCAGGCACGAGAATCTGGTCGGCAAAGTCCGAAGCATGTCCCTGGGCATTATACTTGCACCACCACACGCCGTTCATCAGCGTGACAGGCAACCCGAAGTTGCGCCGCTTGACGACATAGACCTCCGTCTCCTGTCCGTCGGACACACGCCTCACCACCAGCGTGGCAGCCTGCTCGCGCCCGTCGGCCTTTTTGTCATTCGGCCGCCAGCCACCGATGACCCGGAACGTCTGCGGCTGTCCTTCAGCCGCCTCCACCTTCAGCCAGGCATCTTCCCCGTCGCTGAAACGCACGTCCAACTCATAACCTTCCGGCATGACGAAACGCCCCAGTTCATTATCCACATAACGGGCAAAATCGCAGGTATAATCATCACGCCCGAACCATAAATCGCCTTCGAGACGAATCGGATTGGGTAACACCCGGAGCGTGAGAAAGTCTTCTTCATAAGTCTCCGACAATCCTTTCCGACGGAAATGCACGACAGCTTCCTCAAGCGGATGGTTGGGCGGCAACAACGTCGTCCGCACACGGAAATGATTGCGAAACACCTGTCCTCCGGCATCCCTTGCCGGTTCTATCACCAACGGAAGGCCCGGACGGGCATCCAGCTCCAGCTCGTCGTCGCAATCGACGGCCAGCGTGAAATCAACCGCCCGGCAGGACAACGACAGTTCATCGCCCGCCTCATTCACCTGTGCATCTTCCGGCAGGGCGGAAGCTTCACGGTCGATGACAATGCGCCCGTCCCAATCAGGACGCAAAGCGGATTCGCCCCCGTCTTCCCAAGCCAGCACGTCCAGGCTGACTTCCTGCGTATCTTCGTCCAGCCCCAGCGTCAAGACATATACGGCATTACGCTTCAGCACCTGCGGCAACGCTTTCTCCACAGCGTACTTGCGTCCGCCCGCCGTACCTTCCACACGGACCATAAGCCCGGGATTGACCTGTTCATACGCATAAGCAAAGCCCAAAGAATCAGCCTGCAAGGAAGGAGCAAATGAATATGCCTGGTCTGCGACATCCATGTCTGAAGAAGACGGATGGCCGTCCTGTTCAAACACATATCCCTGCTGGGCGACATTCTTCAGTGTCAACCGACTGACCGCCAGACCTGCACTTCGCATACGTAAATCAAAACGCGCAATGCCACGCTTCATGTCCACAGGCAACACCGTCTGGCCGACGGGTTGTTTGTCAAGTTCCAACTTGCCCGTGAAGAAGTGTGCCACCTGTCCCTCCGCCGTAGCGACCTGCATGGCCAGCCACTCACGCTCCGTCATCCCTTCATCACGCAAAGCCTCCAAGTCCAGCTCTTGCAGATTGGCCAACACATAGAGTGTCCCCGACATGCGTGCCACCGACAACGCATATCCGCCGTCAGACAGTTTCCAATCGGCATATACCTGTGTCAGCAAGCCGTCCTCAAACAGGCAAGCCTGAATATGCTTCACTTCGCCGTCCGAGTCCAAAGCCGAGGATACTCCATCCACCTGGAACGCCTGCGGAATAGCCTTTATCACAGAAGCTACATTTCCATGGCCCTGCCGCATGCCCTCTTCCTGCCGGGAACACGAAGTCCCCGACAAGAGCACCAAGCAGGAGGCTAGGATGTACAAATAAACATTCAAGCACTTCATGTATTCAGAGATTTATCCGACAGACGGCGTTATTTCAATATTGTCCCCTGGCTCCCACTCTTCAAATACAGGCTTCACGACGATGTCTATATGGTCCTTGCTCACAGTCACCGTATAGACGGCATTACGCTTCAATGCGGCATCCAGTCTTTTCGTCAGAGTCTTCACTTCGCCGCCGTCGAAACTGACTTCAACCCTTATCTCCATGCCGGGATTCTCCTGTTCGTAGACATAAAGCACCCCGGGAGTATCCTGTGTCAGAGCGGAAGGAAACGTCAGGGTCGTGTCGCGACGTGTCACGCCGGACGGAGACTGCACACCATCCTGCGGAAAGAGATATGCGGACTGAGCCACCTTCGTCAGTGTGAACTTTTCAAGTTTCGCCGCACCGGCCACATTCATCACGATGTCAAAACGAGCCACACCACGCTTCAAAGTCATGACTTGTGCTCCGACATCCTGCCTCGCGGCATTCAGAGTCAACATCCCTGTAAAAAAGGAACGGGTCTTCCCTGTTCCATCCGTCTTGTAAACAGACTTCAACCAGTCCGCCTCCGAAATGTTTTCCGATTGCAACTGCTCCAGATCTATCACACCGGAAGCATTGGCCAGCATATACAGATTGCCTCCATAACCATCCACCTGCAATCGGTACGTGTCACCCGCCACTTGCAGATTCTTATATGCCTTCGTCATGATGCCTCCTTCAAACAGGCAAGCCTGCATGTCGGTCACCTCATTTTCTCCTTCCAAGGTTTGTCCACTGCCATCAAAACCGGCGACACGAGTCACCACCACCGTGCTTTCATTTCCTTCCCAATACTGGTTTTCGGAATTATCGGCACAAGAGGCCAGCAATGTACCCACACTCACCACACTCACAAATTTTAAACTTCTCATTTTCATAATAGTCTTTCTGTTTCTAGTTTAGTTTCACTTCATTTACCTATATATATAATTCACCGGTGTTTTTACACAGCGTATCGTACGTGTCTTATGCTGGTTATGGTCTGCGTATTTTATCCAAGTGGCCCGTCCTTGGGGCGAATTAGCAGGATACCCCTCCAGCATCCAGGTCTTTCCGGACCGCCCGCTCGTGGCCATGAGAACCATCATCTTCGACAGCGAACCCGCAGACGCATTCCACTGATGACCCAAGCCGGACATAACCCAATGATTGCCTTCATAATCGAAGTCATAGATGTTAATAGGACCGTAGTTGCCACCTTTAAAAGTCACTGTACGCTCAGTGATGGTGTAAGACAGATGTTGCCCCAACTGGTTATTGAAACTATGGCTTCCATACCCCAAGGCACAATCATTACCCCACGAGAAAAAACGGAAATCATCGTAATCAGGCACTTCATAACCATCAGGAGCCATAGACGCCGCTTCAAGAGCACCAAAATCATAAGCCGCATTAACATGGTCCTGATAGCCTTCGTAATAGAAATTCGCCCCGTCGTAAGCCAATTTCAAGCCTTCCGGATTGCCTCCTTGGTATTGATCGCCCAAAGCAGCCAGAAAATCATCATCACTGCACGTCTTCAGGTAATCGGCCACACTGACTCCGGCTTGCGCGGCAGGGTCGTCTTTTACCAAAATCTGTGCTGCAAAGTCCTTTACATGACCTCTCAGGTTATACTTGCACCACCACACACCGTTTATGTTCACCACCGGCAGTCCCCAGTTCTGACGTTTCACTACATAGACTTCAGTATTTCTGCCATCGGCATCCGACACGACCAACTTTCCTGTCTGCACACGACCGTCGGCCTTGGGGTCATTGGGCTTCCATCCACCCTCCAGATAATAGCTGTTTGCCTGCGGCCCTTCGTCCACCCTGAGCCACGGCTCTTCCGCCGCATCCAATTCCAATCTCATTACCTTTCCATCCTCTAACGTAAACGTTGCCAGACGTCCGTCGACATAGCGGGCAAAGTCACAAATACTGTCAGTGTCGAACCTTACGAGCCCTTCCACACGGACGGGACTCGGCCGAAACGAAAGTACCACCCGTCCGACCTGTACCTGCCGCTCATACAAATCCAAGTAAATGTATTCCTGGATGCTTCCCGGCAAACGGGACAAGCAGGAGACATCGACAGCAAACCGGGCTGTCCGGCTCACCGGAGCCAAGTCAACGACGACACCATAGGCCCGTCCCTGAACTCTCACATCTACATCCGCCCCGGTTTTCAAAACCAGTTGCATCTGGTTTCTATGAGCAGGGACATACACCGTGTCACCGGCTTCACTAAGCCGGCCTCCTTCTGGCAGGACGGAGGCTTCGCGGTCAATCCATCCGCCGGACTGCAAGGCAGACTCCGACGACAACCCGCTTTCCCATCCTTCTGACAAGACTTCCACCCGGACATCCGCACCCTTGCCATAGACTTTCAACGTATAGACCGTATTACGTCTCACGGCTGGCAACTTCGTTTTCAGACGATGCCAAGCTCCATCTATATCCACTGCAATTTCAACATCATGGGAACGACCGTCCTGCTCTGCGACATAACACAATGTCGACTTGCGGTTCTTGAACGGAGCGTCGTCTTCAAACGTCTTTGACCAATCGGCAAACTCCGAGCCTGACGGACTTCCACCGGTGTCCTGCGCATTCACATACCCTGTCTCGGAAATGCCTTTGATGACGACACGCTTCACCTCAACGCCCTCAAAAGAAGCATCCAAATCGATGCGTGCCACACTGCGTTCCAATGCCAGAGAAACCTGCAAAGGCAAATCAGGCGACAATGTCAACATCCCTGTCATCAGTATGCCCTGCCCTGTCATATCCCCGACCGTGGCCTCCAACTGCCTGAAGTGTTCCAACGTGGTGACACCGGGCTGCAACGCACCTACATCCACCGCATCTGTGGCATTCGCCAGAAAAAAGACACGACCACCCATCTGCGAAGGACGAAGATGGCACACTCCGTCTGCATCAGGTAAAAGAGACTCAAAAACCTCACTCAAAATGCCGTCCTCGAAACGACAAGCAACCAACGCATTCACTTGCGACTCTGCATCCGTGGCATCTCCTTCCGACATGCCACGCGCGGCAAGACGGACAGCCAACGCGCCATCAGAACCCGGCTGCGACACAAGGTCAGAAGCATCGCATCCACACAATGTAAAAGTCAAAACGCCGCACAGGGCAACCAATATCTTATCTAATTTCATCATCAACTGCTTTTTTTCTTTTCTATTTATACAAATACGGATTGTTTGCACTGTCCAGATAAGAAGGCGAATCTATCGGCAACTCTTTCAGATGGTCCACATAGAAATTATTGACCAGCTCCATCGCCCACGGACCGTAAGTGAATGCACTCGAATGCCCGTATCCCATCGTGTGGCCCAACTCATGGATGGCAAAGCTACACGTGTAAGCATTATTATAATATCCCAAATATATCCACTGAGCGACTCCCCAGACAGACCCTCCGGCCAGACCGGCCACCCCATTGCCTTCATAAATCAAGCCGACCTGCAACCGATATTTTGCACGCATCTTCTGAATCACGACATCGGGCGACACAGGCTCATGATTGTCATCATACAGCTTGTCAGGATTGTCCCGCATGAGTTGCTCCAGTTCAGGCATAGCCACCATGCCTGAATAGTTCAAGAAGAAAGCCACCGACTCACGACAATGCACAGGCCGGATGCCTTTCCAGTTTCCGCTGGGGCCTCCATCCGGCAAGTCCGGATCACCGCCATAAAGCCCCCAATGGATTTCCATGCCATACTTGATGCGCTGCAAACGCTGCCAGTATTCATCGCCAGACTCCACCTTGATAGTGGCCCCTGCCAAGTCGGCAGGCTTCACCACAGCCAACTGCAATGCCCGTCCGGACTCGGTCAGATAGGTGGTCGGACGTTCCAGCATCGGCAGCGACTGATAGAAATCGGCAAATGCAGGAATCGTGTCAAAATAAGCCAGTTCGATATACTCATTGTCCAAAGACGGGAAACGCACCTTGACCAGCACATCACCCAAACTGCGAGGCGAGTAGAACCGTGCATGAAGCCGGCCATCATCCGTAATCGAAAGTTGCAGCGGTTCCGATGTGTCAAACATGCGCTGCGAACGGTCTGTATACACCGTCTTCGGTTCATCATCCTGCAAAATCTTCCCATACCCGCCTTCCTCATACGCCTTGCGGGTCATGAAAAGAAGTCCTGAGCTGTCGTCAGGATGTGATACGGTCGTTTCTACGCGATTTTCCCGGTTGGGCATTACAGCCGTCTGGCTGAAAACGTATGTCTGCCCCACTTCATAGCCGCGGTAGTTGCGCGTCAGCAGACCCACTTCTCCCTGAAAAGCCTCTCCCTCCACTGTGGGCATGAAGCAATAGGCCGAAGCCTGGTCCAGACTGATGTCATCCATGTGACCGTCGCTCTCTCCACTGAAACGTCCGTCGCCAGACAAGGAAGTGACGAAACGTACGCCGGAAAGCGAAAGCGTCTTGGAGACAACAGCATGACGGACATAAGGATTGTTGTAGTCAAAACTAAAATCGACCTTCCCCATAATGCGCTGTTGCTTCACGACCGTGTCCAGAGACGCCACTTCCTGCTTGCCCCCGGCCGTCTGTCGCACGGTCACCGAAAAGGGAGTCTGCGAATAGAAATATTCCGCCTCCAAGGGTTTGTGCAAATCGGCAGGAAAAGAAAGCCAGCAGTCAGCAGCCCTCTGCAAGTCCAAAATGGAAGCCCGGTCTTTCCGCTCATCCCCTTTGATACCAAGCACCAACAGCCGGTAAGCACCCTCATGCAGTCCCTCCACCAGTATTTCGGCAGTGGAAGCATCGTAGCGCGACTTGATGTCCTTCACCAATTCACCCGCTTCATCGACGACATAATAGACCACCCGGTCATAGCGCACCTCATCCAAAGTCACCGAACGACTTTGCTCGCCGACATATCCTTCGCCTTCCAACTTGAAGACGGCAACAGGCATCGAACGCCCAGAACGGCCAGCCCAGTCTTCAGACATGCAAGACACGAGCAATAAACATAACACGAAAAAATTCAGATGTTTCATAGACTTCCTTACGACTTGATTTGCTTTCATTCTTTTCAATCTCATTTCATTATTCACACACATACTCAACTCGAAAACTTATAAAGAATTATCCATAATAAAACCGTCTATACGCACGAGAAACATACGTAGATATATTGTATATCATACGACAAAATATTCACATACATACTTTGCAAAAGAAAGACCTATTCTTCGCTCGGAAATAACATCCGAGAAAGTCGTATCTCGTTTTATGGGCGGCAAAGATATAGCCACCTCTTCGAACATCCAAGCGACAACATGCAATAACATACCGATTTAAGCGGATTTAACTACATACATAAAAAGCTATAATTATGCACTTCCGACATGCAGTATTTTCAGGACACATCACGGACACCTCTGTGCTTATAGTAAAAAACGGATGACTACGCCTCTATAAATGCCTTTAAGTTATTGTACAAATTACAACAGACAACACCCTCTATACAGTTACAAAACTTTTCCGCATTACATCTAAGATAAACGCATCATCAGAAACTTGATAAATGCAGACATCCATCCAAATGACCATACAGACACGGCAAACAATGCCACGCTTCTGACAAGTTCCTATCCGCAGAGAACACCCCCTCTTCATCATACTCATAAGCATCCGGCCTCTGTGGTCATAAAACACTCCTCTCCACAGTGATTCATGCACGTTCTCCACGGCCTCCTTTCCGTCCGACCACGCCTTCCTTTCCGTGGTCGGCTACCCTCCTTTCCGTCCTCGCCTACCCTTTAGGCCGTCATATCCGGATGTTGTATGACAAAAAAGAGGCTGTGTCGAAATGAGATTTCAACACAGCCTCTCTCGTTTCCCGTCAGGGATAATACTTTAATGCCGATATTCAAAAACTGTTTCTCAGCTTTTTGCAGCGACAGAAAGCATATACCAGTCATAGAGCCGACGCACGCCTTCCTCCACTTCGATACGATGCCGCCAGCCGAGAGCATGAAGTTTGCTGACATCTGTCAGCTTGCGCATCGTGCCGTCTGGCTTTGTGGAGTCCCAACGGATTTCTCCACGGAAACCCACTGTGCCGGCTATCAGTTCAGAAAGCCGACGGATGGTGATTTCTTTTCCCGTGCCTATGTTGATATGACAGTTGCGCACTTCCTTCGTGCCAAGAATGAACGTGTCGCGGAAGTCCACATGTTCCATGACGAAGACCGTGGCATCAGCCATCTCTTCACTCCAAAGGAATTCACGGAGCGGCGTCCCTGTGCCCCAAAGTGTGACTACCCCCGGAGCTATGCCGTAGCGTGACAGTACGGAGAGGATGTCGCCTTCGCTTGCCGTGCCGTCCACGCCCTCCACAGGACGCAGGGCGAGATCACGCCTTACCGTCTCCCAATCCCCGTCAGACAAACACTTCGACAAATGTATCTTCCGCATCATGGCAGGCAACACATGGCTGTGTTCGAGATGGAAATTATCATTCGGCCCATACAAGTTCGTGGGCATGACGGCGATGTAGTTTGTTCCATATTGGAGATTGAAGCTCTCACACATCTTCAGGCCGGCAATCTTCGCAATGGCGTAAGGTTCGTTGGTATATTCCAGCGGGGAAGTCAGCAGTGCGTCTTCCTTCATCGGCTGTGGAGCCTCACGCGGATAGATGCAAGTGCTGCCCAGGAAGACCAGTTTCTGCACGCCGTGGCGATAGCTCTCGCCGATGACGTTCTGCTGTATCTGGAGATTCTGCCAGATGAAGTCTGCACGGTGGGTCAGATTGGCCATGATGCCACCCACATGGGCAGCGGCCAGAATGACAGCCTCGGGACGTTCTTCGTCAAAGAAACGACGCACAGCCACCCCGTCGAGCAGATCAAGTTCGGCATGTGTACGGCCTACGAGGTTGGTGTATCCCTTCTGCTGCAAGTTGTTCCAGATGGCCGAACCCACCAGTCCCCGATGGCCGGCCACATAGATTTTTGTTTGTTTGTCCATAGTTGCTTAATCCATATTAGCTTTCTAGTAGAGCTTCTTTACGAAGCGCATGTCGTGGGCGACCATGATGCGCACCAGCTCTTCGAAAGAAGTCTTTTTCGGATTCCATCCCAGCAGCGTCTTTGCCTTGGTCGGGTCGCCCAGCAGTTGTTCCACCTCACACGGACGGAAATACTTCGGATCGACTTCCACCAGGACACGCCCCGTGGCCTTGTCGATACCCTTTTCCTCGACACCTTCCCCCTCCCAACGAAGGTCAATGCCGGCCTCACGGAAAGCCAGGGTACAGAATTCACGCACGGTGTGCATCTCGCCCGTAGCGATGACAAAGTCTTCCGGTGTGTCATGCTGGAGAATCATCCACATGCACTCCACATAGTCTTTCGCGTAGCCCCAGTCACGACGCGCGTCCATGTTGCCCAGATAAAGTTTGTCTTGGAATCCCTGCGCGATGCGGGCGGCAGCCAGCGTGATTTTCCGGGTGACAAAGTTCTCACCACGGCGCTCGCTCACGCGGGCCTCCACGGAAATAAAATGGAAGCCGAACCGGGCGAACATGCTCATATAGATTCCGGAAACAAGAAAATAATTCTTTTCCGTGAAGTACTGTGTCTGGGCAGACGGTTCGAGATTCGGATTTGTGGTCGCCTCGAAGAGGACCGACAGAAAACCCTTGCCATCCACAGGCGGAGGTCCTTCCCAGTCGTAGGCGTTCATGCCGTGCCAGAAGGACTGCATGGGAACGGATGTGATGTCCCGGATATCGATGAGCGGCCCCTTATGTGTGATTGGAGCGAATCCCCCGCCGAGATTGATGACCCAGAACTGTTTGGGAACCTGGTCATACAGCTGGCGCACGCGCAGTTCGGTTCCCTTCTGCTCGGATCCGAGGGCGAACATGGCATCCAGAGCCTTGGCGTGACAGTATACGGCGATGTCACGGTATGTGCGGCAGTTGGCCGCTGTAAAATCGAGGCTCTGCGGATCCACGGTCAGGGGAGAAATATACTTCGATGCCTTATCCAGAATGCGGTATACCGGTGAAGTGGGCATGTAGTCTATGGGACGTACGGCCTGCGCGGCCAAAACGTCCTGAAGGCCGGCGTACACGCAGCCATCACTGGCCGACACGGTCACCCATTCCAGTTCCTTCAGCTTCTCCATGGCTCCCGGAAGCTGGAAAATAGTGGGAATGCGGAACTCGCGGCAGATGTCAGCAAGACGCGAGCTCATCCTGCCCTTCTCCACAATGAGGGCGCTGACGCTGTCCAGGGCTGAAACCCAGAGGTAGTGATCATCCGGAACGACAAGAACAGCATGAGGTGGAAAATTCCTGAGATCATTCCATTTTCTGGCAATGACGGGATGTCCTGCAGCAACCCCCTGATTGGCCGTCATTCCTCCGGACAGAATCGGATCTGGAAGTTTGTCCAGAAGCTCGTCCTCGGCATAATGCTTCTCTTCAGGCCCCCGGAGACCTGCCTCTTCTTCCTTCTTCATCACAGGCGTGGCTGCGCGCTGCCTGAGCAGGAGGTCATGGAGGGTATGAATGTAAATTCTTCCATCCGGCGTGACGAAATAGGACATGGACTGGGGACAGCCCTTGTCGGCCGCCAGCTCGGCAGCAATGCCAGCCACGCGGGACACCGTCGCCTTATCAAGACTCTCAGAGAAATTTGCGCTCTCCCTTGTCACGCGCACGGCGTACGGTGGATTTGGGGAGACGGAGAACCGGTCGGAATCCTTCTTTTCCCTCGGTTGGCCATGGAACACGTACACCTGCAGAAGCGAGCCTTCCGGCTGCAGAGGATGCGCGGTTTTCACAACGCCGCGTTTCGAACCGCTCTCCATGGCGATGCAGGAAACGGAAAAGCCTGTGCCCGATCCGGTGAGGCCACGGGCGCGGCGGTACACAAGCGCCTGCGCACATTGCTTCAGGGAGAGGGCCCGGTGCACAGCCTCCAGTATCTCTTCGTCAGGGGAAGAAAGAGGCAGGGCCTCCGGACACATATACAGCCCGTCAGACTCGTATTTTGATTCCGGAGGCCAGAGGCGTACCTTGAAGACCAGGAGCATAGGCCCGCTGTCACGGCACTCTTCCCTCAGCTCATGCAGCGCTGCCCTGGCTGCGTCCTGCAGTTCCTGAGGCATGGGAGTTTCTCTGACCACCTGCTCGGCGCCGAGGCCCAGCCTGAGCACACGCTTCGTCTTCAGTCCCCCTTCCGACTGAATGCGGCGGTTGATTTCCTCGCGTATTTTTTTCTCTCCAAGGAGAAGGTCACACCCCGCTCCCGTGATCACGAAACCGCGGGGAACGAGATCCCGGTATTTATCCGGGAGCGTGCTGAGCCGTACGGCCTCGGGGGAAGCCAGGAGTGTGCTGGAAGCGAGTTCCGGCGAATTCAGGGGAAGGATCAGGGGACCCTGTATACGTCTGTGGAGATCATAGACGAGGGAGCTTACTTCTTTCTGAAGGACGCTGAAGCGCTTCACCAGCTCGTCCGTATGCCTGCCATCCAGGGCCTTCAGCTGACGCACGCACTGAAAGACCTGCAGGGCAACATCCGTGCACAGGGCCCGCACTTTGTAAATGCCGAACGGATGTTCACAGCAGAGCGTGTATTCGATCTGCGACTCTATTTCCTGGAAACGGTTCCAGGCTGTGAGAAACATACGAAAGCGGTTGCTCAGGATAGCAAAATTTCTGTCCTGCTGCTCCTGTTCCGGTCCTGTCTTCTCTTCCTTCCTGCGGGAAGAAAGCAATGATTTCAACCAGGTAAAAGCCATGCGTACCACACCCCGGAACCGCCAGTACGAAAAGGGAAAGCCGGTCTGCTCTTCTGAAGAAGCTAGCACCTAACAAAATCTAGGGCAAGGCAGGTACAAAACATTTTAGAAATTTTTCACAAGCAATCCGTCCACGGAGCCGG
>ENA-ORSI01002603-ORSI01002603.1-human-gut-metagenome-genome-assembly--contig:-NODE-2603-length-12733-cov-2.854157_pt1 | contig 12733 bp, 11 predicted proteins | sample MGYA00242187_ERZ509154 | MGnify/ENA primary metagenome ERZ509154 (study PRJEB26280, sample SAMEA2338627) | human gut metagenome | biome: human gut; feature: human-associated habitat; material: faeces...
CGCGGTCCCGCACCTCCGGTACCTGGGCTATGCTGTAGGGCTGAACGCCGTCGTACACGATGGCATCATAGGGCTCGTCTGTCAGCACCCACAAGTCATGTTCCTGCACCACCTTGGCGATGGCCAGAATATCCTCCTTCGTCAGCACCGCGCCGGTGGGGTTGCAGGGGGAGTTCAGCAGGAGCGCCCGGGTGTGGGGGGTGATGGCCTTCTCAATATCCGCCGCCTGCATCCGGTAGTCATATTTTTCATAAGTAGGAACGGGAACCGCCCTGGCGCCCACAATACTGGCCTGGCCGTAGTAGTTGGGGAAACAGGGATCCGGCACCAGGATCTCATCGCCGGGGTTCAGCAGCAGCATCATGGACAGCACCAGGCCCTCCATGGCGCCCACGGTGATGATGACATGATCCTTGGTGTAGCCCTCCCAGTACCGTTTCCGGTACTTGTCGGCCACAGCCTCCCGCAGCTCCGGAATGCCGGCGTTGGGGGCGTAGTGGGTCTGACCCTCGTCAATGGCTTTCTTGGCAGCCTCCTTGATGTATTGCGGTGTGTCGAAGTTGGGCTCGCCCACCGTCAGCTTGATGGCCTCCGGATACTGAGCCGCCAGATCAAACATCTTCCGAATGCCCGATGCCGGATAGTTTTTCGCCCGATCGGACATGTACAGCTTCTGTTCCATTACTGTCCTCTCCTTTATATATATGTGCCGCTTGGCATACCCTCCCTGCAAGAGAGCACGTCAAATCCAGGCGATGGTATCAGGCTTTGTCTTTGTTGTTCACCCACAGCTCCGGAATCGCATTAGATGCCGCCTCGCTGGTGGGCTCCCACTTACCGGACTTCAACCGGGCCAGGTAATCGTTGATCAGCGCGCCGATCTGCTTGCGCATCAGGAAGCACACAATCAGGTTCAGTACCGCGCAGACACCAAAGAAGAAGTCGAACAGATTCCACAGCACACTGAGGGCTCCCACAGAACCGATGATGGCAAACGCGCAGCCCAGGATCCGATAGGGAATTGTCAGCTTATCCAGCTTCAGTGCGCTCAGGCAGACCTCGCCATAGTAGACATTCACCAGAGCCGTGGTGAATGCAAAGAGCGCGATGATAATGGTGACAAAAATCGTTCCCAGCATCTGATTGCCGAGGGCCGTGCCAAACGCAGTGGCGGTCAGAGCAGCACCTGTCTGGCCAGAAGTCCAGGCTCCGGAGCACAGAACCACCAGCGGTCATGGTGCAGACAACGATGGTGTCCACAAATACCTCGGTAATGCCCCACAGGCCCTGCTTCACCGGATGGTTGGCAGAGGAAGAGGAGTGGGCCAAGGGCGCCATACCAGTGCCGGCCTCGTTGGAATACACACCGCGGGCCAAGCCCCAGCGGATGGCCAACACCACCGTGGAACCAGCAAAGCCGCCGGTAGCCGCCATGGGAGTGAAGGCATACTGGAAGATCATGCCAAAGATGCCGGGGATCTTGCCGGCGGACATGATCAGGATGATGATGCTGACAACGGTATAAGCCAGTGCCATAAAGGGCACCACTACCTCAGCGAAGTGGGACAAGCTCTTGATGCCGCCAATCAGAACGATGAACATCAGAACAGCGGAGATCACGCCGATGATGATGGGCGGAATATCAAAAGAGGTCCTGACAGACTCCACTACGGAATTGATCTGCACGGCGGGGGCGAATACCATGGCGCAACCCAGAATAATCGCCCAAATGATGCCCAACCACTTCCAGTTCTTGCCCAAACCGCGGCGGACGTACCAATAGAAGCCGCCGTGCCATTTACCGGTCTCGGGATCCCGCTCCCGGTAGGCCATGCCCAGGGTAATTTCAGAGAACTTTACGATAAAGCCCATGAGGGCCACCAGCCACATCCAGAATACAGCGCCGGGACCGCCAGTGGCAATCGCAATGGAAACGCCGGCAATATTACCCACGCCAAGAGTGGATGCCAGGGCTGTGCAGCAGGCCTGGAAAGGCGACACGTCGCCTTCACCATCACCCTTGTCAAAAATCTTACCCAGAGTGTTCTTAAGCGCGTGTCCAAATTTAGTGAACTGGAAAAATTTGAACCGGAAGGACAGGTACACGGCAACCGCAGATGTCAGAATCAGCAACGGCCATCCCCATAGCCAGTTGGAAATTGCCATCATGATATCGATAATGATCATAAAATCTCTCTCCTGTTTCTTTCTGATTTGTTTTTCCCTATTTGATTATCCCACCTGTTCTTTCATCCCCCCTAGCAAGAGTTATATTATCAAGAGGGCATCCCCCTCGATAGCGGAGTATAGGTGTTGTGTCGCCGGAATTTCCCCTTGTGTGCAGCGAAAAAATATGCAATAATAAACGAGTATAAATCCGAATCAGCAAATCTCTTGTGTACTAAGCGGAGGATATGTGATCATGACATTACAGCAGTTGAAATACATTTGTGCCGTATCGGAATACAAGTCGATCCGGGAAGCCTCCAAAAGCCTCTATATCTCTCAGCCGGCCCTCAGTACACTCATTCAGAATCTGGAGGAAGAGCTCCAAATCACAATTTTTGAGAAATCCGGAAAAGGTATTTCTGTCACGCCGGACGGGAAAAAGCTCATTCAGTACGCCGCCCGCATGATCGAATGTGAAAATGAGATCCGGGCGGAGTTCTGCGGCGAAAATCGGGACCCTTCGAAATTTGTTTTCAGTGTCTCAAGTCAGCACTATATGTTCAATATATATGTATTTATCCGAACACTTCAGCAGTTTGCCAAAGGCCGTTACGAAGTTCGGCTACGGGAGACAACAACCATGAACCTTCTGGGAGATGTTGCCGCGCGGAGAAGTGAACTAGGTGTCTTTACGCTGAATCACACATCTAAAAAGCAACTCAGCCAACTTATGAAAACAATGGGCCTGGAATTTCATATGATTCACACAGGGCACCCCCATGTTTTTCTCCATCGCCAGCATCCTTTGGCGAAGTACGACAGTATCACGTTGGAAGATCTGGCCCCATATCCCTGCATTCAATATGACCAGGGTGATGAGCCGCTGCATCTCTTTTTTGAAGAACCTGTTATCAAGGACTTCAAGCCCGAAAAGGTCATTGTGACCAGCGATCAATTTTCAAGTTATATGGCTTGGCGAGAATTAAATGCCTACGATTTGGGTACGGGTCTCCTCTTCCCAGGAGCAGAAAATGACGTTGTTGCCATTCCGCTAAAAGAAAATGTTCTGTATGACCTTGGGTATGTGACCATTCTGAATGCAGCCCTCAGCGATGCGGCTTCGTACATGATTGATCAAATCAGGATTTGTCTCCCCAAATCTTTCTAGTTCATCGAGTTTTGTAATATTACACTAACATCTTTGAATATTTGAAGTCAATAGATGTGTATATTGTACATATTTTTCAATCGTAATAACTTTTTTCAATCGAAAAAAGCTGACGCGCACCCTTTGGCAGCCGGATACCAGTCTTCTGGTTGACGTGTCATGGTTTCTCTTTCTTTCCAGCCATTTTCCCGATTTTGCTGGTCTCCTAATCTTTTTTCTTGTCCTTTTGACCCAGATTGCTGAAAATCGCCGCAGAGCGGAAGGACAAAACCTTCGGGCCTTGGGCAATTTCTGGCTCAAGCGGATGGAGAACCCGACGGCCGCTCATAACCGGTCACTCGTTGGCTCAGAGCCAGCCCCACAGCCAGAAAATTACCGCTTTCCGGCTGGAAAGCGGTAATTTTCTCTGTTATTTCAGGACCTATACAGTATCCTCTGCCAGGAATTGAAGGAAATAGTCGTTCTTAGTCTTCAGCGGAGTCCTTTTGACTTCGTCGTTGAATCTTTCCATCTGCCGTCCCCTCCCTGCAATCACCATATTATATCGAACTCTCCCATTTGAGGCACTGCAATTCAACCCGCCGGATACCGGTGCCTGCTTTATATTGGACATCTCAAATGCGCCTCTCCTTTTTATCTAGGAAATGAGGTCAACTGTTCGATGGGCAGAGTTTTCATCTCTCGATATTCTGGCTTCAGCAAGGCCCAGCCTCCGACGGAAACCGTGGCAAATCAGCCGCTGTACCCTCGGTAGAAGTCTGGTGAAAGAATGATCTCGTCTTTCCCTTTGCGTCGTTATTGAACCGCTCCTCCATCCAGGCGCTCATCATGTATTTCCCAGTCTTGGTCGCGTCCAGCCTCTTGGTTTTCTCGATAACTGCTTTCTGTTTTGCCTTCGTCTCTGCCTGGATCCTATCAAGGGCGTTCAGAAATACTTGCCTGTTCTGTGTGCTGGATCGCGGCCTGCAGTGTGACAGGACTCCCATCTGTCCTCTTTTCTTTTTCGGGCGTTACCCCCTCCATTGCCCGTCCCTTTGTCATGGCATCCGCCTACTTTTTAACGGCACGACATACCTCATAAAAGGAATTCGTCAGGACCTACGGCCATAGTGATCAGGAAAGCAATAGCTCGGCTATTCAGGTTGTAATTCGGCCTAGAGTACGTCTGTTTTATCCCGCCATATTTTAGTTAATGGGCTCGCATCTAATTTCAAAGGGGCCATCGTTCCCAAGTTAGCCTCGTATCCCCTGGACCGCCAAAGGCGTTGGTGTGTACGGCTCCCTACTCCGATTACCTCTCACAGCAGCTCGCGGTCTAAACAGAGGCCGATTTTCTTTTCTCTGTCTTTTGGCCTGCTGACACCTCTTCAGGTGGATCCATACTTGTGCATGAAATTGCTGCCGATGTGTGTTTGAACGCGGTGTTTGCCCTGCCTGACGATCAGAAATCCGACCAAAAATACCAGCCTGGCGGAGAGCTTTTCCGCCAGGCTGGTATTTTGGTGATCGATTATGATCTACCGGTTATCACTCTTTATTTCAAAAAATATCCGGTTTATGGATGTCTCTTCTTATGGCTCTGGCGGGAGGGGCATTGCGATTCGGTCCTTTTGGATTGCCAGAATATCCTGCACGATCTGGAAAATCCTCTGGGTGTCATTGTTCTTGATGGCCGACACCAGGGCGCTGTAGGCATTGTAGGTCACTTCATTGCGGGAGTAGAGATTTGCCTGGACGGTCCGATTGATATGGGAGTTGAACAGATGCAGCGTCTTGGTCAGCGTGACCAGAACCTGATTGCCGCTGGACGCCATGATGATCTCATGGAGCTTGCAGATGCAGGAGTCGACACTGGGCAGGTTGCCCAGGTCGCAGACTGTCTTGAGCTTTGACAAGACCCCGTCCAAATCCGATATGCAGTGCCCATACGCCTCCGGATCCCTCTCATAGTGAACCGCCAGGGTCGAGGATGACCAGAGGAGTATGGAGGAGAAGAACTCCATAATCTCATACATATTTTTCTGACTCAGAACCGCATACATAGAAATAGCCTCGCCCGAGAACTGCGCTTGTTCTCCTACAAACGTGCCTTTTGCGACGCGGCTTTCCAAAATACCAAGATAATTGAACACTTTGATTGCCTCTCGAAGGGAGGAACGGCTGATTCCAAAGCGGGACGCCAATTCCATCTCTGTAGGCAGGCGATCCCCCGGTTTATAGTGTCCGGTGACAATCAAATTCTGGAGCTGTTCCATTGCTTGCTGTACAACCGTAAATTCCCGGTCTTTATCTATTTTGCTAAATTCCGACTCATTTTGGTACAAAAATATCAAACCCTTTTATTGCTTTTTTACAAAATCGCGAAAAATTTCTAATCTCAGGAAGCATATTTGTAATATATTATAAATAAACCAGTGTGAAAGTTCTACAGCAAATTTCATAAAAAACGCAAAAATTTTGTAGAATATTTTTGACAGGTCCGATTGAATTGTCATACAATACAAGCAAGCCCGTATTGTCAGACAATATGGCACCGCATGCGGAGAATTAAGAAAACAACAGACTGTATGGAGGAAATGCTGATGAAAAAAGTTTCTGTGCTATTCCTGGTCGCGGCCATGCTGCTCTCTCTGGTTGCATGCTCTGGCGGCACATCTTCTTCCGGTGATAGCAGCGGTGATGCTTCCACCGGTAGTTCTAACGGAGGGGACACGGTCCGAATTGGTGTGACCATGCCTTTGACCGGTTCTCAGTCAGCTATCGGCAACCGGCAATTGGCTGGTATTCAGTTAGCTGTTGATATGCAAAATGAAAAGGGGGGGATTGCCTCTCTTGGTGGCGCTCAGGTAGAACTGGTGGTCGCTGATACTCAAAGCGACACCAATATTGCTGTCACAGAGGCAGAGCGGCTGATTACCTCTGAGGGTATCTGTGCCTTAATGGGAACTTATAGTTCTGCAGCAGCTGCGGCAAGTGCCCCGATTGCGGAAAAATATGGTATCCCCTACATGATTACTAATGCCACTGCAGATGAAATCTTGCAGAATGGCTACGAGTACACCTTCCGCGCCAACGTCTGCAATGGCTTGGATGCCATTGATATGGTGGCTTATATTCAGGAATTGAATGATACTTTTGATGCAGATATTCATAACATCGCCATTGTGTACGAAAACTCTGACTGGGGTTATGGTATGTCTGTGGGCATCTCCAATGAAATTGCCGAAAACTATGCTGATCAGTTCTCTGTGGTCATGAATGAAGGCTACGAGCCTGATATTGCTGACTTTTCTGCTATCGTCAATCAAATCCGATCTTCTGACGTGGATCTGATCATTCCTATGAACTATCTGAATGACGCATTGTTGTTCGTTCAGACCCTGGCAGACTATCAGGTCGACATTCCCGTTCTGGCACATTCCGGTGGTTATACCGTCCCCGAGTTCCTGCAGAACGCTGGCTCCAATGCGAACTATCTGTTGACCTTCTCCTCTTGGGACCCCAGTGTACTCCAGTTCAAGTCGGAAGAGGCTGTGGAGATCAACGAAAAATACAAGGCCGAATACTCTGACGGTGTGGATATGGACACCTATGCCGCCAACGGCTGGCTGGGCGGCGTCGTGATGCTGAACGCCATTGAGCGGGCTGCATCCACAGACCCCGAAGCCATCAAGGATGCGATCCTGGCAACCGATCTGGGACCGGACTCTTATGAATGCACGCTCCATCCCTTTGAGGGTATTAAGTTCGGTGAGACTTGTGGCATGACTAATCAGAACATCTATGCCAAGTCCATTATTCTGCAGGTCATCGATGGACAGTTCGAGCTTATCGGGCCTTCCAGTATGGTTCCTCTGGAGGAATCTGAAATCGTTTTCCCCATTCCCTCCTGGAGTGAGCGATAATCCCCGATTATCAACTTCAGATCACCCGGCTGCCTCATAAAGAGGCAGCCGGGGAATCACTGTTTTGGAAATGAGAATCTCGTAGTAACTTGCACAATGCTGGCAACGCCACACATTGTGTGCTGTATTCAAAAGGAGAGGAAACTTTGCTTTATTTACAGACTGTGCTAGATGGCCTGCTACAAGGCGGCGTGTATGCAGCAGTCGCAGTAGGTCTGAGCTTGGTGTTCGGCGTAATGCGCATCATCAACTGGGCCCACGGTGAGATGCTGATGCTTTCCATGTATGTTGGATTCTTCCTCTACACCGGACTGGGGATTAATCCTTACATTACGGTACTAATCAATGCGGTCCTTTTCTTCGCGCTGGGCTATCTTTTCCAGAGAGGTATTCTGAATCCAATGCTGCAGCGCGAGAAAGAACGGGAACCTATGAGTATCCTGCTCTTTACAGTGGGCCTAGGATATGTTCTATCCAACATTGCACTTATGGCCTTTGGTGGGAACTCCAGAGCCATTACCGCAACCTTCAACCTGGGGTCCTTTGTGACCCCCAACTTGGGGCTAGTCGTCTCCATTCCCAAATTGATTGCCTGTGTGATTTCCATCGCGGTGAGCATGGCCCTATTCGTTTTCTTGCAGTCTTCTGAACAGGGGCGTGCCCTGCGTGCATGTTCCCAAAACCGTGAAGTGGCGAAGCTGATGGGAATCAATGAGCAAAAGCTCTATGGTATTGCCATGGGTTTGGGCCTGGGCTTGGTCGGTATCTCCGGTGCCCTGCTGATCTCCTATTTCCCCGTTACCCCTGAGGTTGGCGCCTCCTTCAGCACCAAATCTTTCGTGATCGTGGTATTAGGTGGCAAGGGGAGCATTCCTGGCGCTCTGGTAGGCGGCCTTCTTGTGGGCGTAATCGAGACACTGGGTTCCCAGCTTTTCTCGTCTTCTTACTCTCAGGTAATTCTGTTCGTTCTGTTTGTGATCATTCTCTTGGTCAAGCCCACGGGCTTGTTCGGCAAAGAGCGCGACTAGGGAGGGAATCAAAATGAAAAAGGGATTATCCTGGAAACATTTGTTCCTTTTGCTTGTCGTAGCGCTGATTCCGCTTGCGATCAATGCAATTTGGGGCGGCCGAAAAGGTTATGTGATGCAGTTGGCTGTGATGTGCCTGCTGTATATGGTTTGGACCAGTTCCTTCAATATTGTCTCCGGATTCATCGGATGGTTTTCTCTGGGGCACAGTGTCTATATTGGCCTAGGCGCCTATATCAGTGGAATCCTATTTACCTACATGGGAATCACTCCTTGGTTTGGAATGCTGATAGGTGGCCTGATTGCTGGCATTATCGCTGTTATGGTCGGTTATCCGACATTCCGGCTAAAAGGTTCTTACTATACGCTTTCAACTGTAGCTCTTGTGAACGTATTTCGTATCATCTTCCTGAATGAAGATTCGATCTTCGGGTTTCCGACCAATGGCGCTATGGGTATCAAAATGCCTTGGGAGGGCAACATCGCCAGTATGCAGCACTTGGACAAGACCTTCTATTTCTATATTGTGTTGGGCCTGCTGGTAATAGTTTTGTTGGTGTCCAATTATATCAACAACTCAAAAACTGGGTATTATTTTGCTGCAATCAAGACGAATCAGGGTGCTGCCGCTACGTTGGGCGTGGACGTTACTTCCTATAAGCTGCGTGCCCAATTCCTGAGTGCGTTCTTTGCTGCGGTTTCCGGTGCAATCTACGGCCAGATGCTACAGTTTATCGAACCGGCCAGTTTCTTCTCCAATGATCTCTCCACACAAATCGCTGTTATGGCAATTGTTGGCGGTGTTGGAACCTTGTGGGGACCTGTTGTCGGTGCGCTGATCCTCTATCCGGTGAGCGAAGTAATTCGTTCCAGCATCGGCAGTTCTTTGCCGGGTCTGTCTCTCGTGATTTATGGTTTAGTGCTGATGCTGGTTATCTACTTTATGCCCCAAGGCATTATTGGCTATCTCAAGAAATTTGTCCAGTGGATTTTCGGTAAAATCCGCAGAAAGGAGGTCGCCAATGTCAAGCAGTGATCTGTTAAAGAATCCCATCATTCTACAGACTGAAAACGTCGTAAAACAATTCGGTGGTCTGGTTGCCGTCGACAATATCAGCATTGAATTACACGAGGGAGAGATTTTAGGTCTGATTGGGGCAAATGGTGCTGGTAAGACGACCTTGTTCAACATGATTTCCGGCTCTTTCCGCCCCACGTCCGGAAAGATTCTCTTCAACGGGATCCGTATTGACAAGCTGCCTCCCAACAAGATCTGCAAGTTGGGCCTTGGCCGCACATATCAGATCGTCCAGCCTTTCTTGAATCTAACTGTCCTGGAAAACACAATGGTGGGTGCATTGTTGCGGAATTCCAGTGTTAAAGAAGCACGGAAAAAGGCAGAGGAAATTCTGGAGTTTGTAGGTCTGAGCAATCGAAAAGACGTGGTTGGTGGTGCCTTAAACATTCCGGAATTAAAACGGATGGAAGTTGCGCGGGCACTCGCCACGGAACCCAAAGTCCTCCTGCTGGATGAGGTAATGGCAGGTCTGAATCCCACAGAATCCGAGCAGGTCATCGAACTTGTCCGAAATATCCGGGAAAATGGGACCACTATTGTCATCATTGAACATGTTATGAAGGCAATTATGAATCTCTCGGACCGAATTTACGTTCTCAATCAAGGCAAGCTTATTGCAACCGGAACACCCTCGGAAATCACGCAGAACTCTGAGGTAATCAAATCTTATCTGGGGGAGAAGAGCTATGCTAAAGGTTGAGCACATTATGGTAAATTACGGGGATTTCCAGGCGATCTCCGATGTGAGCCTTGATATGAAGGAAGGGGAAATCGTAGCGCTTCTGGGCTCTAACGGCGCAGGAAAGAGTACAACCATCAATACCCTTTCTGGAATGACAGATCTTCGAGCAGGAAAAATTACCTTTATGGGACAGGATATCAGCAATACACCGGCATTTGACCGTGTGAAAATGGGATTGATTCAAGTTCCGGAAGGAAGAAAGCTGTTTCCCTATATGTCTGTAATGGACAACATGCTGGTGGGTTCCTATCTGAAGGAGGCACGTGAGGTCCGAAAGAAAAATCTGGATCTTTGCTTTGAACTGTTTCCAAAGCTTTATGAACGCCGCAAACAGTTGGCAGGTTCCATGTCCGGCGGTGAGCAGCAGATGTGCGCAATTGCCCGGGCACTGATGTCAAATCCGAAGCTTTTGATGTTGGATGAGCCATCCCTCGGCCTTGCGCCCGTAGTTGTGGACAAGATTTTTGAAACCCTTGTTGCAATCAACAAACTGGGTGTTTCCATCCTGATTGTCGAGCAAAATGTTCTGGCAACATTGGATGTTGCCTCGCGAGGTTTCGTGATCGAAACCGGAAAAACCGTTCTGTCCGGTCCCAGCAACGAGCTCATCAATAACGAAGATATGAAGAAAGCATATCTCGGAATTTAACGGACGTTTAATAATAGGGTGGGACGCAGAATTTGATAATTTTGCTTGTCTTTTTGCCAGAGAGCTTGATGCCTGCGCCACGCAGGCATCAAGCTCTTTCTGCACTCTGAAGAAAATAGAGTTAATCAGCAAGGGCGAGATTAAATTCGATTGTGCCATTCTTGAGGGGCCAGAGGAACTTCTCTCTGCTTCTCAGCCCTCCGGCTGCACAAAGTGGGGGCAGCCCGTAAAAAGGCTTTGGCTTGCCACTGGCAACCGAAGGCTCTGCTTTCCCCACCCGAAGGTAGTAGTATTCTCCCAGGAAAAACAACGGCCGGGCGGAATTTTAATCCGCCCGGCTGGGTCCTTATGTTGTATCGAAGTTTCTGCGCGGGCATGATTTCTGCACAACTACAAAGCCTCCCGCGCTACCAGGACAAATCGGCCGTTATTTGCATAGTAATCGCAGGTAATCAAAGTCAGCAGCCGGTCTCCGTATTCTGCACGGACCCCAGTATCGTAGAGCGCAGCTTCCTCCGCCTGTGTAATATAGCTGTCAAATACCTCTGGCTCGGATAGATCCCCATAGTAGTAAAAGCGGAACACACCGGTCTCGTCGGTCCGGTAAACCCGGCTGTAAAAAGCCGCCATCACCTCATAGGTATGCCGCTGATAGGTGCCGTCCGGCGCGATTACATCGTACTGAATTTCCGGGTGGGCCGCCGCATAGGCCGGGTCGGCACTCTCGTCGGCGATGACCAGCACCTCGGAGGGGCCGGCCACCATGTCGATGCCCACCTGGCCAAAGACCTGCTTCTTGGCCTCGGCCACGAACTGGTTGCCGGGGCCCACGATCTTGTCCACCCGGGGCACCGTCTCCGTGCCGTAGGCCAGGGCCGCCACCGCCTGGGCGCCGCCCAGCTTGAACACCCGGTCCGCCCCGGCGATCTTCGCCGCCGCCAGGGCCTCCGGACTGATGGCGCCGCTCTCGTCCGGCGGCGTCACCACCACGATCTCCCGCACCCCGGCGATCTTGGCGGGGATCACGTTCATCAAAATGGTGGAGGGGAAGGCCACCGGGCTGCCGGGGACGCAGACGCCCACCTTTTCAATAGGGGTGTACCGCTGGCCCAGCACCACGCCGGGCCGGGCACGGGGTACCGCGCCGCTGCGGATGTGCAGGTCGCTGGTGCAGATGGTGGAGCGGGTCACCCGCACAATGCGGCGGATGTTGTCCGCCGAGCGCCGCAGCGTCTCCCGGAAGTCCTCGTCCACGCGGTCCCAGGCGGCCTCCATCTCCCCCTCGGTCACTTCAAAACAGGTGAGGTCCGCGCCGTTGAACCGGCGGGTGTACTCCCGCAGAGCGGTGTCCCCCCGGGCGCGGACATCCGCCAGAATGGCGTCCACCGCCGCGCCCACGTCCTCCTCCGCCTGGGGAGCGCGATCAAAAAGGGGCAGGTCCTCCAGCCGGTCCGCCTCGTAAATGGGGATCATGACTCCGTCACCTCCTTCAGCTTGCCCAGGAGCGTCTCGATCTCCCGGCGCTTGAACTGGTAGCTGGCCCGGTTGGCGATGAAGCGGGCCGAGATGGGCATGAATTCCGTCAGCACCTTCAGGTCATTCTCCCGCAGGGTGGTGCCGGTCTCCACAATGTCCACGATCACGTCGGAGAGGCCCAGGATGGGGGCCAGCTCGATGGAGCCGTTCAGCTGGATGATGTCGATGTCCCGGCCCTGGGCGGCGTAGTACCGCTTGGCGATGTTGACGAATTTGGTGGCCACCCGCAGGGCCCGGCTCTGGTCCTCCTGGAAGTCCTTGGGTCCGGCCACGCACATGCGGCACTTGCCCAGGCCCGTGTCCAGCAGCTCATACACGTCCGCGCCGGACTCCGCCAGGATGTCCTTGCCCACGATGCCGATGTCCGCCGCGCCGTGCTCCACATAGATGGCCACGTCGCTGGGCTTCACCAGAAAATAGCGGATGCCCGCCTTGGGATTCTCCACCACCAGCTTGCG
>ENA-ORSI01002605-ORSI01002605.1-human-gut-metagenome-genome-assembly--contig:-NODE-2605-length-12729-cov-8.391984_pt1 | contig 12729 bp, 21 predicted proteins | sample MGYA00242187_ERZ509154 | MGnify/ENA primary metagenome ERZ509154 (study PRJEB26280, sample SAMEA2338627) | human gut metagenome | biome: human gut; feature: human-associated habitat; material: faeces...
CTGGGTTATATCGCTGGCAGCGACCTGTATATGTACTTCGCCGAAAAATCCCAAGGCCGAAAGAAGCCGCACGACTTTGAGGATATTGCTAACATGGCCATAAAAAATGACCCCATTTTATAAAAGACAAGCTGTCTGTTCCTCGGGCAGCTTTTTATTTATGTAAGAACTGTTCCTGTTCCGTCGCTTATCTCTCGATAGGGCAAGAAACTAACATTAAAAGTTTTACATACAAAATAGAAACTGGATGTACGGATTTGATCTGTGTCCTTCTCTGAGCCTACACAGTCTAAATTGAACCAATATAGACCATCAATGAATTGTATATCCATATTAAAGATGATCTGTAAATCTTCATTTCGTTTTTGTCTTATAGTAAATTCCGATATGTTTTCTGCAATGATTTCAAGGTTAAGCCACCCATCTGGACTTTCTACTGATAGTTCCAAAATGATTTGGCATTCTGCCAAATTAATTTTAATCTGACGAATCAACCCATCTCCTGCATTATGCAGAGTGTGTTTCAAATAGTTTATGAAATCATTGTTGTTCATTTCTTTTGCTTTTTAGAGTGTATATTGTTCTCCAGCGTTCCGCCTGTCCAGTCGCACTGCCATTTGTTAATATCACATTAATAAAAGAATTACATTTCGGCTAATTTCCATTTTACGGAGCAAGCAGAAACATCGTCATCTATATATGCCTGCAGGTAAGAAGCTAAGTCTTTATATCGACTTTCGCCATTAGAATCATACACCCATAATTCAGGTTCAACTGTGCCGTCAAACCAGATTAGACAAATCATTTCATAACTGTTATCGCTTGCGGCAAAAATGGAAATCCTGTGTAGTGCAAATAGCCCGGTTGCATGGTCTTCCCAATTACCCATTGAAGCTTTTACACTTCCAGCAATCCCAGACAGCCGTTCATCCTCTGCACTTTCGTTCCAAAGGCTTTCCATTTCTTTCGTATCAAGCCAGTCACCATGAGTAGCGTTGACCCATTTCCCGAATGCCTCAAATCTTTCCTTCAGCATTGGCGAAGGCTTACGGTAAACCCCATTTTCAAGAGTAGGCACACCTTTGGAGAAATCTATAGACACATCTAATTGAGGTTTAAACTGTGCATCCCTCAATTCAGCTTCAATGGATATGGCCACATCAAGCAATTCTTTTATCGTTTTCATTTCCTATCTATTTGTCTAATTCTTTTTTTTATGCATCTTTGTTCATATCGGTCTTTTTCAGAAGAGGTTGAGCCGCATGTTATGTACCTTTATATGTTGGGATGACTCACCCAATTATACTTTTCCATTAACTTTTCCATTGCCCTGTTCTCCGCATTATTATTCCTATAATAAATATAAACGGATTTCAAGTTTTTCAAATGAGATAATGATCTTTCCAGTTCTTCGGTTGTCAGACATGTCAGCTCCGTTGCAACAAAGCGCTGCAAATTCGGAAGAGAGCTGATACTGTCAATACCATAGCGCAGATTAGGACAGCCTGTCAACTCCAGCAGTTCCAAGTTACTCAGTTTTGACAAGTCCGGCAAGGTTTCAAGACTGAAAGTCCAGTGCAGATAAAGTTTTTTCAGATTAACCAGCTTGGAAATCCACGAAAAGTCCGAGCATTTCGTCTGTCTTTTTAGATACAGATATTCCAAATTCGGGAATTTGTCAGGCAAACACTCGCCGTTTATCAGTTTGGAGAATATGGATAACTTCCTCATATTAAGGTTGGGATTCAGGCCCGACGCATCAATTTTGTTGACTTTCAATTCTTTTAGATTTGGTAAACCATTGATGACGGAAAGATGTTTTTTCGCAATGTCCAAATAGTTCCCGAAATTAAGAGTATCTAAGACCTTCAATTTCTGCAGGGGTTGCAATGATATGCTTCTCTTGACCAGACCTAAAATTGAAAGACTTTGCAGTAATGGAGTATATTGAACAAAGTCGATGGAATCCAATTCTGCTTTATACGGGAAGTTGGAGACAAGCAAATGCCGTACATTACTCAAAAATTCAATAACACTGAGATTATGTATCAAGTCTTCATTTTCATTACTTGTCCCTAAATCACAATCAATACAGATCGTGCAATCATTCATTTCAAGCAATTTATTAATGGACTGCAATTGACTCACAGTATAACCCTGCTTGCCAAATAATTGTATAGATTCACCTTGCACCAAGGTTATATCTTCAATTTCCTGTGATGTTTGTTTACTAATATATATCATACTGAATGTGTTTCAGCCAACAGAGTTTAGCCGTTAAGGTGATTGTTACCAATGTTTTGTTTCGGGATATAATATAAGCTGTCAACTTTATTTTCGTCAAAGAATAACTCTATGTTATTAATTACTACAGAATCGTCCTTTATAATACAATCATTGAAATTATCCTTTACAGCATCAATATGTTGGCCCATAATATGAATGTCGTCTATAAACTCAATGTGACTATTTTGCCTTTCCTTCTTATTATGGTGGTTCTCTTCAACCATAATATACTTACATACACTGTTAGCTTTATCAAAGGAAAATTCGATTTTGTATTCGAGTGAGTATGCCACCATAAGGCAATAGTGTTTTGTTTCACCCGAATCATCAGATATGTTCTTGACGAACTCAATACTTGTCAATTTTTCGTCTATCCCTTTGCCAGAAAGCAATTCTGATGTCTTTATTTTATACATTGTCTGTTATAATCTCATTATTGGTAATGTTTGACAGAAAATCCTCTTCATAGATGATTTATCTGTTTGTTGGTAGCGTTATTATCCCACAATCTCTTATATTCTTCCTTGACATTGATTTCACGGCCATCATCTCGAATTATAAATCCATCATCTCGAATATATTTTTGTTCCTCGAATGGAGCCGGATAAGAGAAGCTATTTATATAATCAAAGTCCAAAGTTGATTTTATTCTTTTTAATTCAATGTCTTCTACGCTTTGATAGAGCAAAGTTAATTGTGAGCAAAACATATCATAAACCAAATCTGCATATAATGATGGACTGATATTCTCATTTATGTATTTGGAACAAATGCATATACAGGTCTGTTTATGCACATTATTTATAGTCCTGAAATTAGGCAACGGACGAAAATAAGTACACTCCCTGTTGTATGGAGAAATAAAAGCTTCATAATTCATATTTTCGTCATACAACATGAACCACAAAGTAATGTGATATACAAATTCATCTTTTATAACCTGGTGTGATTTCAAACAATTAGTATATATATGATTCCAAATATATTCTGAAATTTGAAATGAGACACGAGGCCGATGCATTAAAGCATTGTACTCATTCATGTTTGAGTCTGTAAAATATCTTTCAAGAATTACCTTCATATTTGTATGGATTTCGCTACTAATGTCCAGCAGATAATTGTCTTTGAAGAGATTGTTCCACCTGTTATCGTTCAGTTATCTCGATTCTATCAATGGCCCTATTTCTCCTGTTTTATGTTAATAGAAAAACGAAAATCACAACAGTTTGATATGTTGATAAAGAAATACAGAGTTCCATTTTCAACTCTCACATCAACAAAATGTATTCCTACACCACCATAATATTTGCTCCCATAGGCAGCAATAAACAAATCAGATACATTCCAGATTATTTGATTTCTCCCGTTTAATACATAAGCTGAATTGAATCCTCCCATATATGGATTTTCAACAACGCCGATTACATTATCAGGTTCCAACAAAATGGCGCACAAGCGACCTTTTTCTTGTTTGCGGCTATACACCATCCCATTATATTCCCATGATATTTCAGTCGGAAGAAGTTCGCCGATGGAGTGACCTGATGCAGCACTCTGAGATACAGGACAAATATATTTAAATGACTCTATTTTATTCATTCCATTTATTTGTTTTATTAGACGGCAATGTTTGGCAGAAGCACTTATGAAGAAAGAATCATCTGCTTTTTATCGACCTCATTTGACTCTGATATTATAAAATATGAAGTTCTCTTCTACATAGGTAATTAGGACACTCTTTGCTGGAACAGCAATCAATACGTTATCATCACTCGGGTAGCAGAAATCAGTCCAATACCTGAGAAAAACATCACCAAACGTGACAATGGAATATTTGCTTCCCCAAAAGAATATGATATTATCATCGGCCTCTAAAAAAGGAGACAAACTTAAAGGATAGTTGGTTTCGTTCCAATCAACAAATAGAGTTGATATTTTATTCAGGCCGTCCCAAAACGGATCAGGCAATCTGAACAAGTGACCTTCAGTAGAATTTGTTATTTCAGTCCATTTTCTTATGGAGTCGCTTTCACTGTTGATGTAGATTTTCTTCAGGCTGTCTTCATCAAAAATGACTCTACCCTCATTGAAAAATCTCCAGCCAATATCGCTATTTCTTAACAAATTGATTGTCTCTTCTTTTTCCATTTTCATACTTATATGAAGTGGTCGATAATGATTTTCAGACAAACTATTCTACAGTCTCACCTGCTTGTTTTCATTGCTTTCAATTAAAGCCATTATCTTTCCAAATGAAGGATGATGGCTGAAATCATCAGTAAACTTACTCCTATTATCTGTGTCTTCAAACGAGAGGATATTTAAAAGATACTTAATTGATAATTCGTCATCTAACTCCAACAAAGAATCAATCAAGAGCCTGTTGTATTTATATCCGTTGACTTCTTTGAATGCTTCAATAATCAGGTCCTTTTGGGCAGATGAAATGTTTTTGCCGCTACATATTATTTTTGTGTTTAACAGGTCAGTTACCAAATTTGCATAATGATGGTAGGTCTTATAGAAGTCCAGCAGATCCTGCATCTCTATAAGATGAATATTGTCTTTTTTCTTCCACATTTCTGTGGCCATCATGTCTAATATTTCATTCAATTTATCCATAATGATAATGTTCGTCAGTGAATCATCCAATTCAACAAAATTGCTTGGCTGTCAGCTATCTTTTAACTACTTTCTGTAATTCTCTAAACTTCCCGCTCAAGATAGCCCAATTTTTCTACTATTGGATCATCATAATCACTAAAAACATCTAAATAAGCTCTGACTACACCTTTTATCGGATTTTTCCTTATGTTGTCGTGGCTTATTGATGCTTTTAACAGTTCCAATCTCATAACTATCGTACTCAATCGGGGTTCATAGAGTTGTCTGACCCTTAAATTGACGATAGTGTCGCTGAGTATTTTTTCATAATCCGTCATAATGCAAATATTCAATATTGATGTTTGGGGATAATCAGCCTTTCAGAGCGATTGGTCTGCATATCATCGTTTCAATTTAGTTAGCCTTTCATACTGATCAGCAACACCCAGAAGTCTATCCACCAATTCATCCCCAAGCCAACAATCTATTAGATGTTTACCATAGTCTGGTGCAAACGAATAAACATCCTTATCAATCGCATCAATCATGTACTCCAATTCCTTTTGTACATTTTGTAACACGCCATCAGGAAGAGATGTCTTTCTAAATTCAGAAGACTGTGCTAATGTCTTTCTTACATCATCAAGTATATTTACACAACAACTTTTTACTGTTTCTTTCCTACTTGCCATATTAAACGCTAAGATTAATCTGCTTGTTAGATGCTGTTCATGCAATATAGAATCTCACCATAATGAGTTATTATTACAAACCAACTAAACGAATCATCAAAAACGCCTATATCATCAGCTGATGGATACCATATATCATCAAAGTATTCGCAAAAATCATCAAATGGTATGACATCAATGTCATCAAAACTATCCCATGTAATATAGACATGTGTCTGGGGTATAATTAAGATAGAGGAAAAGATTTCCTGCAATTTAACACTATCTTTATTCCGACCTATTTCTTCGGCATCCACTGGCAAATGTGTTGCACTTTTTATTATCTTTTGGAATAAATCTTTATCGCAATTTACATTGTATTTAGAGTAAAATACACATTTAATTCTTTCACACTCAGGAAAACTTAAATGAATAATTGAATCCAGAGAAAATCCATAGTATCTTTTGAAATTTTCTAATTTGCTTGAATCCATATTACTTGTTTTAGTTCTTATTTATTCGACAATATCTAATGTCCGGTGCCTGACCTACCTTTATGGGCGATTGAAGTTCATGTTAGTTTAATACAAAGCATATTCTCTATGTAATTCACAAGCTCTATTCTATCCATTTCCATACATGGATCAGCATCCATCATCATTATTGCATAGACGACCTCATTCAATTTCTCATCAGTAATTTTATAATTTAAATAGCATGAAAAGGCGTATTGGGCAATTTTTTGGGCATCATAATTGTCATGATGTACATATTGCCTTATTTCACTTACAAATATTTCTCTTGATAATAACTTCATATTATTATAAACACTGATGTATATCGGATAAACCTATATTATAGGTCCCATCTATATGTTAGGACATAATGTCATGGATAGATTTTTACTGTTTTCCCATCATTCAATATTTCTTCAATTAAAACATTGCCATTATACGTTACTTTATAGTTCCTCTCAAAATAAGTATCCGTCCACCAGACTTTTTGTTCTATAAAGTTAATTCTATCACTTTCATAATGATATTCTAATACTTCATATACATTATCACATCTCAATTTATGGCCTTTTATTACCTTACCCTCATTAAGTTGTACCAATGTGACAGAAACTAAATCGGGATGTTGATCATTCTCTAATGCTGAATTAAAAGAATATTCAATAATAGAAGAAGGTAAGTAATGGTAGAATTTATTATATACAATCCATTGATTATTGAACTCACTAAATTCAGCATACTCAATACTATTTACTATTCTATTTTCAGTATTTAATAGATAACAATATTTATTCTTTCCTGGGAGGGATTTTTTCTTTAAAAATCGCCCTGGCTTATTACCAAGTATCTCACTATAAAAAGGTAAAAGCAAAAATGGCGGTATAACGCCATATCCCCATTTCTCAGCCACGGCAACCTTATTTGCTTCTTCTTTAAGAATAGCAAACTTATCTCTATGCTCCTCAAGTAAATTTTCCAAGTATTCTTTCATATCTTCTTTAGGCACTAATGTTTGTCAACTAATATCCATTTCTGGCGATTGCGGTACATATTAGTGCTTATTCCAGTGAACAACTATTCAATAGTAATATTAAAATCTTGCTTATTTCTCCATGCTATCCTAATATAGTGGCCTTCTATTAGCCCCTTATCACGATAGTAACTTACTATTTCAGAAGGCGACCAATCCTTTCCATCAGAAAATAATGCTCCGATTCCTATTAACTTTCGAATTAGGTCCGCACGCTTTTCTACATCCTTGACAGGTGTAGAAACAGAATAATATCGTCCTACTTTTTCCAATCCCAAGCTGAATAGTTTATCCTTAAAATTATCATTATCATTAACTATCAGTATATTATCACCAGCCAACTCAGTAACGATAACTTTATCTTTTAATTCTTCATTCACCATATTAAACACTATTGTTTGCCAGCGTTCCGCCTGTTCTGTCGCTAATGTTCAGCAGCCAATCGCTGTTTAGGGACTGAGGTGTCTTTAATCACAATCCACATGTAGAATGTATTTTTTACAATTTAGACAACGGAATAAATAGCCTTGGCATGAACCGCCATTTACTATGTATTCCCTATGTTCGGAATAACCTTCAGCATCAGTAGTGAACTCAACAGAATTTTCCAATCCCATTTCTACGATTTCCTTCCAGCCGACGTAAGCTATAAACTCACAAAAATCACCACAGTGTGCCGGCCAATATTCCTGTTGCCAACCTCGATAGCAAGGAGTCTTTGTACATAACTCTGTTACATTTGCTTTCGGTATATCTGGAGATAAAAGCGCAAGCGCACTGTCAACAAACTCTCCGTGAAACTTTTTAGCCGCTTTACCTGATGCTATACATTGGGGGCATAGCACATCCGGATCTTCTTCACTGTAGAACGGACCGGAATAAATCAGGTTCGTCCCTTTACCGCAACAGTCACATCTCTCCGGTATGTCGGTTTTCTCAAACAATCCGGCTTCCAGTGGCTTAGAACAATACTTGAAAATTGGCATCTTGACCGAGCCACAGACTTTTGTTTTACGGGGGCGTTTTACAGCAAAGCGATCACCTTCCTGTTCCATCCTGTCTTTAAGGTAATATAGCTTTTTAGCATCCTTTGCGTTACTGGGGTTGGCAACTTCCGATAAATATTTATAGGCTTTTGTATAATAGGCCAAATGACTATATACATCGCTCAATATGCGATAATTCTCTTCCGTCTTTTCAGCAGATTCCAAATCATCCGCCAGTCGGAACAATTCGGCAATCTTTGACCTTTCCGACATCTTCATTGCCGCAATATATCGTTGTCTAAATTCGGATATTTCCATATTCTATATGATTGATAATGTCCGGCAGCGTTCCGCCTATTCAGTCAGTCTGCTGTTTGTTCGCAAGATTATTCAATTCCTCTAAAGCAACAGCATATTGAGGACAGCTTGTTTCAATACTGCCATCTATTTCCTTATGCGTAGCTTTTATATGTTCGTCTTTATCTATTTCAAAATAGAAAAGCTGAGCATCAGGATTAATGAAATAGCCATATTGATTATCAAACTCATCTTCATAATAATTTATTAGAAGACCGTACTCTACATCCAAATTGCAACTTTGTAGCAACACTTTCAAATCAATCCATTCTTCTTTCAGTAGATGGGTTAATTCAACAATTTCGTCTCTGTATAATTGGAACTCTTCTTGATTCATATTATTATTGTTTGAATGTTGATAATGAATCGTAGCTTACCCTGTCAAACGGGACAGCTGCTTGTTACCGACCAGTTTAAGAGCATTGCCAGAAGCCTGCGATAATTTCACCGGTTACATTGTGCTTATATAAATACAAAGCACCATACATAAAGACACAACCCATACCATCTCTATAGCCTTCTTCGTCTATCTGCAAATAGAATGAATATCCGTCTTCTTCTAATTTTTCAACATAATAATATTTGGGTTGAATAAATCGTGGCTTCCCTCCAATTTTTATAAATTGAAAGTCACTGTCTTGTGGGTAATAATAATCACTGATAGAATTAACAGATAAATCTTTGATACTCTTTTCCGAATGAGTACCCATTTCGGAATACTCATGTTCAATGACTTTTACTGCTATTGATGGATAAATGTTATCCTGCAGTAATGTGTCAAAATCACCATGTATAAAAATAGACAGCATCCTGTTTTCTTTCTCCGGATGCACCAACGTTGCATAAAACAAATATCCGTCAGGAATACTGTTCTCTACTATCTGTGGAGGATTTCCTCCGATTCTTCCCTTTACGTTAGCGTCAAAAGGAATACATTTGGCATATTGTTCGTTCATATTTCTTTGTTTTTAATTATTATCGGTAATGTCTGGCAGCGTTCCGCTCATTCAGTCGGTACTGCCGTTTGTTAGCAATCATTCTTAATTGATTATGTATTTAATATGGAATAGAAACTATTAAACTTCTCAATCAATTCATCAAATGATGTAAGCTCGTATCTTTCGCAAAGCAGATATTCCCCTGTTGCGATGTTCATAATTTCCATTACGCAAGAATTGTCATCCCATAATGTTACACGACCTAAATTCGTATCACTATCAATATCGACATACATACTATGTACATATTTCCTATTTTCATGTATTGTATATGCACATGATTGATTGTCGAATCGCTTTTTTATATATGAAATGAATTTTCGTACCATTTAATTAGCCGCTATTGTTTTATGAATAACCTACCTTAAGGTTAGGTCGCTTGTTATCGTAACATTTTCATTACTGATTGATTAGATTAAAATGATACAATTCATCACATCGAGGATCTTTATAATCTAAAGGCGATAATACTTTATCAAAGGTAAATAAGAAACCTCTCTTTTGATGAACTTTGCTCCTATATCCTTTTATTGTCACAGAATAGTGACCTTCTTCAATATTATACCTGACGGCACTATTGATAGTTTTTCCATCTAATGTGTTATATGAAAGAAACCCATTCGTTGAATCAAGATATTCTTTTTCATTGAAATCTAACAATTTACCAATAGAAGCAATCCAAACGGAATTATCACTTCCTATTTGTAAATAGAAACCCTCATAGGAATAAACTTCTGCCCAATCTTCATCAAAATCCTCAAGGAGATTTGAAACCCTAATGACATATTCTACAGAATTTATTTGGGGAATAGGAAGCCATACCCCCTCTGAAATGGATTGAAGATAAATGTCATGATTCTTTTGAAAATAAGGCAATATCCTTTTTAACCTGGCTTTGCCTATCTCTTTCATGTATGATTTTAGATGCGATACTGAGTATAGGCATATCCCATAACAAGAGGTTCTAATCGTTTCCATATTACATGCTTTATAATGAATTTTACGACAATGTTTGGTGGCTAACCGATATTTTGAACTGAGGTTCAGCTACCTGTTATCAATAATTTGATTTGTACAATCAATTAACTTCTTTATTTCTTCGACACGTTTTGCATCGGCAAACGATTTAGACTTATAATAATTATCTGTAAATTCCTGATTTTTTATTTGTAATATTCGTTCTCTTAACAACGGAATAAAAGCAATGGGATCGAGATTTTGAAATCGCTTTTTATATTTAATCAAAATCTCTTCCAAACGTTTAAAATAAGTATCGCAAAGTTGGTGTCTCATTTCATCTTCTGACAATTCTATATACTCATCTAAAGCCAATATTTGATCTATGTTAAGTATATCCTTTTTTTGAATATATCGAGCATACGATTTTAAGCCACTTTTTTCAATATCTTCTCTGCGGAATAATCTAAAAACAACAGCTAATGATATATGGTTTTTATCTATTCTTTGAACTTGATTAGATATTTCCTCTTGCCAAATCATATCCCCTAAATTGGCAGATATATAGTTTACAACTTTATTTTGTTTCTCATTAGCTTCAAAACTTCCAGCCCACCTTAAATCATATGTTATTACCCAAAAAACTCCCATATTAATTATCAGTTAAAAACAAACTATATTATTAGACATCTTTATTGATAATGTTCGGTGGCTAACCTACCTTTCAAGCACGATTTATCCGCATGTTACCGACCAGTTTAAGAACATTGCCAGAAGCCTGCGATAATTTCACCGGTGACATTATGCTTATATAAATACAAAGCACCATACATAAATATATCATCCATTCCATCTCTATATCCTTCTTCGTCAATCTGTAAATAGAATGAGTATCCATCTTTTTCTAATTCTTCATAATAATAATCTTTCCACTGAATAAAACGTGGTTCACCACCTACTTTGATAAATTGATGATCACTGTCTTGTGGGTAATAATAATCGCTGATAGAATTAACAGATAATTCCTCGATACTCTTTTCCGAATGAGTACCCATTTCTGAATACTCATGTTCAATGACTTTTACTGCTACTGATGGATAAATTTTATTCTTCAATAATGTGCGAAAGTCACCATGTATAAAAATAGACAGCATCCTGTTTTCTTTCTCCGGATGCACCAATGTTGCATAAAACAAATATCCGTCAGGAATACTGTTCTCTACTATCTGTGGAGGATTTCCTCCGATTCTTCCCTTTACGTTAGCGTCAAAAGGAATACATTTGGCATATTGTTCGTTCATATTTCTTTGTTTTAATTATTATCGGTAATGTCTGTAAATAATGAAATGAATGTCATTCCGTTTCCTCTGTTCCCTTTTTTCGTCTCGGTCCTTTGGTCCGGCCCCTGTTCAAATCGACATTGTATTTGTTCAGTATGCGGAATATCGAGCTCCTGCTGCTGAATCCGCTTACGCTGGCAATGTCGTCGATGGAATAGCCGTTGTTATACATGTCCACGATGGTCCTTTCCCGTTCAGTCCTGGATAAAGTTTTCTCCGTCTTGGCCGGCGACTTGATATTCTTCTGGAACATCATGATATGGCTGGAAGACTTCCGCAGTGCGGCTATTTCTTCCGGGAGGGCTCCGACCATTTCGAGAACCTCTGCCGCCGTAGTCTCCTTGAACAGCTCGTTACGGCTGTCAATCCTGTCATGGATGGAAATCAGACGCACGACCTTGATCCTGCACATCTCTATGCAGACGGCAAGTTCCCGCACCCCACGAACCGCGTTACTGAACTTCGATACCACAAGCTCGTCGCCCCGGTCAAGGGCATTCATGAGCTGTTTCCATTGCGGACGCATCAGTTCATGGTCAGTCTCTTCCTCTATCACCTGTACACAGCCGAAATTCAGCATCCACTCCTTATCGGCCTCGTATGAGTCATAGTGATTAGCCTTGAATATGTATCCTACTTTTGCCATTTTCTTGCACTTAAAATGATAACTGATACAAAGGTAATATTTTTATTTGTTTGAAATCATACTCTGCCGTATTTATTCAAAAAATCATATCCTGGCCCTACTTTTTCTTTCACTTGTTTTCATTGTAAATCATACTGTTGAATATGAAGAAAAATAATTGTCAAATTATCGTTTTACATGGCGTTTTATGGCAAATATTATATAGTTTTGTGTCGTTTTAATATGAAAATACAATATGGAATCAACAAAATCATATTCAAAATCAAGGTCCCTTCTGGCCGGATTGGTTGCCGCATCAGTAGCCATATCCCTGTCCGTTTCTTGCAGCGGCGGGAGTGG
>ENA-ORSI01002615-ORSI01002615.1-human-gut-metagenome-genome-assembly--contig:-NODE-2615-length-12695-cov-2.763608_pt1 | contig 12695 bp, 6 predicted proteins | sample MGYA00242187_ERZ509154 | MGnify/ENA primary metagenome ERZ509154 (study PRJEB26280, sample SAMEA2338627) | human gut metagenome | biome: human gut; feature: human-associated habitat; material: faeces...
GAACAGCGAATATATGAAGGCCATGGAGTTTGACCGGTTCTTCGAGATGGCAGAGCCCTATATCAGGGAAGTGATCAGAAAAGATCTGGATTTAAGAAAGATCGCCGCCATGGTGAAAACGAGAATCGAAGTATTCCCGGATATTGCAGACCTCATCGACTTCTTCGAGGAAGTTCCGGAGTACGACGCTCTTTTTTCCAGAGCAGGAACCGCGTGATGATGTAGCTCATGCAGATACCGAACAGGATAAATGCCTGATACGTCAGCTTGAACATCGTGTTGGAGCGCGCATACGATTCTTCGTAGATATCGCGCACATAGACGAGCTCCGGAATGATGATAAGGCCGATGGCACAGAGGCCTAAAATACCGATCACCATATCGCTCACCGCAATCTCTCTCCAGAAATTACAGAAGGCAGAAACTTTTTTTGGCTTTTCCGCCGTTTCTTTTTCGCCCGGCTCCGGTTTTTTCTCTCCCAGAATCAGGGCAACGGCTTGCTCTTCCACCTCTTCCTGCGTCTTTCCATCGGCAAGTACAATCTGTCCCTGCCTCTCCATGCCCGGAAGATGACAGTTTTTCCGCCATGCTAGCAGAACGGCTGCGATAAACAGCACAACGAGCACCGTCGGAAGGCCCCAGAGAATCGCCAGCTGATACAGCATCGAATGGTGCTTGGCAATGCCGACACCGGAAACCATCGTCTCAAACTTCATTGTAAACGGAAGGGCGACAATCGTTCCAATTGCAAAAACTTCTGCAGCCTGCAGGAGAACCGTTCCGATCGTCTCTTTCGCCCGCGCATGATACCGGTACAGCGCACCGTACAGCGCAAAACCTGCAATCACGACGAAATAGATAACAAAATCCCAGTAGTTGGACCAGTGGAACACACCGATCAGAAAGCCCGCCGCGATGATCTGCGGCTGAAGCAGAACGTCTTTTAACGACCATTTCCACTCTTTTTCCGGATCACGGCAGGTATTTTTCACGTAGGAATATAAAAGGCCCAGCACCAGCAGGACGAACATGACATTCACCACATGGGCATGCAGGTCGCCGAGCACAAAGGAATACGATGGAAACTCATGAATCGTGCGGTCATTTTCCACAAGCGGGTCATACCCGATATAGCGGGTCGAACTCGGGAACCAGTAAGCCGATTCGTTCAGTCCCAGCCACTGGCGGATGCAGCCGTAAATCACATAGTGCATATTTCCGGCAAGGGAAACGGCGCCTCCCGAAAGAAGACCGCCAAGCACCGGTGCAATCTGGCTTTTATTGCCGCCCTCTTTCCGGATGCGGTGGCACGCACGCGACTCTGCCAGATGGTAGGTGATCGAAAACGGCAGAACAAACGTGAACGATGCCACCATCGTACGCATCAGATGGTACGTCTGCTTTACATCCGTGAAGGTAATCTTCGTCAGAAATACGGCATAGAACTGGCCGCCGTAATAGTAGTTAATACCGCTTCCGCTGTACCAGAGATCCTCTGCCGGAACGGCGGTGCTGCGCATCATGGCCTTCATAAAACCATAATCCATGAATTTTTCGGTTCCGTGTGCCTCCGGGTGAAAGCCCGCAAGGTAGGTCCAGAGAAGGAAAAAGGCGAAAAACAACACTTCTTCCATCATCAGGAAGTCGATTTCCGGCGCATGGACGCGTACCTTAAAACATCCGAAAATCCAAGAAGCCAGGATCAGTACACCGACTGTGATCAGGCAGACCGGTGCGGTAAACGGAACCAGTCCGAAGCTTCCAAGAGCAAATACAGCAAAACCGGAAACAACGATGCCAAGCACTTTAGAAAACATCCATCCCCGGTCATGAAACCGCGGAAACAGCGCTGCGGCAGCCGGATAAAATCCAATACCGAGCACCAGGGTCATAAGCCACCACTTCAGGAACGAAACGTTGTCCGTTCCAAGAAGCAGCGTTGTGGCCAGCACAAGCAACACCAGCAGAATGCCGGAAACTGTCGTCTTTTTGCTCATCTTTAATTATCTTCCTCTGTCATTGTGTAGACATGACGTTTTCTTGCCATCTCATCGCTTGCAAGATACTCGTCGTAGGTGGTCATCTTATCGATCAGCGCGCCGTTCGGAAGGATCTCCATGATACGGTTTGCTGTGGTCTGTACAAACTGATGGTCGTGGCAGGTGAACAGCAGCACGCCCGGGAATTTGATCAGACCGTTGTTCAGTGCAGTGATGGACTCCATATCCAGATGGTTGGTCGGCTCGTCAAGAACGAGAACGTTTGCACCGGAAATCATCATCTTGGAGAGCAGGCAGCGCACTTTCTCTCCTCCGGAAAGGACTCTGACACGTTTCACGCCGTCCTCACCGGCAAAAAGCATTCTTCCTAGGAATCCGCGGACATACGTTACGTCCTTGATCTCGGAATACTGGGTCAGCCAGTCTGCGATAGTCAGGTCGCAGTCGAATTCTGCGGTGTTGTCCTTCGGGAAGTAAGCCTGTGTGGTGGTTACGCCCCATTTGTAGTAACCGGAATCCGGCTCTTCTTCTCCGGTCAGAATCTTGAACAGCATGGTGATCGCCTGCTCGTTGCTTCCGACGAAAGCAACTTTATCTTCTCTTCCGAGGGTAAAGCTTAAGTTATCCAGGATTTTCACGCCGTCTACGGTTTTGGTCAGTCCCTCTACCTGCAGAACGTCGTTTCCGATCTCACGGTTCGGACGGAAATCGATGTAAGGATATTTCCGGCTGGACGGTTTGATATCGTCGAGCTGGATTTTCTCCAGGGCTTTCTTACGGGAAGTAGCCTGTTTACTCTTCGATGCGTTGGCGCTGAATCTAGAGATGAAATCCTGTAACTCTTTGATCTTCTCCTCTTTCTTCTTGTTCGCCTCTTTCATCTGTTTTACCAGCAGCTGGCTGGACTCAAACCAGAAGTCGTAGTTTCCGGCATAAAGCTGGATCTTGCCATAATCGATATCAGCAGTATGTGTGCAGACCTTGTTCAGGAAATAACGGTCATGGGATACTACGATAACCGTATTGTCAAAATTGATCAGGAACTCCTCCAGCCATTCGATAGCAGGAAGATCCAGGTGGTTGGTCGGCTCATCAAGAAGAAGGATATCAGGATTTCCGAAAAGAGCCTGTGCAAGAAGAACCTTGACCTTCATACTACCGGTAAGGTCTGCCATCTGTGTATAGTGGAACTCGGTGTCGACGCCGAGACCGTTGAGAAGAGTAGCAGCATCGGACTCTGCTTCCCATCCGTTCATTTCTGCAAACTCACCCTCAAGCTCGCTGGCACGGATGCCATCTTCGTCTGTGAAATCTTCCTTTGCGTAAATGGCTTCTTTCTCTTTCATGATCTGATAGAGTCTTTCATTACCCATGATGACAGTATCCAGAACCGGATAAGCATCATATTTGAAGTGATCCTGCTGCAGGAAAGAGAGACGCTGGCCAGGAGTGATAACAACGTCACCGTTGGTAGGCTCTAACTGTCCGGAAAGGATCTTAAGGAATGTGGACTTACCGGCACCGTTTGCACCGATGAGACCGTAGCAGTTGCCCTCAGTAAATTTGATATTTACATCTTCGAAGAGGGCCTTTTTACCTACGCGCAATGTAATATTGTTTGCTGAAATCATATCATACCTCTTTTTTCATTAAATAAATATCTATGTGACGCATTTGAATTTATAATTTATATAATATAGATAATTTGTATGTTTCGCAGGTTTATTTATTTCTCTGTATTATAAATCCAGATTGTCAGAAAATATGTTTGATTAGGTAACAATCTACTGGCAATATTGGACGTCCTCTATGTTTTAAATAATCAATTGGTCGGGTCAGGGTATCCGACCTTCTTTATATTCGCCAGAAGGATTTATTATGCAAAGGAAAACTCTATTGTCGGCCTGTATTGCATTAGCTCTGAGTGGTCAGGGTTGGGCGGCAGATATTACAGAAATAGAAACCACCACAGGTGAAAAGAAAAATACCAATGTGACTTGTCCAGCAGATCCTGGAAAACTCAGTCCAGAAGAGCTTAAACGCTTACCCTCTGAATGCTCCTCTGTAGTCGAACAGAACCTGATGCCATGGCTTGTCACAGGTGCTGCTACTGCGTTAATCACAACCTTAGCCATAGTGGAACTAAACGACGATGATGATCATCATCGCAATAATTCTCCACTTCCACCAACTCCACCTGATGATGATTCAGACGACACTCCAGTTCCTCCAACTCCTGGCGGAGATGAGATAATACCAGACGACGGTCCGGATGATACCCCGACGCCTCCCAAACCGATTGCGTTTAATAATGACGTTATCCTCGATAAAACAGAAAAAACGTTAACTATTCGCGATTCAGTTTTCAGTTATACCGAGAATGCTGACGGGACTATTTCTCTGCAAGATAGCAATGGGCGTAAGGCGACTATTAATCTTTGGCAGATTGATGAAACGAATAACACGGTTGCCCTTGAAGGGATGAGCGCAGATGGTGCAACGAAGTGGCAATATAATCACAACGGTGAGCTCATTATTACGGGCGACAATACCACAGTAAACAACACTGGAAAAACCATCGTCGACGGCAAAGGCGCCACCGGAACTGAAATCGCGGGTAACAACGCGGTGGTGAACCAGGACGGCGAGCTGGATGTGAGCGGCGGCGGTCACGGTATTGATATCACCGGCGACAGCGCAACGGTGGATAACAAAGGCGGTATGACCGTTACCGATCCGGATTCCATTGGCATTCAGATCGACGGCGACAAGGCGGTCGTGAACAACGACGGTGACAATGCCATCAGCAACGGCGGCACTGGCACCAGCATCACCGGCAACGAAGCCACAGCCAACAACACCGGCAAAACCACCGTCGATGGCCAAGGCTCTACCGGCACCGAGATCGCAGGTAATAACGCCACCGTTACTCAGGAAGGTGAACTCACGGTTAGCAGCGGCGGTCGCGGTATCGACATCACAGGCAACAATGCCAAGGTCGACACTAAAGGCAAAATGACCATCACAGGTACTGACTCGGTTGGTGTGTCCATCAATGGCGACAGTGCGACGTTGACCAATACGGGCGATATTGACGTCAGCAATTCGGCTACCGGATTCAGCCTCGTAACCAATGAGGGGATTATCTCGCTGGCTGGCAGCATGAAAGTGGGCGATTTTTCAACGGGCATGGCGCTTAGCGGCGACAACAACAGCGTGACGCTGGCGGCGAAAGATATCAATGTCACCGGGCAGAAAGCGACAGGCGTTAACATCTCAGGCGAGAGTAATACCGTTGATATCACCGGTAATATTCTGGTGGATAAAGATCAAACCGCAGATAACGCGGTAGATTATTTCTACGACCCATCCGTTGGTGTGAATATCAGCGGCAACAGTAACACGGTATCACTGGACGGTAAGCTAACCGTTATTGCAGATAGTGAGTTAACCTCACGCAAATACATGGCGTTTGATGGTAGCCAGGAGAATATTTCTGGGCTTACCGTGTCTGGCGATGGTAACACCGTTAATTTGAATGGCGGCATTCAGTTTGTGGGCGAGAAAAACGCGCTGGCAGACGGTTCAACTATCGCCGCTAATCGCAGCTACTTTGGTAATACACCTCTTGTTAGTGTCGATGGACAATCCAAAGTTTATCTGAACGGTGATTCTACTATCAGCGGCTCTTTGCCGTTAGGCTATGCCAACATTCTTCAGCTAAGCAATAAGGCGGCGCTTGAAATTGGTAGTGACGCTACGTTCAGCATGCAGGACATCAGTGTTTACGAGCACTATTTCGCGCAAACTCCGCAAATTATCAAGGTTGATACGGGTTCACAGGTCGTCAACAATGGTGATGTGGATATCTGGAATATCAGTTTTGCAGGCATTTGGGGCGAAAACTCTACCGGTATTAACAACGGAAATATTACGCTTTCTCAATATGACTATTCTTCTCCGGAGACACCGTTCTCAGAACCTGACCACATGGCCTTTTTAAGCTCCAGTGGCGGAAGTGCTGTGAACAACGGAACGATCACTGCAAAAGTGATGGAGCAGCACAGTGTTCTCGATATGGGAGCTGCAGCCGGTGTTGCAGACCCGAGGGTATTCAATAATAGCGTGTCGAGTATGATGGGAATGGAGGCCTACGGTAAAGGCACTGTTCTTAACAGCGAAAACGGCGTTATTGACATGTACGGGCGCGGCAACATTGGCATGTTGGCAATTGATAATTCCGTGGCGAATAATGCCGGGAAAATCACGCTGGATACGCTTTGGGTCGATCAAAACGACACCACGACGCTGCGTACTGACCTCCATTCCAACACGGCTATAGATTACGGTGTTGGTATGGCCACCGGAACGAATAGTGGTGGTGGTGCAAGAAGCAACGGTGTTGCGACTAACCAACAAGGCGGTGTAATCACTGTTTATAATGCCGGTGCTGCTATGGCTGCTTACGGTGCCAGCAACATGGTTATTAACCAGGGCATTATCAATCTGGAGAAAAACGGAAATTACGATGGCGGCTTGGGCGCGAATATGCTCGTGGGGATGGCGGTCTATAGCAAAGGCACCGCTATCAACGATAAAACAGGCGTGATCAATATTAACGTCGATACGGGGCAGGCGTTTTATAACGACGGTACAGGGACAATTCTGAACTATGGTGAGATAAACCTTCTCGGCTCGCCAATGGACAGTGCAGACTCTCACATGGGGGCTATTCCGGAGAATCTGGATCTGCTGACAGCACTGACAGGCAGCGGCGAAACGGATATGCGAACTGCTTCAAGTGGCGGGTTTGTGACGACCAAAGCGCTGGCAAACTACGGCAATGAAACGCTGAATAGCAATGTGGCTGCCAAAGCGTGGCTTTATAACCAGGATAAGGCCAACCTGACAATTAACGGAGAGCTATCCATCGGGCAAGGGCTGGAAAACAGCGGCTTACTCAATTCTGACACCATTAGCGCAGCCGCGAATGTCTATAACCGAGCATCGGGTAGCATTATCACTGATCAGTTATCGCTAACGGGTAGCAACTCGTTTTTCAATGAGGGCAACTTCAGCGGTTCGGTTGCTGGCTCAAGCTATAAGCAAAATGTGGTTAACACGGGAACGATGGCTGTAATGGCTGACGGTAAGTCGCTTATCAGTGGCAGCTTCCTGCTTTATAACGAAGCAGGCGCAACACTCAGCAACAGCAGCAGCGCCGTTTCGGGTGGAGAAAATGCCATTGTTAACGTAACCCGCACCGGCGATTCACTCGCGCAAGTTAACCGTGGCACCATTACTGCGGTCAACGGCTACAGTGCAATTAAAACGGCAAGTACGGGTTCTAACAGCAACGGAAAATGGATCTGGAATACCGACACGGGTGTAATTAGCGGCGTGAATCCTAATGCACCGTTAATTGATCTTGGTCGCGGCTATAACTTTGCCAACGCAGGCACTATTAATGTGCAGGGGGATGGTGCAGTCGCTATCAGCGGGGGAACCACCAGCTATACGGTTCAACTGGTGAACAGTGGGACCATCAATGTCGGTACGGCGCAGGGTAAAGCGGACGGCACTAACGGTACTGGGTTAATTGGTATCAAGGGGAATGGCAGTGATACGACAATTAATAACGCACAAAGCGGTGTAATTAACGTTTATGCAGATAATTCCTGGGCCTTCGGTGGAAAGACCAAAGCGATCATTAACAATGGTGAAATTAACCTGCTGTGTGATACGGGATGTGATATCTATGCACCGGGTACCACCGGTACGCTGAACGATCATAACAGTACTACTGATATTATCGTTCCTGCAGCAACGAGCACACCTACGCAGGGTTCAGTCCCCACAGTACCTGCGGACTCCAGTGCACAGCAAAAACTGACTAACTACACTATTGGTACCAATAGCGATGGCACCTCTGGTATGTTGAAAGCCAATAACCTGGTCATCAGCGACAACGTCAAGGTAAATACCGGGTTCAGTGCAGGTACTGCCGATACGACTGTTGTGATTAATGATGTTTTCAAAGGTGAAAATATTTCCGGGGCTGAGAATATTTCTTCTTCCACGGTAATGTGGAATGCTCAGGGCAGCACTGATGCCAGCGGCAACGTAGACGTCACGATGACCAAAAACGCCTATACGGATGTTGTGATGGATTCTTCAGTTAATAATGTCGCTCAGGTACTGGATTCGGGTTACACCAATAACGACCTATACACTAGTCTGAACGTAGGAACGACTGCTGAACTGAACAGTGCGCTGAAACAAATTAGCGGCAGCCAGGCAACAACGGTATTTAATGAAGCACGAGTGTTAAGTAACCGCTTCAGCATGTTGTCCGATGCAGCACCGGAAGTTGCAAACGGTCTGGCCTTCAACGTGGTAGCGAAAGGCGACCCGCGTGCTGAACTGGGAAATAATACACAGTACGACATGATGGCACTGCGTAAATCCATGACACTGACTGAACATCAGAATCTGAGTCTGGAATACGGTATTGCGCGTCTGGATGGTAATGGTTCAGATACCGTAGGCGATAATGGTGTGACTGGCGGTTACAGCCAGTTCTTCGGTCTGAAACACCAGATGGCCTTTGACAACGGTATGAGCTGGAATAACGCCCTGCGTTATGATGTGCATAATCTCAATAGCAGTCGCTCGATAGCTTACGGCGACGTCAACAAAACCGCTGATGCTAATGTGGAACAGCAGTATCTGGAATTCCGTAGTGAAGGGGCAAAAACCTTTGAACTGCGTGAAGGTCTGAATGTGACGCCTTATGCGGGTGTGAAACTGCGTCATACGCTGGAAAACGGTTATCAGGAGCGTAATGCGGGCGACTTTAACCTGAGCATGAACAGCGGCAGCGAAACGGCGGTGGACAGCATCGTTGGGCTGAAACTGGACTATGCAGGGAAAGAAGGATGGAGTGCGAACGCCACGCTGGAAGGTGGGCCGAATCTGAGCTATGTGAAAAGTCAGCGAACTGCGAGCATTTCGGGCGCGGGAAGCCAGCGTTTCAACATTGATGATGGTCAGAATGGTGGTGGTTTCAACAGCCTGGCGACAATGGGTGTGAAATACAGCAGCCAGGAAAGTGCGTTGCAGGTAGATGCATTCCACTGGAAAGAAGACGGCATCAGCGATAAAGGTGTGATGCTAAACTTCAAGAAAACGTTCTAATTTTTAGCATGTAATACATAAACCGCAACGCTGATACAGGTTGCGGTTTTTTATTGCCGGATGCGGTACTTGACGCGTTTTGTTTTGGTGTCTTTCAGGATATTAGAGCTACTCATCCAGTAATCTTGTTTACGCCTTCGCATTATTTATCTCTATTCATTTCTATACTGATTTTTCTTAATCCGTTTTATTACAGGGCAGGGTGCGATGAGCAGCAACACATTTACTCTCGGTACAAAATCCGTTAACCGTCTTGGTTATGGCGCGATGCAACTGGCAGGTCCTGGGGTTTTTGGCCCCCCAAGAGATCGCCACGTCGCTATAACCGTGCTGCGCGAGGCGCTGGCATTGGGCGTCAATCATATTGATACCAGCGACTTTTATGGTCCGCACGTCACCAATCAGATTATCCGCGAAGCGCTTTATCCGTACTCTGACGACCTGACAATTGTCACTAAAATTGGTGCGCGGCGTGGAGAGGACGCTTCCTGGTTACCCGCATTTTCTCCGGCAGAGCTGCAAAAAGCGGTACACGATAATCTACGTAATCTCGGCCTGGACGTACTGGATGTGGTTAACCTGCGCGTTATGATGGGGGATGGTCATGGCCCAGCGGAAGGATCGATTGAAGCCAGCCTTACCGTGCTGGCGGAGATGCAACAACAAGGCCTGGTAAAACATATTGGCCTGAGTAACGTCACACCGACGCAGGTTGCAGAGGCGCGAAAGATTGCCGAAATCGTCTGCGTGCAGAACGAATACAACATTGCCAACCGTGCTGATGACGCAATGATTGATGCTTTGGCTCGTGATGGCATTGCCTACGTGCCGTTCTTTCCGCTCGGGGGCTTTACGCCGCTGCAATCCTCCACGCTTTCCGATGTTGCTACGAGCCTGGGTGCAACACCAATGCAGGTGGCGCTGGCGTGGCTGTTACAACGTTCACCGAATATTTTGTTGATTCCTGGAACATCTTCTGTTGCGCATTTACGGGAGAATATGGCTGCTGAAAAATTGCATCTTTCTGAGGAAGTGTTGTCTACGTTGGATGGTATTTCGCGAGAATAACGAATATACAAAAGGGAAAGATGCATTTCCCTTTTGTTTCTTTTTTAATGGCATGGAGTGCATATGTTTAAGGCCAGGATTTGCGGCTGGATAATCAGTGAAAAGGCGATGGATTCATTGATTCGTACAGTGATAGATGGTATCTCACTGATATCCAGACGGTAATCGAACAGATGTGTAGGGCATTCATCCACCACATCTTGATATATTCCGAATTTACGTTGATGCTGCGCGTTGTGATATCTCCGCCGTCGGAATTGATGCACCATAGAGCAAACTGAATATCACGGAATGATAAATGACGCTCTACCAGATAAAACCGCTCTTTCAGTCGCTGTTAAGGCCGACGATGTTTTGGCTTTATAAGCACCATGTTACAGCGAATCACATCACTCTTGCTGCACTGGCGCTTTCTCTTCTTACCGGATTGCTGTTGGTGTTGGTGGCACAACCCATCCTCTTTTTGCTATTGCCCATCGTGCTTTTTATCCGTATGACGCTCAATGCGCTGGATGGCATGTTGGCGCGTGAGTGCAATCAGAAAACACGTCTGGGGGCGATTTTGAATGAAACTGGCGATGTTATTTCCGATATTGCGCTCTATTTACCGTTTTTATTTTTACCGGAAAGTAACGCATCACTCGTAATACTCATGTTATTTTGCACCATATTGACCGAGTTTTGCGGTTTACTCGCGCAGACGATTAACGGTATTCGTAGTTATGTCGGTCCATTTGGCAAAAGCGATCGCGCGTTAATATTTGGTCTGTGGGGGCTGGCCATTGCCATTTATCCACAATGGATGCAATGGAATAATCTTTTATGGAGCATTGCTTCAATTCTGCTTCTCTGGACTGCGATTAATCGTTGTCGAAGTGTGCTCCTGATGAGCGCTGAAAGATAATGCTGGAAAAATCTCTGGCAATACTCTTCGCGTTGTTAATTTTAGCAACGCTGATAAACCGTTTTCTGGTATGGCGGTTACCGGAGAGAAAAGGCGATGAAGTAACATTACGTATTCGTACCTGGTGGGGCATCGTCATTTGTTTTTCACTGGTGATTTCAGGTCCACGCTGGATGACGTTGACGTTTTTTGCGCTGATAAGTTTTCTGGCATTGAAAGAATATTGTACGCTTATATCCGTACATTTTCCGCGTTGGTTATATTGGGTTATTCCTCTTAACTATTTGCTTATCGGTTTTAATTGCTTTGAGCTGTTTCTGTTATTTATACCTTTGGCTGGGTTTCTGATATTAGCCACCTGGCGAGTTTTTGTAGGTGACCCCTCTGGTTTTCTGCATACCGTGAGTGCCATTTTTTGTGGCTGGATAATGACCGTTTTCACCTTGAGTCATGCCGCCTGGTTATTAATGTTGCCAACCATAAATATCCAGGGCGGGGCGTTACTGGTGTTATTTCTTTTGGCGTTAACCGAGTCAAACGATATTGCACAGTATTTATGGGGAAAATCCTGCGGCAGAAGAAAAGTGGTCCCCAAAGTCAGCCCGGGAAAAACGCTGGAAGGTCTGGTGGGGGGAGTAATCACCACCATGATTGCGTCACTGATTATTGGACCGTTACTGACACCGCTAAATACATTACAGGTATTATTAGCGGGTTTGTTAATTGGTATTAGTGGTTTTTGCGGCGATGTAGTGATGTCAGCCACCAAACGAGATGTTGGTGTTAAAGATAGCGGAAAACTATTACCAGGACATGGCGGACTCCTTGACAGGATTGACTCATTAATTTTCACCGCTCCGGTATTTTTTTATTTTATTCGCTACTGCTGTTACTGAAGGAAAACAGAGAAAATGGAAAATTCACGCATCCCTGGGGAGCATTTTTTTACCACCAGTGATAATACAGCGTTGTTTTATCGGCACTGGCCCACTTTACTGCCAGGGGCGAAAAAGGTCATCGTCTTATTTCATCGCGGTCATGAACATTCTGGTCGTCTACAACATATCGTTGATGAACTGGCGATGCCAGATACTGCTTTTTATGCATGGGATGCCCGAGGGCATGGACAAACTTCGGGGCCGCGTGGTTATAGTCCGTCTCTTGCGCGTTCAGTGCAGGATGTTGATGAATTTGTCCGTTTTGCTGCCAGCGACAGCCAGGTCGGACTGGAAGAGGTGGTTGTGATCGCGCAAAGCGTCGGCGCAGTGATGGTTGCCACATGGGTTCATGATTATGCGCCTGCTATTCGCGGACTAGTGCTGGCATCTCCGGCCTTTAAGGTTAAATTGTATGTGCCGCTGGCACGTCCTGGGCTGGCGTTATGGCATCGTCTGCGTGGTCTGTTTTTTATTAATTCCTATGTGAAAGGGCGTTATCTGACCCACGATCGGCAACGGGTGGCGAGTTTCAATAATGATCCGCTGATCACACGGGCGATTGCCGTCAATATCTTGCTCGATCTCTAT
>ENA-ORSI01002624-ORSI01002624.1-human-gut-metagenome-genome-assembly--contig:-NODE-2624-length-12672-cov-2.858128_pt1 | contig 12672 bp, 7 predicted proteins | sample MGYA00242187_ERZ509154 | MGnify/ENA primary metagenome ERZ509154 (study PRJEB26280, sample SAMEA2338627) | human gut metagenome | biome: human gut; feature: human-associated habitat; material: faeces...
CCCAGGTGGCCAATGCCACCGTGGGACAGGCACAAATCGTCTACCGGCAATCGGACGACCGGGAAGCCGCGCAGCAATACAACACGCTGGCGACGGACAAGGACGGAGAGTTTCGCATCGAGCTGCCCGACGGCACACGGGTACACCTGAACGCATCCTCGCGCCTGACCTATCCGCTGGCTTTCGAGGATGACCGCCGCGTGGTGAGACTGGAGGGCGAAGCCTATTTCGAAATAGCCAAGGACGCCGCGCGCCCCTTCTTCGTGCAGACGGACGAAGTGCAGGTGCAGCAGTTCGGCACCTCGTTCAACCTGCGGGCCTACACGGGCCGGGAAGTGGAAGTGGTGCTCGTGGAAGGCTTCGTACAGGTGCAGGCGCCCGGACAGACCTACACCATGCAGCCCGGCGAACTCACCGCCTACAACCCGGCGGACGAGACACTGACCTCGCAACCTGTGAACACCAGTTTCTACACAGCCTGGCACACGGGACGGCTGCAATTCGAAGAAGCCCCACTGGGCGACATCATGACGGTGCTCTCGCGCTGGTATGACGTGCAGGTGCGCTATGGCGACGAGGCCATCAAGGCGTTGCAGTTCAGCGGACGCATCACGCGCCACGACAACCTGCTGAACATCCTGGAGCTGATGGAATACACCCAGGACATGACTTTCACCATCGAAGACGAACACACCATACTCATCCAATCCAAACGACATTAACCCACTTATTAATAACACAATTCATTTAAACTATTCAAAGAAATCTACATTTACCATGAGAAAGAACTCCTTTTTATGGTCGAGACGCTTCACGACCGGACCGAGCATCCATCTCTCAGGCAAAGTGCTCATCGCAGCCGCCCTGCTATGCCTGGGCACCGCCACCGAGCTGGACGCGCAGAAACGCACGAAAGTCACCATCCGCACGGAGAGGACCAACTTCAAGAAAGTAATACGCGAAATCGAGAAGCAGACCGACTACGACGTGTTCTACAACAGCAAAATGCTTCCGACGGAAGACTTCTCCTTCCAGGCTGACCAGCAGGATGTGAAAAATGTGCTGAGCACGCTCTGTGCCAAGTATGGCCTAGAATACACCATCAAGAACAACACCATCACCCTGCGCCCCAAGCAAGAAGGCAAAAGCGACCAGCAACGGAGAGAAATCAAAGGCCACGTGATTGACGAAGCCGGCCTGCCCCTTCCCGGCGTTTCCGTCACGGTGAAAGGAGAAGGGAAAAGAGGCACTTCGACCGACATGGACGGAAACTTCAAGCTGACATTTGACGTTGCAGAGAAACCCACCCTTCAATTCTCCATGGTGGGTATGGAAAGCCAGTCTATCGCAGTCAAAAAGAACGAAGAACTCACCGTCGTCATGCGCGAATCGACCAACACGCTCAACGAAGTGGTGAAAATCGGTTACGCCACGTCGTCACGCAAAGACTTGACCGGCTCCATTTCCTCGCTCGACACACGCATCATCGAGTCGCCAGCAGCCTCGACCATCACCCAAATGATACAGGGACAGCTCCCGGGCGTGAGCGTCACGCTGGGCGACGGTTCTCCCGGTGCGACGTCAAAAATCGAAATCCGCGGTGCATCGACATTGGACGGCAATTCGTCCCCGCTGATTGTGGTGGACGACGTGCCCATGAGCGAAGACTATGACATCAACATGCTCAACCCCTACGACGTGCAACAACTCGACGTGCTTAAAGGCGCATCGGCCACGGCCATCTACGGTTCGCGTGCCGCAGGCGGCGTCATCATGATTACGACCAAAGGCGGCGGGCGCAACAAAAAGCCTATCATCAACTACGGCTACAGCTTCAAAAGATCGCAACTGGTGTCCAAGATACGCACGCTGTCGACCGACGAATTTAAGCTGTTGCTGCTCGAGGCGGCCCGCAATGAGGCGCTCGCGCAAGGCTACGACAACATCAGCGAATCATCAGACTACTAACGCTACACCTCGCCCGGATTCTTCGGCGAAGAAAACACCAACTGGATGAACGAGCTGATGCAGGACGCCAACTCCCAACAGCACAACGTGTCCATACAAGGGGCAAGCACGAACTCATCCTACAACGGCTCGTTCAGCTATGCCGACGACCAAGGCATGATAAAGAGCCTCTACAACAAACGCTACACCTTCAGCGCGGGATTCAACACGGACATCAACAAAAAGCTGCGTGCCATTGTCGGCGTAAACGGCAGTTTTGCCCGCAAGAACGAAAACCAACGGGGCATGGATGTAGCCATAGAAGGACGCCCTGACTCGAAGGTCTACAACGAAGACGGTACATACTACCACCAGACCTACAATTATGGAGGTACGACCAACATGGCCAGAAACCCGCTGGCAGAAATCCTGGGGACGAAGAACCTGCAAAACAGCAACAACCTGACCCTGAGCACCAGCCTGGAATGGCGCCCCATCAACGGGCTGACCCTCACCGGCCGATATTCCTACCAGACCTACAACTATGACACAGACTATTATGCTTCAAGCGACACGTATGAGGGTTCGGATAACTTCAGATATACGTTCCAGGGCTATGGCCGACGGACACATTATAAGAGTAACGAACAGGAGGTAGAAGCACGAGCCAACTATTCCACCGTCATCAAGCGCGACCACTCCCTCACAGCCATGCTGGCAGCCACCTTCAATGATGCCAGCTCGGAAAACTACTGGATAGCGATGGACAACTTCGGCGACGACAACATGCAAAACGGCATCTGGCAGGGCACAGAGCTATACGAACGCAATCCCACCTACGGTAGTTCGTTGGGCAGTGTCATGCTTTCATTCCTGGGCCGCATGGAATACAAATTCCGCAACCGCTACATCCTCACAGCAAACATCCGTACAGATGGTTCGTCGAAATTCTCCCCCCAAACACCGTTGGGGCACTTTCCCGGCTTTTGCCGCTGCATGGATTGTCAGCGACGAAAAGTTCGTCAAAGAAAACCTTCCTTGGCTCAGTTTCTTCAAGCTGAAAGGCGGCTGGGGAAAAGTGGGCAACGGCTGGGTGACGGAATACGGCTGGCGCACGATGTTTGAAAATACCGACTACCAAGGCGAACCGGGATTCGTTCCCTCACAGATAGGCAACGACGAACTGAAATGGGAAAGCACCAAGTCGTGAGACGTGGGCTTCGAGTTCGGCTTGCTGGAGAACCAGCGCATCCGCGGTTCGCTGGGCTACTACGTGAAGAAGACCGACGGCTTGCTCTACGACCTGAACATGGCTCCCAGCACCGGTATGGACCGTACAAAGGTGAACTATGCAAGTATCGAGAACCGCGGTATCGAGTTCGACGTGACGGCAAACATCATCAGCACGCGCGACTGGGCCTGGTCGATGACTTTCAACATCTATAAAAACAAAAACAAGGTAACCAACATCGATGCAGACTATGTGTCAGTCCCCGGCATGTCCGTGCTGACCAGCACTGTCATCAAGGAAGGCGAATCACTGGGCTTGATTTACGGCTTCGAGACGGATGGCGTGTTCCGCACGCAGCAGGAAATCGACTACTACGAGTCGCTCAACCCCGACCACTCCTATCAGGAAGGCACTACCGGGAAAAACACCATCCCCGGCGACCTGAAATACGTCGACCAAAACGGCGACGGCTGGGTGAACATAGCTACCAATGCCAAAGACGACCGCGTGGTCTTGGGCTGTTCACGCCCCGATTTTGAGGGCGGACTCAGCACACGCCTCTCCTGGAAAGGACTGACCCTGAGTATCCAGTCGTCCTTTGCTTTCGGTCACGAGAAGTATTGGCAAGCCGGCACGCGGCAGTTCCAGTTCAATGCGTCCGAACCACTCAACGTGCTCGACATCGCTTTGAAACGCTGGACGCCGGAAAACCCGGATTCCAATTACCCGGCCATGCGTCTGAACAACTATGCAAACGAAGTGACCGACTTCGGCGTGTACGACGCCTCCTATTGGAAGATACAAAACATCAACCTGGACTACCGCCTGCCACAATCCGTGTTGGACAAACTTAAGGTGTTCAACAATGTCATCCTGTCCATCTCTGCCAACAATGTCTACACCTTTACCAGTTATCCCGGCCCGTCGCCCGAGAGCTTCAGCAGCGACATGATTGAAGGCGGCTCCATCGATTATAGCACTTATCCTCAAACGCGAAGCTTCAACTTCGGCATTAAAGTAACCCTTTAACACAACGACTATGAATCATATCATACACTATCTCATGGCAGGTCTCGCCCTTCTGGGAATGCAAGCCTGCGACAGCCTGTTCGACAACGAACTCCCTAAGCATGACTTGGTGGGCGACAATGCCATTGTCGACCAAAAGTCGGCCGAAACCGCCCTCAACGACGTTTACTCCTATCTGGACAACTCAAGCTACAATGGCGGCGACCTGAACACGAACCTCATTACTTACAACAACATCCGGCTCAACTTCATGACCAACCGGAATGCCAGCTCGTTCGAGCGCGACCAAGTGTACCGCATGACTTATGATGAAACCGACACGAACTTTGAAGGCGGTTGGGAAATGGCCTACCAAATCATCAATGCTGCCAACAACGTGATATACTACGTCGAGCAGCTTTCAGACGACAAATTCGCAGCCGGGCACAAGAATGAGATTCTGGCCGAAGCCCGCTTCATACGTGCCTTTGCCAACATGTATCTCATGGAGAACTATGCACAGTTCTGGGACACGAGCAGCCCTTACGGACTGGTGCTACGCCTGGAGCCCAGTGCGCTGTCAAACAACACACTGGCCCGCTCCACAGTCGACTCCAGCTACAACGCCATCTTCGCCGACCTCGACTTCGCCATCCAGCATGCACCGGACTTCTACTCCGTCTATCGCGCCTGCAAGACCACAGCCAAGGCATTCAAGGCCAACTGGCTGATGGTGCGCGGCACGCAAGCCGACCGTGAAGAGGCCATCCGCCTGGCCGACGAAGTGCTGGGCAGCGAGGAGTTTGCCATGGAGGAAAACTATGCGGACATCTTCCGGAACAAATACACCTCCACGGAACTGCTCTTCACCCAATACACCGACCGGGCACAGGGCATCATGGAAAATGTGCAAGGACTGTTCCAAAAGCTGGGTAGCGGCCAGTACCGCCCGAAGGAATATACGGCCGACGACGACCTCTCACGCTTCTTCGAAATCATGGACAACCCCGAAGAGGAACGCTACAAGGCCACGCTCGACAGCATCTTCCTCGAAGAAGGAAGCCCACAGGAACGCATCGCTTGGGTGAAACACTACGACTCAAGCGAAGAAGCCACCATGCCGATGTACTACTTACGTGTGGCACAAATGTATCTTATCAAGGCCGAATCCATGTGCTACTTGGACGGATATACCACCGAAGACGTGGCTACCCAGCTGAACGTGCTCCGCGACCGCGCACACAGCACCCATGTGGAAGCCTCCGACTACACCAGCAAAGACCAGATGCTGGAAGAAATCTTCCGGGAATATGTGCGTGAACTCAGCTCGGAAAACGGCGATGTCTTCTTCTACGCTGCACGCACCTTTGTCAACGGCGAACGCCTGCTGAAATCCTACAACAGCTACTTCACCAATGACAACCAGCTTTGCTTCCCCATCCCCGCACGGGAACTGGAGATAAACTTCCTTGCCACACAAAACCCCTACTAACTGAACTTCTATGAAAAAGATATTATCACTGCTAATGCTGACAGCCTGCATCCTGGCTGCCTGTACCTCCGTGGACGACACGCTCAAGCCCTCGGATGACATTTATGTGAGCGTGTTTGAAACACAAGACACTGTACGGGTCATCCCGGGCGACACAGTGCACTTCCACTTCATGGTGTCGACCAACAACGGCGCCATCACCCGCATCGAATTTGTCAGCGATGAATCCATCATCGAAGGACATCCGGAGAAGATGACATTCAGCCTCATCGACACCACCATGGTGCTCACAGCCGACACCGAAGGTTACTTGTCGCGCGAAGTCAGCTCGCTCATCGTGGACTATCCTTGCTATGTCAAGTCCAACCCAGCCATATTGGGCAACACGCAGCAAATCACCTTCCGCGCTACCAACAAGCAGGGCAACAGGGGAGAGAACTACATCCGCTTCCGGGGATACAACACGAAGAAATACTCCACCCGCGTGACAATCCTCGACAACTACTCGGCCAAAGGTAAGTCGCGCTTCTTCAGCCTGCCCAACTACCGGGCCTACACGGAAAACTCCTTCCTGCGCGAAGACACCGTCATCGACGGCGCCGAGGAAATCAAGCAAAACATCTCCCTCGTGTTCCGCTACAACAGCAGCGGAGACTACCACATGTACTCCCCTGCCAATCCGGAACTGCAAACCTATCTGGAAAGTATCAGTATCACAGGCTACAACGCTGGGGAAATGCCCTCCAGCATGTTCTACCGCATCGAGGGCGTGGGCGGATGGCAACTGAACGACTCAATCGCCAGCGAGACCGACACGACCCGGAAGAACCAGCTCATCAGCCGAAGAAGAACAATGGACACGGAGTGGTTCGACACCATCGGCGACGCCTACCTGGAACAGCTTGACTTCACCCAAGCCGTGGACTACCTCGAATTGAAGGGCGGCTTCTACGCCGTACGCACGCACGACGGTCGGCACGGCGTCATCTGGGTAAGCTACCCCAACGTGTTCGATAATCCCATCCCCGTCACCATCAACATGTGCATCTACCAAGCTGTATCTACAGAATAACACTTCCATTTATCCTAAAACCATAACTTTAAAAGAAGAAAAGAATGCCTGCCAACAATATCATTTGCCCAGGCAGGCATTCTTCCAACTTTCGTCTGACACCCATGAAACAAATCCTTATTGCATTGGCACTCATTTGCTATTGCCACATCACTGCCTTCGCGCAGGACTATGACACCTTCCTCACCAAAATGAAAGAAATCGAAGCCGAGGAAAAAGAATGCATGAACACGGTATTCAAAAACAAAGAACTGAGCGACGCCGAGAAAGAGCCTTACGTGGCTAAACTGAAAGACATCCGCGCCCGCAAACTCGACTGGGCCAAACAGGCCCTCCACGCCAACCCGGGCGACAAACGCTTCGTCGACGTACTCAATTTCTACATCTTCAACTTCCTCACCATCGACGAACTGAACACCGAGCTGGAACGCTTCACTTCCGAAGCACGCACCAACCCGATGTGGAAGAGCATGAAGGATTATGTGACCTACAAGCCGCTTAATGCTGTGGGCAAGGACTGCTTCGACTTCACCGTGAAAGGACACGACGGCCAAGAAATACGCCTCTCTGACGTGCTGAAACAGAACAAGCTGGTGCTTGTGGACTTCTGGGCATCCTGGTGCGGACCATGCCGGGCTTCCATGCCACGCCTGAAAAAGCTCTACAAAGCCTACAAGGACAAAGGGCTCGAAATCCTCTCCGTCTCCCTCGACCAGAAAGAGGCCGACTGGAAACGCGCCTACGAAAAGGAAGCCCTGCCCTGGCTCGACGGCAGCAACCTCAAAGGCTGGGACGACCCCATCCCCTCGAAATACGCCGTGCGCGGCATACCCTACCAAGTGCTCATCGGACAGGACGGCAAATTCGTCGGTCTCGGATTCCACTCACAAGAGGAACTGAAAAGTACCATTGAGAACTATTTAAATACACATTAAACACACATTCAAAAACACAAAAACCATGAAGATAAAAAGCATTGCTACACTCATCCTCTGCTGGGCCATCATGGGCGCAACAGCCTGTTCCAACGATGACCGCATCGAAGAAACACTTCCTCCTCCCACCGAAGAAGAAGACAACACACAGGAACCTGGAGACTCCATCCCGCCACAGACAGAAACAGGTGAATGGACAATTATCAACCAAGCGACCGAGGGACGGGGCATCGACGTCGTGTTCCTCGGCGACGGCTTCACGCAGGCCGACATCGAAAGCGGCAAGTGGGAAGCCGCGCAAGACACCGTGCGGAAATACTTCTTCCACTGGGAACCCATCAAATCGTACAAACATCTGTTCAACGTCTATGCCGTGCCTGCACCTTACGACGGGCCGAGCCTGCACGGCGGTGTGGCCACAGGCGACACCATCCGCAGCCGGATGTGCACCTACACTTCCTCGTTCACCCCGCAGTCGGTCAACAAGGAAGCGACCTTCGCCTATGCCTACGAGCAGACGCCTGTGAAGGAACAGAAGGGCACGCCGAAAGACATGTTCGTGGCCCTCATCATCAACACCGACCAGGGGTGGGGCGGATGGTGCACGTCCGACCCCTTCGTCGACCGTCCCGGATGGGGGCGTGCGCTCGTGCCCTTCGGCATCTTCTACCGCTTCCTCTACGGCGAATTTACCCACGAGCTTATCGGGCACGGCATCGGGGAGTTCTCAGACGAATACGTGCAGTATGGCAAGGACGACGAGGTGTTCCCCGACGGCGAGATGGGCAAGCAGTTCTACCTGAAACACCAGAAGGAGAAGAAGCTCTACCAGAACGTGACGTTCACCACCGACCCGAACGACACGGAGCAGTTTCTCAACCCCGCCTGGGCCGAAATGATTCGCCGCGGTTACCGCGGCGTGGGTACAGTCGAGGGGGCGGTGTATTACGGCAAGGGCGTGTGGCGCACCACGGAACACTCGGTCATGGTGGGAAATGGACTGTTCGAGAACTACAACTACTTCAACCCCGTGCAGCGCGAAATCCTCCTGCGTCACATCTACGAGCTGGCCGGCAAGGGCGATGAATACAGCCTCGACCTCTTCTTCGAGTATGACAAGCGCAACGAGGCCTACGACCAGCACCCAAATGAAACCAACCTGCCTTAAAGACTGTTCATGCATTTGCCTATTTAAATACCTATCTCTCGCCGGGGTGGTTGCCAAGGTTTTTTCCAAAGCGGCCACCCCGGTTTTTCATTTTGACACAATCCCTGCATTTATATGCATGAGTAGCCCTACTACGGGGCTCCGACACGCTGTTAAGGGTAGGCGGGGACGGAAAGGAGTCCGTGGTCGGCTACCCTTTATAGCCAGTTCGAACCGGGTTTATACGGTCCTTATTTCAATTTCAGTTCCTTGATGAGGCGGTCGGCATGGCCGTAACGTTCGATGACGAAGAGGACGTAGCGGATGTCCACGCCGATGCAACGCTGGAGCTTCGGCGAGAAGACGAGGTCACCGCTCATCGCTTCCCAGTTGCCGTCGAAGGCCAGGCCGATAAGCTCGCCGCGACCGTTAAACATGCCGCTGCCGGAATTACCGCCCGTGATGTCGTTCGTCGAGAGGAAACACGTGTTCATGTCACCGCGTCCGTTGCCGTAGCGTCCGTAGTCGCCGTTGAAGAGCTTCAACACCTCCGGCTGGATGTAGTAATCACTGTTCTCCGCGCCTTTCTTGGCCTTTTCGAGCACGCCGCGCGTGGTGGTGAAGTAATTATAGTGTACGGCGTCGAGCGGGTCATAGCTCTTGATGACGCCGTAGCTCATGCGCAGGGTGGAGTTGGCATCCGGATAGAAGTCACGGTCAATCTGCATTTCGCGCAGCGCGTCGCAGAGCTTGCTTTCATTGAGCGCGATGATCTCGTCATCCTTCTGCGACTCGTCAAGGATGGCGTTGTAGGTGCTGATGAGCGAAAGTCCCACTCTGGTCATCGGGTCTTCCACCATGTGCAGTGTCGTGTCGTTTTGCAGGAAACGTTTGAGGCCGTCCAGGGTGGTGAAGGCCGTGTGTGCATACACGCTGTCGACGAAGGCGCGGAAGTCGCCGTTGTAACGCTTCTGGATGGTGCTGTAGAACGACGGATGGTATTTCTCCTGGGGGACAATCTCGGCATAGCTCTTGAGCATGGTGGCCATGACTTCCTTGTCGATGGCGAGGTCCATGTCGGCATACTTGCCTTCATATTGTTCCAACACGCGGGCCTTCATCTCCGGAGTCATCTTCTTCACGTTCATCTGCAAGAAATTGACCAGGAAGCGCGGAAGCTCTGCCGCGCCGAGCAGGCTCTCGTAGTAGAAGCTGCGTGCACGTGCGGCATTGAAGCGCGAGGCGTAGGCCTGCTTCAGCGCCGGGAGCATGGTGCCATATTTCTTCTGCATGTCGGAATGCTGGCCGATCCAGGTCTGGAGGCGTCGTTCGAGGTCCTGCTTCTGGCCGATGACACCGAGGTCGTTGATGCTCTGGTTCATGCCGATGCTGTTCTTCCAGTAGTTCGAGCTTTGGGCAAACTTGGAGGCATACTTGATGCGCGTGGCGTCGTCAGCGTCCATATACTTCGACCAGATGTCCTGCTTGATGCCTCGGATTTCTATCATCGCCGCGTTGGAGGTCTTCATGCGCTCGTCGACGCCGAATGAAGAGAGGTAGCGTTCCGTCGAGCCGGGATAGCCCATCGTCATGCAGAAGTCGCCTTCCTTGTAGCCTTTCAGCGACACGGGGGCATAAGCGCTGGCCTTGTAGGGGCGGTTCTCGGGAGAATACTCAGCCGGTTCGTTGTCTGCGTTCGCATAGATGCGGAAGACGGAGAAGTCGCACGTGTGGCGCGGCCACATCCAGTTGTCCGTGTCGCCTCCGAGCTTGCCGAGCGACGAGGGTGGCGCATAGACGAGGCGCACGTCCTTGTAGTCCTTGTAGACGGAGAGGTAGAACTCATTGCCCTGGTAGTAAGAAGCCACTTCGGCGCGGAGCAGCTTGTTGTCGGCGACGGCTTCTTCCTCGATGACATGGCTGATGGAGTCGACCACGTGCTGGCGGCGTGCCAGTCTCATGTCGTCCGAAAGTTCGGCCTTGATGCGCTTCGTGACGTCTTCCGTGCGCACGAGGAAGCTCACGTAGAGGTCAGGATTCGGCAGTTCTTCCTCGAAGCTGCGGGCGACAAAGCCGTCGCGCAGGTAGTCGTGTTCCGGCGAACTGTGTTCCTGGACGGAGCCATAGCCGCAATGGTGGTTGGTGAACACCAGTCCGTCAGGCGAGACGACCACGCCCGAACAGAATCCGCCGAAGCAGACGATAGCGTCCTTGAACGAAGGCCCATTGGGATTGTAAAGCTCCTTGGCCGAGAGTTTCAGGCCGAGTTCTTTCATTTGCTTTTGGGATTGTTTGCTGAGCATGCTCAGCACCCACATGCCCTCGTCGGCAAACGACAAGGAAGGCACGAAGGCCAGTGAGCAGAGTGCTCCGGCAATCAGTTTGGTGACTGTCTTTTTCATTGTCTTTGGTTTTAAGTTATAGATTATGAAATGATGCGTATTCTTTTCTTTATTTGAAGAAACGGCCCACGTATGGCAACTGCTTCAGCGGGAGGTCTTTCTTCACGAGATAGGCCACAAACAGCAGTAACAGCACCGTATTGAGCAAGAGGCGGACGGCGACAGGCAATCCTACCTGCCCGATGCCCACGGATGCGGCATAGAACACGGCGGCCAGCACGAGATAGACGGCCATGCCGCGCACGTCGTAGCGTATGGGATACTTGCGCTGCCCGATGAAGTAGGAGAGGAGCGTGATGACGCCATAGCCCGCCACGGATGCCCATGCTGAGGCCAGGTAGCCGTAGCGCGGCACAAGCCAGACGTTCAGCGCGACGATGACCACGCAGCCGATGATGGAGAAATAAGCTCCCCAACGTGTCTCGTCGATGAGCTTGTACCAGAAGGAAAGGTTCATGTAGATGCCTTTCAAGATTTCGGCCAGCATGACGATGGCCACCACCGAAAGCCCTTCCCAGTAGTCACGGGCGACGAGGTAGCGCAGGATGTCCATGTAGAACATCACGGTCAGGAAAGCCAGCAGGGCGAAGATGAAGAAGTATTTCATGGCCTGTGCATAGGTCTGCCGGCTGTCCTTGTCGCGGCTCTTGCCGAAGACAAAGGGTTCGTAGGCATAGCGGAAAGCCTGGGTGAACATAGCCATGACCATCGCCACCTTGCTCGTCGCGCTGTAGATGCCCAGTTGTTCCATGCCCTCGCGGCGGTCCTCATAGAGGAAGGGGAATATCATCTTATCGACCGTCATGTTGAGTATGCCCACCACGCCCAGCACAAGCAACGGGAAACTGTAGGACACCATACGGCGGATGAGGCCCCAATCCACACGGTAGGAGAAGCCACGCAGCTCGGGAATGAAGAAAAACATCTGCACGGCCGAGCAGATAAGATTGCTCAGGAAGATGTAGCCCACCACGTAGTCCGGGTCGTAGAACCAGTCGACCGTCCCGGGTGCCACCCGCATCAGCCAGGGGCAGAGGAGAAGGAAAAACAGATTGAGCGCGATGTTGCCCACGATGGAAAAGAGCTTGATGGCGGCAAACTTGATGGGCCGTTTCTTATAGCGCAAATAAGCAAACGGGATGCACTGGAACGAATCAAGCGCGACGACAAGCACCATCATGCCCACAAAGTCGGGATGTCCGGCATAACCAAGCACGCCGGCCAACGGGTGCAGGCATGAGAGACAGACAAGTACGAAGAGGAGCGACAATCCTCCCACGAAGAGGAGCGAATTGGCATACACGCGGCGCGGGTCCTCATCTTGCTTGTTGGCGAAGCGGAAGAAGCCCGTCTCCATGCCGAAGGTGAGAAACACGAGCATCAGTGCCGTGAAGGCATAGACGTTCGACACGATGCCATAGCCGCCGGGCGAGGCAGG
>ENA-ORSI01002626-ORSI01002626.1-human-gut-metagenome-genome-assembly--contig:-NODE-2626-length-12669-cov-2.670446_pt1 | contig 12669 bp, 6 predicted proteins | sample MGYA00242187_ERZ509154 | MGnify/ENA primary metagenome ERZ509154 (study PRJEB26280, sample SAMEA2338627) | human gut metagenome | biome: human gut; feature: human-associated habitat; material: faeces...
CTGCAAGCCAGCCCGGTTGCGGTGATCGGATTCATTGCCGTGACCATTGTGTGCTCTACGGTCATCGGCATCATCGGTTCGCTGGCCACCATGTGGCGTCTCGGCCGGCCCGAAGCCTACCTGACCCTGCGAGAGGGGGAGTGATATGACTGAGACAACTACGCCGCTTCAGCCGACCACGGTTGAGCCGACCAAGCTCCAGCCGACCACGCCAGCTCAGCCGAACGCGCCGACTGCGCCGGATTCGCCGCACGTAACCGAGACGCCCTCCCCGGACCATCTGCTGACCTTGACGGACCTGACCCGCCAGTTCGTCCGCCGCGGCACGCCGTTCGACGCCGTCAGCCACGTAAACCTCACCGTCGATGCCGGCGACAGATCCTTGAGTGCGAAAACTGCCGAGCTGTCTGCCATAAGCGTTGCGCTCAACGAGTACGTTCATGGTTGCTAGGCGCGGCGTTCCCTTATCGTCGTGTGCGGCAAGATCGCGCGCCAATAGAATCAAGCCGGCGCAGGTGCCAAGGACGGGCATGCCTTCAACAATGCGGGCTCGAAGCGCATCGAGCATCCCCAGTTCGTCAAGCAGCTTGCCCTGAACGGTAGACTCGCCGCCGGGAAGTACCAGACGGTCAAAGTCCTGCTTCAAATCAGCCGTCTGCCTCAGCTCAATACAGCGCGCGCCCAGCTCGGATAGTCTTGCCTCGTGCTCGGCAAATGCGCCTTGGACCGCCAGCACGGCGACCGTTTGGTCTGCATAATCGCTCATGTGCGATCCTTTCTGCCGGACTAGCGTCCGCGCTCTTCCATGATGATTTCGATCTCGTCGGCGTTGATGCCCACCATGGCCTCGCCCAGGTCCTCCGAAAGCTCGGCGATGAGCTTGGCATCGGTGAAGTTTGCCACGGCCTTGACGATGGCGGCGGCGCGCTTGGCCGGGTCGCCGGACTTGAAGATGCCGGAGCCGACGAACACGCCTTCCGCACCAAGCTCCATCATGAGGGCTGCGTCGGCCGGGGTGGCCACACCGCCGGCGGCGAAGTTGACGACCGGCAGACGGCCGTTGTCGTGCACGTACTTGGCGAGATCGTACGGCACGGCCAGCTGCTTGGCGGCCTCGTACACCTCGTCGTCGCGCAGGGAGACGAGCTCGCGGATCTGCTTGTTCATGGTGCGCATGTGACGCACGGCCTGGATGACATCGCCCGTGCCCGGCTCGCCCTTGGTGCGGATCATGGACGCACCCTCCGCGATACGGCGCAGCGCTTCGCCCAGGTTCTTCGCGCCGCACACGAACGGCACGTCGAACTGGTTCTTGTCGATGTGGTACACGTCGTCGGCGGGGCTGAGTACTTCGGATTCGTCGATGTAATCGATTTCGATGGCCTGCAGGATGCGGGCTTCGGCGATGTGGCCGATACGAACCTTGGCCATGACCGGAATAGACACGGCTTCCTGAATGCCCTTGATCATGGCCGGATCGCTCATGCGGGAAACGCCGCCGGCAGCACGAATATCGGCCGGAATGCGTTCGAGCGCCATCACCGCGCATGCGCCCGCGTCCTGTGCGATCTTCGCCTGCTCCGGAGTGGTGACGTCCATGATTACGCCACCCTTGAGCATCTGTGCCAGATTCTTGTTCAGTTCGTTCCTGTTGTTGGCCATCGCCAGCCTTTCGTCGAAAATAATCGTTTGCTATCGATACTAACGATTTCCCATTTCGATTTCACGCGAACTGAATCTTATAACCTACCAAAAAGTCGGTTTTGCTAAATTTGCAACCTTATTTTCATGATTGTTTCATTGGCTTATGATTTCGATTCCGCCGACATTTCGTCGGTTTCGTCCGTTTTTCTTGCTTTACCTGCGACCATGGCTTTCGATTCGTCCGCTTCCGTACGCCGTCGCGCGCGCTATAGGAAACACGAATGACATGCGATTTTCATACGACCACATTGCGGACGTGCGACGCGTCCGTATGCGGCCGCATGGGCATGGGCACCTCACCAGGCCCCGCATTACGCCGATTCACACACTAGTTCGCACGCATCGGCTCCCCCCGCATCAGTTCGAAATCCGCACGCGCCAGCTCACATGCGCACGATGCGGTCCGCGATGCGCATGGTGGAATCGCGGTGCGAGACGAGCAGCACCGCGCTCCCCTGCTGCGCCAACGCGTCAATCGATTGCAGAATCACGGATTCGTTGTAGGCGTCGAGGCGACTCGTCGGCTCGTCGAACAACACCAGCGACGCGTTGCGCAGGAAGACGCGAGCCAGGCCGATGCGTTGCCGTTCACCCTCTGAAAGCCGCCCGCCCAACTCGCCGACGGGGGTATCAAGGCCCTGCGGGAGCGAGTCGACCAGTTCAAGCGCGGAAGCCTTGGCAAGCGCGGCGCGCAGCACGTCATCACCGACAGAAGGGGTCGACCGGGTGGAAAGCGCGGAATCAGCGGCATTCCACGAAACGGGAGGAGCGGGCGGGGTAAGGAGCGCTCTGCCGGAAGTCGCGGAATCGTCCGGATCGCCAGCATTATCAGCCCTATCCGCACCGCCCATATCGCAGGCCATGAGCAGGTTTTCACGGATAGTGCCGTCGAACAGGTAGGTTTCCTGCCCCATCATCGTTTGCACGCGACGGCGATGATGCGCGTCGATCTGCGGCAGTGGCACCTCGGACAGTGCGACTAAGCCGGATTGCGGGTCCCAGTAACGCATGAGCAGTTTCAGCAGGGTCGATTTGCCGCGGCCGGACGGGCCTTGGACGCCGAGGATGCCGTGTTGTGGTATGTCGAGCGAGACGTGGTTGAGGATTGGCTCGGCGGATGACTCGGGGGCATCCGCATCGCTTCCGGAAGTTGGAGCCTCGCTCGAATTGCCGTAGCCGAACGTGACGTCGTGCATGGACATGCCGTGGTAGCGCGGCAGGAAATCGCCCCGCTCCTCCACTGCGGGGGTTTCGTCCATCAGCGCGAACAGGCGGCGGGCGGCTGCAAACGTTTGCGTGAGATTGGCCGGCAGCGCGCTCAACGCGAGCGTCGGACCGAACGAGCTGGCCAGCAGCACGAAAGCGGCGGTCAGGCGGGCGGCGGGCGCGGAAAGGACGGTCTGGATGGTCGCAGCTGCAGCGGAAGCGGCGGAAGCGATGGGCATCGTCGTACCGGACGTGACCATCGCCAGCAATGCCGCGATGGCAGTGAACAGTACGACCAGCACCGCGCCGAAGCCTGCGAAATCGCCATTCTTGGCACTCAGCCGGGCGCGGCGGCTCCAGAGCGAGCGCGTGCGTGACGCGATGCCGGCAAGCCGCGCATGGCCTTGGCCGAATCGGATGATTTCGTCGAGACCGCGCATATCGTCGAGCATTTCGTCATCAAGTTGGGCGGATTCGCGGCGAATATCCCCACCGAGACCACCTATCGCCGTGGCGAAGAGTTTCGGCAGCACGATGCCGACGGTCAGGTGCGCGATGACCAGCGTGACAGCGATTGCAGGACTCAGCGTAAGCAATGCGACCGCGTAAAGCACGGTGGTCGCAATGGCGATGACAACCGGCGAAATGGTGTGCGCGAAGAAGATTTCCAGCAGTTCGACGTCGGTGGTAACCAGCGCGATCAAGTCGCCTTTGCCTTTGCCGGACAGTTTGGCGGGCGCGAGGCGACGCAGCGCGGCAAACGTTTTCGACCGGAACAGCGCGAGCAGGCGGAAGGCGACATTGTGGTTCATGTATTGCTCGGCGTAGCGCATGCCGCCGCGGATCAGTGCGCAGATAATCATGGCTGCGATTGCCGCTGGAAGGCTGAGATTCCAGACTTTTGCGCCAGCTGCGGCGAACAGCGCGGCGACGCCGAAAACCGTCAGGAACGTGGCGGCGAGGTGGCCGAGGATGCCGCACGCGCAGGCGATGGCCATGGGTTTGCGCAGTGGGCCGACTTCGCGCAGCAAGCGGGCGATGACTTGGGTTGTTGGCATGTCCGATTTGGCGCCACTGGCGTTCGATTCGGCGGAACCAGACATCCGAGACACGGCAAACGCACCAGACGCATGAGTCATACGCGATACGCGCGGCGCGACGCGACCAGACAATCCCACCCGTTCCACGCTTTCCTGCGCCCGGAACAGCTTGGCATACGTGCCGTCCGCGGCCATGAGATCGTCATGCGCGCCCTGCTCGACGACGACACCCCCATCAAACACTACGACATGGTCCGCGTCGGCCGCGTTCGCCATGCGGTGCGTGACCATCAGCACGGTTGCGCCGGCGTCGGCGAGCGCGCGAATCGTTTGCAAAATCAACGTTTCGCTGTCCGCGTCGACGCTGCTGGTCGCCTCGTCGAAAATATAGACGGCCGACCTGCGCAACAGTACACGGGCGATCGCAATGCGCTGTTTCTGCCCGCCGGACAGATTCGCGCCGTCCTGCGTGATCGGCATATCGAGTCCTCGCGATTGCGCGCGCACGAAATCGTCGATATGCGCGGCTTCCAGCGTCTGCCACAGCTCGTTGTCGGTGGCGTCGGCGCGGGCCATGAGCAGGTTGTCGCGCAGGGTGCCGGCGAACAGGTGGCTGTGCGCGGAGACGATGGAGATTTCGCGGGCGAGCGATGCTGCGGTGAGGTCGCGGATTTGGTGCGATTTCAGGGTTTCACTGTCATCCGGCGCCGCACTGCTTAACATAGCGCCCAGCACTTCGTCCTGCATTCCGGATGGCATTTCGGACAGCAGCACATCGCCTTCATATCCGACAAGCGTGCCGGCAAGCAGCTGGACGGCTGTGGACTTGCCGGAACCGGATGGCCCGACGATCGCAGTGACTTCGCCGGGCAGCGCACGGAGGGCCACGTTGCGCAAGGCGTAGCGCGTTTCGCGCGCGTCACCCGCGCCGCCGCCCTCATCAACGCTGTCCACATCCGCGTTCCGCATATCGGAATGCGATGTGGACGATATACGACGGGGACTCGCAACACCGGCACCCGCAGACCCGGCAGCGTCAGGCCCCGCACCAGCAGCACCCCCAGCATCCACATCCGTGTCCGCATACCGGTACGAAACACCACGAAACTCCACGCCGACACCACGCCCGGAAGCCCCGAATTCCGGCAGTTCCTTGCTGCCATGCTCCGGTTCGGGCGTGTCGAGCAGCGCGAAAATACGTTTCGTGGACGTCATGCCGTTCACCGCAACGTGGAAATACGAGCCGAGCTGTCGCAGCGGAATGAAGAAATCGGCGGCTAGCAGAATCGTCAGCAATACCGCGGCGATCGGCGTCAAACCAAGCGGCAGCACGCCGGACAGCGCGAAAACGCCAGACGGCGAGAGCGAGCCGGATACAAATCGCCATATCGCAACGCCGATGCCGGCGGCCGCGCCACCGTACGCCACGGCATCCATCGCCGTGAGCGAACGCAGTTGGATCTGCAGCACGTTCATGGTCATCACGCGGAACTGTTCGGCCTTCTCGTCCATGACTCGTGCGGCGCGCTCGTCCGCGTCGAAGGTTTTCAGCGTCTCAAGTCCCTGCAGATTGTCGAGGAACGCGGCGCCCATATCCGTGTATTTGCCCCAGTATTTCTTGAATACGCGGGCAGCACGCATCGCCACCATGCCGACGATGAGCACGATGAGCGGCGCGCAGGCGAGCAGCGTCGCGGCGGTGGGCAGGTCGATCGGCGCAAGCACGGCGAACAGCGTGATGGGGGCGAGCACGGCGTAGCACAGTTGCGGCAGGAACAGTTCGAAGAAACTTTGGATTTGTTCGATGCCTTCGCCCGCGGACTGCACCACGCCGGCGGTGCGCACGCGCTGCGCGTAGGACGGGCCGAGCGCGAGCATCTTATTGAACAGTTTCTCACGCAGCGCGAGTTTGACGCGTTCGGCGGCCTCGCTACCGAAACGTGCGGCGGCGCGAATGGTGACGAATCGCACGACCGCGGCAATAAGAATAATGGCGATGCAGGGCGCGGTGGCGGACGGTACGGGCGCGAACAGCGGTTGCAGCATACGCACCACAGCCACGACGAAGGCGATGTTGGCCACGAGGCCCAGCCATTGGCAGGCGACTTTCGCCGCGATCAATCGACCGACGCCGTCAGCCAAGGAAAACAGCCGCTTGTCGAACATCATGCCCCTTTTCCAATCGTTTGCAATCCCGCCATCCGCTCCAAGCGTATCGGGCATACCGACGAAAGGCAATGACGGAACGGCAATCGCAGAAAATCGTCGGAAAAATCTAGAAAACCATCAGAACTCGCAAGCAAATGCACAACAGCAAAACCACAGAAAACCAAGGGAACGGCGAAAAGTGAGGCGGCTGAATGTTCGCCGTTGAGCAAACAGCCTAGGCGCAAGGGGTAGTTGCGCCAAACTTGAGTGTACACGGAACATGTTGTGGTTCGCAACGTCACTCCGCCCAGTTTTGCCGCATTTTCCACCGTTTTCGCCCGTAAGGGCCACCCCTCTCGAACCCGTCGCGCAACCCGTTGGACACCCTGCGATCGAACGCGTCAAACCTTTTTTTCGAGATGATGCATCCGTGTACCAATCCCCCGTTCCGTTGACGTTTCGTGCCACTTTGTCAGTTCAAACAAACCCGTCGCCATATTTCTTGTTGTTTCTTACAATGCGGACTTACGTCACCGTAACTTACGATATGCGAGGCGCGACACAGGACGCGAAAAGCACGTCACCGATCACCGCAATCGCAGCGATCGCATATATCGCAAACCCACGAAAACCGCGGAAACGCAAGAAAAGAGAACACTTCATGCTCACCGAGTACACGACCCCGGGCGCATCCGTCGAAGTACGCGACGACGAATCCATCTACTCCCTGCTTACCGAACGCATCAAGCGCACCGGCGAAGACACCGTGATCGCGGAACGCAAAACCGCTCCGGGCCAGTGGACCAAGGTGACGACCGGCGAATTCCACAAGAACGTGCTCTCCGCGGCCAAAGGCCTGATCGCGTTCGGCATCGGCAAGGGGGATGCCGTCACCCTCTTCTCCACCACCCGTTACGAGTGGGGCGTGCTTGATTTCGCACTGGCCGCAATCGGCGCGGTCAATGTGCCGATCTATGACACCGATTCCGCGGCGCAGGCCGAACGCATTCTCAACGATTCCAACGTGAAGCTCGCCATCGCCGACGATCGCGAACGCTTCGACCGTCTTGATTCCGTGATTGGCCGCTGCCCGTCTCTGAAGCATATTCTGATGCTCGACGCCAATGCCATGGGCGCGCTGGAGGGATTGGGCGTCACCGTGTCCGACGAAGAGCTGGACGAGCGTATCACGTCGGTGCGTGCCGACGATCTGGCCACCATCGTGTACACGTCCGGTTCCACGGGGGCACCGAAGGGTGCCGAGCTGTCGCATCGCAATTTCGTGTCGATCACGCGTGCCGGCAGCCTTGCGCTGCACGAGATGATTCTTGAAGACCATCCGCGTCTGCTGCTGTTCCTGCCGCTCGCCCATGTATTCGCCCGATACATGCAGTTCTTCTGCTTTGCCGGAAACGTTTCACTCGGTCTGTCCAGCAATCTGAAGACCATTCTCGCCGATTTCAAGGCGTTCAAACCGACGTTCATCCTCGCCGTGCCGCGGATTTTCGAAAAGATCTACAATGCGGCCTCGCAGAAGGCCGGAGCCGGTTTCAAGGGACGTGTTTTCGCTGACGCCACCCAGACGGCATACGATTGGTCGCATGCTCAGCAGTCCGGTGGGAGCATTCCACTCGCGCTGAACGCAAAACATGCCCTGTACAACAAGCTGGTGTATTCGTCAATCATGGAAGTGTTCGGCGGCCACGTCGAGTATGCGGTCTCCGGCGGAGCGCCGCTTGATTCCTCTATCGCGCATTTCTTCAACGGTGTCGGTCTGCCGCTATTGGAAGGCTACGGCATGACCGAAACGTGCGCCCCCTCGAGCGTCAATCCGACCGAAGGCTACAAGATCGGCACCATCGGCTTGCCTCTGCAAGGCGTGACCATGGGGGTCGACGAAGAAGGGGAGCTGTGCATAAAGAGCCCTGCCGTATGCGCCGGATACCACAACAATCCTGACGTTACCAAGCAGCAAATTGTCGATGGATGGCTGCATACCGGTGATCTCGGCTCCATTGATGATGACGGCTTCGTTTCCATCGTCGGGCGTAAGAAGGATCTCATCATCACCGCAGGCGGCAAGAACGTCTCCCCATGCGAGATGGAAGCATCCATCATGACTTCGCCGGTGGTGAGCCAATGCGTCATGATCGGCGATCGCAAGCCATTCATCGCCGCAATCATCTCCCTTGATTTGGCGGAGACGAACCTATGGATGGAATCCAAGGGAGCGGAACAGGTCGCTGATTTGGATGAAGCCTCGAAGAACCCCATTGTGCGTGCGGAAGTGGAGCGTGCCGTCAACAAAGCCAATGAGCTCGCCTCACGTGCCGAATCAATCCGCAAGTTCGAAATCGTTCCCGACGAGTTCACTGAGGAGAACGGTTTGGTCACGCCGAGCATGAAGGCCCGCAGGCAGGCAGTGGTTGAACATTACCGGACGTTGATCGACAAGGTCCTCTACGTGCCGAGGAAGCCGGCGGCTCACGCCGAATGATGTTCGAAATATGGTGGGGGCCGGTGGCATCCGAGTGATGCCATCGGCCCCCACCATATCCGGAAGAATCCCGGAAGAATCATAGGCCCGCATCCGCCAGCGAAATGTAGCCGGGTTCAATCAGCGTTTTCTTGAGATTGTCGGCGCTGATCGCCAATGTCTCCTCATGGATGGTCGTAATTTTCTTCCCCTCGACCGTTGCGGAACGGATGAAACCGAGTTTGGAAAGTTTGCCCGAAGTGTTCAGTCGCACGCATGTCTGCGCGATGTCATCGGCCAACGCCTTGCGGTTCTCCATGGCGGTCATCCATTGCTTGCCGTTGACGATGTTCGGCATGGAACTGATATAGGCCCCATAGCCGGTGATTATCGGCCATTTTGCGTTTTCCTTGTTATCGGAATCGCTGTCGTCATCCGATGACGACGTCTTCGCAGGGTCAGGCACTGCCTGCCGTTTCAGGTCTTTTTTGCCCGTGATGCTGTCCACGATGCCGGAAATTGAGATGGAAGGGTTGATATCGGCTGAGGAACCTGTGTAGCCGAGTTTGTCCAACTCGTCGGCGATGTTCTTCGCCACATAGTCGTTGCAGGAGATGACGCCATCAAGGTGGACAGGGTGCGAATCGTCCTTGTCCGCGTCGAGACGTTCGGCAAGCACCGATTTGATTTGTTCGGCTTTTGACGAATCGAATGCCACGGACCGCCAGTCATCCTTGGTGGTCGAAGCGGTGAGCGTCTCGGAAGGAGATGCCGCTTTGCCGTCCTTGAAATACGGTTCGAGCACTTTCCAGATGCCTTTGAACATGTTCTGGGCGAAGGACGTGTCCGTTTTGGCATCATGTCCGTCGGCCGCGTCGTAGGGGAGTAGTACCTCGATTTGCTTGGGGGCATCGGACGATGCCTTGTCGAGCTCGAGCTTGTTGACGAGCTCTTTGGCTTGCAGTTCTCCAATCTGCTTGGCCGTGGTCATCGGCACGTACACGTCCGGCGCATACCCTTGAAGCGTATTGGAGATCAGAACGACCTTCATTCCTTCATTCTGCGCAAGCTGCAACGCCGAAACCAGCCGTTGCGCTGATTGCGCATAATCCTGTTCGTCCTCATCCGACGCGTCGGAGTTCCACGTGATATCATGCCGTGCATAGTCGCCGTATTGCCTGTCGGATTCCGGCATCTCGGCGACAGGCGCCACCACCAAGGTGGTTTTGGCTTTCGTGGACGAATGCTCGGTTCCGTTGATGTGATTCACCACATAGTCTTGGACGCTTTGACTTTGTTTGTCGAGGTTCGAAGCGGTTTTCACGGTGATGTCGCCGCTTTTGACACCGGTCCGTTTCAACGAGGACACGATTTCGGGAACGAGTTTTTCCCATTTGCTCAATGGCGTCTGTTGAGAGATGGTGATGCTGTCTGTCGGAGCGAAAATCGCCACATTGCCGGCATCGGCTGTTGCGCTGGATTGTGATGACGGCTGTTGCTGCGATTGCGAATCACCGTTGGGCGAGCAGGCCCCCATGGCTGTTGCCATGCAGACCGATGCCAGCAGAGCGAGCAGACGTTTCGCCGGGATTGTGCGATGCAGAATCATGCCATGTCCTTTGCGGAAGAATAGACGTTCCTTATACTGACCATCGATTGTAATATCCGGACGTCAAAAAGCCCGTACGCGTGTGTGATTGCGCATACGGGCTTTCGACAGCTCAGATAGATTACTCTGCCAGAGCCTTTGCCAGATTCTCGTCGAGGGCGTTCATGAAACCCTCGGTATCGAGCCAAGGCTGGTCCGGTCCGATGAGCATGGCCAGATCCTTGGTCATCTGTCCGCCTTCGACGGTGGAGATGATGACTTTCTCCAAAGTTTCGGCGAAATGCTTGACTTCCGGAGTGTTGTCAAGGTCGGCGCGATGCTTCAGACCGCCGGTCCATGCGAAGATGGAGGCGATCGGATTGGTCGAGGTCTTTTCACCCTTCTGCCAACGGCGATAATGGCGGGTCACGGTGCCGTGCGCGGCTTCGGCTTCGACGGTCTGCCCGTCGGGAGTCATCAGCACGGAGGTCATTAGGCCAAGGGAGCCGAATCCCTGTGCGACGGAATCCGACTGCACGTCGCCATCGTAGTTCTTGCAAGCCCAGATATAGCCGCCATGCCACTTGAGGGAGCTTGCCACCATGTCATCAATGAGTCGGTGCTCGTAGGTCAGGCCAGCCGCCTCGTACTTGTCCTTGTATTCGTTTTCGAACACCTCGGCGAACGTATCCTTGAACTGGCCGTCGTACGCCTTGAGAATCGTGTTCTTGGTGGACAGGTACACCGGATAGCCGCGCATCAGACCATAGTTGAAGCAGGCGCGTGCGAAACCTCGGATGGAATCGTTCACGTTGTATTGCACCTGGGCAACTCCGCCGTCAGGGCCATAATTGTAAACGACGTGCTCAATCGGCTCGGAGCCGTCTTCCGGAGTGAAGGTTACGGTGAGGGTGCCGGCTCCCGGAACCTTGAAATCAGTGGCTTTGTACTGGTCTCCGAAGGCGTGACGTGCCACGACGATCGGCTTGGTCCATCCCGGGACCAGGCGAGGCACATTGCTCATGACGATCGGCTCGCGGAAGATGGTGCCGCCGAGAATGTTGCGGATGGTACCATTGGGGGATTTCCACATCTTCTTGAGGCCGAACTCCTTGACGCGCGCCTCGTCCGGGGTGATGGTGGCGCATTTGACGCCGACATGTTCGCGCTGGATGGCCTTCGCCGCGTCGACGGTCACCTGATCGTCGGTGGCGTCGCGGTTTTCGATGCCCAGATCGTAATAATCCAAATCCACGTCGAGGTACGGCAGGATCAGACGGTTCTTGATGTCTTTCCAGATGACACGGGTCATCTCGTCGCCGTCGAGTTCGACGACTTTGCCTTCGACCTTGATTTTGGCCATGGTTTGTCCTCCCTGTCGGAATTGAAGGTGATGGGTTCCGTCTTATTACATGTGTGTTAATTCCGTATGGAAATGTCCAAAACCGTGGGGACACGCGCGAAGGCACTGTCATAGCTGAGCATTAGCCTTGAAACCATGTCTCAGGAAATTGAAATCGGTTTGGGCAAAAAAGGCCGTCTCGGCTACGCACTCGACGATGTGGCAATCGTCCCCTCCCGTCGCACCCGCGACCCCGAGGACGTCTCCACCTCTTGGCAGATCGACGCCTATGAGTTCGATGTGCCGGTGATCGGCGCCCCCATGGATTCGGTGACCAGCCCGGCCACCGCCATCGCCATGGGCAAGATGGGCGCGCTTGGCGTGCTTGACCTAGAAGGATTGTGGACCCGCTATGACGATCCCCAGCCGCTGCTGGACGAAATCGCGCAGCTGCCTGCGGACAAGGCCACCGAACGCATCCAGCAGATTTACGCTGAGCCGATCAAGCCGGAACTCATCGTCGAACGTCTGCATGAGATTCGTGATGCCGGCGTCACCGTAGCCGGCGCGCTGTCTCCGCAGCGTACGCAGGATTATTATTCCACCGTGCTTGAGGCCGGTGTCGATCTGTTTGTCATTCGTGGCACCGTGGTGTCGGCGGAGCATGTCTCCAAGGACCATGAGCCCCTGAACCTTAAGAAATTCATCTATGACCTGGATGTCCCCGTCATTGTTGGCGGCGCGGCCAACTACACGGCTGCGTTGCATTTGATGCGCACGGGAGCCGCTGGCGTGCTTGTCGGCTTCGGTGGCGGTGCGGTATCCGCCAACCGCAACACGATTGGAGTGCACGCGCCGATGGCCACAGCCATCGCCGATGTCGCCGAGGCCCGCCGCGATTACATGGACGAATCGGGCGGACGCTATGTGCAGGTGATTGCCGACGGCGGTATGGGTGATTCCGGCAGCTTCGTCAAGGCATTCGCGCTGGGCGCCGATGCGGTGATGCTGGGCTCGCCTCTGGCACGCGCCTCCGAGGCTCCTGGCAAAGGCATGCATTGGGGCGCCGAGGCCCGCCACCAGACGTTGCCGCGCGGATTCCGCACTAACGTGGGCACCGTAGGTTCCTTGCAGGAGGTCCTGTTCGGCACGAGCCATAACGGCG
>ENA-ORSI01002628-ORSI01002628.1-human-gut-metagenome-genome-assembly--contig:-NODE-2628-length-12666-cov-4.850924_pt1 | contig 12666 bp, 13 predicted proteins | sample MGYA00242187_ERZ509154 | MGnify/ENA primary metagenome ERZ509154 (study PRJEB26280, sample SAMEA2338627) | human gut metagenome | biome: human gut; feature: human-associated habitat; material: faeces...
GGCACCTGCCTCAATAGAGGCTGCATACCCACAAAGACGCTGCTCCATTCCTCCGAGGCATATCATGCCGCCACAGCCAGCGCCGGCATTGGCATACATGTTGAAGGTGCGCGTGCGGATATGAACGAGATATTTGCCTATAAGCGGCAGATATCCGCTAAGCTCAGCTCCGGAATAGAGAGCCTTTTTAAGGGCGCAAAGATAGACCTGATCAGGGGGCGCGCCCAAATAACCGCTCCCGGCCGCGTACACGTGGAGCTGAATGAGGGCGGCTGCGATGAACTGGCGGCGGAAAGGATAATCGCCGCTACGGGTTCCGTACCGGCCCGCCCGCCTATAACCGGGCTGGACCTTCCCGGAGTAATGACTTCCGACGAGCTGCTGGAGGGCTGTGACCATCTGTACGAGTCCATAATAATAATTGGCGGCGGCGTGATAGGCATAGAATTCGCCACATTTTACAGCGACCTCGGCTGCAAGGTGACCGTCATAGAGGGTATGGATAGGCTGCTGCCCAATATGGACCGCGAGCTCGGCCAAAACCTCGCCATGATACTTAAAAAACAGGGCGTGAATGTGTTCGTCAACTCCATGGTACAATGCGTGGAGAAGGGCGAAAGCGGTCTCACGGTGCGCTTCAGCGAAAAGGGCAAGGACAACTCGGCAACCGGCGAGGCTGTGCTCTGTGCCATAGGCCGCAAGCCCTATATGGACGGCCTGTTTGCGGAGGGCCTCGCGCCCGAGATGGACCGTAGGAGCATAAAGGTAGACGAAAAGTATCAGACCAGCATACCCGGGGTGTACGCCATAGGCGATGTGTCCGCGAAGATTCAGCTTGCCCACGTTGCCTCCGCACAGGGTACAGCATGCGTCGATATGATGAACGGCATAGAGAACAGCGTGGATATGAACGTTGTGCCCAGCGTCATATACTGCCGGCCCGAGATAGCGGTGGTGGGAATGACGGAGGCCGAGGCCAGGGAAGCGGGAATACCTGCAAAAGCCGGCAAATGCGTGATGTTTGGCAACGCCAGAACGCTTATCGCCGATCCGGGCCGCTGCTTTATGAAGGTCGTAGCCAATGCCGAGACCCGCGAGATAATAGGCGCGCAGTTCATGTGCGAGCACAGCTCTGACATGATAAGCGAGATATCCGAAGCTATGGCCAACCATCTCACGGTGGAAAGCCTGCTCAAGATAATGCGTCCACACCCGTCCTTTGAGGAGGCGCTCGGCGAGGCGCTGGATGATCTTGCCGCAAAGCTTAATAAATAAAACAGGCATAATAAAACAGGGAGGGCATAAAAGCTCTCCCTGTTTGGCCTTGTCCTGCTATTTCGATATCAGCTTTGCCTTTTCCAGCGCCATTACGAGCAGCGGTATGAGGATTATATGTAGTATTATGCCGGGTATCGCCTGCGTGAACGCCCCCGCCCAGAAGGCGGCAAAGCCGAACTTTGACGGATCGAGCCCGGTGCAGAGGAAGCGCGCCGCGCCCCATACCAGACGGCCGGCTATCATGGCCGTTATGAGAGCGACGTATATGTTGCTTTTCTTTTTTGGCAGCGCCCTGTACATGAGCCCTGCCACGGCGCCGTATGCCGCAAGCTCAAACGCCATGCAAAGCGCGGTCGGGTACATCGGCGGCATACCGAACAGTACGGAGCGCAGGGGCGGAGCCACCACGCCGACCGCCAGTCCCCAGGGCCAGCCGCATACGAAGCCGCAGAGGAGCACGGGTATGTGCATGGGGGAAAGCATTGAGCCTATCTGCGGTATCTGTCCCGTCAAAAATGGCAGCATCAGTGCCAGCGCCAGAAACGCCGCCGCAAATACCACTGTCCTTACTGTTATGTTGTTGTTTTTCATGATAAAAGCTCCTTCCAGATGGCATAAAACAAGCGCCGCGATCCCTTCTGGGAAAGCGACGCCTTCATGACATCACAAAAAACGGTATTGATACAAGGTTTATTCAGGGGAACTTCTGTTCCTGCGCCGTCTTCTGACCGGCACAAGCCTATTGTACACGAAAAGCCGTCGGTTGACAAGATACAGTTTACTCTTGCATCACGCCTTCGAGCTTGGCCATAGCGTCCGATATGAGAGCCGTCAGTGACAGCTCCTGAACGCCTGCCACTATATTGCCGCACCTGTTTACGGGCAGAAGTATCCGCACCGCATCGGATTGGGCAACGGCGACCGCCATTGCGGGCGTTATCTCGCCAAAGAGGGAATCCGCTATGACTATGCCTATGGGGCCTATTATTATATCCGCCTTGCGGCAGGCGACTATAAGCGGGTTTTCCCCCGCAGCCGCCTGATGGGCGCCGGCCTTTGCCATAGCCGCGGCAGCGGCTGGATTGGTGCCGACCGCCATAAGCCTTGCACCGGGGTACTTTTCCGCTATGGACCTTACCATCTGGCAGCCCAGCCTGCCGCCCTGACCGTCTATTACAAGTATATTCATTTAAACTTCTCCCTGAATATGCTCTCCTTTACAACCCTGTATGCCGGGAGGTAGGCTTCCCTATACTCCTCACTGTGGGATACGGCTGGATAGCCCCGCTTTTTATATTCCGAAAGATATTCCTCAAGCTCAGCTGTTTTGAAAGCAAAGGCGCCCTGCGCCGTTACATGGCGGAGCACGTCCAGCTTTTCTAAAAACTCCGCAAGCGTGCCTTCTGAGGCGTTGGCGGTCTCCACAAACGCTTCATTCAAGCCCGCTATGCCGCTTTCCTTCAGCGCCTTAAGCTGTACTCGCGCCATGCCGCTGCCTATGGGTATCATGAGCGGCTGCATGGCGTCGTGCTCTGTTGCCGCATACTCGCTGCGCAGTCTTATCAGGGCAGCCTCAGGGCTTTTGATCATATGGCCTCCCCCAAATTCGTTCTGGTACACCAGCTTTACAGCGTCGGCAGGCCGCATCCTGGGATACATGTTTGCGTGCAGAAGCAGCGCGTCCTTCAGCTCCAAATCATTTACCCATACCTTGATTTTAACTTTGGCGTGCCTTAAAAAGGCATCCATGCTGATATGTTAGCACCGTCCCGGCCTAATTGCAATAAATTGCCCCAAAACAGAGTATCGGCAAAGCGGACGAATGCCGCCTTGCCGATACTTTGTTAGTTATTAGTTATCATTTGGCACTGCAGGAATTGCTGTGGCAGGAGTTTTTCATGGGGCAGGAACCACAGCTGCAGCCGCAGGAGGACTTGCCTCGTTTCTTCTGTTTTATAAGATGTATCACGATGGCCGCGATTACCGCTGCAAGTATAACTATCGCGATTATGTTTCCGATGTTTTCGCTTATCCAATTAAACATGGTCAAATTCCTCCTTCTGACATATTACATCATTTCATTTTTTCTTTACGGCTTTGCGCTCAGCTTCGCAGCTTCCTTATAGGGCTTGAACAGCATGTATACCATGCCCACGAGGAAGATCACGGCAACGACTACGCCAAGGAAGTTTGCATTGCCGGTGAAGAGGTTGCCGAACTGATTGATCATCAGGGCTATCACATATGCGAAGCCGCATTGATAGCCGATGGCAAACCAGGTCCAGCCGGCGTTGTTCATCTCGCGCTTGATTGCGCCTATTGCCGCAAAGCAGGGTGCGCACAGCAGGTTAAATACAAGGAAAGAGTAAGCGGTAATGGGTGTGAAAGCGCTTGCAAGGTTAGAGTATACGCTGCCGTCGCCGCCGCCGTACAGTATGCCCATGGTACCGACTATGTTTTCCTTAGCAACAAGGCCGGTGATGGAAGCGACGGTAGCCTGCCAGTTGCCCCATCCGAGCGGGGTGAATATCCAGGCGATGGTGTTGCCGATGGCAGCCAGTATGGAGTAGTCTATCTCGTCCTCGGCAAGCATCCTGAACGTGCCGTCCACTACTCCGAAGTAAGTGGTGAACCAAACCAGTATGGTGGAGAGCAGTATTATCGTGCCGGCCTTCTTTATGAAGCTCCAGCCGCGCTCCCACATGCTCCTGAGCACGTTGGAAAGGGTGGGCCAATGGTAAGCGGGCAGCTCCATAACGAAGGGAGCGGGGTCGCCTGAGAACATCTTGGTCTTTTTGAGCATTATGCCGGATACGATTATCGCAGCCATGCCGATGAAGTAAGCGCTGGTGAATACCAGGGCGGAGCCGCCGAACATTGCGCCGGCTATCATGGCGATAAAGGGCACCTTAGCACCGCAGGGGATAAAGGTGGTGGTCATTATGGTCATGCGCCTGTCGCGCTCGTTCTCTATGGTCCTGCTGGCCATTACGCCGGGAACGCCGCAGCCAACGCCGATGAGCATAGGAATGAAGGATTTGCCGGAAAGGCCGAACTTGCGGAACACCCTGTCAAGTACGAATGCGATACGGGCCATGTAGCCGCAGGCCTCAAGGAAGGCGAGCAGCAGGAACAGCACCAGCATCTGAGGCACGAAGCCAAGCACCGCGCCAACGCCGGCAACGATACCGTCAAGTATCAGGCCCTGCAGCCACTCGGCGGCGTTTGCGCTTTCAAGCGCGTTGCCTACCAGCACCGGTACGCCGGGCACCCACACGCCGTAGTTGGCGGGATCGGGCTCTTCAAAGCCGTTTTTTTCAATGTAAGCAGCCGCGTCAACATAGGTCACGGGAACAACGTTATCGTACTTTTCCTCGCCGGCGGGGATCTTATCGTAGTAAGCGGTCAGCTCGTCAACGGCCAGGGTTTCCTCATCCTCAACCTCAACGGTGCCGGTGGTGGATTCGGGAACGAAGTTCTTTATCTCTTCAAGGGCAGCGGCTTCATCGAAGTCGTCAGCCTCGGTATCGATCTCAACGAAGGCGTTGATGGCGTTCATGGCGTTGGTGTATTCTTCGCTTACTTCTTCATACTGAGCGCTGCCAATGCCGAACAGATGGAAACCATCGCCGAACAGGCCGTCGTTTGCCCAGTCGGTAGCCGCAGCACCTACGGTGACCATGGAGATGTAGTAAACAAGGAACATTACCAGCGCGAATATTGGCAGGCCCAGCCAGCGGTTGGTCACGATCTTGTCTATCTTATCGGAGGTGGAAAGGCTGCCGGCATTCTTTTTCTTGTAGCAGCTCTTTATTATCTCCGCAATGTAGACGTAACGCTCGTTGGTGATTATGGATTCGGCGTCGTCGTCCAGCTCTTTTTCGGCCGCCGCTATGTCCTGCTCGATATGGTTCATGGTATCGGCGGGAATGTTCAGCTTCTCAAGCACCTTATCATCGCGCTCGAAAATCTTTATGGCGTACCAGCGCTGCTGTTCGGCGCTCATGTTATGCACAGCCGCTTCTTCAATATGCGCAATGGCATGCTCCACAGGGCCGGAGAAGGTGTGCATCGGCACGGTCTTGGTGGACTTGGCGGCCTTTACTGCGGCCTCCGCCGCTTCCATAACGCCGGTGCCCTTCAGGGCGGATATTTCAACTATTTCGCAGCCAAGCTGGCGGGAAAGCTCGCTCACGTTTATCTTGTCGCCGTTCTTCTTTACAACGTCCATCATGTTGATGGCTATCACCACGGGGATACCAAGCTCCGTAAGCTGTGTGGTGAGGTAAAGGTTACGCTCAAGGTTGGTGCCGTCGATAATGTTCAGTATCGCGTCCGGCCTTTCGGTTATCAAATAGTTACGCGCAACAACTTCCTCAAGGGTGTAAGGGGAAAGGGAGTAAATACCGGGCAGGTCCATTATGATAACGTCGTCGTGCTTCTTCAGCCTGCCTTCCTTCTTTTCAACCGTTACGCCCGGCCAGTTACCCACGAACTGGTTGGAGCCGGTGAGCGCGTTGAACAGCGTCGTTTTGCCGCAGTTCGGGTTGCCCGCAAGGGCTATCTTTATTGCCATGTTCTGCTCCTTTCGGTTAAGTCAATTTAACCTTGTAACAAAAAATTATTCCTGTACTTCTATCATTTCAGTGTCCGCCTTGCGCAGGCTCAGTTCGTAACCGCGCACGGTAACCTCCATCGGGTCACCCAGCGGCGCCACCTTGCGCACGAAAACTTCCGTGCCTTTGGTGATGCCCATGTCCATGATACGGCGCTTCACGGGGCCTTCGCCGTGCAGCTTCACTACCTTCGCAGTCTCGCCGATCTTAACGTCTCTAAGCGTTTTCATTGCTGTCCTCTCCTTTTGTCAGTTTGGTTTGGTTGATTTATTTAAATTTAATCAAATCATTATTTTGCGCGCCATCTCTTCACTTATGGCTACGCGGGCTTCCTTTACCTTAACTATTACGTTGCCGCCCAATGCGGACACCACCGTAACGTTCCCGCCGGGGACAAAGCCCATATCCTCAAGGTGCTTCTTCACCTCCGGGCTTCCGCCCACCTTACGGATTATCTGTTCTTCGCCCATGTTTGCAAGCGTAAGCGGCATCATGTTCTCTCCTCCTCATCCCAAGGTTAGTGTACGCTAACCGTTGATGAAAAAATAATGGTTAACTTTGTTTAACTAATGTTAATTTCATTAGGTTAAACTTCTTTAACCGTGGCATAGTTTAGCACCTCTAACCTTATATGTCAACCCCTTTTTTAAACATTTTTTGCATTATTGTTTGAACGCTTGCTTTTTCACCGAGTGTGTGTTAATTTAATAAGTAATTTATTGAGAGGACGGCGCAAAGCTGCATGAAGATACTTAGGGCATCAGAGGACTACCTTGAGGCTATGCTTATAATGAAAAACAGGCGCGGTTACATTCGCTCCATAGACATTGCCGAATATTTGGGCGTGACCAAGCCGAGTGTTACCTATACCACCAAGCGTTTGAGGGAAAACGGCTACATCACAATGGATATAGACGGGCTTATAACGCTGACCGACAGCGGCATGGAGATAGCATCAAAAATGCTGGACAGGCACCATACTTTGACCAAGTTCCTTGTGAGCCTGGGCATAGATGAGATAACAGCGGAAAAGGACGCATGCAAAATAGAGCACGACATAAGTCAGGAAACCTACGAGGCCATCTGCGCCCATGCAATGAAGCACGGTGCGGGAAACAACTGATTAAAGCAGCGCTTAACGCACGCAAAAGGAGCGGGGACATTGCCCCCGCTCTTTGTATATTCCGCGCGTATGCCGCGCAGGGATATGCTTAGTTGCAGCCGCAGCCGCAGTCGTTATTGCTGAAGCCGCCGGCAAGCAGGATAAGTATTATTATCCACCACCAGTTGTTTCCGTTGCAAGAGCTACACATATGCTTTCCTCCTTGTTATTCGCCCCGATGGGCAATTCTAAGATATAGTACTCATCGGGAGCGAAATGTGTGCATATGCGGCGAAAGAAAACGACTTATGCGTTCTTGCTCTCTTCTTTCTCCTCCTGCGCCTTTATGTATGCCAATATTTTTTCCTGCTGCGACAGTATGCGGTTAAGCTTATTGTGCATGTCCTCTATCATTATTTCCGTCTTTAAGTTGACCTTATAGTCGTTCTCGGCGCGTCGGCGGTCCTTTTCCTCCTGCCGATTCTGGCTCATCATTATCAGCGGCGCCTGTATTGCCGCCACGCAGGACAGCACAAGGTTGAGCAATATGAACGGATATGCGTCAAACGCGCCGTCTGCCAATAATATGTTCACCGCCATCCAAAGTATCAGCACCGCTACAAATGAGAATATGAAGCCCCAGCTTCCCGCAAACTTTGCTATTTTATCCGCCATGCGCTGGCCGAACGAGTATTCCTCCTTTGCCGATTTGCTTGTGTTTTCGGATACTTTGCTGCTTGCAAGCAGGCTAAGTATCTCCTCGTCTGTCATGTCGTGCTCAATATCTTTTATAACTTCACTTATAAGTTTCTTGTTCTTTTCCTTCATATACTATCCCCTCCGTTATTTTATTGAACCGAATATGCCCCGTATTATGGAGCGGCCAAGCTCGCGGCCTATGGTGCTCATGGCGCTGTTTGTAACGCGGGTCATTGCCTTGCTTGCGGCGGACTTTTTCTTTTTAACCGTTTTTGCTGCGGCCGTTGGCTTTTTGGCGTTCCTTGCGGCCTTCTTTTCCTCCCGCTCCACCTGCTTTGCCGCCCGTTCCTCCTCCTTTTCCGACTCCCCGTTCTGCTGTTCAAAGTATTCGTAGGCGGAGAAGTTGTCTATCGCCTTGTCGTATTTATGCTTCATGTCGCTTGCGTCTATAACGGCGCGGCGCTCCTCGTCCGTAATGGTGCCCATGCGGCTTTGCGGCGGCAGTATGAACGCGCGCTGCACTATGCCCGGCACGCCGTTTTCATCCAGGCAGGATACAAGCGCCTCGCCAACGCCAAGTTCCATTATTGCCGTTTGCGTATCGAACGCGGGATTTGTGCGGAATGTCTGCGCGGCGGTCTTTACAGCCTTCTGTTCGCTTGGCGTATATGCCCTGAGCGCATGCTGCACGCGGTTTGAAAGCTGCGCAAGCACGCTGTCCGGAATGTCCGACGGGCTTTGCGAAATGAAATATATGCCAACGCCCTTTGAGCGGATAAGCTTCACCACCTGCTCGATTTTCTGCACAAGCACCTTCGGCGCGTCGCTGAACAAAAGATGCGCCTCATCAAAGAAGAACACCATCTCCGGCTTTTCGGCGTCTCCGCGCTCCGGCAGTTTTTCAAACAGCTCGCTCATCAAAAACAGCATGAACGTTGCATACAGCGTAGGATTCTGCACAAGCTTCACGCTGTGCAGCACGTTTATGTAGCCCCTGCCCTGCTCGTCGCGCTGCATCCAGTCGCGTATATCTATCGCCGGTTCGCCGAAGAATTCCGCGCCGCCTTCATCTTCAAGCGTTATAAGGCTCCTTTGTATCGCGCCCAGGCTCTGCGCGCTCATGTTTCCGTATTCCGCGGAAAACTCCGCCCGGTTTTCGCCAACGTAGCGCAGCATGGCCTTAAGATCCTTTATGTCTATGAGCAGCAGCCCCTTATCGTCCGCAATTTTGAACACAAGGTTCAATACGTCGCTCTGCACGTCGCTCAGGTCCATCAGCCTGCTCAAAAGCATCGGCCCCATTTCGCTTACGGTTGTCCTTACGGGGTGGCCGTATTCGCCGTATATATCCCAAAACCGCGTTGGAAACACGCGGTAGCGCCAATCCTCTATCCCAAGCTTATTTATGCGCTTTTCCATGCTTTCGCTGTGCACGCCCGCCTTGCACATGCCGGCAAGGTCTCCCTTTATGTCCGCAAGGAACACCGGCACGCCCAACTGAGAAAAGGACTCCGCCAGCACCTTGAGCGTTATTGTTTTGCCCGTGCCGCTTGCGCCGGCAATAAAGCCGTGTCGGTTGGCCATTTTAGGCTCAAGAAACACCTTTTCGTCCGACTTTGCAAGCCATATTTTTCCGTTCAGTTCCATTTTTACGCTTCTCCTTCTTCTCTGCTGCCTATCGTGCGATTTTTTGAAATTATACCGCACAACGCATGTCTGTGCAATGCGCCGTGCCGCTGTTTTATTTTGTTTTATCTCTTACCGCTTCAAGAAACTCCTCCGCCTCCGCGCGTGTCTTGAAAACAACCTTGGGCTTATCGCTGTATTTTTCAAGCAGGGCATATATTTGCGGGCAGCGCTCCGTTTTGAAGCTCTTTATGAATTGAATAAACTCCTCGTCATATTCCTGCTCTATCCACGGCATATCAGGCCGCGGCTTGCCCATGCGCGTGCGCACCCCGTCAAGGCATACCTTCGCCGGGTAATCCAAAAAGAACACCGCATCGCATTCCTTCAGCCGCGTTTCCATTGAAAAGCTGTAATTGCCGTCTATAATCCAACGGTCTTTTTCAAGCACGCTGCCAAGCCGTAAAAGGAACGTTTCCCTGTCTACGTTTGTCTTGTCCGCATTCCAGAAAAGCATATCCAAATGATATACCGGCAGCTTGGTTATTTCGCCCAATGCCCTTGCAAACGTGCTTTTGCCGCCGCCCGGACAGCCTATCACAATTATTTTATTGTATTTTCGTATGCCGTTCACCATGCTCTCAAGCCCTTTGGAAGATGGTTCTTCATCCTGCCGCCAACCGCCTTGCCCCAGCCTATCGGGTGGTTACGATACGCCACGGCGCAATAACCGCGCCAAGCCTCAGGGCAGTTTATCTCCTCCCCGCGCATATATGCCGCAAGGCGCGCGTCGCTTTCGTCAAGCGACAGCATACGGGCGTATTCGCCGCCATGCTCCGCCATAACCAGCGTGTGGTGCGGCACAAAGCGGCCCTTTTGCAGCTCTCCGGCATAAACTCCAACGCTGCGCCTGAGCATGGGCGCTATCGCTTCGGGCAGCTCGGCTGAAATTATGTTCACACCGTTTTGATAAGCATATGCCGTGCCCTTGGGCGGCACTGTGAACGTATATTTAATAAATTCGGCATACGCCTTATCTTTGCACGGGGTAAGCTTCAGCGGCGCATAAGGGCGCACGCTGCCGCCCTTTCGTCTAAGCACCGCGGCAAAGTGCCCCTCCCCCGCGAACGTGTGCGGATAAAGCCTGCGCTGCTCAGCAAGTTCAAAATCCGTATGCGTTTTAAGGAACCACTCTATATTGTCCTCGTTTTCCTCGCGTGAGAAAGTGCAGGTGGAATATATCAGCATGCCGTCTTTGGCAACGCATTGCGCGCTGCTTTCAAGTATAAGCCGCTGCCTGTTGGCGCAGGAAGAAACATGCTCCGCGCTCCATTCTTCTATCGCGCGCTCATCCTTGCGGAACATGCCCTCCCCGCTGCACGGCGCATCGACTATCACCCTGTCGAAATACTCCGGCATCGCTTTTGCAATCTCGTCCGGCCTGCGGCTTATCACCGCCGCGTTAGCTATACCCATGCGCTCAACGGTGGATTCGAGTATTTTGGCGCGACTTGGCACTATTTCATTGGATACTATAAGCCCCTGCCCGTTTAGCCTTGCCGCTGCGGCTCCCGTTTTGCCGCCGGGCGCCGCGCACATATCCAGCACCTTCATGCCCGGGTGTATATCCGCAATGGCAATGGTCAGCATGGCGCTCGGCTCCTGCATATATATAAGCCCTGCCATGTGTACGGGACTTAAACCCACTCCTTCCCATGCTTCCATAAGGCGGAAACCGTCCGCCGTATTATCCACCCTTTCAAGCTTAACGGGGCAAAGCGCGGCTATTGCAGCCGCGTTTCCTTTGAGCGTATTCGCCCTCAGCCCGCGCACGCTTTCATTATTATAGCTTTCTAAAAATGCCGCGTAGTCGCCCTTCAGCTCCGCCTGCATACGGGATAGAAATTCGCCCGGTAACGCCTTCATGCCGCTCGCCGCCTTTCCGTTCAATATGCTTGCATTTTATCATGCGGAAAAGCCATATGCAAATGCGTTATGAAAATATGCCGTTTTCGGCTTGACAAAGCGGGCGTCAGCGCATAGAATACAGTAATAGCGCAGAAAAAGAGGAGTACGCCAAGCTCCTTTGCAAAAGAGATGCGGCTTCACCGGCTGAAAGGGCTGCTTGCGAAGATTGGCGGAAGGTCGCTTTGGAGCTATTTTGGATGAAACAGCAGTAGTCCGAAACGTGCGCGCCGCGTTAAGGCGCATAGAGCGGGGCATATTATGCCCAACAAAGGTGGTACCGCGGAGCTTCCGTCCTTTAATCAGGGACAGAAGCTCCTTTTATTTTACCAAACAAACTATTTTTTCAGGAGGAGAGAGTACCATGAAGGAGATGCCAAAGTCTTACGACCATCAGGGCGTGGAAGACAGGCTGTATGAAAAATGGGAAAAGAACGGCTATTTTCATGCCGAGCCTAATCCCGACAAGGAGCCGTATTGCATAGTCATACCCCCACCGAACATAACCGGTCAGCTGCACATAGGCCACGCAATAGACGAAACGCTGCAGGATGCGCTTATCCGTTACAAGCGCATGGCCGGGTTTGAAACGCTGTGGCTGCCCGGCACCGACCATGCGTCCATAGCTACCGAGGTAAAAATAATCGAGCAGATGGCCAAGGAGGGCCTTGACAAGCGCGACATTGGGCGCGAGGCTTTCTTAAAGCGGGCATGGGACTGGAAAAAGGAATACGGCGGAAGGATAGTAAAGCAGCTCAGGAAGCTTGGCGCCAGCTGCGACTGGGACCGCGAACGCTTCACAATGGACGAAGGCTGCTCCAAGGCCGTTACCAAGGTGTTTGTTGACCTTTACAACAAGGGCCTTATTTACCGCGGGGACAGGATAATAAACTGGTGCCCGCATTGCAAGACCGCGCTGAGCGATGCTGAGGTTGAATACGAAGAACAGCAGAGCCATCTTTGGCATGTGCGTTACGATGCGCCGGACAAGAGCTATTCCATAACCGTGGCTACCACCCGCCCCGAAACCATTCTTGGCGATACGGCGATAGCCGTGCATCCGGACGACGAACGCTATGCCGGCATAGTTGGTAAAACCGTAGTTATCCCCGTTGTGGGGCGCGAAATACCCATCGTGGCGGACGAATACGTTGAAAAGGAATTCGGCACCGGCGCCGTGAAGATCACCCCCGCGCATGACCCCAACGACTTTGAGGTCGGCGTAAGGTGCAGCCTGCCCGTTATGCGCGTGTTCACGGACGACGGGCATATAAACGAGCTTGGCGGCGCATACGAAGGGCTGACCACCATGGAATGCCGCAAGAAGCTGGTGGCGGATATTGAAGCGGCCGGCAATCTGGTAAAGATAGAGCCTTACGG
>ENA-ORSI01002649-ORSI01002649.1-human-gut-metagenome-genome-assembly--contig:-NODE-2649-length-12567-cov-3.642263_pt1 | contig 12567 bp, 16 predicted proteins | sample MGYA00242187_ERZ509154 | MGnify/ENA primary metagenome ERZ509154 (study PRJEB26280, sample SAMEA2338627) | human gut metagenome | biome: human gut; feature: human-associated habitat; material: faeces...
ACTTTTTGATAAAAATTCACAAAATTGCAAAGCTCTAAACTGAAAATAAACATTTGTTGCTAAGACATAAATAAGCTATAATTAACTAAGTAAATTAGTAGGAAAACAAAGTAAACTATTCGTAAAATCTTTTTACCAAAATTTCACAATTTTTTACATTTCTATCACATAAACCACTTGACAAAACAAATGTTCTGTTGTATAATGAAGGCGTAATTTGGGAATAGTTAAACATATTAAATGATTGCCGGGTGGAAAGGTGGTAGAAGCACCTCCGCGATATGGTGAAGTATTTCACGTCACAATTATTTCCAGATTACACCAAATAAATGGAGGTGTATTATGAGGGATAGCATTAAGTACAAAAAAGGTGTATCAAAGTCACTACTTGACAAGTGTGTAGGTGAGCCTATTGAACAACAGCGTAAAGCGACGCTTGAATATCGTGCTATTACGCAGGGTGTTATGGATAGGTATGGTGAGTTTAAGGGAAAGACTGAATCTGATGTCTATGGACAGGAGGTGAAGATAAATGGAAATCGATGAAAAAGATTATCAGATATTGAAAGCAAAGGCTGATAATTATGATAAAGACCTGAATGCGCTTAAAACCGAATATGACACAAAAATGAAGTCATTGACGGAAGAGCGCGATTCATATAAAAAGAAATATGATGACGAGTTTAATGCTCATACTAAACTTAAAGACGATTATATTTCGTTTTTGACAGGGCATTCTAATCAGAATAACAACCCGCCATCTGACAAAGATAATTCTTTTGATGAATTGTGTAAAACAAAATTTGGAGGTTAAATATGGCTGTTTCTTCTCTTGTGACTGCTATTCGCAATATTTATACAACCCCTGAGTATGCGGATAGGATTCCTGCTAATGTGCAGAGTGCAATTACATCGGGTAATTTCGGTGAAGCTACTTTTCCTGAAAATGTGGAAAATGCTGTCTATGATACTTTGGTAGATAAAATTGCACATCAGAAAATTTTCGCTTTTAAGTATCGCGGATTTGACGCTACCCCATATGAAAAAGGTTTTCTTGCTTTCGGCTCTTTCATTGAAGATGATTATATCGAAGTAATGAAAGCCGATGAAGTTAATAAGTATCCTATTTTCAGCAAGCAGAACCATCCTACTGACGGATATGCTTTCAATAAGTATGACCCATTCAAAATCAATTATGCAAGCGTTAAACCGTCGTATTACGGTCTTAAACTTTTCATGCAGTATCATGTAACGACCACCCATGAATTGTTTAAGAGAGCATTTATTAGTGAATCTGCTGCATATGATTTTGTCGGCATGATTCGCAGTGTACTTCCTGAAAGCGGTAAACTTGATAAGTATTTGCTGTTCAGGAATATGCTTGCAAGTGATGGTTTGTACTCTGCCGCAAGCACTGTTAAATGTGTTGTTGCTGGTGAACACCCGACCGAACAGGAAGCTATCACCGTTATCACGCAGATTCAGCAGTATGCGGAAGCGCTCAAAATGAATACGACTAAATATAATAAACTTGGGGTTCTGACTAACACTGACCCGTCTAAACTCACGTTGTTTATTGCAAGTGGTATTTATCTTGAACTTAAAAACTATCAGTACAGCGCTTTCCGTCCTGTCGAAGATTTGGGTGTTAAAGTAGTGCCCATTGACGGGTTCGGAACGCCTGCGGCTACCAGCGGACAGTTTGCAACGCTTCTCGATGATGACGGTGTTAAAATTTATAAGTGGTATCAGGATAGATTTGATAATATTTATAATCCATATGGCCCTGGGTATTGGAATACTTTCTATAAATTCGGTGATTTGTATGGGTATTCCATGCACAAGAATATTGTCAGATTTGTCCTCAACAACGCCAGTTCTTAATATCGCTCATAGAATATTCCACTGAATCGCACCTCGGTAATATGGGATTGGGGTGGGCTGGTGCGTTTCAAAGGAGGTAATTATGGAAATACGCATTTATTTTGGTAAAACACCAACGGATAATGCAAAATTTTTCACACGTGCTGATTTTATGGATTGGTATAATAGAATTTCGCAAAATCAGTATGTGTCTATACAAACAGATGAAATAATAACACCTTTTTTCAATTTCATTGATGTAGGCGAAAATGCTGGTGTTTCATATATTTGGAATTATACTTATATTGGATTTATTGCCGATGACAGTAATCAACAGGATAGAACTTTTTTCGGTGTAATTGATAGAATAGAAAACACACCATTCGACGGATCTAATAATCAGTATAGAATATATTTTCATTGCGATTGGTGGAGTACACTTCAATTCAGTAAAGGCAATTTCGATGAAATATTCGGACATTTGCGGGGCGGAGTTATACGCGCTCACGTGAATGATTGGATTAAAAATACTGACAACACTATATCAATCGATTTAAGCAATACTACTATTGATATCGAAGAAACTGTTGTAAGCTGGAAAAAGACGAAGCGTATATTAAATGAGCCTTATATAAAATTTGAAGAGGACGAAACGAAAACCGTCGGTGTTCAATTTTTATATATAATTTATAGACGAAGCGCTTTATCGGCTTCTGAATTGCCAGCTTTAATTCAAATGCCTAATACTAATATACCATTGCCATTTGGATTGGCTGTATTGCCTATCAGATATGGGGACATAATAGAGTATAATATTGCAAATGACGGGGCTGGTAGTGAAACATTTAATTCAATTTCATATCCTTGCACCTGTATTTCTGGTGATGAGATAATGGGTATGTTTATCACCGATTTTTGCGGTTTGGATTATTCAGTTAATCCTGTATACAAACCGTATTTGATTTTATTTAATACTCATTATGATACAATAAAGTTTGACTTTGACGGAGCGCCTAATCAAATAAGTGCAATTAAAATAAATTCACTTCCGTTATCAGTGATGCCTAATACTAATCTATTATCTGTATTTGCACCATTTAAGGACAGTAAAGTAAGTATAACGGATATAGACAAGGATTGGTTTGTGGATAATGGAATGTCAAAGCTGATATCTGAACCCTATGTAATAAATTTTATTCAGTATCAGAAAGGCGGTATACTACTTCACCCGCAATTTATGTCGGCAATAGATAATTTTTCTTTGCAGGTATCACCTAATACAGGCGGTGAATATATTTTAATACAATCTGATAATGCAAAGGGGCTTGCTCAGCTTTATTCAATAGATAATTATAATATATTTCAGCCTTACACTAAACAAAATATTTATGACCAAAGTTTAGCGATCATCAATTCTGTTTCTTCTGTTTTGAATCCTATCGCGCAAGGTGTAGCCGCCAGCAATATATCAAGAGCTAATTTCGGTGCTGGACTGTCGAAGGGCAAAACAATGAATCTCACCGCATACGAAAGTACACAAACGGGTATAGGCGTTAATATGGGTACTTCCGTTGCAAGTAACTTGATTTCATCTATCGATTTAATGCGTGAAACGTTAATGGGCGGTGAGTGCCAGATATCCCCTAATTATGAAGGTTCATTAACAGGATTTTCGGCTATCTCTGTTATAGGTCTAACCATTCAATATGAAGAAAATAGAAAAGAGATATCAGAGCATTTGAGATTATACGGATACTACACATACTTAGAGCCTTGCGACATTCTTCTTAACCATAAACGCTCGCATTTTAACTATATACAAACTGAAAATGTGTATTTTGATTATGACACAAATCAAATGAACTACTCTTCAAACACACAAAACATTAAAGGTTATATCATGAATATGTTTAATAGTGGAGTGTTTTTATTTAGGTCAGTAGATATACCGACAACGGAGGTTATGTCTTTTGATGTTATCAATATGCAGGAGGGTATTTTAGAATGACTTTTAGCGAATTTGGCATGTCAATCATACCTAATGTGACAGAATACCCTATAAATAAAATTCCGTTTGATGAATGGTTATTGATTCAGAAATACTGTAATATTTTCACAATACGATTTGATTATGATAATCTCCCCGAATCAACTGAGAATATCGTATATTTTAATCGTATTATTGAAAGAATGATGTTTTTCACGCCAGCTCTTGCGTGGTTTGAAGATAAAGCATTAGGCTTACAGTGTTTGCCCGTTTCAGGACAATGGAATTTTAATATTGTCGGGTATCCCACTGAATGGCAAGTGTTCGGTTTTAATGGTTATAGAAAAGATTTTAACGAGAAAAATAGTGTTATAATGCCAAATGACACGTCATTCAGTATCCCGTTCTTGCATACTCATTATAATTGCGGATTCTTGATTGAACTTGATAGAACGCATAGACAGAATATAAAACGTAAACGTCAACCTCTTATTTTAGAGATTGATGAAGACGAAAAGAAATCTGCCGACAAGTTCAAAAAGGAATTGGATAATTTTTCTGATGATATTAAAGTGCGTGTGCGTGGCACTGAATCTGCGAAAGATAAACGTGCCATTGTCAATCCACGCCCCTTTAATTCGTTTGCATATGATAGTAATATCGAATTTATAGGCGACCAGCTTTCTACTGATTACGATGTATTTGAAAATCGAATTTTTCAGTATTACGGTTATAATAACCGTAATATAGAAAAGAAAGAACGATTGCTTGTGGACGAAATAAACGCGGGTAATCAGGTAGTCAACGCGTATTACGAAGCTGCGTATGAAGCCCGCGCGCAAGCAATCGAAAAGGTAAATAAAATGTTCGGTGTTAATATCAAAATCACTAAAAAAGTGGAGGAATTTGAAAATGCAATCGAAAACCTTCGATATAATGTACAGCAACCCAATCCTATTGAAAAAGGTGATTGAATACTTTAAGGAAAGTTTTAAGTGTGACGATTTGGTGGCTGATATTGACTATTCTGAATACACGGCCACTTCGCGAATAAAGACCGATAACGAGCGATTGTTCTATAATGCTGTCATAAACTATTTCTATTTCAGTGAAATAAATTTTGACAGCGAAGAGCAATTTATTCAGAGGTTTAATACGTATTGGGATTTATTCTCCGCTAAATATATCGCTATGTATGACGGAGACGTTAAAATGCCTGGTATGTACCAGGGTGGTGGATATACAGATACTCGCACTCTTGATATAACAAATACAGATGATAGTACCGACACCACCACCCCGAACACTACAAGCGATACCACTTTCAAGGGTAGGGTTGTAGAAATACAAAACACTCAAACTACTCAAAGCGGTACTAACACAGTAAAAACTGATAGCACCAAGAAAAACACGGGAACGGACACATTAAATAGGGAGGATTCCCGTGAAACGACATATAACACAGGCGATGAATTTCATAAAGTTATGGCTAATAATGCGGTTATTTATGATTTTGTTCGCCATTTCGATAGACTTTTTATGGAGGTTTTATAAAATGGATAGAGTGTACACTATTGTCCAGCTTGTTGCAACTGTCCTTTCCTTTCTCGTGGTGGTCGTTCTTCCTGTAACGATTTGGCTTGTTAAGAAAGTCAAAGAACTCATCACCACGCCCGCCGATAAAATGCCTGATAAAATTGTGGATATTTGGAATAGTCTTATTGACTATATCAAATCCGCTGAATCTGCATTTACCAGCGGCACGGCAAAACTTGACGATGTGCTTAAATCCGTGAAGCTCGATTGTCTTTCGGCGGGCATTACGTTCGATAAAGACTATTGGGTTAAGGCGGTTAATAAAGTCATCTCAATGACTAAAAAGGTTAACGTAAAAGGCTGACCGAAGGGGCGGGTGCAATACCCCGCCCTATAATTTTATAAGGAGATAGAATTATGGCAACGAAAACTTTTAATGATATATGTGTTGAATATGCACATCAGCTCGGAAAGGGTCTTCCACTTACTCCTGCCGAAATGTGTAATGCTGTTATAATGTATCTAAATGCACAGATTACGGAAATGCAGGGTATCACTACTGCGCTTCAAACTGCTGTGGCAGAAGCCGAAGAAAGCGCAACGGAAGCAACAAATTCCGCAAATGAGCTTTCGGTAAAAGTAGATACTCTTCAAACTGCCGTAACCGAAGCCGAATCAAGCGCGACGGAAGCTATCAATAAGGCAAACGATGTTTCTGAAACTGTAAATGCTCTTCCGAAAGTGCCCACACCTACCACAACCGATAATGGTAAAGTTATAGGTGTACAGAGCGGTGCGTATGCTCTGGTTGAACAGAGCGGCGGTGAAGCACCTGCTAATATGGTGACTACGGACACACAACAGACTATTAATGGTCAAAAAACATTCCAATCCGTTATTAAATTAAGTTCCATTTATAATGTATATAATAATATTTTATATGAAACAAGTATCACGGCGACAGGCCATGTTCATAATGTAGGTTACCCTAATACTGATATCATTATTAAAGGTAAACAAGAACATTTGCAATATAATGATGATATTATTGCAAATATATCCGATATCCCCGACCTTTCCACACCCGCAAGTGTTGAGTATGTGCAGGAAACGGGCGCGACTATTGTCTATGGCACTGATAACCCGAAGGAGCTTGCACTACCGATTATTGCAGGTGATAACGTCACGATAGCGCCCGATGAAAGTGATTCACATCTTATTATCGGGATTGAAGGGGTTGCCAAGTTAGGACCTAATGGTGGCTTAGAGGTAACATCAAATGGTAATTCGGATTGTGTTATTAGAGCAAGAAACTCAAATCATGCCGGTGATTTTACATGTATGGCATGGTACGGATTTTATTTTCACAATGAAGAACAAAATGCAAATGTAATATTGAATGCTAAGTATACAGCAAATAAAGATGCTTTTATTTATTTTCCTTGTAAATCAGGTGATGTCGCTTTAATTAGCGATTTACCTAGTTTAGATAATTATAGCGGATATATTGATATTATAAACGGCACTGCTGGTAGTGGTATAAGAGTTCATGATACGGTAAAAGCATCGCCTTATACAAAGTATGGATATTACAAGATTGAAACGTATGGTAATTCTAATTCACTTCGATATACATTGAACATACCAAATAAAAATGGTACTATTGCAACGCTGGACGATATATCAAATGCGCCGTCTTCCGATAAATACTTCACCCGTGTTATTTATCACTCCACAGATGAAGACACGCAGTATATCATATTCAGCTGTATAACCGATACTGACTTATCGGCAAACACCGGCTATCAAAATGCTATTGATTTGCTTAATAATCTCGGTGCAACTACCCAGGACACCGCACTCACTTGCACGGGAAAAACCGTTTCGGGTGGTATAGTTGTGGGTGTATATACTGACGGCACTAATATTATTGTATTCGATACTGATAATTCATCCGAAGAACTTAATATGTCGTCCGAAATAAAATTCATAAGTAAATAAGAGGTGTAATTGTGCAGGATTTATACTATGAGAATGCAGAGGGTTATGATATCAACGATGTGGGTTTAACTGATAAGTATCCATTGCATATTGTAAACGGAATCCGCGGACGTGGCAAGTCGACAACTTGGCTTGCCACGGGATTCTCAAATTATATTAGAAAAGGACGTAAATTTTTATATATACGGCGCAGTGATGTTGAAATGGAACTTGCATTGAAATTGGGTATATTCAATGTTTTTGCTTATAACAAAAAATTATATTCAATGATAGAAGATTATAGATACCGAAATAATGTAGTTCAAATTAAAAATAGTGGTGCTTGGATTGATATTTGTTATTATATAACTCTTAATAATACAAACGGGTTATCCATTGAAGATTGTAACTTTTTCATATTTGATGAATACGTAGCGAAAAAACGTTCGCAGTATAAAGGTGGGGAGTATGGAATACACGAGCCTGAAATATTTTTCAATCTATTGGAAACGATATTCAGACGTAGGAAATTTTGCGGTGTAATGCTCGGGAATAACTACACTGTCAGCAACCCGTATAATGAAGTATTCCATATACCTTTCGGGTGTAAAGAAAAGAAAGATAAATCGCGGGGTGTTTGGTATACGTTCGATTATTCTGATGATACTGTCAATCAAAAACGCGATAGTATTCTCGGAAGACTGTCACGCGGCACAGAATATGATAAATTCTCTAACGAGAATGTTGCCATGAATGAAATCGATGATAAATTTATTCAGGATAAACCTGCTCATGCGAAACAACTATTTAATATTTTCTACCTTAAAAATATTCTTACTGTATGGGAAGATAGTAATTCACATATTCTATACTTCACCGATAAATACAGGCTTAATGCAGACCTGCCTATTCTTTCCGTTACAACTTCCGACATGAGTATCAACACCACGTTTTTGGAATCGTGTGGGAAACTACTCGCTAATTGGTATATGCAATATTCATGGGGTTATGTACGGTTTTCATCACAAGATGTCGGCTCACAATTCATGACTATTGTCAAACTCATAAATTAAAGAGGGCTTTCGCCCTCTTTATTTTTTACCTAACCGATAAGTCGTTGTAACTATTATCTTTCCGCCTATAACTGTTTTTGCTTGTTTCTTCCCGTAAAACTCTTCTCCTCTATTGAAATTATTGAAATCCATTTGCTCTTTTATTTCTTCATCAGCGCCGCAACACGTGATATGTTTCTCCCATACAGTGGGGTTATCGGGTGTCCAACCCCAGTATATATAACGTTTTGCCCCTACACATTTGAATTTATAAATGTAATGTTCTATCTTGAAATAGTCATATAATGTGCTATTTATAGGAAAATCTTTCAAATTTACCCTATCTAACATGTACAGACTGTCTGTATCGCAATATACAAAATCATCGATATGATTTACTATATGCTTTATCAAATTATATCTCGCCCACGCTGTCACGAATACTGCTACGGGAATATATCCACCGACTTTCTGAAACGTTTTTTCCGTATCATGTAATGATATCGCACCGTTTTCATTTATATATGGAATACGTTGTCCTCGCATAGGATTACTTCCGAATGTGCCATATAACGCATTCTGCATACGCTTATCATAATCACGTTGTGCGCCTTTGTGATATTCTTTCCCCATGCGCCATTGATGTATATAGTCATAAAATATGCTACCCTTTCCGTCCTCGTCTATTATTTCCTGTTTAGTCATATTCATAGCTTGCTCCTCCGTTATTTCAATACCTTTCTTTGCCTTAAACATACAACCATCAATGTATTCTATATCATGCACCTCATAATTCATTAGGAATAATTCTAAATCAGGGTTTGATAAATATAAATCGTAAAGATACCCGTTAGACGATGATATATATAAATCAGGAGATGATAGAAAACCTGACTTTTTAGCGACTGTAGGTATTCCGCCTTTTTTCAAGTCAAATGATACTCGTATATGTTGGATATATAACGGATAAAATTTACTATTTTTGTCGTCATATTTTCCGCTGAAAAATAATGGCTCAAAAATCGGCATTGGCTCGTGTAACATTTGGGCTGGATACATACTGTTTTTGTCTAATGACACCATATTATATAATACTTTATCTATATATTTAGGATTGCAAAATACATATCCTCCGCGATATGCTTTACGAATATATTTATCAGTGTTTTCATCTAATGTCGGAAAATAAATTTCATAGTTTTTCTTTCCGATACTCCGCTTATATAAATACCTTGCGTTACCTGCCTGTGTGAATTTAACACCGCCCATTTTCATGTTTATTTGTATTGTACGCATATCTATTTCCGTGTCATTGTGGATATATTCAATCTCGTCTTTTGTCGGTTGCCATGTTTCAGGTCTATACATATCATAATCAATATGACCTTTTTTAATCGGTAAATCATACATTGTCGCCGAACTCTCTATCGACATATTTACTGTTTTAAGACTATCCATTATAGTCACAATTTGTGAGTTCCTGCCCATTATTCGGTAGCAATAGTGCTGACCTTGTTCGCCGATTATAGTAGTAAATGTATAAGGTGTTAATTTATCCTCATCTACATGAGTAAATTTGTTTTCCAAAAGCCATTGTAAAATGTATATTCCGTCATATGCAAGATTTCTGAAAATATATAGATAGTTTATACTTGTGCGAATAATTCGCCACATAAAATCTGTTAATTTTGTGCCTGTTTTATGATCGTATTTCTCATCACAAATATCCCATAGCCATACCCTTGCATTGCAATTCCAAGCCCCTGTCGATGTTTCAAAGTCAGCGGTAAACAGCCTTCGATAACGCCTAAAATCGAAGTATATCATACATATTTTGACAGAATATCAATTATATTATCTCTGCAACCGTTAACAATCTCTAAATATTTGGTGTTACCGCTTTCTTGATACAATTCATTGTAAAATAATGCTTGACTAAGATTATGCTGGAACATATCCCAATCCCATTCATTATCACTTATCTTGTTCAATGTTTCAGGATCAACATCGTAAATACCTATTGTATTCAAATCATCTATTATCGCGTTATATTGATGTCTTTCAAAATCGGTATATCCATGTTGTTTATAATGTTGTAATTCATAATTAACTCTATATATTGATGTTATATCTGTTTTGTGTTGAAATATATCAGGTAATGAAACATCATACCTTTTAAGCCTTCCTTGAACGGTCCGAAAAATTTGCATATTATTTGCAATGCTTCCGCGTATTGAGCGCCTTTCATCGGCGCTAAGCCCTGCCTTTACGAGGGCCAAATTAAATTGTATAGGAAATCTCATTCATCACCTCCGTCACAAGACATCAATGTTTGAATAAAAGCTGCTACATACACCTTCTTAAACTGTTCATATGATAACTTTCTCCAAGTACCATCATCACACATAGAAATGCCATAATTGACATTGAATCTTACTTTGAAATGCTTGCACACTTCAAGAAACTGGTCAATAAATTCAACACAAAGCAAGATATACATTATTTCACCTCCAAATAATTATAAATAAAATAGAAAGTAAGTCGCAACGTATGCGCAATGTAATTCATTCGCCCCATATCAATACATTTTTTATTATACTCTAATATAAAGTCGTCATAGCCACGGTATACTACAACATTATAACCGAAATCTAATTTATCATATTTCGGTATGGTTCTCAATATATCCATGAACGACTTCACGGATAAATCGTGGTGGGGGGTATTTTCAGTGTTTTCAAATCCCCCGCCTGCTTTTTCAGTTTTTTCCATAGGGTATACCTCCATTTTTATTATTGTGTTTTCGCGCGGGATTTTTCACCCTCTCCCGCGCAATCCGAACAAATGTTCAACCTGAACGTATGTTCGTTCCGAACAAATGTTCGTTCAGTGCTTTACATAAAGTTTATTGCTTACTTATATGTCAATAAACAAAATTTTGTAAAAGAAAAAACAAATGTATCAGGCGGGGCGTTATTTGTCTGATACATTTGTTTATCAATTAAAAGTCAATTTCCGAATCTTTTTCGACCAGCTGGAAAGGTTTTCCTTCGTCCGTCAGCAGATTAAAATATTTAATCTTTGTTGACGTCTTAATCACCCCGTCCCGCTCGTACTGCGAACGCACAAGCGACACCTCACAAGGTGCGCCCACACACTCCGTCGTCGTTTTTCCGTATGCCTTAAAATACTTCCTCGCGAAATCCCATGAAAGGCTGGCGCGGTAAGTGCGCACCTCGTTTTTGTTGTTAACTACATCAACAAAAATATCGAGCATGGAAAACTGCGTGCCATTAATCGCTTTACAATCGCGCTTGGCAAATTTTTTGATAGTCCCCTTCATTCCTGCACCTCCGAATCCTCCTCAATTTCCGCTATGCCGCACGACATATTGGTGTTCGAATGTATATATTCGTAATAGGGAATCCCACGGCAGAACGCACGCAAACGCGCAAAAACGGGTTTCAATTCCCTTTGCGCTTTCTTGCTGATATTATCCATAGCAAGTAAGGCGTCACGCGCTTGCAAGCGGTCAGTTTCGAGTATTGACGCAGATTTTGCTTTCCGCTCGCGCGCGCGCTGCTCTTTTTCCAAATACGATTGTTTTGCCCTTTCTAAAACTTCTTCGAGAGTTAATTTTTTACTCATGTTTGTTTACCTCTTAAAAAATTTTTTTAGAGCCGCCCCGCTATACTCTATAATGTAAAGCGGAAATATGAAGTTGTGAATCTTCATAGCGAAACGGTGAAAGCCGTTTTATACCGCCGACGCGCTCGCGCGCGTTTCGTCACAATTTTCAGCGACTCATCAGGGCGTTTTTAATTGTTATACCCGCACGCTACTGTCACATCACACGGCGATAACATTTCCCCGGTGTCAATTTTGCGTAAAATAGTTAACAAATACGCCGACATCTGGCGAAATACTTGGGCATGCGCGTACATGCCCGAAAACATGTAATCACGCGCAAGATCGCTATACTTGTTGGCTGTCTTGTAAATCTCTTTAACATTATACATTTTCAAACCTCCCTGTCCCTTGTCGGGCTACGCCCCTATTATATACCGAAATAATATTGAAAATATGATGCTTATATGAAAATTATGTGAAAAATATTCCTTGTAAATTACGGGCATATGTTTATTTTAA
>ENA-ORSI01002653-ORSI01002653.1-human-gut-metagenome-genome-assembly--contig:-NODE-2653-length-12549-cov-3.955178_pt1 | contig 12549 bp, 17 predicted proteins | sample MGYA00242187_ERZ509154 | MGnify/ENA primary metagenome ERZ509154 (study PRJEB26280, sample SAMEA2338627) | human gut metagenome | biome: human gut; feature: human-associated habitat; material: faeces...
GCTATAATGAATCAGGAGGCCCGGCGTTGTGCCGGGCCTCCCTTTTTGTTATTCGGGCATAAAGCCGTAACCGGCCTCAAATGCCGCTACTTCTCGGAGGTAGGCAACGCGGCCTGCTGCGCGGTCGATGGCGTCGCGCAATTCGCGGTTTTCCACCAGCTTGAGCAGCGCGGTGAGCGTGTCCTCTGCCTGCATGATTTCGCGGGTGTCCTGCGGGTTGACCTGTTCCATGTAGAGCTCATAAATAGACTGTTCCATGCTTGCCTCCTATGCCCGCCAGCGGTCGAGCCGCTGCCGCGCATACGGGATTTGCGCGCGCCGTTCTTCCTGCTGCGGTGTTTCGGAGCAGCCATTGTTGACGGGAGGGCTGTTCGTGGTCCCCGTGTAGCCCTCTCCATCACCTCCCTGTGGGCCGTCTCCCGCAGGCTGATTTTAACTTGCTGGCAATTTGCCGGTAGCTTTTCGGAGTGCTTTCTCCTGCGTTGAGCCGTAGAACGCCACGAGCACGGCTCCGGGGCCTCGATTTCGGGCTTTTGCGGTCTGGTCGTAAAGTTTGCCGCCTGTCCACCGTGACGCTTTGTGGGTCTCCGCAGGAGGCTTTCGTCACTTGCCGGGTCATTTTATGCGTTCAGCTCTTTCTCGAGCTGCTTGATGCGTTTCTTCACGGACAATCCGGAGTTAAGACGCAGGCCCTCCCGGTATGCGTCGAGGGCTTTCTGCTTGAGGTCGTTTTGGTCGTATATCTGGCCGAGCTCCTTGTAGGCATTGGAGAGCTGGTATGTGGACATCTTGGGATTCAGGGCTGACAGGCTCAAATAGTCTACCGCTTTCTGTTCCGCCTGCTCCGTGTAGGTCTCTTTCAGCTCACCAATGCAGCCCTGAGCCTTTTCGAGCAGCTCGTAGGGTGACAAGTCTGTTTTTTCTTCATACCGTTTCAGCCTCTCGGCGTTCCGTTCCAGCGTCTCGGCATCCGGGCCATCAATCCCGGCTTTCGCTCTGTTCTTCGCGTCGAGTTCTTTTTCCCAACTTTCGTCGCCATCAACTTCGTCCATTGCCTTTTTCCGAGCGGCCTCAAGCTCCTCATGCGGGATTTCCATGAGTTCTGCGGTTCTCATGCCGCCGTAGTCTGGAATCTCCTGCGGCTTGTCTGCCGGGACTGTCGGCTCAAGGGCGAATGTAAAACCGTGCTTCTCACTCCACCCTGTCTCCCGCTTCTTCGCGGTGAACAGGGTGAATTTTTTTCGTGCCGAATCCACGTTTATCCCGCGAACGGTATTTGCGCTCACCTGAACAGCTCCGGCCGCGATGGTCGAAAAGGTGTTCGCATCAATAAGCATGGTGCTCTCTCCGCTCGGGCCGTATGCCGTCATAAAAAGAGCCACGCTGCCGTCGTCCGATATTCCACACGCGGCAATATAAGCATCCGCGTCGAAGTAGGCAAGCGGCTTGAGCTCGCCGTCTGTAATATAGCACCGCTTTTCATCAAAGCAAGCCACGCGGCCCGCCTTGCTCGGCGCAAAGTTCAGTTCGGAGCTCGGTTTCTTGTCTCTACGGTCGCGCAATTCACTCTGGATTTCTGCTGCGCCGTCGATTGTTACCCCCCCCCGAACAGTTGTTCGTGGGTGAGGGACGCAGTTGTGTTACCCATAACTGTTGTCCTCCTGTCCTTGTGTTGGTAGTCATGCCTTTATGATAGCACCCAACAGGGACAATGGCAACGGCTTTCGCACCAGCGATTGCAAAATCGCTGAGTATAATATATTCTCTACTCTACTCTTCTTTACTCTACTCTACTTTGTCGATTGTTTCGCCGGAAATACCCGGAAATGCTGCTTTCAGTGCATATCCGCGCGGATATGCGTTCAAAACGGTATTTCCGCTCCGGTTATATTGTTTTTCGTGGTATTTTGGGACAACTGCGTGTGTTGTCTCGTATGGCCCTTTTATCAACTTTTTCCACCCAGTTTTCCACTTTTCGGGTCATTCTGGTATTTCCGCGCCGTTTTTCTGCGGTTATCCACGGAAATGATAGAAAATGTATCAAAAAGTGCATTTCTGTCCCGAAAATGTCTTTTTACGAGAATAACCGCGCCGGAAATGCCGTTTTAAGTGCGTTTCCGGGGAAGATATTGCAAAAAACGGCAATAAAAAAAAGAGCCTCCCGGCCCTCTTGTGCGAGGAATACCGGGAGGCTCTTGCTGTTATGTGGTAGCTGCCGGGGCGTCCTTAGCGAATCTGGTTCTTGACGTTCTCGTAGGTCTTATCGCCCTCGATAGCAGCCTGCGTGAAGGAGTTGTTATACCACCAGTTGATAAGCGCGGTGACTGTGGTGATACCAGTAGTCACCAACTGTTCCACCGTGCTGCTCTCGATGGGAAGCGGAGACTTGCCGAACGCGCTCAAAATCTGGTTTGCCAGAGCCAGCAGCAGGGCAGCGGTACGGGCGATGGTGGCGGCGGAAACTTTGTTATTGTACTTCATAATAGTATTCTCCTCTCATTCGACAATGGATTTGATTCCGCAACGGGAAACGACTTCCCGCTGTGCGTGTTTGACCTTAGAGGCGTAGTCCAAGGCTGCGTGCATATCACCATTGCAGTGCGCGTCAGGGATGCGCTGAACTGCCTTTGCGGTAGCCTCGCCGAGTGCGATGGCGGCGAGAGAGGTCTCATAGATGCAAATTTGCAGCTCCTCTCTGCTCTTTTCGCGCTGGGCTTCAATGTTCTCGCGCTTCTTGGCCTCTTCGGTTCGCTTTCTCTCGTGCTGCTCGATTTTGCGTTCAATCAGCCAGACAGCAAAGCCAAAGATTCCAGACGGCACTCCAACGGTGACGAGAATTTGCCATGTTTCCACTGGTATCACCTCCTCCCTCACAGATATTTGTCTGCGCCTGACAGGGCAGTCCAGCTCTTGGGACCGCAAATGCCATCCGGGACAAGGCCGTGCTTACGCTGGGCCGTCATCAGTGCCTTTGTGGTAGCCGGGCCAAAACTGCCGTCGTGCGGGATGCCGAGGAGCCGCTGCAGCATAACCGTAGCTGCGCGGTTAGCGGCTCCCTCGCAACCCTGCTCGATGGTCGGCAGGACAAACTTGTTGTAGGTGGTGCTGGGATACACGCCGGGCTGGACGCAAAGCCATGTAGCCTTGCCTCCGCGCGTGTCGGTGTGGACAATGGCGGCCTTGTCGTGCCAGTAGATGCCGACCGCGCCAAAGCCCTGCGCGGCCGCGATGATGCCGAGGGCGACGGGGTTGACGCTCCGGTCCTTCGTGCGCCAGTCGGCCGCAATGCCGTAGAGGTGGCGGCTCGTCCGGCTGCCGCCGACTTTCGGGTCTGCGTTGTGCTTCACGCACCGGTAGCCTGACGTAACCTTGATGGCCTTGCCGAGCTTGGTGCGGATGGTCTGCATCTTCTGGACGAGCTCCGGGTCAATCATCTGCGCCGTGCATCCGCACGGGCAGGCGAACTCGTACCGCTCGAAATCCGTGGTAATTTTCGTGTGGTCGTTCGGCTTAAAGGTAATTACGCTCATTCTCACCGTCTCCTTTATCAGTCTGTTTGAGTACGGAAAATTCTGCGTGTACCACCGCGCGGGCTGCGCCGTAGCCCTCCGGCTCCCCGCAGTTCGTTTCGAGGGAGTATTCCTCCCACCGGTCGAGCAGCTTAACGGTGGCCGTCAAAAGCTGTTCGAGCCTCTCCTCGCGGTTCATTGGCGGCTCCTTTCAGCGGCTCTCGCCGCGCCGGAACAGTGTGTAGTGCGGATGCTCCTCCCCAAACAGCCAGTATCGCAGCCAGTCATCGAGGACAACGGCCGCGATAGACACGAAAATCCACAAAATGCTGAACGGGAGGCAAATCTGCCCTTTGTAGTTGAACGGCATACCGGAGTAGTCCCAAACGCCGAGGCCGAGCCAGACGTTGAGAATCATACCGGTAACGAGCTCCGCTCCTGTCACGATGGCCGAGCCGAGGACGCCCTGCCAAATGAGCGGGGTATCCCACTCAAGCAGGCCCTCATTCAGCTCACCGAGAATCAGGAAAAGGAATCCGCCGAGGACGAACATCGTCCAATGGCTATGTCCTCTGAAAAGCACCTCGAGTCCGAAGTATACAAGCCCTCCGAACACAAAGAGGATGGCAATTTTACATACAGAGTTCCTTGCCATTTCGGTCCTCCTTAGGCGGAGAGCTTGTTGATGATGGCCGTAATCTGCGCCTGCGCCGCGCTGAGAATGTCCCCGACTTCCTTTTCGAGGTCCTCGGGAAGGGCGCATCCGTAATAGATGGAGCCGATAACATTCGGGTCGGTCTCGCGCTTCGCCCACTGGCGCAGCGCATTGCAGTAGGTCGTCTGTTTGGTGACGAAGCTCTTGTATTCGCTGTACAGAGTAATAATGTCTGCCGCGCTGTACATAACGCACTTGCCGCCATCCGGGTGGTAAGGGTATTCGGACGCGCCCAACGTAATGGCCGCAAACATCGAGTCGATGTTCGTCTGGTCGTTGGGCATCAGCGAAAAGTGCTGCGTACCGTCGGACAACTCCACGTCAATGCCAGCATAAATAAAGTTCTGGCAGGTTTCAGAAGCGTCGTCCGCCACCTTCTGTGCCAGAGTGGGAAGGTCGTTTTTCTTCCATTCAATAGCCATACTGTCCTCCTTACTGGAATGCGCCGGAGACGGCTTCGATGTAGCCGCCCTCGCCGGATTCGCCGCGCTCCACGCTGACGCGGAAGTTAAACGCCGCGCCGTTGGTGGCGGTCTTATTCTCAAAGACGATGTTCACGCCTTTTTTTACCTCGGTCGTGGCATCCTGCCAGACCGGGGAGCTGTCGAGTGCGTTGTTAGTCACTTCGGCTTTGAACTTCGCATCATCAGGGATGGAGCCGGTCACCTGAAGCACGGCAACGGTAATGTCGCCCTCAACGGCCAACGGTTCAGCCAGCGTCACGCTTGCGGCGTGGACGGCCTTGGTAAAGGTCGCGGACGTGCTGACGGTTTCCTTGCCGTCGCTCACCTCAACGGTGATGGTGTGGTTGCCGTTCAGGATTTTCTGGAATCCGGCAGCGCTGGCCGTCTGCTCAAAGGTCAGGGCCGTGCCGCTGGCAACGCCGGTGCGGGTCTTGGTGGTCTTGCCGTCCAGCTTTTCGGTGACGGTCAAGGTGTCGCCGTCGGCATCCCTGACGGTGTACTTCCACGCAAAGGCCGCGTTCTTCCGCCCCAGAGCTGCGCCGTCCGTGCTGACGGTAGGTGCAGTGTTGACACTGACCGTGCCGTCGTCAGAGACCAAGAGTGTAGAGGGAAGAATGAAAGCGGGGCGAACACCATAGGAGCCGTTGTACCAGAGGCTGAAGCTGGAGGAGCCATCGGTGTAGACGCGCCAGACGCCGTCGTTATCGTCGGTGCGCGGAGAGCGCAGCCACCAAATGGCAGCGCTGCTGCCGTTGTAGGCGACACGCTTGCTGTTGCCGCCAGAGCTGTTGCCAAAGTACGCCAGCCGAACACCATCCTTGGGGAAATAGCTGTTGTCGCTGGTCGTCCAGCCAACCTCATAACCAGACAGCAGGAATACTTTCGTGCTCAGGCCATTGGAGCCGGTGGCAAGGCTGCCGCCGGAACCAGTGCCGTTCTGGTACGGGATTTTCACCTGCTTAATAGCCGCCCGGATGTTGCTGTCGATGAGGTTGTAGAATGTTCCGTTCAGGTATGTGTGGATGCTGGAATCCTTGTAGGAGTTATTGTTGCCGAACGTGGACGTTGTGTAGATGTCCTTCATCAGCAGCCACGTTCCATCGCAGGAATCATCATAGATACTGGACGGCTTGCCCTGATGCACAATGATAAAGTCCTCGACCGCACCGTTGACTTTGATTTTGACGATGCTGCCAACGGCTTTTGTGCCCAGTTTTACGTTTGCCATTGTTACCTCCTTGTTTTCGTTCAGGCCCACGGCATGATCTCCGCGGGCCGCGTGTTCTGCGATACAGAGAGGGACAGGGCTTTGTGCTGCTTCTTGTAGATGCAGCGGCATTGCCTCGCCCGCCGTCTGTCACGCGCGAGTTTGTTCGAGTTGATTTTTCGATGGATAGGGATTTTACAGTCAAGCAATTTTTCGAGCCGGTCAGCGTACTTGCGGCGCAAAGAGTAAGTATCACCATGGGCGGCATGGGCATCCCACGCATCAAAGCTCCGCAGGATTTCCTGCTTGGTCACTTCGCCTGCGGGGTATGCCGTCTCCCAATATCTGATCTTGTTCTTCATCCGCTTGGAGCTATCCCGGCGCAGCTTTTGGATGACCGCGCCGGTGTCGGTCAGGTAGCTATGGAATCCCAGAAAATCAATACCGTTCCGCAGCGGGAAAATGGCGGTTTTCTGGTTCAGCTCAAGTTCGTAACTGTCCATAAGCGCCCGCACATCCCGGAGAATGCACTGCAATTTCCGCTTGTCCGAACAGATGATATAGAAATCGTCCATGTATCGGCCATAGTATTTGATGCGGTACTTCTCTTTGATGATGTGGTCGAACTCATCCAAAAACATCAGCGCAAAGAGCTGGCTCGTCTGGTAGCCCAGCGGCAAGCCGTCCTCCATCACGTCGATGTAGATGCAAAGCAGCTCATAGACACGCGGGTCAACGCCGCGCTTGTCCAGCACGGCCTTGAGCTTGCGTTTTAACTTCCGGTGGTCGATGCTGGCAAAGAAATGCCGCACATCGCCTTTCAGCACCCAGCCGTCCGCGCCGTGGCCCTCACGGCGGTAATAGTCCACCATGTGAGTTTTCAGGCGCATCAGGCCGTCGTCTGTGCCTTTGCCGGTCTGGCTTGCGTGGCTGTCCCGGATAAAGCTCTTTGTCAGGGCATCATACAGGATGTTATCGACCAGAGCGTGCAGCACCACCTTGTCCACAAATGCGGGGGCGTGTACCATGCGGCGCTTCGGCTCATAGACGGCAAAGACCTCAAACTTACTTGGCACATAGCATATCTGCTGCCGGATGTCGCCGCCCGGCTGGCGTACATCACGCACAGCCAGCTTGCGGGACAGCTTTTCCGTGCAGGCCAGCGCCTGCGCCTCGTACTCGATTGTTTTGCTTTTACTGCGCTTTCCCTTCCGGGCTTCAAGGTAGGCTTTGTAAAGCACCTCAAAGCTGCACAGTTCTTCGTATGTCAAAATTACCCTCCGCTGGTTCGCGTTGCGGTAGTGGGCTGCATCCGGCAGGGATGGCCCACCTCAGCGGGATGTATTTATCACTTGCCTGCATCGGCAAGCGACAGGATGCGGTTTCCTTTGATGGGCGCACTGCTTTCAGCTTATGCCTACTCGTCACACGGTTCCATCAGAGCGGGGCGAACACCATAGGAGTTGTTGTACCAGTTGTTGTTGTTGGAGCCATCGGTGTTGACGTTCCAGACGTTGTTGTTATTGTTGGTGTTCGGAGAGCGCAGCCACCAAATGGCAGCGTCAGACAAACAAACCGCACCCTTTATGCAAAGCGGTTGCCCGCTGTGCGTTTACGGTTCCGGGTAAAGGACGGCTTTCAGGGCGGCAGCCTGTTCGGCCAGCCGTTTCCGTTCCGCTTCTGCCCGGAGTTTTTCGGCACGTCCGCGTTCCGACGTGAGCCACTTCATCGCCGGGTATTTTACGTCCGTGACCTTCTTTGTCCAGATACCGGCTTTCTTCGCACTGATGATACCTTCCTCCGTGCAGATGGTCAGGTATTCCAGTAGCAGAGAGCAGCCGTCCACAACTGCGCCGATCTTCTCAACGCGCTTGTCGTACTCCGTGGCGAAGTTCACGTTGTTGGCCGCATGGGCATCCAGCAGAATCTTCTTGGCTATCTCCCTGATGTCCCTGCCGTAGAGGTTGAAGGTGCTTTTCGTGAAGCCCTCCTTCTCCCTCGTATCGAGAGCATGGACAGCGGTGGTGCAGACCTGCTTGATTTCCCGGATGTCCTCAAGCGCAGCGGCTTTCTGAAATACTTTTCGGGCATCGCTACGGCTGATGTCATCCGAAACGATGCGGGTCGCCCTCTGTGTATATCTCAGAAGCTCCCGCGCTTTGCTTCCAACCAGAAACGGTTGTTCAGCCATATCAGAACTCCACCCTTGCCTGATCTGCGTTCCACACGCCGGTGACGGTCAGGCCGTCAAGGCTGCCGAACGTGGCAGAAAAAGGATTCTTGGTGACGTTCGTGCCGAACTTCAACTCGATTGCCTTAATGCTGGCATTCATCGCTGCCACGCTGGCGCGGATGTCTCCGTGTGCATTCTCTGCGGAGTTGTGGGCATCGACGGCAGAGCTGATTTTCTGGTCGGTCTGAGCCTTGGTGTATGCGTCCACCGTCGGGCGCTGCGATTCGGTCAAATGGCCGTCAGCATCCAGCGTGGCAATGCCGCCCGGCACGCCGATCTGGTTAGTGCGGACAACATCTTCATCCGGCGCCTTGCCGGGGCCTGCGTTAAAAGAACCGTATGCCATTTAGGTTCCCCCTTCCTGTGCAGCCGTGTATTTCACGGTGCTTGTAATGTGATACTGTGCAGAAATTTTCTCGGTCGGAGCTTTGGCGGCCCTCAGCCGCAGCTTTCCTTCGAGGCTTTCGGTCGCAATAAAGCCCACCGCACCCGCCACATCGTAAAATCCCGGCAGTACCGTAACATCCACAATGTCGGTAGCCAACAGGCCCGCAATGGGGATGTCACAACAAAAATAGCCGGGGGAGGAATCATCCTCGCCCCAGCCATCGACCGGAATCGTAAAAGACACCGCAGCCGTGACATCCTGCTTTTCGTGCAGGATGTCATCGGTTTCCTCGAATCCGTTTGCCGTTGCTTCGGAAAGGTCTCCGAGTGCGGTGTTGCACTGCTTGATGTGGCTGCAAAGCGCGGCAAGCCCTGTGCCCAAAAGCGTTTTGACCTTCGCTTTTGCCATAGAGCTTACCTCCTCATGTCTTAGTCAGCGTCAGCCAGCAGAGCGGCGATTTCCTCTGCGGAGAAGTCCTCCACGTCCTCGTCGTGCAGAACATTCTCCGGCTCGGTGTACACGACGACTTCCTTGCCGTCGATGTTCACATTGCCGTTGGTGGAGCTGGCGGCAGTCTTGGTTGCGCCCTCAGAGACACCGGCCAGCTTTTCGCCCTCGGCATCGCTCATCAGGCGCTTGCCAGCCTCGGCGACCACGAAGTCTGCGGGCTTCTTGCCGCTGTCGGTCAGATTGCCCTCGCCATCCAGCGCAGCAAAGTTGCCGGTGGTGGCACCGGTGACCTTATCGGCCTTGCCGGAAATGTCCACTTTCTCCGGGGTGGGGACATACAGACCATCGTCCTTCAGGGTCAGGGCGTTGCCAGCGGCAGCGGAAACATTGACCTTGACATCCACCTCATAGCCAGCGATGGTAACGGTGGTGGAAGCATCCTTGCCGACGGCCTTAGCCTTGTAGGTATCCACCAGCGCAGCCATGCTCAGGAAAGAGTAGGTGCAGGAGTCAGGATTCTCGCCCTTGACGGCCAGCACCATGACGGGCTTGCCGTCCAGCTTGGGGTCGGTAGCGCCGGGGTAGGTCGCAGCATCGAACTTGAACTTGGCCACGAAGGTGGTCTTGGTCTGGTCGAGGAACAGCTCAGAGGGGAAGTCAACGGAGAAAGCAGCAGTGCCGCTCTTGTCGGTAGAGGTGTAGAAGTTCACGGTATTGCCGTCAACGCCAAGAGACTTGATAGCAGCGTTGGCTGCGGCCTACACAGGGGTAAAGGCGTCCTTCTTAACGAAGGTCTTCTTGATCTCAGCGGTCAGGTTGCGGATGGTGGTCTTGGTAGAAATCTGCTTAGACATAATAGTGTCCTCCTAAAAATTATTTCAGCATATCAACGATTTCCTGCTGCGTTTCTTCCTCGTTCAGCAGGTCTTCACTCGTCATAACGGTTTCTTTGCGGACAGTCAGCGCGTTTGCGCTGTCGAAGTCAAGGCCTTCGCCGATGCGGACGGCAATAGCGCCGCTTGCGTCGCGCTTCAAGCCCTGACCGATGCTTACGCTACCGGTTTCACCCGAACCACCTCCTTTCCCGAACAGGGTTACGGTCGCCTGAATATCTGCTTCCGGGATGCGCTGAGCGAAAAATCTGATGAAACCATCATGCGTTTCGCACCCGTTCAGGACGCCCGCTTTGGTCGTAGTATAGAAGCTGCCAGGAGATACAACGCCAACGGGTACAAGCTCGCTGGTGCTGTCCGACAGTTCTGCGTCATAAATGCACTGGTAGTAATCCATACCGCCAGCGTTTTCGTAATCATCCTCGCTGCGGGCGGGCTTCCACCCGTCAGCTGCAAGGGTGAGTTTGTAGGAGCCATAGTAGCCGCCGCCTGTGCCGCCGTCCACCTGCTCCTTGATAAGAGCCTTTACCTGTTCTTCGTTCAGGATTTCCCCGGATTCAGACAGGTTCTTCACGGCTGCGCTGACCGCTGCCGTGATGGTCGCTGCATGGGCATCAGCGGCGGCGTTGTGCTTCTCAATTTCGGCCTTGACCAGCTTCATCAAAGCCTGCATCTGCGGGCTGAGGGCAATTTCGATTTTTGCTTTGTTCGAGATTGCAATAAGGGCAGCAATCTCAATTTCAAAATCAGCGTTCACGCTGGATGCAGGGACTTCGATTCCACGTTCATCCTGCATGATGAACAGCAGCACTTCGGCATCATCATTCAGGCGGCCATATACGCCGATCTGGTGCATGATGTAAGTGCTTTCTGCTCCGGTAATCTGGATGCTGACTTTCCGGGCCGTTTCCTCTCCGTCCTTTACGGTGTCAATCGCAAGGATGGTCAGTTCGTGCGTTTCGCCGCTGACGGTCGTTTCTGCCGACAAGTCGGTTTCAACGATGCCGGTGCCGCTCACGGCGCGGGTGATGGTGAGCGCGCCGCCGGAGAGGGATTCCGACAGGAGCGCGGCACCGGCAGTTGTATAACTGGATTTTTCCCAGCTCATGTTGTCTGTCCTCCAATCTTGATGGTTACGGTTTCGTGCGTGTGCGCAAGCCCGCCGGTGGCGTATGCCTGCGCGGTGATGTTTTTCGGGTGGATGGCTCCGGGCAGTTCAACGGTCGTCTGCATCCGCGCTGCGCTCATAGCACCGGCAACATAGCCACGAGCCGTGACGGCGCGGGGTTTGATGCTTCCGGGCAGCCGAACGGTGCAAAAGGCAGCCATTCCGCAGGGTGCGGCGGCGACGTAGGCTGGCTGTAAATCCGGAATATATGCAAGAACAAGCGAAAGCGAAAGATGAGCCGGAATCTTGCGCTTCAAGCATTCCATGACGTCGCTCGATAAGAATGTGGAGTTATCATTTGGGAAGAGCTTCACATAAATTCTGCTATTTTTGAATTCAACAGAGGACGAGGCTCCGGTATATCCAAAAACAATATCTTTTATCTCCTGAGAGCCGATGTGGTTGCCGCCGATGAAGTACAAGGCGACGAGCTTGCGCCGCGCCTCGAGGGTGCGCTTCTGGTTCAGAGGGATACCGAGGAAGGTTTCCCTCTGCGCCAGCGTATCCGTGTCCATCAGGGATACGAAGTTGTTGTTGACAACAGCGTCCACGCCGTCCTCGATTTCGTCCAGCCCGCCTCCGGCTGCGCGCCAGATAGCGTCCATCTCGAAAACATCCCGGTAGAACACCGGGTAGAATGTTTTCAGCTCCTCGTATGCGCTGGGGAATCCGTTAGGATACAGGGTTGGTTTCACTTACTGTCACCTCCCCCAAAACAAATACCTCCTCTTTTCCGGCCTCGACGTTTGCCGTCTGGCCGTTGAAACGGAGGTTTGCGTAGTCCAGCACTCCCAAGAGGCTGTAAATCATGTTGCCGACCGTGCTGATGCGCAGGGTGGGCGTTTCGCTGTCGTCCGTGGTGAGGTTGATGCTCTTGATTTGAGCTTTGAGGGCCGTCTGCGCTGCGCTCCTGACGCTGGCGAGGTCTCCTCCCTTTGCAAGTGTCACGGAGAAAGAGATGTTGACCCTTTTCGCCGTGGCGGATGTCGCGGTGAAGTGCGCGCCGATGTTGGCCTGTCCCTCACCAAGGCCGGTCCCGCCCGGGTCGATGTACTCCTGTACGCGCTGCACAACAGCCTCAGACGCCGGGCCGCCCTCCGTGTCAATGAGAATGCCTTTGACCGTGTTCTCTCCCGCCCAAAGGGGAACAATGCGCGCACGGCCGACGCCGGAGATGCTCTCGCACCACGTTTTGTAATGCTGCTGGTTTCCATTTTCTGCCGGTCCAGCGATTTTCTCCTGTACACGCTTTCGGAGGCTCTCGTCGTCCTCGTCGTCTGCGCCCGGTTCGAGCTCCTCGACGATGGAGCAGGCCGTGAGGCTCCGCTGCGTGTCGGTCGGCACAACAGAGGTTCCGGCCGGAATGTCGTTCGCCTCCGTTCCGGCTTTCTCCGCCTCGATGTAGATGCCGAGGGCGTCATCCTGCGCCAGCACAAAATACTGGCCGCTGCAGAAGAAGCGCGTCCCGAGCTCCGGGAGTTCCCCGTCGTACTTGATGCGGTACTTTGCCGTCGCGGCTGCC